>WBZT01000585.1_pt1 | contig 28928 bp, 30 predicted proteins | sample 5204241 | NCBI WGS metagenome assembly WBZT01 (sample SAMN12344358, study PRJNA552823) | activated sludge metagenome | biome: Activated sludge suspended growth; feature: Nitrification reactor; material: Wastewater; isolation source: activated sludge from nitrification reactor of wastewater... | reverse complement strand
GACAAATTATGGCACTACACGGAGGCGACGTCCGCTAAGGGACTGATCCGGCTTGGGCCGATCCTCACTCAGGGCGGGAATATAAGGATTTTCGGCCGAATCTGGGGGCCAAAATGTCAAAGATGGGGTAGCGGTAGGTGATCCGTTCCCCGGTCAGGCGCATCAGCGGGATTGCCCCTTGGCTGTCGTGCAGCGAGGCGGCGGTCAGAATCGCCGTCACCGGGATGTCGCCGTCCGCAGTGTCGATGTGCAACTTGTAACCCGTCCAAGTCGCCTTGAAGCCCTTACTGTTCTTCTTGCTGCCTAGGTCGCAGGCGGTGGGGAGCTGCGCCAGGCTCTCCGCCACGCTTTGGTCCACCTGCCGCTCAAGGACGGTCGGCTCCTTGGGCCGTTCCTCCCCTTTGCGCGGGCGCCCGCGCTTTTTGACCGGCGCCGGGACCGACGCGGCGGCGGAGGCCGTGGACGCCCCCTGACCCGCCGCCCCATCAAAGAGCTCGGCGGGCGCGGGGGAGGTGGCCGCCAGCTGGACGGCGGGCGTCTCCCGGGCTTCGATCGCGGTCGAATCCCGGGCGATGTGCCCGATGATCTGATCGCCCAACTGGGCGCGGATCAGTGCCTCTTGGACCCGCGCCGGCAAATCCAGCGCAGTGAATTCCGCAAAAACGCGCGAGAAACGCGAGGCCTCGGGGATCGCGTGAAACCGTTCGAAGCCGCAGATCCGCCGTAGCGCCTGATCCGCCTTGAGCCGGTCAATCAACGCCTCGGTGGTCGGCAGATTGAGCACCGCCTTGGCGACGAAGGCCCGCGCCAAGGCTACCCGATCCTGCGGCGGCCGCCCGACCAACCCGCGACTCGACGGGATGAAGCGATCAATCGCCGTGAACTCCAGAACCCGGATCACCTTCTCCAGCGCCGGACTCAACACGAGGTGGTCCTCCTCCCGCAGAAAGGGGAACAGGTCATGCTGCAGATGGGTCCAGAGTGCGAGGGGGGGGACGTGCAGGCAATATTCATGGTGGGTATCGGAATGAATTGTTGCTAACCATTTCATTTTAGCGGTTTTCCGCTGGCGATACCCACTCATCTCCCCTCCTGTGCTCTCCCGGCGGGACAAAAATCCCTGCACCCCCGCAATTTTGCAATTCGCTCCATTTATAAATCAATAGGATAATTCCTGGTTGGTCTCTACGGCTCTATAAGCTATTGGTCCTGTCCTCCAAAGTGGCGAGCAGGGCCCGGCGCCGCGCTAGGAAGCCTGACCACAGGGTTGATGCTACATAAAGGCCGCCCGCGACCAGGATGATAGTCGGACCCGCGGGCAGGTCGGGGCCGTAGGAGAGGGCCAGGCCGGCGAGGTTGAGGGCGCCGCCGATCAGAGTGGCGATCAGCATCATGAGCCCCAGGGAATGGACATAGTGTCCGGCGATGGCGGCAGGCAGGGTCAGGAGGGCCAGGACCAGGATGAGGCCGACGACCTGGATCAGCAACACCACGGTCACGGCGACCAACACCAGCAGTAGCAGGTAGAAGAAGGTCACCGGGATGCCGCGCAGGCGGGCGAATTCCTCGTCGAAGGCCACGGCCAGGAATTGGCGATGGTAGGCCAGCACCAGGAGCAGCAGCAGGGCGTCCAGAGCGGCCATGAACCAGAGGCTCTGGGTGGGTACCAGCAGGATATTGCCGAAGAGGTAGCTCATCAGGTCGGTCTGATAACCCGGCGTCTTGGCGATAAAGAGCAGGCCCACCGCCATGCCGATGGCCCAGAGGGCCCCGATCAAGGTGTCCTCCTCCGCCCGCCAGCGCAGCCGCACCCAGCCAATCAAGAGCGCCGCCAGCACTGCTGCAATCAGGGCCCCCGCTAAGGGGGAAAAGCCGAAATAGAGGGCAGCCCCCATGCCGCTCAGCACCGAATGGGCAATACCCCCGGCGATGAAGGCGATGCGCTTGACTACCACATAGGGTCCCATCAGGCCGCAGCCGATACTGGCCAGCAGGCCGGCGGCGAGGGCGGACTGGAGAAAGCCTTGGGTGGCGAGGGCTTCAAGAAATTCACGCATGATCCATGCCCTGGGGCGGGTGCCGATGCGCCACCATGCGCACTGGCTCGCCATAAAGATTCTGAATGACCTGTCCATCAATGGCGTCGGTATGGTGGCAGGCCAGGGTGCGGTTGACGCAGGCGACGCGGTTGACATAGCTGGAGATAAAGCCGATGTCGTGGGACACGACCAGGATGGTCAGGCGGCTGTTGAGTTGCCGGAGCAGGTAAAAGATGTCCCCCTCCAGGCGCTGGTCGATGTTAGCCGTGGGTTCGTCCAGAATAAGGATGCGAGGTTCGCAGGCCAGGGCGCGGGCGAGCAGGACGCGCTGCAATTGACCCCCGGAGAGGCTGCCGATGCGACGGCGGGCCAGGTCCAGGGCCTCTACCTCGGCCAGGGAGCGGTGGGCGATTTCACGATCGGCCCGGCTATAGCGGCCGGGCCAGAACTGGGCGAAACGCCGCTCCTCGCGGTGGCCGATCCGTGCCAGCAGCACGGCCTGCTCCACGGTAATCGGAAAATCGCGAGGAAAGCTGGGGTATTGAGGCACATAGCCAAGCTGGCGGCTGGCGGCGCGAGGGGGGCGGCCCAAAACCTGGATCTGGCCAGTTTGGGGGGTGAGCAGGCCGAGGATGAGCCGCAGCAGGGTGCTCTTGCCGCCGGCATTGGGGCCGACGATGCCGAGGAACTCCCCCGCGCTCACGCTCAGGCTGACGCCCTCCAGCACCTGGGCGGCGCCATAGGAAAAGTCGATATTGCGGACCTCGATGGCGGGGGCCAGGCTGGTCATGGGTTAGGGGTAGCGGCCGTCGCGATCTGGCGCGCGACCTCGCGCAGGTTGGCCACATAGTCCGGGGCCAGCGGATCGATGGCAATGACCTGGCCGCCGATGGCACGGGCAATCTGCTCGGCGAAGCGTGGGTCGGACTCGGGCTGACTGAAGACGACGCGGATCTGGTCGCGCTTGGCTTGCTCGATCAAGGTGACCAGGGTTCGCGCCCCCGGCTCCTTGCCCCCCTGCTCGATCGGCACCTGGGTCAGCCCATAGGCCTGGGCAAAGTAACCCCAGGCAGGGTGGAAGACCAGGAATTTCCGACTGGGCAGATCCTGGAGTTGGCTACGGATTTCCTGGTCCAGGGACTCCAGCTCGGCGACGAACCGGGCCTGGTTGTGGGCATAGTCCTCGGCATGGGCTGGGTCGAGAGCGGACAGGGTGTCGCGGATGTCGGCCGACATCCGCGCTACCAGGAGGGGGCTGGTCCAGAGGTGGGGATCCCCGACCGCCTTCGCCTGGGGAACCTGGCCCGCAGGGCCCTGATCATCCTCATGACCATGAGGGTCCAGCGGCAACAGATCCATGCCTGCCCTGGCGTCCATGACCCGCATACGAGGATTGGCCGCCTGCAGACGCGGCATCCAGGCCTGTTCGAAGGGCATGCCGATGCCGATAAAGAGATCGGCTTGGGCTAGCTCCGCCACCTGTTGGGGGGTTGGCTCGAAGGTCTCGGGACTTTGGCCCGGTCGCGTCAGGGCGTCTACCTTGACATGCTCGCCTCCCACCCTAGCTACGAAGGTGGCCTGAGGCAGGACGCTGACGAAGACCTCCAGGGATCGGGTCAGACCCGGCAGGGGCCACAGGAGGACAAGCCACATCAGAAGGTATCGCATGGGCACAGGTTCTTAACTGGGTCAAGGATGAAAAAAGGGCGGTAGGTGCGCGCGGGCTCCCTGGGGGCAGGTGTCCTCCGGGGCTGTTGTGACCTTCCAGCTTCATGTAGGTTATATCTTTTTGGGATGGCCAGGAAGGCACTGGTCCCTAATGCCTTTGGCACCCTGGCGGCCAGCCGACTCACGGGATGGAGCTGGCCTGGCGATTAAGCACGGGCAGAGGGCGCTTGTGGACCTGAACAATCTATCTCATCATTCAGACCTGACGTTACTGGGCGTAGGGTGCGCGGTCCTGGATATCATCCGCGAGGTCGAGCGCTACCCAGGCGAGGACGAGGAGGTGCGGGCCCTGGCCCAAGTGCGGCGCCTTGGCGGAAATGTCGCCAACACCCTGAGTATCCTGCGCCAACTGGGTCATGCCTGTGCCTGGTGCGGAACCCTGGCCGATGATGCTGCCAGCGACGAGATCCTGGCTGCATTGGCGGGGGAGGGCATCGACACCTCGCCAGCGCGGCGTTTAGCGGGATGCCAGTCGCCCCTCTCCTGCGTCACCCTGAGTCGCGCCACCGGCAGCAGGACCATCATCCATTTCCGTGACCTGCCCGAACTGGATGCCCAGGATTTTACACGCCTACCTCTGACGGGCTATGGCTGGCTGCATTTCGAGGGTCGACATCCGGCTCAGACTGCCCTGATGCTGCGTGACGCGGCGGCGCGACGTCCGGATCTGCCTATTTCCCTGGAAATCGAAAAACCGCGTCCGGATCTCGATGGCCTCTACGTGGGACCCTGGATCCTAATCTTTTCCCGCGCCTATGTGCTGGCGTCGGATCACCGCGAGCCGGAGGCGTTTCTCGCCGCCCAGTGGGCCAGGACCACGGCGCAATTCCTGTTTCTGCCCTGGGGCGAGGTGGGTGCCTATGGCCAGGCTCGGCAGGGCCCCTTTTGTTTCGTCCCCGCTGCTGCCTCGGCGCCCGTATTGGACACCCTCGCGGCGGGAGATGTCTTTAATGCCACCCTTATCGATAGCCTGCGGAAGGGGCTGCCCCTGGAGGTGGTCCTTGAAAGGGCCACGAGCCTGGCGGGGCATAAGTGCGGCCAGCGCGGACTGGATGGCGTGGTGGCCAACGCCCAGCGGGCGGGCTGGAGGTGAGATCAGCCCCGCTGGAGGCCAGCCCTAAAATGTGCAAGGGGTGTTCGTGGCCTTTCGACCCTAATGGGTTTAATCTTTTACCGGCGAAGGGTAACGACGCGGCAACTTGACTAAAGGCGGGGTAAATCAGCATGGCGTGGTGGGGCAAGGTCGTTGGCGGGGCCCTGGGCTTCGTGTTGGGTGGCCCCCTGGGCGCCCTGTTGGGTGGCGTCCTCGGGCATAAGTTGGACCAGGGGATGGCGTCTCTCCAGGACACGGAGGAGATGGACACCGGTGATCGGGAGCGGGTCCAGACCGCCTTCTTTACCGCCACCTTTTCCGTCTTGGGCCACATCGCCAAGGCCGATGGCCGGGTCTCGCCGCGGGAGATTGCTCTGGCCGAGGCGGTCATGCAGCGCATGGACCTGTCGGCAGACCTGCGCGCCACCGCTATCAAGTTATTCAATCGGGGCAAGGCCGACGATTTCGATCTGGACGGGGTGCTGACCCAGTTTCGGCGCGAGTGTCACCGTCGCGCCACCCTGTTGCAGATGTTCCTGGAGATTCAGATCCAGGCCGCCTATGCCGACGGCGTCCCCGCCCCCGCCGAGCGACGCATCCTGGGCCGCATCCGCGAGCAACTGGGCATCCCTGAGTTTCTGTTTAGCCGCATGGAACAACTGGCGGGGCTGCAATGGGAATTCGCCGGTGGTGGACCCGGCGCGGGAGCCGGCGGGCGTCCCGCCGAGCCACGGGGCCCGACCCTGGAGCAGGCCTACGGGCTGCTGGGCCTGTCCCCCCAGGCCACGGATGCCGAGGTCAAGCGCGCCTACCGCCGCCTCATCAGTCAGCATCACCCTGATAAACTCGTCTCCAAGGGCCTGCCGGAAGAGATGATGAAGCTCGCCAGTCAAAAGACCCACGAGATTCGTCAGGCCTACGAGATGATTACCGCCGCGAGGAAGATGTGAGGCGAGGGTAGTGAGTCGGGGATCTGGTGATGAGCGATATCCCTGGTTTCAGGATGGGCCCGGCTCGGCCCGGGTGAAATTCCTGTCCGCTTGGGGTAGAGTGCCCTTTTTCAAATCAACAGATCCGGGGGCCTGGTCTGGCCATGCCGGTACAAGAGGAGAGACCCTGCCATGGCCGCTGATTTCATCGCCCCCTCCATCCTGTCCGCCGACTTCGCCAAGTTGGGCGAGGAAGTCGATAATGTGCTGGCCGCTGGCGCCGACATCGTCCATTTCGATGTCATGGACAATCACTATGTCCCCAACCTGACCATCGGCCCCCTGGTGTGCGAGGCCCTGCGCAAGCATGGGGTCACCGCGCCCATCGACGTCCATCTCATGGTCAAGCCGGTGGATCGCATCGTCCCGGACTTTGCCAAGGCCGGCGCCACCTACATCACCTTCCACCCCGAGGCCAGCGAGCATGTCGACCGCACCCTCCAGCTCATCCGCAACGAGGGCTGCAAGGCTGGCCTGGTCTTTAATCCCGCCACGCCCTTGAGTTATCTGGACTATGTGATGGACAAGGTGGACATGATCCTCCTGATGTCGGTCAACCCTGGCTTTGGCGGCCAGAGCTTCATCCCTGCCACCCTGGAGAAACTGCGTCAGGCCCGCAAGATGATCGAGACCTCGGGTTATGACGTCCGCCTGGAAATCGATGGTGGCGTCAAGGCCGACAACATTGCCGAGATCAAGGCCGCCGGGGCCGATACCTTCGTCTCCGGGTCCGGCCTCTTCGGCTACGGCAAGGCCGAGGACCCGCATCGCTATGACACCATTGTCCGCCAGATGCGCACGGCCCTCGCCAGCGTCGGCGGCTGAGGTCCAGGATGATGCGACCCCGGATGATCCTGATCGACGTGGACGGTACCCTGGTGGACAGCGTGCCGGATCTCGCCTACTGCGTCGATGCCATGATGGTGCGTCTGGGCCGCCCCCCCCATGGCGAGGCGGCGGTGCGCAACTGGGTGGGTAACGGCGTCGAACGCCTGGTGCGCCGTGCCCTCATCGGCCAATTAGACGGGGAGCCAGAGGTGGCCGATTTCGAGCAGGCCTACCCCATCTTTCTGGCACTCTATCGAGATAATACCTCCCAGCGTTCCTGCCTCTATCCCGGCATTCGCGAGGGGCTGGACTGGCTCAAGGCTAACCGCTACCGGCTCGGCTGCGTCACCAACAAGGCGGCCCAGTTTACCGAGCCCCTGCTGCGGGACCTGGGCGTCCGAGATGACTTCGAGATCGTCATCAGCGGCGACAGCCTGCCCCGCAACAAGCCGGACCCCATGCCTCTGCTTCATGCCGCCGCCCATTTTGGCGTTGAACCGGCCGAAGCCCTCATGATCGGGGACTCGGTAAGCGACGTGAAGGCCGCCCGCGCCGCGGGCTTTCACATCTTTTGCATGAGTTATGGCTATAACCATGGCCAGGATATCCGCGACTTTCATCCGGACGCGGTCATGGACTCCCTGGTCGAGGTCCAGGGTCTGTTGGAGGGGTCGGCCTGAGGTGGAGAGTCTGCCAGGCAGCGGGCTGATCCAGTACCTCCCGCCGGGGGGCGCGGGGCGGCGATGGCGATGGCGTTCCTGAGCCGATTGCCGTTTCCGCCCCCTTGTCTTCCCCCTGGAGACTCCCATGACACCAGCAAGTTACGCCGCCCTGGCCGCCCAAGGCTATAACCGCATCCCCCTGGTCCGCGAGGTCCTCGCCGACCTCGACACCCCCCTCAGCGCCTACCTCAAGCTCGCGGGTGAACCCTATTCCTGTCTCTTCGAATCGGTGCAGGGCGGTGAGAAGTGGGGGCGCTATTCCATCCTGGTCCTGCCCTGCCGCACCCGGCTGGAGGCCCGGGGGCGGACCGTGAGCGTCTGGACGGATGGGGAACGGGTCGAAGAGGAGGAGACCGCGGATCCCCTGGCCTGGATTGACGCCTTCCAGCGTCGCTTCAAGGTCGCCGCGATGCCCTCGGACATGCCCCGTTTCTCCGGTGGCCTGGCTGGCTATTTCGGCTACGACACGGTCCGCTACATCGAACCCCGGCTGGCCCAATGCCCCAATCCGGACCCCCTGGGTACGCCGGACATTTTGCTCATGGTTGCCGACGAGATCGTCGTCTTCGACAACCTGAGTGGTCGCATGATGCTGATCATCCACCTGGACCCGACCGCCGGCGATACCCTGGCGGCCGGGGAGGCCCGCATCGGCGAACTCATCCAACGCATGCGCCGGGATGTTCCCCGCCCGCCCCATGGCCCGGCGCGGGCGGTCAGCGAGACTGACTTCGTGTCGGGTTTCACGGAGGCCGGATTTCAGGCTGCGGTCGAGCGCATCAAGGACTACATTCTGGCTGGGGACTGCATGCAGGTCGTCCTGTCCCAGCGCCTGTCCATCCCCTTTCAGGCCCGTCCCCTGGACCTCTATCGGGCCTTGCGGGGCCTCAATCCCTCGCCTTACATGCACTTCATGGACCTGGGCGTCTTCCAGATCGTCGGCTCCTCGCCGGAGATTCTCACCCGCCTGGAGGATGGGGTGGTCACCGTCCGTCCCATCGCCGGAACCCGCCGCCGCGGCCATACCGAGGTCGAGGACAATGCCCTGGAGGCGGAACTCCTGGCCGACCCCAAGGAACTGGCGGAGCACCTGATGCTGATTGACCTGGGCCGCAACGATGTGGGCCGCGTCGCCCGCATCGGCGCCGTGCATCTCACCGAGCGCATGATCGTCGAGCGCTATTCCCACGTCATGCACATCGTCTCCAATGTCATGGGTGACTTGCGGCCGGACCTCGACGCCATCGACGTACTGCGCGCCACCTTTCCTGCCGGCACCGTCTCCGGTGCCCCCAAGATCCGCGCCATGGAGATCATCGACGAGCTGGAGCCGGTCAAGCGCGGCATCTACTCCGGCGCCGTCGGTTACCTGTCCTGGAACGGCAACATGGACACGGCCATCGCCATCCGTACCGCCGTCATCAAGGCGGGCCAACTCCACATCCAGGCCGGCGCCGGCATCGTCGCCGACTCGGTACCCGAGCTGGAATGGCAGGAGACCATGAACAAGGGCCGCGCCATCTTCCGTGCCGTCGCCATGGCCGAGGCGGGCATCGAGAGTTAGCTCTGCGTCTCCGATGCGGACTGAGGACCGCAGGGCTTTACCATGAGGAACGGAACAGGTGGCCCCAGCCTTTTCCACCCTGGCCAAAGGCCGCCCGGTGGTGTCCGGGTCCTTGCTTCGATGTCACCGAACCGTCCCCCTAGCCCCCTCCGGCCAGGGAAGGATGATAGCCAACCCCTTGTTTTAGCTCACTCCCTCCCCCCTGGTGGGGGAGGGTTGGGGAGAGGGGGCAGAACGGCTTGGGTGCGGCTTTATGCGTAGTGGGTCCAAAGCCGGATCACTTTGACCACCCTTTCGGCCGCGAAGACCTGATAAATGATCCGATGCTGAATGTTGATGCGCCGCAAATAGGCGCCGGCCAGATCCCCAACCAGCTTTTCGTAAGGAGGAGGGTTTTGGAAGGGATCCCTTGCGACGATGGCCAACAGTTCCTGAGCCTTGGTCTTGAGTCCGGAAGCCGCTAGTTTCTTGGCATCCTTCTGTGCTTGCTTTGTAAACACCAGCGACCAGGTCACCACTTCAATTCCTGGGCGCATTCCGCAAGTGGCGTTGCCATGCCTTCCAGAATCGACTCCCTCATGCCCGACACGGATAGCAGGGACAGGGTTTCAGCGATGGCATTCCAGTCTTCCTCGGCAAGCAAGACTGCATTACCCCGCTTTCCCGTAATGACAATGGGTTGATGGGTGCTCGCGGTCTCGTCGATCAAACTATAGAGTCTGGAACGGGCTTCGGTGGCATTGAGTGTCGTCATGATCTTTACCTCCCCGTTAAAGCGTACGCTTTAACGTGCGCCGTGGTAAGGCGATTGCAATCCCTTGTATGAATAAAGGGTTAAAGCACTCTCCCGACCTCTGTGTGCCGATCAGCCCATCAGGATAGGTTCGACTAAGTATGCAATCCCGGATCCTGATTCCCGATTTGCAAGGATAATATGACATCGCATCCCCAGCCCAGCATCCGCTCCCGACCTTGACCCGCGCTCGCCCCCCCTTTGGCATCCTGCTGCTGACGGTCTTTGGCTTCAGTACCCTCTATGCCCCGCAACCCTTGTTGCCGGTGCTGGCGGAGGCCTTTGGCAAGGGGCCGACGGAGGCCTCCCTCCTCATTACCCTGGCCATGCTGCCACTAGCCTGTGCGCCCCTGGTTTATGGCTATCTGCTGGTATCGGTTCCCGCGCGGCCCATGCTGGCGGGCGCGGCCCTGCTGTTGGCCCTGTGCCAGCTCGGGCTGGCGCTGGCGGATACCTGGTGGCTGATGCTGGCCTTGCGTCTTATGATCGGCCTTTGTCTGCCGGCTCTCTTCACGGCCCTCATGACCTTTGTCGCCTCCTCCGCTACCGCCGAGAACCTGCGCCAGTCCCTCGCCTGGTACATCGCCGCTACCATCCTCGGCGGTTTTGCCGGCCGTGCCCTCAGTGGTCTGATCGCCTCGGTATGGGACTGGCGGGTGGCGCTGGGTATCTGGTCTCCGGCTTTGCTGGCCATGGGGCTCTGGACACTGCGCCTGCCGGGGCGCCAGGAGAGCCGCTTCGTGCGGGTGACACCGCGCGTCTTTCAGGTCGTGATGGCAAGGCCCGGTGCGCATCAGGCCTATCTTACGGTTTTTTCAATCTTTTTCGTCTTTGCGGCGGTGCTGAACGTCCTGCCTTTCCACATGGCCAACCAAGACCCGGGGACAGGGACCGCTGGCATTGGCTTTGCCTATCTTGGCTACCTTTCCGGTCTGCTGGTCTCCCTCAATACGGAACGCCTGAGCCACATGTTCCAATCGGAGGGCCCCCTCTATACTCTGGGCTTGGGGCTCTATGCCCTCGGTCTTGTGCTGTTCGCCTGTTCCGCCACCGGTGGCGTCTATCTGGCCATGTTCGCCTTTTGTGGGGGCATGTTTCTCATCCACACCCGTCTCTCGGGCCAGGTCAACCAGATGGGCGGGCCGCAGCGGGGGGTGGTCAACGGCATTTACATCGCCGCCTATTACCTGGGTGGGAGCCTGGGCTCCTGGTTGGCGGTGGAGGTCTATCGTCACCTGGGCTGGCTAGCCTTTCTGGCCACGGTGGCCCTGGTCCTGGTCATGGCCGGGTTCGGCCTGCGGGGCATGTTAGGGCGGGAGGCCAGGCTGGCATCGTCATGACCGGGCACCGCCGGTCAGTAAGGGGTACAAAAACTCTGTATTGTCGACAAAGGGGATTGACAGAACGCAAATATAGAGTATTTTTGCCCATACTGAGGCAGATTGTAGACAATCAGTCGCAGCTGACGGGCGCCCCGATGCGTTCGCGATCATAACAACACTCAATCATTAGTTACCGAGGAGAGATGGTCATGACTTACGACGAGGTCTATCAGCGTTCCCTGTCCGATCCCGAGGGTTTCTGGGGGGAGGCGGCCCAGGCGATCCATTGGGACAAGACCTGGGATCGGGTGCTGGACGACAGCAACCCTCCCTTCTATCGCTGGTTCGCCGGCGGCATGCTCAACACCTGCTACAACGCCGTGGACCGACATGTCGAGGCCGGGCGTGGTGACCAGGCCGCCATCATTTACGATAGCCCCGTCACCGGCACCCAGCGCACCATCAGCTATGCCGAGCTTCAGGACCAGGTCGCCCGCTGCGCCGGCGCCCTGGCCAACCTGGGCGTGGTCAAGGGTGACCGCGTCATCATCTATATGCCCATGGTCCCGGAGGCCGCCATCGCCATGCTGGCCTGCGCCCGCCTTGGCGCCGTGCACTCCGTGGTCTTCGGTGGCTTCTCCGCCCGCGAGCTTTCGACCCGTATCGAGGACGCCAAGCCCAAGGTCATGGTCGCAGGTTCCTGCGGCATCGAGCCTAACCGGGTGGTGCATTACAAGCCCCTGCTGGATCAGGCCATCGAGATGTCCAGCCACAAGCCCCAGAGTTGCCTGGTGCTGCGGCGTCCCCAGGAACCCGGGACCATGATCGCCGGTCGCGACTTCGATTGGGACGAGGCTATGGCCGCCGCCCAGCCCCATCCCTGTGTCTCCGTTGCCGCCACCGATCCCCTCTATATCCTCTACACCTCCGGCACCACGGGCCTGCCCAAGGGCGTGGTGCGCGACAATGGCGGTCATGCCGTGGCCATGCACTGGAGCATGAAGCACCTCTATGCCATGGAGCCGGGCGAGGTTTTCTGGGCCGCCTCCGACGTGGGCTGGGTGGTGGGTCACTCCTATATCGTCTACGCCCCCCTGCTCTATGGCTGCACCACCCTCATCTACGAGGGCAAGCCCGTCGGCACCCCGGACGCCGGCGCCTTCTGGCGGGTCATCAGCGAGCACGGCGTCTCCGTCATGTTTACGGCCCCCACCGCCTTCCGTGCCATCAAGCGCGTGGATTCCAAGGCCGAACACCTGGCGCGTTATGACATGAAGGGCTTCCGTGCCCTCTTCCTTGCCGGGGAGCGCTGCGATCCCGATACGCTGCAATGGGCCCAGGACATCCTCAAGGTGCCGGTCATCGACCACTGGTGGCAGACCGAGACCGGCTGGGGCATCGCCGCCATTTGCCTGGGCATCGAGCCCCTGCCGGTCAAACCCGGCTCGCCAACCAAGGCCGTGCCTGGCTATGACGTACGCATCCTCGACGACGATGGCCACGAGCAGGCCCCGGGCCAGATTGGCCGCATCATGATCAAGCTGCCCCTGCCGCCGGCTTGCCTGCCGACCCTGTGGCAGAACGACGACCGCTATGTCGAGTCCTACCTGAGCTCCGAGCCGGGTTACTACCTGACCGGCGATGCCGGCATGAAGGACGAGGAGGGCTACCTCTTCATCATGAGTCGCATCGACGACATCATCAATGTCGCCGGCCATCGCCTTTCCACCGGTGGCATGGAAGAGGTGCTGTCCTCCCACCCGGACGTCGCCGAGTGCGCCGTCATCGGCGTCGCGGACGCCCTCAAGGGCGAAATTCCCCTGGGGCTGGTGGTGCTCAAGAGCGGTGTCGAGAAGCCCGAGGAGCAGATTGACCGGGAGTTGGTGGCCCTGGTGCGCGAGAAGATCGGCCCGGTGGCGGACTTCAAGAAGGTCGTCGTGGTCGAACGCCTGCCCAAGACCCGTTCCGGCAAGATCCTGCGCGGCACCATGAAGCGCATCGCCGATGGTCAGGCCTTCAACATGCCCGCGACCATCGATGATCCGGCCATCCTCGATGAGATCGAGGGTAAGCTCCAGACCATCGGCTACGCCCATCCCACCGGGGCCTGAGGACACCAGCGGATCCCAATCCGACCCCAGCTCATGATCGATCAGGACATCACCCTGGCCGACCAGATCTTTACCCGCATGCGCCGGGAAATCGTGGAGGGCCAGATCCCGCCGGGTTCCAAGATGAGCGAGCCCGAACTGGCGCGGCGCTACGGCATCAGCCGGGGTCCGCTGCGGGAGGCGATGCGACGGCTGGAGTCCTCCAGCCTGGTGGTGCGGCGGGCCAACGTCGGGGCCCGCGTGATCGACCTCACCACCGCTCAGTTGCTGGATCTCTATTACCTGCGCGAGGCCCTGGAGGGCCTGGCGTCACGGCTGGCGGCGGAGCGCATGAGCGCGGCGGAGATCGACGAACTGCGCACCCTCATCGCCCTCCACGAACGCCAGGTCGCCCAGGACCACGGCCTGGCCTATTACCAGAGCGAGGGCGATCTGGACTTTCACTTTTGCATCGTACGCGGCAGTCACAACGCCCGCCTCCAGGACCTGCTGGGGAATGACCTCTACCACCTGGTGCGGATGTATCGCTGCCAGTTTGGCATGGTCGGACCCCGCGCACCCACGGCCCTGCGGGAGCATGGCCAGATCGTCGAGGCCATCGCCGGGCGCGATGGCGAGCTGGCGGAGATCCTGATGCGCCGCCACATCCGCGCCTCCCGCCAGCAGGTGGAGCGGCGCCTGAGCGGCGAATGGCCCCAACCGGCCCCCCTGACCCATTAACGGCATAGCGAGAATCACCCCATGAACCCATCCCAGTCTCCCGGCGCCCGTTTGCGCCAGGCCGTCGGCGAGGAGCAGCCCCTGCAGGTCGTCGGCGCCATCAATGCCTACCATGCCATGATGGCCGAGCGCGTCGGCTATCGCGCCCTCTACCTCTCCGGCGGCGGCGTGGCCGCGGGCTCCCTGGGCCTGCCGGATCTGGGGATCAGCAACCTGCATGATGTCTGCGAGGACGTGCGCCGTATTACCTATGTCACCGAGGCCCCCCTCCTGGTGGATGCCGACACCGGCCTGGGCCCCAGCGCCTTCAACATCGAGCGCACGGTGCGGGAACTGATGCGGGCCGGTGCTGCTGGCTGCCACATCGAGGACCAGGTCCAGGCGAAACGCTGCGGGCACCGTCCCGGCAAGGCCATCGTCTCCAAGGGGGAGATGGTGGACCGGGTCAAGGCGGCGGCGGACGCGGCCCGGGACGGCTTTGTCATCATGGCCCGCACCGACGCCCTGGCGGTGGAAGGCCTGCAGGGTGCCATTGACCGCGCCTGCGCCTGCGTCGAGGCCGGCGCGGACATGATCTTCCCTGAGGCCATGACCGAACTGGATCAGTACCAAAGGTTCGCCCAGGCCGTGGGCGTACCCGTGCTGGCCAATATCACCGAGTTTGGCGCCACCCCTCTCTTCACCACTCAGGAACTGGGCGCCGTGGGGGTGGGCCTGGTGCTCTATCCCTTGTCCGCCTTCCGGGCCATGAATCAGGCCGCCCTCAAGGTCTATGAGGCCATCCGTCGCGACGGCACCCAGCGGCAGGTGGTGGACATCATGCAGACCCGCATGGCGTTGTATGACTACCTGGGTTATCACGCCTTTGAGCAAAAGCTGGATGCCCTCTTTTCCGCGGGAGGGGAAGACTGAGTTCCGCTCCCATAATATCGATCGACACCACTGGAGTTTCATTATGAGCCAGCCAGAAGCTGCCCAGGCCCCCAAGGTCAAGAAGTCCGTCGCCCTGTCCGGCACCCCCGCCGGCAATACCGCCATCTGCACCGTCGGACGCACCGGCAACGATCTGCACTATCGTGGCTATGACATCCTCGAATTCGCTGACATCGCCGAATTCGAGGAGATCGCCTATCTGTTGATCCACGGCGAACTGCCCAACGCCGGCCAGTTGCTGGAATACAAGCGCCACCTCAAGTCCCAGCGTGACCTGCCCGCAGCCCTCAAGATGGTGCTGGAACAACTACCCGCCTCCGCCCACCCCATGGACGTGTTGCGTACCGGCGCCTCGGTGCTCGGCACCCTGGAACCGGAGAAGGAGGCCCAACCTTTAGCGGCGGCACGTGGTATCGGCGATCGCCTCATCGCCAGTTTTGGTTCCATGCTGCTCTACTGGTACCACTTCAGTCACCATGGCCGCCGCATCGACGAGGAAACCGACGACGACTCCATCGCCGCCCATTTCCTGCATCTGCTCCATGGCCGTCGGCCCTCGGATCTGCAGGTGCGCGCCATGCAAACCTCCCTGAACCTCTACGCCGAGCATGAATTCAATGCCTCCACCTTCACGGCGCGCGTCATCGCCGGGACGGCAGCGGATATCTATTCCTGCGTTACGGGTGCCATCGGCGCCTTGCGGGGTCCCAAGCATGGTGGCGCCAACGAGGCAGCCTGCGACATCCAGTGCCGCTATGGCAGTCCGGACGAGGCCGAGGCCGATATACGCGCCCGCATGGAGCGGAAGGAGATCGTCATTGGTTTCGGTCACCCGGTTTACACCATCGGTGATCCGCGCAATCAGGTTATCAAGCGTGTCGCCAAGGATCTGGCTGACGACATGGGCGATCATCTCTGCTATGACATCGCCGAGCGTCTGGAAACCATCATGTGGGATCTCAAGAAAATGTTCCCCAATCTGGACTGGTTCTCCGCGGTGAGCTACCGCATGATGGGCGTTCCCACGCCGATGTTCACGCCCTTGTTCGTCATTTCCCGGACCGCAGGCTGGACCGCCCACATCATCGAACAGCGCATCGACAACAAGATCATCCGTCCGAGCGCCACCTATGTGGGTCCGGAGAACCGCCCCTGGGTACCCCTCGGGCAGCGCTGATCATTCAGGCCGAGGCCTTAAGTCCGCGCCTGAACACCCTCGTTCAGGCGCAGACAGCCTCCTGACAGCCGGGCAGGAAGGGGACTGACCTGCCGTCGCCCTTCTCGCCTTCCGCCGCGGCGCCTATCAATTCGTAACAGAACACAGCCCATGAATACCGCCAACCGCAAACCCCTGCCCGGTACCGATCTGGACTATTTCGACGCCCGTGCCGCGGTCGATGCGATCCAGCCTGGCGCCTATGACAAGCTGCCCTACAGCTCGCGCGTCTTTGCCGAAAACCTGGTGCGGCGCTGCGATCCGGCGACCCTGACCGCCTCGCTGCAGCAACTCATCAAGCGCAAGCAAGAGCTGGATTTCCCCTGGTTTCCGGCCCGGGTGGTGTGCCATGACATCCTGGGCCAGACCGCCCTGGTTGACTTGGCGGGGCTGCGCGACGCCATCGCCGAGCAGGGGGGTGACCCGGCCCAGGTGAACCCGGTGGTTCCCACCCAACTGATCGTCGACCACTCGCTGGCCGTGGAATGTGGCGGCTTCGATCCGGACGCCTTCGCCAAAAACCGCGCCATCGAGGACCGGCGTAACGAGGACCGTTTCCATTTCATCGACTGGACCAAAACCGCCTTCAAGAATGTCGATGTCATCCCCGCTGGCAACGGCATCATGCACCAGATCAACCTGGAGAAGATGTCGCCGGTGGTCCATGCCCGTGACGGCGTCGCCTTCCCGGATACCTGCGTCGGGACCGACAGCCACACCCCGCATGTCGATGCCCTGGGCGTGATCGCCATCGGTGTCGGCGGCCTGGAGGCCGAAACCGTCATGCTCGGCCGCGCCTCCATGATGCGCCTGCCCGACATCGTCGGGGTCAAGCTGACCGGCAAGCGCCAGCCGGGGATCACCGCTACTGACATGGTGCTGGCCCTGACGGAGTTCCTGCGCAAAGAGCGCGTCGTCGGTGCCTTCGTCGAATTTTTTGGCGACGGCGCTGACAGCCTGACCATCGGTGACCGTGCCACCATTTCCAACATGTGCCCGGAGTACGGCGCCACGGCGGCCATGTTCTACATCGACCGGCAGACCATCGACTACCTCAAGCTCACCGGCCGTGAGCCGGAGCAGGTTGCTCTGGTCGAGAATTACGCCAAGACCGCCGGCCTCTGGGCCGACAGCCTGGTCAAGGCCGAATACCCGCGCCTGCTGACCTTCGATCTCTCCACCGTCGTGCGCAACATGGCCGGCCCGTCCAACCCGCACCGCCGCCTGCCGACCTCTGAGCTGGCCGCGCGCGGCATCGCCGTCGCTCTCGACAAGGCGCTGGCCGAGGAAGAGCAGGGCCTGATGCCGGATGGCGCCGTGATCATCGCCGCCATCACCAGTTGCACCAACACCTCCAACCCCCGCAACGTCGTGGCGGCCGCCCTGCTGGCCCGCAAGGCTAACCAATTGGGATTGGTGCGCAAGCCCTGGGTCAAGTCCTCTTTCGCCCCGGGCTCCAAGGTCGCTCGGCTCTATCTGGAAGAGGCGGGTCTGCTGACCGAGTTGGAGCAGCTCGGCTTCGGCATCGTTGCCTATGCCTGCACCACTTGCAACGGCATGTCCGGTGCCCTGGACCCGCAGATCCAGCAGGAAATCATCGACCGCGACCTCTACACCACGGCCGTGCTGTCAGGTAACCGCAACTTCGACGGTCGTATCCACCCCTATGCCAAGCAGGCCTTCCTGGCCTCGCCGCCGCTGGTGGTCGCCTATGCCATCGCCGGGACCATCCGTTTCGACATCGAGAAGGATGCCCTGGGCCACGATCCGAACGGCAACCCCATCACCCTGAAGGACCTGTGGCCGAGCGACGAGGAAATTGACGCCATCGTGGCGGCCAGCGTCAAGCCGGAGCAGTTCCGGCAGGTCTACATCCCCATGTTCGATCTGGGCACCGTGGAGGAGGCCAAGAGCCCACTGTACGACTGGCGTCCCCTCTCCACCTACATCCGCCGTCCGCCCTACTGGGAGGGTGCCCTGGCTGGCGAGCGCACCCTGCAGGGCCTGCGGCCGCTGGCGGTGCTGGGTGACAACATCACCACCGATCACCTGTCGCCGTCCAACGCCATCCTGGCGAACAGCGCCTCCGGGGAGTATCTGGCCAAGATGGGTCTGCCGGAAGAGGACTTTAATTCCTACGCCACCCACCGCGGGGATCACCTGACCGCCCAGCGCGCCACCTTCGCCAACCCGCAGTTGGTGAACGAAATGGCCGTGGTCGATGGCCAGGTCAAGAAGGGTTCCTTGACCCGCGTCGAGCCGGACGGCAAGGTCATGCGCATGTGGGAGGCGATCGAGACCTACATGAACCGCAAGCAGCCGCTGATCATCGTCGCCGGTGCCGACTATGGTCAGGGCTCCTCCCGTGACTGGGCCGCTAAGGGCGTGCGGCTGGCAGGGGTCGAGGCCATCGTCGCCGAGGGTTTTGAACGCATCCACCGCACCAACCTGGTGGGCATGGGCGTGCTGCCCCTGGAGTTCAAGCCGGGTGTCAACCGCCTGACCCTGGGCATCGACGGCACCGAGACTTTCGATGTGATCGGCGCGCGCCAGCCCCGCTCCGACCTCACCCTGGTGATCCATCGCCAGCACGGCGAGCGCCTGGAGGTGCCCGTGACCTGCCGTCTCGACACGGCGGAAGAGGTCTTGATCTACGAGGCCGGCGGCGTCCTCCAGCGCTTCGCCCAGGACTTCCTCGAATCGGCCAAGGCCGCGTAAAAAAGTCCTCTCCCCTCGTGAGTAAGGAGGGATGACATAGCCGAGAGCCTCCCGGAGAGCCGTACAACAAAGCCCCTCTCCCCTCGCGGGAGAGGGGTTGGGGAGAGGGGGATGGATCAGCGCCAATTCGCCAAAAACCTGCGACAAAATATGACGGACGCCGAACAACTGCTCTGGCGCCATCTCCGGTCCCATCGACTGGATGGGCAGAAATTCCGGCGTCAGCAACACCTCGGCCCCTATATCGTCGATTTCGTACACTTTGGCATCCGGCTGATCGTCGAGGCGGATGGCGGCCAGCATCACGGCAGCGGAGCAGATGCCATCCGTGATCGGTGGCTCGAACAGCACGGCTTCAGGGTCATGCGGTTTTGGAATAACGACATCCTTCGGAATCCGGAGGGGGTGCTGGCGACTATCCTGGCGGCGCTGGAGCAGCCTGCTCCCCCTCTCCCCCAGCCCCTCCCCCGCGAGGGGGGAGGGGAGATAACGGCTCAGTAACATTCGGAATATCAGCATCATGGCTCACGCACCCCAGATCAAGATCCCCGCCACTTACATGCGTGGCGGCACCAGCAAGGGCGTCTTCTTCCGCCTCCAGGACCTGCCACTGGCCGCTCAGGTGCCTGGCGCGGCGCGGGACCAGCTGCTCCTGCGTGTTATCGGCAGCCCCGACCCCTACGGCAAGCAGATCGACGGCATGGGCGGGGCCACCTCCAGCACTAGCAAGACGGTCATCCTGTCCCGGAGCAGCCGGCCCGATCACGATGTCGATTACCTGTTTGGTCAGGTAGCCATCGACAAGGCCTTCGTGGACTGGAGCGGCAACTGCGGCAATCTCTCCGCTGCCGTCGGGCCCTTCGCCATCAGCAACGGCCTGGTCGATCCCAGCCGCATACCCCCGGATGGCATGGCGACCGTGCGTATCTGGCAGGCCAATATCGGCAAGACCATCATCGCCCAGGTACCCATCACCCAGGGCGCCGTGCAGGAGACGGGTGACTTCGAACTTGACGGCGTGACCTTCCCCGCCGCCGAGGTGCAACTGGAGTTTCTCGACCCGGCCGACGAGGGCGAAGGCGAGGGCGGGGGGGCCATGTTTCCCACCGGCAATCTGGTGGACGATCTCGAGGTTCCGGGGGTCGGTAGTTTCAAGGTGACCCTGATCAATGCGGGCATCCCGACCATCTTCCTGAACGCCGAAGCCATCGGCTACACGGGTACTGAGCTGCAGGACGCGATCAACGGCGACCCCAAGGCGCTGGCCATGTTCGAGACCATCCGCGCCCATGGTGCGGTTCGCATGGGCCTGATCAAGGATATCGCCGAGGCCGCCCAGCGTCAGCACACCCCCAAGGTCGCTTTTGTCGCGGGGCCCGCCGGGTATGTGTCCTCCAGTGGCAAGCCGGTGGCGGCTGCCGATATCGACCTCTGCGTGCGCGCCCTCTCCATGGGCAAGCTGCATCACGCCATGATGGGCACGGCCGCCGTCGCCATCGGCACCGCCGCGGCGGTGCCGGGCACCCTGGTGAACCTCGCCGCTGGCGGTGGCCCCCGCACCGCCGTGCGCTTCGGTCATCCCTCGGGCACCCTGCGGGTAGGCGCGGAGGCAACCCAGGTCAAGGGCCAATGGACCGTGACCAAGGCCATCATGAGTCGCAGCGCCAGGGTCCTGATGGCCGGCTGGGTCTATGTGCCCGGCGATGCCTTCTAAGGAACCCGGCCACCCAAAAAGGGGCGCCGGGTAAATCTCCGTCCCTACCGGCCCGGATGGCGGTGTTCCCCTCATGGTGCCGCCATCCCCTCCCAAGTCCTCCTCGCCTCGCTAAGTAACCGTTCAATAACAAGTGATCCATCTTAGCCCCTCTCCCCTCGCGGGAGAGGGGTTGGGGAGAGGGGGAGAATGAACCGGAATGGCTAAGTTGTTTGTGAACCGTTACTAAGAGCGACTTCTCGCCCGGCACCTCGCCGGGCTTTTTTTGGCATCAGGCGAAACCCCACTGGGGGCCGCGGGCGGGCCTGCGGGAAGTAGAGTCAGGGCTGTTCAGGCTCGGGTTCGCTGGGGCGACGTACCGGGCGGGGCCGACCCGGGGGGTCGCCTGGCGCGCGGCATAGGAGCCAATAGCTCGCCCCCGCCATGAGCCCGGACAGGGCCATGCCCAGCAGCAGGGGGCGTGCGGTACCGTCATGGGCCAGGCTGACCAGGGAGCCGACGGCGGCGCCGAACCCAAAGCGCGCCGCCCCGGAGAAGGCCGAGGCCGTCCCCGCCAGGCGCACAAAGTACACCATGTAACTGGCCATGGCGTTGCCGAGCACCACCCCGGCCATCCCCAGGTAGAGGAGCACCCCCAGCACGATTGCCCACAGGGGCGGAGCCTCCAGCAAGGCGAGGGCGAGTAAAACCAGGGCGGCGACCACCTGGACCCGCAGGCCCAGGCGCAGCAGGCGTTCCGCGCCGAGGCGCATAACTAGCCGCGTGTTGAGCAGGGCCGCCACCATGGCCGCCGCCACGTTGGCGCCAAACAGCACCCCAAACCAGGCGGTCGGTACCTCGTTAAGCACGATGTATACATAGGGTGAGCCCACTATGAAGGTCATCATGCCGCCGAAGGAGAAGGCCCCCGTCAGCAGAAAACCCATGCCCAGCCGATGGCGCAGCAGGCCGTAATAGTTGCCCAGCACCCGACCCAAATCCGGTGGGTGGCGGCGCTCGGGCGGCAGGGTCTCAGGGATCAGCCACAGAAACAGCCCGCTCGCAACCAGTGCGATGCCGAGGAGGGCCAAGAAGACCCAATGCCACCCGGCATGGGTCACGATGACCCCGCCGATGGAGGGGGCCAACAGGGGCGCCAGGGACATGATCATCATCACCAGGCCGATCACCCGGGCATAGTGGTCCCGCTCGAAGAGGTCCCGGACCAGGGCCGGCACGGTCACCGCGATCGCCGCCCCACCCGAGGCCTGGACAATGCGCGCCCCCAGCAGGGTCTCCATCTGGCCGGCCAGGGCGCACCCCAAGGCCCCGAGGCTGAACAGGATCAGGCCGCCCCCGATGGTGGCGCGCCGGCCGAGCATGTCTGACAGTGGACCCATGAACAGCTGGGCCAGGGCGAAGACCCCGAGGTAGGTGGTGACCGTAAGCTGGGCCATTTCGATGGTCGAGTCCAGATCCCGGGCGATGGCCGGCAGGCTCGGCAAATACATGTCGATGGCGAAGGGCGTCAGCCCCGAGAGCAAACCCAGGGTGAGGAGCAGCGATGGGCTAATGCGCATGTAACCCTCGGAGTGCGAAACTGATGGGGGGTGTATATTGAAGGCTGCCAATCTTTCCCGCTAGCCGTCTCCGGCAGTATTCTCGAATCCGATCTCGGGTCAAATGAAGGTTCTGCGCCCCACCATACCCTCCATGATGCTGACTAAATACGCCGAACTCCTTCTCCAGATTCTGCACCGGGACCCCGCGCGGCCGGACCCGGATACCCTGTCCCTGTTCACCCCGGAGGAATGGGATGAACTGCTCGAGGAGGCCAGCCGATATCGGCTGGATTTTCAGCTCAGGGAATATCTCCAGGCGCACCCCGATCTGGGTGCGCGGGTACCCGCCGCGGGACTTCAGGATTTGGAAGACAGGCTGCGCAAAACAAAGAACTATAACTTTTGCAAACAGATACAACTGGAGGAGATGCTGTCCGCCTGTGCCACCGCCGGCATCCCCTGCCTGGTGATGAAGGGACTCTGGCTGGTGGAAATCATCTACCGCGATCTCCAGGCCCGCCATTCGGGCGATATCGACCTGCTGCTGCGCCCGGAGGACATGCCCGCCTTCACCCGGCTGACTCAGAGGCTGGGGTTCCAGGTGCCGGGCGACATCGGCGACATTCGGGACATTGCCGCCGCCAACCACGAATTCCCACTGGTTCATCCCGGCACGAGGGCCAGTTTCGACCTCCACTGGTCCTTGACCCACCCTTTGGAGGAGGCGCCGGTTGATGACCCCAGCTTCTGGGACAGGGCCGAAACCGTCAGCCTCGCGGAGCAGCCCTGCCGTAGCCTGGGCCTGGAGGATCATCTGCTGCTGGTATGCTTTCATGCCACCCTGCACCATCAGTTCCAGGATGTCGGGCCACGGGCCCTGGTGGATATCGCCAAGGTCATCGCGCAGCCGCCACGGGCCATCGACTGGGGGGATTTCGTGGCACGCGCCCATGACCTGGGCTGGGGCCGCGGCACCTGGCTGATCCTGGACCTGGTCAGGGAACATCTGGGGGTGCAACCGCCCGCTGGGGTACTGGAGGGGCTGTGCCCTGACAAGGCGGACGATCCGGCTATTCGCCAGGCGGCGCTTGCGACGATGTTCCCGCAACCGGGTGGCGGACCGGCTTTTGGCGGCCATGAGGTCCGTCTGATGAGCGCGGAGACGTGGCGCGAGGCGCTGGCGGTCCTGCTCGGGCGGCTCTTCCCGCCGCGCCGCTATGTCGCCAGCTATTTCGGCGTCAAGCTCGACGACCCCGGCCTGCCCTGGCTCTATGTCAAACGCTGGGGGATGCTGTTCAAACGGGTGACGCCCGGATTATGGCAACTCTGGGGAGGCGACGCCGCGCGGCGCGCCAAGCTGGAGAGAGCCGCTACCATCGCGGACTGGCTGCGGCAACCCTGAAGGGGCGGAAAGCGACCCGCCGGCCTCGGCCTAGCCGTCAAAGATTTGAATCAGATCTTCGTCCGCGGCACGGCTGAGCAGGTAGCTCACTTATTGCGTCCTTCCATCCTGGCAAGGGCATCGGTTTCAAGCTCTTCCATGCTGCGCTGACTCTCACCGCTAGCAATCGCTTCATCTACCAACTGCTGCATTTGCACGATCTTCGCGGTCCGCTCCTGGTCACGGCGAATCAAGTCGCTGATGTAGTCACTGGCGTTGCTGTAACGGCCGGAGCGTGACTGTGCGTCGACCCAGGTCTTCATCCCATCCGGAAGAGAAACATTCATCGTGGCCATCGGCTCACCTCCTTACCGAAGCATGGCAATCATTGCCAAAGCCTGTCAAGTCATAGCCAGTCCGCTATCGGTCAAATTTGGCTTCGTTTCGCAGTGAGCCTATTCACCAAAACCTCGGAGAGCTTGGGTTTGTTTCGTAGTAGCCCCCTCTCCCCAGCCCTCCCCCGCGAGGGGGAGGGAGTTCGTCATGCGTTGCCCGCGCGTTGTTCGGGATAGGCAAGATTGACCAGATTCCGGGAACCGTGAACTACCCGCTCGATGCTCACACGATCGGCAAGAATCCGATACAGGATTAAATAATGCCCATGAACGGCAAGCCGCAGGTCCGGCCGGATGTCGGGGCGCAATTGATAGATAAGGGGATTTTCACTGATCAGCTTAAAGCGTTCGGCGATTTCATCAATGAAACTGACCGCCCGCGCCGGATTCTCCGCGGCGATGTAGGCCGCGATTTCGTCAAGGTCTGGCTCGACGTAGGCGGAAAGTTCGACCCTCATGTGCCGCCCGCTTCGACTAACGCCTGATACTTCCCGCGCAGTCGCGTCAACACCTCCTCGGCGGGTACCTGCGGGCGCGGATCTTTTATCGCTTCATCCCACAGGGCCCGCAACTCGTCTAACCCGCGTTGCCGCAGCTCGCGCCGATAAGTCCATTCTCGCAAGGCGTCTCTTATCACTTCACTGGTGGAAGCATACTCGCCGGCCTTCACGGCTTGGCGCATGAGGGCGGTCATTTCTGGCGGTAGGGCAATGCTGATTTTTTCGACGTTCTGCATGGTGTTTCTCTCCTGATCTCGTCAGGTAGTAATAAGTCACACCACGCGACCTTGTCAACCGCTTGTCCGCTGCCGCGCCCAATATCCCAGCACCGCCCCTATCACCAGACCGCCCTGGCCGCTGGCCTCCACTCATTTGGCTTCGTTTCGTAGTAAGCCCTCTTTTCCAGCCTCCCGGATGGCTTGGCTTCGTTTGGTAGTAGCGCCTGGCGCGTTCAACCGTTAGGCCCTAAACGCAAAAAAAAACCTGGCCGAAGCCAGGGTCTCATGCCAAAGGTGGCTACGCCACGCCACTTCCCAAGAGGGGCTACCGACTGGAGGGCCCAACAATTGGATCGTTTACATGTACGCTTATAGGGCGTACATTAAATTAATCTGATCTTCAAGGAACTCGACCATGCACGCTGTTACCGATATCGCACCCCAGAGCGAGGAGCGCAAGGAGGTGCGGATGAACTTTCGCACCCAGCCGCGTATCAAGGCCGTTATTCAGAAGGCGGCGGCGCTGTCGGGCATGGACGACTCGGCGTTCACGCTGAATGCCGCCTACCAGGCCGCGCAGGCCACCATTGCCGCCCATGAGCACACCTTATTGCAGCCAGTGGACCACGCCGTCTTTTTTGCCGCGCTGGAAGAGGCGCCAGCACCCAGCCCGGCGTTGCAAGCGGCCTTCGTACGGCACCGCGACACGGTCGTTTCCCGTTGACTGCCGCGCCGCGGCCACCATTCTGCATCGAGCCCTTTGATGCCGCCCGGCATGACCGTGCCGGCTTTTGCTGCGGCATTGTGCCGGTGGACAACTATTTCCGGAAAACCGCCAACAAACTCGCCAAAGCCGACAACGTGCGCCTCTATGTGATGACGGCGGCGGACGGTGCCTTGATTGGCTTTTACGCGCTGAATGCCCACGCGGTGGATTATCAGGAGCTACCGCGCCAGTACGCGCGCAACCGCCCTGGGCACGGAGCGATCCCGGCGGCCTATATTGCCATGATCGGCCGCGACCGGCGTTATGCCGGGGAGGGATTTGGCGGCGATCTGCTGGTCGATGCCTTGCGCCGCATTGATCGCGCGGCGGCTGCCTTGGGCATTGCTGTCGTCATGCTTGATGTGCTCGATTGCGGCGATGCGGCGCGGGTGGCCCGGCGCCAAGCCCTTTATGCAGCCTATGGCTTCATGCCGCTGGTTTCGAATCCCCTGCGCCTGTTCTTGCCGATGAAAACCGTACAGGAACTGATCGGGCACCTGGCCGAGAAGTGCTGATAGTCCGAATCCTGGCCGTCAACCCGATCGTTGGCCCGAGACGCGGGCTGGGCCTTAAGCCCCTCCCCCCGCGAGGCTGTCTATTACCCATTCTGAACAGGGTAAGTCAGGGACCGGCCGGTAACTGGGGATGAAAGACGGCGCCAGGGGGGAGGGAGCAAAGGAATCAGTGGCTTGGACAGATCCCCGTCAGGGGCTCGGCCCAACCCGCCCCATGGCCTCCATCCGGCGCCGGACCTCCGGGTCCAATGTCAGCGGGCTGCCGGTGCGCTGCTCCGCCAGGGCCGGACAGAAGCCCGCGGGTCGCTCCTCGGCTGGCCAGGCGGCGAATTGCCGTTTGACCGCCTGGGTCACGGCCCGCACCCGTTCCAGTTCCCGGGAGCCGTGCCACAGCTCCGCCACGGAGTGCTCGTGCAGATTGCCGATGGCCCGGCGCCACTGGACGCAGGGGTAAACCTGGCCGCAGGGGTCCACCGCCAGGGTGGCGGCCCCGGCGCCGCAGTGGTGACAGGACTCCCCCGGGGTGATGGCTTCCTCCCGGGTCGCCGCCGGGTTCTGACTGGCTGCCGCGGCGCGCTGCAAGTCCATCACCCGCCGCATCCCCGCCAGCGAGGCCGCCAGGTCCAGGGGGCTCAGGTCACCATCATCCCGGGGGGTCAGGCGAGTGTCCACGGACAAGGGCACCCCCAGGGAGGCCGCCAGAGCGAACATGGCAGGCATCTCCTCCTCATTCCAGGCCGTGAGGGGGCTGTTGAACTTGAGGCGCTGGCCGGCGGCTTGCAGGGTCCCGACATTGTCGAGCAGGCGGGCCAGGCTGCCGGGGACCTGGGTCTGGCGGTCATGGGTGGCGGGGGTGGCGCCGTGCAGACTGAGTTCGATGATGAAGGGATCGATCTCGTCCCGCAGGCGCCTGGCCACCGTCTCGCCCAGGGCCAGGCCGTTGGACTTGATGCGCACCACGAAGCCCAGGGCCCGCGCCCGCCGCCCGATGGCCCAGAAGTCCGGATGGAGCAGAGGCTCGCCGCCGGAGAGGGTGAGGGTCAAGACCTGCAGGGCCGCCAGGTTCTCCAGCAACCGCAGATACTGGTCCCGCTGCAGGGGGACGCCGGGCTCGGCCCGGTCGTTGTAGCAGATGACGCAATCCAGGTTGCAGCGATAGCCCAGTTCCAGCAGGACGCTGGAGAGGATGGCCCGGTCCCAGGTGCGGGCGACATGGTCCCTAAAGGCCATGGGCGCCCCCGTCCGCCGGGGCCGTCACCGGCTGCTCGATGACATGGGCCGCCTCCAGTTCCCCCAGGTAGCGCAGCACATCAGTCGCGAACACCTCGGGGTCCACTTCGTAGTCGTCCGCCAGGCGCGCCACCAGGTCCCCCACCGAGGTCTGGCCGTCCAGGGCGGCCAGGATGCGGCTGCCCAGGACATTGAGGTTGAGAACCCGGGCGTCCGCTTGCTGCACCACGATGGCCTCGCCGTCGATGATGCGGTAGCGGATGGCGCTGCTGGGCTTGAGCAGGGTCGCGGCTTCAATCATGGTTCGCCTCCAGGGAGGGTGGGGGTGATGGCAGGGGCCGTTGGGGGCGGGCGGCGGCGGCCAGCAATGGCCAGAAACCGGCGTCCTTGCGGAAGGTCAGATCATGGCAGTCCACGGCGCGCAGTAGGGACTCCAGCGTGGCCACCAGGTCCAGCACCCGGTAGGGGTCCTGATTGATGTAGGGCGCCGACCCGACCAGGGCGGCCAGGGCCTCCGGCCGGGCCAGCGGGATGAGCCGGTGCTCGGCGCCCTTGGCCAGGCGACACAGGCCGGCGATGGGGTAAGACCGGTCGTCGCCGAGGGTGGGCCCCAGTTCACCCGCAAAGGGGACCCGCTGGGCCAGCCACTGGCCGTCCTTGTAGCGCAGGGCGTTGAGGTCATCGCTCAGCACCTGCTGGCCCGCGTCCAGGGCCAGACCGGAGAGGGTGGACTTGCCGGCACCGGAATGACCGAAGCCGATCCAGGCCCAGGTGCCATCACTGACCCCGGCACTGTGCAGCAGCACACCGCCCCGAGCCAGCAAGGCATAGGCGCTGACCAGGCGCAAGACGTTGTCGAAGGCCAGATTGAAACCGGGCGGGGTCTCGGTCGCCGACCAGAGGGCCGCGGACAGGTGGGGGGACCAGTCCAGCATCGCCATCAGCTCCAACCCGGCGATGCGTATCCGGCGGGGGCCATAGTCACGATCCAGGGTATAGATCCAGCCGTGCTGCTCAAAGGGGCGGAAGTTGCCGGGATCGGCGTGGCAGATCCGTGTCGGGATGGCGAGGGTAGGGGCGACCGGGGCCCCGACCACAAAATCCCCATAGCGTTCGCGCACATAAACCGCTTGCCGTGCGGACAGGCCGCTAAAGGTGAAGTGGGTCCCGCTTAGGGTCAGGTCCACGATCTCATCGCCCCAGGGGACACCCAGGGGCTCCGCCGGGAACCGTTCCGGCTCCATGAGAAAAAAACTTCCAAAATTCATGGGCGCAGCCTCGTGAAGCCTCGGTTCAGGATGACAGCGGCAAAACGTCCCAGGGCACGCATCCGATGCCAGGGCGGCACCTGGATCAGCCGCGGGGAGCAGTCGCCGCTGCCGAGCCGGCCCAGAATCTCCGCGGTGGTGACGGCGCGATCGGGACGCATGGCCCGATCGCCCTGGGTGAGGTATCTCCACTCCCCCCGGCGCCGATAGGCCCCGAGTACCCGGTGCAGGGCCAAGCCTCGCCCGGCGGTGCGCACCGCGACCACGTCCCCGGGCCAATATCGGGATGCCGGTCCGGCAATCGCTACCCAGGCCGCGTCCCGAACCAGGGGGGCCATGCAGTCACCCCGCACCCGCATGGGCAGCGGGGCCTCCGCTGCCAGGGCCTGGAGGGCAGAAAAAGCATTCAAGTCGCGCAGGGTATCCGGGTTCATGGTGGCTGCCGGCCTGAGCCGGGGTTTGGGAAGGTTCGATGCTTCTATGTTTTGGGGCTCTATTAGGGAGACACTGATTTATTACACCCTTACTGATTGCATGTGATATAATGCTTTCCATCTTCTCCCCCGACCGCGAATTGCCCCATGCCCCAGCAGATCTCCTTCGCCCAAGCCGAGTATGACGCCA
>WBZT01000174.1_pt2 | contig 28930 bp, 25 predicted proteins | sample 5204241 | NCBI WGS metagenome assembly WBZT01 (sample SAMN12344358, study PRJNA552823) | activated sludge metagenome | biome: Activated sludge suspended growth; feature: Nitrification reactor; material: Wastewater; isolation source: activated sludge from nitrification reactor of wastewater... | reverse complement strand
GCCGAGGTGATGAAGTCGGTGAAGAAACCGTGGATTGCGTTCAAGACGATGGCAGCCGGAGCCATCCCGCCCAAGAACGCGTTCCGTTACGCGTTCAACAACGGCGCGGATTTCGTGCTCGCCGGCATGTTTGATTTTGAAATCGCGGAGGATTCGCAGTTCGCCCGCGACGCCATCGCCAGCTACAAAGAACGTTCCCGACCTCGGATCGCATGAAAAAATTCGTCTGGTCTATCCTCGGCTTGCTGGCATTGGTCTCGATCACGTCGACGACAGCGCGCGCCGCCACGAATGCCTTCTTCCCCTTCTGCATTGACTGGCACGACGCGAAGAAGCGCTCGTTCGAGGAGCAGGCGCAGATGCTCAAGGAACTCGGCTACGACGGCGTGGGCCACATCTGGCTCGACAAAGTGGAGGAACGCTTGAAGTCGCTCGACAATGCCGGGCTGCGGCTGTTTCAAATCACGATGATTGTGGATTTGGCGCCCGGCAAAACGCCGTACGACACCAATCGCTTCCAACGAGTCTGCGCCGCGATCAAGGGTCGGCACGTGCAGTTCGATCTGTTGCTCAACGGCCGCAAGCCTTCCGATCCGTCCGTGGATGAGCAGGCCGTGGAGATGCTGCGGGTGATGTCCGACCTCGCGCGCGACTCCGGCTCGCAAATCCTGCTCTACCCGCATCTAAATTCGTGGGTGGAACGCATCGAAGATTCCATCCGTGTCGCGGACAAAGTGGATCGGCCAAACGTCGGCGTGATGTTCAATCTCTGTCACTGGCTGCGCGTGGATCAACAGCGGGACTACCGGCCGCTCTTGCAGCGCGCACTGCCGCGGCTCAGGGCGATCTCGCTCAACGGCGCCGACACGCGCTCCGACAAACCTGGTTGGGACGATTACATTCAGCCGCTGGGGCAGGGAGATTTTAACATGGCCGGCTTCCTCCGCACCTTGCAGGAACTCGGCTATGCCGGCCCGATTGGTTTGCAATGCTACGGCATCGGCGGCGATGCGCGGGAACACCTGGCGCGTTCGATGGAAGCATGGCGCAAGTTGAACAAATCCGCTGCCGAACCCGCGCGCCGGTAGCACGTTCCCGTTCAAATCTTTCCGTCGCCGGCGAGGCGGCCCGGCCAACAGCGGCCCGGCGGTTTGATTTTTTTTGTCACCTCCAAGCGTGAATCCGCCACTCATGCGCGTTATGATGACAACTCAGACCATGGCCGCTTTCACGCCGGACGACGCCGAGCTGGTGGCCGGAACACTCTCCGGCGACCGCAATGCCTTCAGCAAAATCGTCGCCCGTTACCAATCGCTCATCTGCTCGCTTGCCTACAGTGCCACGGGCAGCCTCAGCCAGAGCGAAGACTTGGCCCAGGAAACATTCATCGCCGCGTGGAAACACCTCCGCCATCTGCGCGAGCGCCACAAGCTCAAGGCATGGTTGTGCGGCATCGCACGGAATCGCATCAACAATTGCCTGCGCCGCGAGGGCCGCGAGCCGTTGCGCGAAGCCGAGTCGCTGGAATCCTTGCATGAAGCGTCCGCCGCGGAACCCTTGCCGCACGATCATGCGATCAGCAAGGAGGAGGAAACCATTCTCTGGCGTTCGCTCGAACGCCTGCCGCAGACGTATCGCGAGCCGCTCGTCCTGTTCTACCGCGAGCATCAGTCCATCGAGAACGTCGCCGCCGCACTGGACCTGACCGAGGACACCGTGAAACAACGACTGTCACGCGGGCGCAAGCTGCTGGCGGAGGAAGTCGCGTTGTTCGTCGAGGGCGCGCTGGCGCGGACGAATCCGGGCAAAGCGTTCACGCTGGGCGTGCTGGCTGCCTTGCCGTTGGCGATGACTTCCACCGCAAAGGCTGCCACCCTGGCCGCCGCCGCGAAAGGCGGGGCGAAGGCAGTCGGAGCGACGGGCCTGCTCGGCGTTTTGTTGAGTCCGCTGCTGGTACTGCTCGGCAATTACATTCCGTATCGCATGGGCTTGGCGGAGGCGCGTTCGGAGGAAGAACGCCGTGGGGTGAAGGCGCTTTTTCGGAACGCTTTATTTGGAAGCCTCGCCTTGTCGTTCGGTCTATTGGCGGTGCTTTGGTTCACGCTTGACGAGAACATCCGGGCCAGAATCCATTTCGGCGACGCGATTTCGACGTGGTTTGGCGGCCTCGTGGTTTTCTACCTGATGCTGCTCTTTGGATTCGCTCTTGCCGGGATGCCGCGCCGCCGCGCGCAATTGCGCGCCCGGCTGGCCGAGGAACATCAGGGCGAGTTTCCGCCGGCCGCGTTTGAGTATTGCTCGAAGCTGACCTTCCTGGGACTGCCACTTCTCAACGTCCGCCTCGGGGACCGCTTTGACGCGTTGCGCGGCCCGGTGAAAGGCTGGATCGCGGTTGGGAATTGCGCGGTCGGCGGCTTGTTCGCCTTCGGCGGAGTGGTCGCGGCGCCGATCGGCATCGGCGGCATTGCGCTCGGGTTGTTTTCCATGGGCGGAATTGCCGTGGGCGCAGCCGTGCTGGGTGGGCTGGCGGCGGGCGGTTATGCGATGGGTGGCGTTGCGGCAGGTTGGGAGGCGATGGGCGGCATTGCGCTCGGCTGGCACACGGCCACGGGCAGTTTTGCCTTCGCGCATGATTTCGCCGCGGGTTACATCGCTCACGCGTTGCAGGCGAACAACGACGCGGCTTATCGTTTCATCGGTGACAGCACTTTCCCCCGCGTCGGCAGATTCCTGATGCGCCACCCATTCTGGTTGAACCTGATGTGGATCGCTCCGTTGCTCGTCCAGTGGCGGCTCGTGGCCCGACGCAAAGCCTGACGCGCTGGCGCCCGCTGAATTTCAATCAAACCAAACCCATGAAAAGGACTATTATTCCAGTGCTCTGTCTCTGTGTCCTGGTGGTCGGGACGGTGGCTTACTTCAAATCCCGGCCGGCGCCGTCCGATCCGGTCGCCACCCCGGCGCCGAATGAATCCGCCGTCACCGCGAAGCCCGAGCCAATCGAGCCGCCGCCCGTTGCTGCCCGGCCCGTGCCGAGCGTCGCCAAACCCGCACCATCATCGCCACCGCCGCCCGTGACGGAGGCGCCGCCGAGCAACCCCGAGTCCGAAGCCGCGGCAGAATTTCGGAGGACCATTGATACCTTGCTCGCGCCGCAGTATCCGGCCCAGAAGCAGGAGCTGTTTGATCGGCTGCGAACCTCCGGTCAGATTGACACCGCCATTGCCGAGTTGCAACGCCGCGCCAAGGAAAAACCCGGCGACGCGAACGTTCATACCACCCTGGGCGAAGCGATGCTGAACAAAGTCCGCCTGCTGCACGAGACGGGCGCGGACATCAACGAGCAGGGCATCCTGGCAATGCAGGCCGACCAAAGCTTCAACGCGGCGTTGAAAGCCGATCCGACCAGTTGGGAGGCGCAGTACGTGAAGTATTCCACCATGTATTACTGGCCGGCGGAACTGAAGCGCGACGCCGAAGTGGCGCAGAAACTCTCGTCCCTGATTGACCAGCAGGACGCCCAGCCGACGCAGCCACACTTCGCGCTGACCTACGTTACTTTGGGCAACCAGTATCAGAAGATGGGGAAACCAGAGTTTGCGGAAGCGGCCTGGCGTTTGGGGCTGGCTAAGTTCCCCAACAACCAGGCACTGCTCGGCAAGCTGACTGGCACCAAATAGTCGCCGCCGCCGATTCTCGCGCAATCCCCCGACAAGCCAGCGACGCGAATTCCGGCTGGCCGTTATCCTAAACGGGGAGTTTGCCGGCCAAGCCGAGTTGCTCAAACACCTGGCGCAACGATTCCGCCTCCAGCGAAGCGTAGGTTTCGTTCGGGTCAACAATCGTGCGTTCGAGGATCGCTTCCAGCATGGCTTGCAGGTAAACGGGTTTCTGCGCGGCGGTGGACTTCGTGCCGTATTGATTCAGATTCGAGGCGAAAATGCCCGCCGCGCTCACGGGCAGAAAATCCTCGTAGCGCAGGCCCTCGTAATCCACGTAACCGAGGCGAATGAGTTCAGCCAGGTCCGAGGTCTTGATCGTTCCTCGGGCCGCGATTCCGGCCGACGTGGCGGTGTAGCGGCCAAAGACGAGCCCTTTCGCCAGCAACTCCGGCAGCGTTTTCGGAAACGGCGCGAACGGCTGCGCCACCACCTGCTCGTAAGCGGCAAAATCCTTTTTGCTCAGGCCGGGATTCTTCTCCCGCGCCGTATCGGCTTCCGCCAGGCATCGGTCATAGAGTTCGCGCCCTTTCGGCGTCGTCGCGTAAAAGCGCTGCTCTATTTCACCGAAGCGCGCGGTGTGAACGGCGTCCACGACCGAACCGTCGGCGTTGCGGAACTTCACCGGTTCGGTCAACGCCTTGTAGGCGTCCTGCCGCAGCAACACCGGCGTGTCTTCGGACGGGCCTTCGGTGAAGTCCTTGAAGCCAGAATGGTTCAGCTTGCTGAGCGCGAGATCGGGCTGTTGCAAGCGGTGCGTGAGCTGGTCCACTTCCTTCGCGACTGCGTCCACGCGCAACGTGCTTGTTTGGTAACCATCCATCTCGGCGCGGTCGCGGTGCTTGAAATGCAAGCGCAGCCAGTCGCGATCCGCGCGTTGCTCGAGCCGATTGAGCGCGGGTTGGGCGCGACAGCGAAACGTCGGTTCATCCATTTCGCCCAGGCAGAACTTCATCGCCGCCGTGTAGAGGTCCATGCAAAACGTGTTCGGCGTGAGATGATTCAGGTGGTGCGACTCGAAGCACGCGATGTCCGCCGCGATCTTGAACCCGGCTTTGCACAAATCTTGGTAGAGCTGATGATCCCGCGCCCGCCCAGTCCACTTGAAAATGCGGTTCACGCCCTCGGCGATGAGTGCGTTGGCGTCGTCCCAGTTCAACCCACCCTGGCGCTCGTTCCGGTCGAGCAGCACGACGGCGTTCGCGGAAAAGACCTGGCGCGTGGCCAGCAGCGTTTCGATGCGCTCGCGCGTGGCGGGATCGAAATAATCCGTCATCAACAGCGAGCAGAAGATGCGATGGTCCGGGTTGAGGCGGGAGCGGAACGCCGTGGCCACGATGGGCTGGCTCCTAGCGCCGACGTTGGTCATGTCGTAGTAATTGTGCGGCTCCATGCCGAACGCCGCGAAGAACCGGCAGACCAGGCGATACTCCGCCGGCTTGCCGATGCGGATGGCGCCGTGCCGTTCGCTGCTGGTCTGATCCAGTTCCACCTCCGAAATCTGGAAGCCGCGATGAAGCTGCGCGAGCAGCGCGCAGACGGTCTTGTTCGTCTCGCGATTAACGAGCAGCGACTTGTCGTAGAGCGGCACTTCCTGCCCGAACATGCGGGATAGTTCGGCGAAGAGCCGGTTTTGCATTTCAACCTGGTTGGCGAAGGGGGCGCTCATGGCGGTATGCGACTTGAATGGCGACTCATTGGCTACGCCTTTCAACTTAGCGCCTCGCGGGATTTTGGGAATTTCTTTTTCCCCGGCGACCACAGGGACCGGAGCCAAGGCCTTCGTGATGGGAGCGCCGGTCTCCGATCCGGCTTGATTCAAAATCGGTGGCCGCGCGCCGGGTCGGGAGACCGGCGCACCGACAAGCGCGTCCTGCTTGGAAATCTATTCGGGCTGCTGCGTTAGAACCGCAGGGTGGATTGCAGAATGAAGACGGTGGCGTCCGGGGTGGCCGCCGAGCCGCCGGGATGAATAACGTGTTGCAGGCTGGGCTGCAGTGTCCACCACGCGGTGGCTTGAATCTTGTAGCTGAGTTCCAGCGCGGTTTCGTGGTTGGCCACGACGAAAGTTCCGGGCGCGAGCAGGTTCAGGTCGCGCTGTGCGTGGCGGATGTCGTCGCTGATGGCGAGATAGGAAACGGCGAAGGCGAGCGTGTCCCAGTCGCGCGTAGGAATCAGGCCGCGAAACACCAGGCCGCCATCCACCTGGAGTTGCGCGAGGTTGCGGTCGGCTGGCGCGCCGAGCAGACGGAAGAAACCAAGCAAACCCTGGCGCGCGGGATCGGCTTTGCCTTGTTCGAGGAAGAGTTGCTGCTCGGCGAGCAGGTAGGCGCCGTAATTGCCGCTGCGCTTGCGCACCGGGGGTTCGGGATAGCCGGCCTGAGTGAACGCGGCCCACGTCACGCCGTCATAAACGTCCCCGAAGTCGCCGGTGTGGTAGTAACCACCGACCTTCAAACTGCCGCCCAGAGCGGGCTGGTTCGTTGCGCGATTCCAGTTAACGCCGAGCTCGAAGAAGTTCAGCATGCCATCGTCGGCGGACAGATCGAACCGGCTTCCCGAATAGGATTGGTCAGGATTTCCGCCGTAAGCACCTGCTTGCAGGTAGGTCCGCTCGGTGACGTTCCAGCGCAGCAGCGCTCCGGGTGCGGAAAGTGGCGTGGTGGCCAGGCCGTGCCCGTGCGACGGCAAACCCGGGATGTCGAACAAGTTGAATGGCAGCGTCGGAAAGAAAAAAGTCTGATTGATCAATGGCGCATCGCCGAGCGTGCCGTAGTACTCCGGCACGATGAAGTCACGGTCAATGGAGAGCTTGCCGGCCTTCAACGCCAGCCGGTCATTGCAGAATTTCTGCTGATACCAGTATTCCCAGAACCGCGCTGTGTCGTCGAAGTCGAGCAGGTTGACGCGGTTCAGGTCCCCTACGTATTCGGCGGAGAACGGTTTGTGACCGTGCAACCATAGCCCGGAGACTTGCAGCGTGCCGCCTTCGTAACCGAGGAGTTTCTCGGAATCGAGATCGAGCGCCATGAGCAAACCGCCCTGGTAGATCGCTCCGCTGCGGAGGCCCCCCGAAAGGTTGTCGGGCATCGAGCCCGCGTAGAAGAATTCAAAATCCACGCCGTGCTCCGACAGTTCCCGACGCAATCCCCCCCAGTCACCGAATAGATAATCCTGCTCAGCCCAGCGACGCAGGGAGGATTTTTCCGACGGGGTTGAGTCGGTTGCTCTGGCGGCGAGCGGGTCCCCGAGGCCAAGCCATGCGATGGCGAGAGCGGGGAGGAGGGAGGTTTTGTTCATAATTGCGAGGGGTGCGCGGAGCGGTTCAACGTTACAACAGGGATTGCAGTGCGGATTTGAGCTGGTCGGTGGTGTAAGGTTTCAGCACCACATCGGCAAAACCGTATGCGCGATGGTCAGCCATCACCGGGCTGTCCGAGTAGCCGCTGGAAACGATGGCTTTCACATGGGGATCAATCTGCTGGAGGTGCTGAATGGCTTCCTGGCCGCCCATGCCGCCCGGTACCGTCAGGTCCATGATCACCACGTCGAATTTTTGGGATTCCGCCCAGGCAGTTCGGAACAATTCCACCGCCACGCGCCCGTCCGGCGCGGCTTTGACTTCGTAACCCAGGCGCGTCAGCATTTTGGTCAGGATTTTGCGGACCATCTCTTCGTCGTCCATCACCAGAATTCGGGGCGGTCGCGGTGGCGCGGGAGGCCCGGTTTGGGCTGGGGTCTTCGGCACGGTTGCGGTGGCCGGCAGCCACAGGGTGAACGTGGTCCCCTGTCCGATCTGGGAGGCGGCTTTGATGACGCCGCGGTGCTGACTGATGATGGAATGCACCACCGCCAGCCCGAGACCGCTGCCCGACTGCTTCGTGGTGAAATAAGGATCAAAGATTCGCGGCAACGCTTCCGGGGAAATGCCGACGCCCTGGTCACGCAGCGTCACCTCGACATATCGCCCCGGCTGGAGCAGCGGTTCGTTCAATTCTCCCCCGGACCGGTTACGGCCGGTGATGGTGATCTCGCCGCCTTGGGGCATGGCTTGTTGCGCATTGAGCAGGAGATTGTTGAAAACCTGCGAGACTTGGGCGGGGTCAGCCTCCACCGGCCACAGGTCGCCGGGGAAATTGACGACACACCTGGCCGATCCGCCGCGCGCCGCCAAAGCCACGCTGTCGTGAACGATCGGCGCCAACGCGACCGCGCTTTTGACCGGCCGCCCGCCCTTCGAGAACGTCAGCAATTGCGCCGTCAAATCCTTCGCTTGCTTGGAAGCCTGTTCGGCCTCGGCCAGCAATTCGTGGTTTTCCTGGCCGGGCGGCAGATTCATCCGGGCGAGCGAAATGTTTCCCAGCACGGCCGTGAGCAGGTTGTTGAAATCATGGGCGATGCCCCCTGCCAGAATCCCCACGCTCTCGAGTTTCTGGATGTGCAACAGTTGTTGTTCCTGTTGCCGGCGTTTTTCCTCCGCCTGCTTGCGCCCGGTGAGGTCACGGATAAAGGCCGTGGCGCATTCCTTCCCCCCGAGATTCATGTGGGTGAGGGATAATTCCACCGGACGCGCGGGACCTTCCGGCGAACGCTGGAAGGATTCGAAGGTGATGGCGCGCTTGTCTTTCAGCCCGGCCCAGTGCTTTTCCCAGTCCGCCGGCGTGCAGTCCGTCAGGATGTCGGTCAGCTTCAGTTGCTGGATGGTGTCGCGCGAGACCCGCAGCGCTCCCGCCAGCGCGGCGTTGGCGTAGAGAATCTCCCCGCCGTCCGCCACCCAGATGATCTCCTCCGCCGCGGCATCCATGGTCGTCTGCGTCAATTGCAGCTTCTCCAGCAGTTCGGCCCGTTCCGTCACATCCGCGCCCACACACAGGATTTCCAACAACTGGCCGTGCTCGTCGTAAATGGGTTGGTTGGTCCAGTTCACCCGGATGCGCCGGCCGTCGCGGCAGATGTTTTCGTTTTCCATCTGCCCGAATTTATCCGGCCGCTGCAAAACCTGCTCCACCATGGCGGACAGATTTTCGCCTTTCTCGGAGGTCCGGGGCACGATCGTTCCGACGACATGCTGGCCGATGATTTCCTGCCGGGTGTAACCGAACAGTTCCTCGGCAAACTTGTTGAAGAAACTGATCCGGCCTTGCGCGTCCAATCGCAGGATGATGCTCTTGGCATTTTCCACGACTTCCCGGTAGTTTTTTTCGCTCGCCGCCAGGTCGCGCGCATACCGGGAAAGCAGTTCTTGCTCCCGGTCGTAGTTGGCCAGGATCACCCATACGATCACGGTCATGCACAGACACGCGCAGATCACCCCGCTGATCAGGTCGAGCAATTTGTCCGCGGGACGTTGAAACGGAATCACCAGCTTCGGGAAATAATATTCCAGCAGGAGCAAGCCGACCACGTTGGCGACGAGGACCGCGCTAAGCAGCCAGCGGGTTTTGCCGCGGCACAACACCATCGGAAACAGCAGCGCCGGGAAAAAATAATAGGTAATGCTGCCTTGGGAGCCGCCATTGGCAAACCAGGTCGGGTCCATCAACAACACCAGGATGACCAGGAAGCTAATGATGTGGTTGCGCCCGCGGCCGGATTCCCGATAGCAAAACAACGCGAACAAGCCCAACACCACATCCGCTATGTTGACTTGCACCGGCAGGTGCTGGAGCAGATTCACTGGCAGAACCACCGCCAGGCAAAGCGTCCCCACCGTCAGACAAATCAGGCGGAAGAGCCGGACCTGCAACGTCAGGGCGGGCGCCCTTGCCACGAGCTTCCAAAGTCTTTCCAGCAGTCTATCCATTTTGCCCCATTCAATGCATCCTCACCACGCTCTGGACACGGCCAAAATAGCAAGGGATGCCTCGCCAGGGAACAAGCATTAAATCGGAATGAGTACGTAGGACAAAGCCTCTCCCCGGCGTCCAACTCAGGGCGGGCCACCCGGTAAAGGCTTGGTACGACCGGCGAAACCAGCCCGCCGCCCGTCCCGCGTTTGCCATGACGAGCGGAAGCTGCTTTAATCTGCGGGATGCACTTCTTTGTTCAACGCAGCGAATTGCGCGATCTCTATGACAAGGTCGCCGCCGGGGAACGCATTTCCGAAGCCGACGCGCTGCGGTTGTTTGAATCCAAGGACCTCAACGCCCTCGGCGCCATCGCCGATCTCGCGCGGCAGAAAAAGGTCGGCAATCGCGCCAGCTACATCGTCAATCGCTACCTCAACTACTCGAACTACTGCATCCTGAGCTGCCAGTTCTGCTCGTTCGCGCGCAAGAAACGCGACGCCGACGGCTTCGAGCTGACCATCCCGCAAATGGTCGAAAAGGCGCGCGAGGCGTTGAAGCTCGGCATCACGGAATTGCACATCGTCGGTGGACTGCATCCCTCGCTGCCGTTTAGTTACTACACGGACATGCTGAAGGCGCTGAGCGCGCTCAACAACGATCCAACCCTCTCGCCTCGCGAGGAACGAGCGGGGAGAGAGCCGGAGAGAGGGGAAATTCATGCCTCCTCTCCCCAACCCTCTCCTCCCTTGGGGGAGGCGAGGGAGAAGACCTGCGTTGCCACGCCTTGTAGCAGCGGACGTGAGTCCGCTCAAACTAGTTCCTCTCAGCCGGAGAGTCAGAGCCGACTCACGTCGGCTGCTACCAAGCTCCAGCTGAAATGTTTCACCGCGATTGAAATCCTGCACCTCGCGTGGCTCGCGAAGAAAACCGTCGAACAGACGTTGATCGAATTGAAAGCCGCCGGCCTCGAATCACTCACCGGCGGCGGCGCGGAAATCTTCCGCAAGGAAGTCCGCAGCGCCATCGCCAAGGGCAAGGAATCTGCCGAGGAATACCTCGACGTCCACCGCACCTGGCACAAGCTCGGCGGACGCAGCACCTGCACGATGCTGTTTGGCCACGTCGAATCGCTCGCCGACCGCGTGGATCATCTGCGGCAATTGCGCGCGTTGCAGGACGAGACCAAGGGCTTCGTCGGGTTCGTGCCGCTGCCGTATCAGCCGGAGAACAACGACATCCCCGTGAAGACGCCGCCCACGGGCTTCGACGCGTTGCGCACCATCGCCGTGAGCCGCATCTACCTCGACAACTTCGATCACATCACCGCGTATTGGGTGGGCCTGGGCATGAAGTTGGCGCAAGTGGCGTTGAGTTACGGCGCGGACGATTTGCACGGGACGATCATCGAGGAACACATCTTCCACATGGCCGGCGCGACCTCGCCGCAATTGCAGACCGAAGCGGACATGATCAAAGCCATCCGCGAAGCCGGTCGGATGCCGGTGCAGCGGAATACGTTTTACGAGCCCATCCGTGTGCTCGATAACTCTCCCGCTGCGAACGAAGCTGAACCGTCATCGGGCAAATCGAAAGTGTTGGAAGATAATCTGGCGACGGCGTGAAAACTTCCCGCTGACAGGCGCGAATATCCGTTGTAATCTTTCGCCAGCATGAACTGGCAAGAATACATCACCGCCGATCCTGCTGTTCTGGTTGGAAAACCCGTCATCCGCGGCACGCGGCTCGCTGTGGAGTTCATCCTCGGCCTGATCGCGCAGGGTTGGCCGGAAGACGAGATCATGCGCAACTATCACATCTCTCGTGAGCAGGTTCGCGCTTGTGCCGCTTGCGCCCAACAGCGGCTGAACGAGGAAAAAGTTTTCGCTCTCGCCGTGTGATTCCCCATGCGGCTTTGCGCCAACGAAAATCTCCCGGAGGATTGCGTTGTCCGCCTGCGTCAGGACGGTCACGATGTGGTCTGGATCCGTGAAGCCGCTCCTGGTGTTGCCGACGTTGCCGTCCTTACCCGTGCTCATGCGGAAAATCGCCTGCTCATCACGTTCGACAAGGACTTTGGTGAACTCGTTTTCAGGCGTGGTGCAAAGGCATCGCACGGGATCATCCTGTTTCGGATTCCCCAACCTTCGGCCACTGCGGTTGCAGCCAGAGTGAGCGCCGCGCTATCATCGCGGTCTGATTGGGTCGGGCATTTCAGCGTGGTGGAAGAATTCGCAGTGCGGATGAGACCGTTGCCCGAAGGGAAATGAATCCCGAAGCGGACATGATCAAAGCCATCCGCGAAGCCGGCCACACGCCGGTGCAACGAAATACGTTCTACGAACCGATCCGGGTGCTGGAGAACGCGCCTGACGCGAACGAAGCCGAATTGCCGTCGGGCAAATCCGAGGTGTTGGAAGACAATCTGGCGTCGGCGTGAAATAGAAGGAGAGAACCCGTGTCAAAAGCACTTAAAGCAGCTATTGAAGCGAACGACTCTGAAGCTGTTCGCAAAGCGGTCAAGGGAGTCAAAGACATCAACCGAAAGCTTTCGGGCACAAGAGCGCCTTTGCTCTACGCCTGCGAGAAAGGGGCGGACAAGGTGCTGGAGGCTTTGTTCGAAGCAGGCGCGATTGGTGAGAAGCGAAACACCTTTCCCGATGACACGCCCTTCGCTGTTGCGGCCAAACATCGTCAATTTGGAGTGATGAAGCGGCTGCTGGCGTTGAAGAAAGTTTCGGATGATTCTATCAAAAACGTTCTTGAAATGGCGTGCATGGACGGGAAGGCGGAAATCGTTGAGTTCATTCTTCAACACGTCCAACCCCGAATCGGTATCGAGTTGTTTCGACTTTCATCCGCTTCGTCAAACGCGCCCGCGGTGCTGAAGCTACTGGTCAAGCACGGAGGTGACTTACGCGCAAAGCACGATACCAACGATGCGAAAGGAATGACCCCATTACACGAGTTGGCTGCCACTGGAAAAATTGCAGTCATTAAAACGCTTATCGAATTGGGTGCGGATGTGAATGCGCGGGACGGACTGGGCCGGACTCCGCTGATGGTTTTGGCTGCAAATCTGGAAGGCATCGAAGTCAGCAACGTGCATGCAGAGTTGCTTAAGCCGCTCGTGGAAAAGGGAGCGGCCAAAGTCCACGGTGAAATGCCACAGGTTGTGGACGGTCTGAGCGTAATGCAGGCAATGATTGAATCTGGAGCGGACGCAAGCCTGGTGGACGGCTCTGGAAATGATGCCGTTGACCACTGCGCGTTCGAATACTTGCGTTGCGACAAAGAGCCTGATGCCAAAATTATCAAAACGCTTCGCAAAGCTGGGGCAAAAAGTAGCGGAGCAACAATTGATTTGTTTTCGGCAATCAAGATGGAGAATCCTGACGCTGTGCGCGCAGCTATCAGGAATGGCGCAGACATAAATCGCCGAACGCCGCCACCTGTCCCGCTAACGCCGCTAACCAGCGCCGCTTGGAGTAGTTCGGCCGAATCGGTCGAACTTGTTCGTGTGTTATTGCATGCTGGGGCTGACCCAAACAAATACGATAGTTATTCAGCGCCACTGATACGCGCCGCTCGCTGCGGTAATTTGCCAGTGGTTAAGGAACTCATTGCGGCTGGAGCAGACATAAACGCCATTGAAAAGCAGGATGAGTGGCCGCATAACGCATATTTGGCAGCAGAAACGAACAACAAATTTGAAGTTGTTGATTTTCTTAAATCCCTTGGTGCAGGTCGTCCAAAACCGAAGAAGGTGGACCTCTTGAAGCCCGGGGTCGGAAGCTGGAACGATTTCAGTGAGTTACTTGTGAAAGCACCCGTCAACGAGGTCGCCGAGGCGTTGGCGACGATGGTGAAAGGGAAGGTTCAATTGAACACTTATGGCCTGTCATTTTTGCCCGGCAAGAACGCTTACGTGGTGGTTCGACCAAAGGGCATGGACTGGTGCAATATTTTCCAAGTCGCACCCCCACGCCTTCGGTTCGAGGATGGCAAGAAGATTGAGAAGTTCGCCGTGGAACTCGCGAAAACAACCGGCGCATCAGTGCTTTCAATCAAATACAGCGATACTTCAGATGCCGCTTCCATTCTGCGCGTTGAGCCGGACGGAAAGAAATCGCAAGACCAAGGTTGGGATCGTGAAACGCTGGAAGAGATGGTCGAAGCAATGGGAGATGAAGCGCCAGGATGGGCAAAGAAGCAATTGGCGAAGACCGACGAGGATGAACCGAGCAGCACAGAACGGCTCGTGATGTTGGCGGAGCAGCAAAAGTTTGTTGTTGCAGCGTTCGGCTTTTACTGCGAACCCGGGCGCAACCTTGATGTGGAAGTCACACGCTATGGCGCGGACAGTTTTGATGGTGTTGCCTTTGTGACCAACTGATGGCTGTTGAAACCCGCACGCGCAATTCTTATCTCATCGAGCCACCCAGGCGGTTCGCATTGAGATGATTTGCCGAAGCTTCAAGCATTCCCGCACGCCAACTTCAGCCCCGTCAGGGGTGACATCTTTGTAGAATCGCCTGGCAAAAATTCTCAAGCCCCGTAGGGGCGGAATATGTCGCTCCTGAACGGAGCTTGTTCATTCGGTTGGTGATGGTTCTACAAATATGCCGCGCCTACGGCGCTTCGGGTTCGCGCGGTTCGGGTCTTTCGCGCTTTACCTCATCTGGTTGTCGCACGACAGGTATTATTTCATCGAGCCACCTAGGCGGTTCGCATTGAGATGATCTGCCAAAGCTTCAAGCATTTTTCCCAAAACCTGCCGACAACTTCGTGCCGCAGCCGTATCAGCCGGAGAACAATGACATCCCGGTGGAGACGCCGTCGCATCCTCGTTCGCCGCGCCACTTTGGAGATTGACGCTACCTTTGCGGCTTTGCGGCTTTGCGGCTTTGCGCTAAAATCCACCGGCATGGCAGACGAAATTCCAAAGCTTCGCATGGCGGCGCCGGATTCGGCGGAGCAGATTGCGCGGGAGCTGGAGCGGGAACAGCGCACCCAGAACCGCGAACGCGAGTCCAGGCTGGAACAATCGCTCGGCAACTTCCGCGTCGGTTCGGTGAAGGCGCTCAACGCCGTCCCGCTCACGCGCGGCATCGAGGAGCAGGTGATTTATGAAGTGCCGTCGAAGCTGGCTGAGCTGTTACGGCGCGATGAACTCGACGCCGCGCTGGTCAGCATCGTGGCGCCGCTGTTTCACGATCGCTACGACATACTCGACGGCGTCGCCATCGCGTCGTTGGGCGAAGTGAAAAGCGTTTTCCTCGCCCATCGCAAGCCGTTGGAGCAGGTGCAGGAGATTTATTGCGACACCGCTTCGCTCACGAGCGTGGCGTTGCTCAAAGTGTTGCTGGCCGAACGGGGCCTGCGGCCGGTGTGCAAGCCGCTGGAAAACTACGCGGCGGCCCGGGAAAAAGATTTCGTGCTGCTCATTGGCGACGCGGCGCTGGACTTCGTGCTGGCGCCGCATGAGCACGCCATTTATGACCTCGCCGGCGAATGGTATGAACTAACCCGCCTGCCTTTCGTTTTTGCGGTCTGGGCCTTGCGACGGGGCGTGGAGAACCGGGAACTGCGCCACCGGTTGCGCGAGGCCAGGGATTTTGGCGTGGACACGCTCGACCACATCATCGCCACCCGCACCGAATACACGGAAGCGTTTCGGAAAGATTACCTCGGCTGGCACATTCATTTCCACCTCGGCAGCGACGAGAAGCGCGGCATCGCGAAATTCATTGAACTGCTGCGCCAGCATGGTTTCGGCCCCGTCTTCGAACCGAAGTTCGTGACCTAACAGATGCGCGGCAACTGCTCGCCGGTCGGCATGTCGAGAATGCTATTCGCGCCCAGCGGGCTCGTGAGCGTCACCAGCGCAGCAGACTTTTCCGCGACGCTGCCGATGATGGCCGCGCCCGCGCTGACTTCGTAACGACGGAGCAGGTCCAGGGTTCGCTCCGCATCTTGCGCGGCCACGAAGGCGACAAACCGCCCTTCATTCGCCACGTAGAGGGGATCGAGGCCGAGGATTTCGCAGGCCGCATGAACATCCTCCCGAACCGGAATCGCCTTTTGCGCGACTGTGATTTTCACCCCGGCGACCTCGGCAATTTCATTCAACGCACTCGCCAGTCCGCCCCGCGTCAGATCGCGCAGGCAATGCACTTCCACTCCGGCCTTGATCAACGCCCGCACCGGGTCGCGCACCGGCGCCGAGTCGCTTTCAATTGCGCTCTCGAATTGCAGTCCTTCGCGCACCGCCATGATCGCCATGCCGTGCCGGCCTAAGTCGCCGCTGACGATCACCGCGTCGCCGGGCCGCACGCTTTGCGGCGCTATGGTCAGCGTATGCTCGATGACGCCGAGGCCCGTCGTGTTAATGAACAGCCCGTCGGCTTTGCCCGTGTCCACGACCTTGGTGTCGCCGGTAACGATCTGCACGCCGCACCGTTGCGCGGCCTCGCGCAGGGAACACACGATGCGCCAGAGCGTTTCCATCGGCAGGCCTTCTTCAATGATGAACCCGCAGCTTAGGTACAGCGGGCGCGCTCCGCTCATCGCGAGGTCGTTCACCGTGCCGTGAACGGCCATGGCGCCGATGTCGCCGCCGGGAAAAAACAACGGGCGCACCACGTAGGAATCCGTCGTCATGGCCAGCCGGCCCGGCGGCACGTTGAACTGCGCCGAGTCATGGCGCTGGTCGAGGATCGGATTACTGAACGCTTTGCCGAAGACGTTCTCCAACAATTGATGCATCAACTTCCCGCCGCCGCCATGCGCCATCAGCACATGCGGATACTGCGTGATGGGCAGCGGACAACTGGCGTTGAAGTCGGGCGTTTTCATTCCTTGCTCGTGAGGGCGATTGAACTGGTTCGCCGGTACCGATAATAGGCTGCACACGCGCCTTCGCTCGAAACCATCGTCGCGCCGAGCGGATGTTCCGGCGTGCAACGTGAGCCAAACGCCGGGCACTCGTGCGGTTTGATTTGCCCTTGCAAGACCAGACCACTGCGACATTCGGTCGGTTCGGCAACGCGGCGATCCCCCAGGCCAAATTTCTTTTCGGCGTCGAACGCCGCGTAAGCTGCACGCAAACCCAACCCGCTCGCAGGGATTTCCCCGACACCCCGCCACTTGCGCGGCACAACGCGGAAAACTTCGCGCACGAGCTGTTGCGCCGGCTGATTGCCCTCGCGGCGCACGGCCCGCGCGTATTGATTTTCCACCTCCGCGCGACCTGATTGCAGTTGCTGCACACACATGAGGATGCCCTGCAAAATGTCCAGCGGCTCGAAGCCGGTGACCACAATCGGCACGCGATACTTGGCCGCCAGCGGTGGATATTCTTCGTAGCCCATGACCGCGCAAACGTGCCCCGCCGCGAGAAACGCCTGCACACGGCAGTCCGGCGATGACATCAATGCCCCAATCGCCGGCGGCACCAACACGTGCGAAATGAGCATGGAAAAATTCTTCAATCCTTTTCGCGCGGCTTGAAACAACGCCATCGCCGTCGCTGGCGCGGTGGTTTCGAACCCGACGCCGAAGAACACGACTTCCTTTTCCGGATTCTGCTCGGCCAGTTTCACCGCATCGAGCGGCGAATAGACGATCCGCACATCGCCGCCGGTCGCTTTCACCGCGAGTAAATCCGTCGTGCTGCCCGGCACGCGCAGCATGTCACCGAACGACGTGAAGAGGACGCCGGGCCGCGCGGCGATTTCCAGCGCCTTGTCAATCATCTCCAACGGCGTGACGCAGACCGGGCAGCCCGGCCCGTGGATGAGCGTGATCTGTCTGGGCAGCAATTCATCAATGCCGAACTTCACGATGGCGTGCGTCTGCCCGCCGCAAACTTCCATGATATTCCAGGGCTGCGTCGTGATGCGGTGAATCTCTCGCGCGAGTCGCCGCGCCAGCTCGCCGTCGCGATATTCGTCGAGGTATTTCATGGCGATGACTGGTGAGGCGAGGCTACTGAGGAGCCGCCGTCCGGCTCGCGGGAACGCTCGCCCCGCCCGTCCTCATTCAAATCGGCCAGTTCATCCATTTGCTTCAGATACGCGAAAATCTTCTGCGCTTCCTCCTCCTCCACCTTGCTCAGGGCGAAACCGACGTGGACGATCACGTAATCGCCGACCCGGGCCTCGGGCACGCAAGCGAGGCAGGCCTCCTTGATCACACCGCCGAAATTGACGCGGCCCATGCGCGTGAGGGGATCAGCACCGGTGATCGTTTCGACCTTGCCTGGAATCGCTAGACACATACCGATCCTTCCGCACGTGAAGGCCGCAAAGGCCGCAACGGTGTCCGATGCGTCGGCAAAACCTTAGCGTCCGCTGCGTCCGTTGCGTGTGCTGCGCGCCGTGCTGCCACGATTTGACCAAGTGCAAGGCCGCCGTCGTTGGTCGGCACGCGCTGATGCCAATACGGTTGAAAGCCTGCTTCGCGCAGCCGCGTTACCGCGCGCTCCACCAAGTAGCGGTTCTGAAAGCAGCCGCCGCTCAATGCCACCCGCGGCACGCCGCTGTGCCTTGCGACGTTCACCATCACTTCCGCCAGCGTGTTATGAAACTTGGCTGAGATTTCGCCAACGGGCACGCCGTGCGCCACGTCACGGAGAATGGATTCGATCATGCCCGCCCAATCCAGTTGCATGGGCAATTGTCTGGCGGCGATGGGCCATTCATAAACCGCGTCGGTGACGATGCCCTCCAGCGCGAATTCCAGTTCCATGGCCGCCTGACTTTCAAACTGTATCTTGTGCCGCAAACCTATCAGGGACGCCACCGCATCGAACAACCGGCCGACGCTGCAACACCACGGCGCCTTCAAACCGCGAGCCAGCATGGTTTGCCAAGCGGCGCGCTCCAGGCCGGAGCAGGCGGCGACCGGCGCGAGAATGTTCCGGTAAAATGCCTCCGCACCAAAAAGCTCGTAGAGCAAACCCAGAGCGGCCCGCCGCGGCTCTCTCGCCGCCGCATCGCCCCCAGGCAAACGGAAGGGGCGCAGGTGCGCAACCCGCTCGACAGCCACTTCGGTCACGAGAAAAAACTCACCGCCCCAAATGGTGCCGTCCGTGCCATAGCCGGTCCCATCCCACGCCACGCCCAGCGCGGGCAGTTCCACTTCATTCTCGGCGACGCAGGCCAGTACGTGAGCGATGTGGTGCTGGACGTGAATGGAGCGCGGGCTTTCAGCCTGCGGGTTTACGGAGCATCCCTGCGCCGTGAAGGAACGGGCGGCAAGGAGGCCGCCTGCACCCGCAGGCCGGGATGCTTGCGCTACGATATCCCGAGCAAACTGCGTCGAGAGATAATCAGGGTGTAGGTCCGCGGCGATGATTTCAGGCCGTACGTTGTAGAGCCGGGGCAAATCTGCGGCGACGCGCCGAAAAGCATCATGGGCTGCTTCGCTTTCCAGATCGCCGATGTGCTGGCTGACGAACACCGAGGCGCCCGTCGCGAGGGCCACGGAATTTTTCAAATGCGCGCCGACCGCCAGAATTATTTCGGATTTCGGATTTCGGATTTCGGATTTGAGATTGATCGGCAACGGCGCGTAGCCACGGGCGCGGCGCAGCACCATTTCCCGATCCAGCATCACGCGCACAATGGAGTCGTCCAGGTGGCGTACGATGGGACGATTGTGAACCAGAAACGCGTCGGCAATACCCCGCAATCGTTCGAGCGCCTCGAACTCATCGGTGCAAATCGGTTCGTCGCTCAAGTTGCCACTGGTGGCGACCACCGGCCAGCCCAGCTCGGCCAGGAGCAAAAGCTGCAGCGGATTTGACGGGAGCATCACGCCGAGGTTCGGATTGCCGGGAGCGACGGATGGGGCAATTTCAGATGGAGTCTGTCGAACGCTCGCCCTTACCCTGACCCTCTCCCCCGGGGAGAGGGAACAGCAATCGTCCATTTCGCCTATTCGTGAGTTGCACGAGTGATTCGCCGCTTCGGATTCGCCTGAGCGCGGCGAGTGTTTCTCTCTCGCCTGGGGGAGAGGGCGGGTGCCCAACAGCTTTAACAAGACTATCGGCGCTTCGGATGATTGTAGGAGATGCTCTTCCAGCGGTGAAGCTTCGCAGATGGCCCGCACGCTTTCGAGTGACGGGAACATCAGCGCAAACGGTTTCTCCTCACGATGTTTTCGTTCGCGCAGCCGGCGAACCGCGCTTTCGTTGCACGCGTCCACGAACAAATGAAATCCCCCGATGCCTTTCACGGCGACGATCTGCCCACTACGAATGACCTGTGCCGCCGCGAGCACGGCTTCGTCGCCTGCCGCGAGTCGCCTCGGTGATTCGCCTGGAGTTGGAACGGCGTTGCCCGGCCATAATTCCAGGCGCGGCCCGCACACCGCACAGGCGTTCGGCTGCGCGTGAAAACGGCGGTCCCGCGGATCGTCGTATTCGGCCTGGCACGCCGGGCACATTTTGAAGCCGCGCATGGCAGTGTTCCCCCGGTCGTAGGGCAGCGCCTCGATGATGCTGAAACGCGGGCCACAGTTCGTGCAGTTGGTGAACGGGTAGCGGTACCGGCGGTTCGCGGGATCGAAAATTTCGCGCCGACAATCCGGGCAGGTCGCGAGGTCCGGCAGCATGAGCGCGGTCGTGTCGCCGCTCGTTTCGCTTGGCTGAATCCTGAAGCTGGAGTAGCCGACCGCGTCGAGCCACGTTGCTTCGCAGGTTTGGATGAAGCTACGCGGCGGCTTTTCGGATTCGAGCCGCCGGTGGAATTGCCCGAGTTCCGCCGGCGCGCCCTCGGCCTCGATGAACAGGCCTTGCGGCGCATTGTTCACCCACCCGGCGAGGCCAAGCTCATGGGCCAGCCGATAGACGAATGGCCGGAAGCCGACGCCTTGCACGGCGCCGCGCAGGGCGAGCTTGAGGCGCACGCGGGCGACAACGGGCTTGGCGGCGGCGGTCATGTTGGTGGTTGGCCTGGTCCAATCCAGGGTTTGCCAGCCAGCACAATGTTGCCCCAACGGCGACCAGACTCCTTGCTTCGCTTGGCAATAACTGACCAAGAATTGTCAATACCGGTAGAGCCAGGCGGCGTGCATTGTGGGAGATTCGTCCCGGCACGGGTCGGTGATCCAATGGAAACGAAATGCACGAAATCTCGATCATGGTGGAAGCCGTGCGGCTGGCGGTGGAGTCCGCCCAGGCCGCCGGGGCGCCGCGCGTTACGGGCTTGCGCCTGCGGGTAGGCCGCTTGAGCGGGGCCGTGCCAGACGCGTTGCGCTTTGCCTGGGACGTCGTGCGGCGAGATACGTCCGCGGCGGAGGCCTGGCTGGAGATTGAATCCGTTCCGGCGGCCTTCTGGTGTGCAACGTGCCGGGCCGAGTTCGCGTGCGCGAACGGCCTGGGCGAGTGTCCGCGCTGCCACGAATTCAGCGGCGACTTGCGGCGCGGGCGGGAACTGGAGATCGCCTCGGTGGAGGTGAAATGATATGTGCAAAGAATGCGGATGCGGACTCGGCGGCGGCAACGTGCAGGTTGGAGGAAACCAGCACACGCACGGGCATCATCACCATCACGGTCACGAACATCACCATGACCACGGCCCCGCGCACGGGCCGTTGACCCTGAATCTCAACCGCTCGCTGATGGAAAAGAACGACCGCTTAGCGGAGCGGAATCGTGGCTTCTTCAAGGCGAAGAAGCTGCTGGCTTTGAACATCGTGTCCTCGCCCGGCTCGGGCAAAACCACCTTCATCCGCGAAACGGCGGCCAGGCTGGCGGGCAAGCTGCGCGTCGGCGTCATCGTCGGCGACCTGGCCACCGACAACGACGCGGCGCGCTTGCGCGAAGTCGGGATTCCCGTTGTGCAAATCACCACCGGCACCGTCTGCCACTTGGATGCGGAGATGGTCGCCAAGGCCGCGGCGCAACTGGACCTGGACCAGCTCGACGTGCTGGTCATCGAAAACGTCGGCAATCTCGTCTGCCCGGCGGATTTCGATCTAGGCGAAGACTTGCGCGTAGTGCTGTTGTCCACCACCGAAGGCGAGGACAAGCCGCTAAAGTATCCGCCTCTGTTTCATTCGGCGCAGGTAGCCATCATCACGAAGTGCGACCTTGCGGCTGCGGTGGGCTTCAACCGCGAGCAGGCGCTCGCAAACCTCCGTCGCATCAGCCATCACGCGAACGTTTTCGAGCTTTCTTCCCGGACCGGCGAGGGCATGAAGGCGTGGCTGGCGTTTCTGGTGGCGCAACAGTCAGAGGCGTGAGAGCGCCTTGATCTTCTCCACGGCCTCGTGGCAACCGTGTTCTGCGGCCGGCGAAAGAGATTCTCCAAACTCCAGGTTCACCGCTGGAATCGTCAGCCACCAGGCTTTGGGCGCGTGGCCGAAGACATCGCGTGCCAGCGCCAGCATCGTGCGCGGGTCGGCGGCGTGGGCCATGAGCTGGGTGGTGTCACCGGGCACAAGTTCGCGCAACTGTAGTTCATGCGACCCGTCCGCAGCAGCATCCACGAAAACAACCTTGTGCGCGCGAGAAATAGGTTCGGCATGTTCGGGCGAAAGTTGCGGGCACACCAAGGTGCAGACGTGCGGAAGCCGCAAGGCTTCGATGACTTCCGCCACGCTCGGCCCGACACCGTCGTCGCCGCGCAAGGTGTTGCCGTAACCGATTACGAGGATGTTCTGCAACAGAGTGTCCGGATATTGCCCAGGACTTTTGTGAAACGCTTTCGCTGACGTGTTCACAGTGAATGATCTCAGCCTCTGGTCAGTTCATTCAATACTTCTCCACCCGGCCCAATCAAACGCACTTGCAACGGCATCTGCCCCACGGCATGCGTCGAGCAACTCAGGCACGGATCGTAGCAACGGATGCCGTGCTCGATGCGGTTTAGCATCGGCTCGGGAATTTCGTTGCCATTGGCGCGGACATAATGCCGCGCGATTTGCGCCACGGTCTGGTTCATCGCCAGGTTGTTCTGCCCGGTGGCGACGATGAGGTTCACTTTCTTCAACAGGCCGTTGCGATCCACGGTGTAGTCGTGGAACAACGTGCCGCGCGGGGCTTCGCTGGCACCCACGCCGCGCAGGCTGTTGATGCCGGCATCCGCGCGCAGGTAATCGCTTAGCAACTCCGGGTCTTCCATGTAGCGCTCGATGTATTCGAGGCTCGCCAGGATTTCGATCAACCGCGCGTAGTGATACAGGAATGACGACGTGACCGCGCCACGCCCGAGTTTCTTGAACAACTTCAATTCCGCATCCGCCTTGGGCACGCCCATGCGTTCGCAGACGTTGAGCCGCGCGAGCGGTCCGACGCGATACATGCCGGCCGGAAAACCGAGCGGCAGGTAATACGGCGATTTGAGGTAGGACGAGGTTTGCACCGATTCGCCGATGAACTCCGCGTAGCGCGCCGGCTCGATTTTGTCGGCCAGGATGCTTCCGCTGCTGTCAATGAAACGCAACTTCCCGCCGTGATGTTCCCAAGTCCCTTCATCCCCGACCAACCCCATAAACAACGACGGGAAGTTGCCAAAGAGCTGCACTTCGCGTTGATGCGTTTCCAAGGTGCGTTTGAAAAGATTGAGCGCGACCTCCGTCGTGCTGAAAGCCTCCGGCAGCCACAGGCGGATGCGTTCGCGACCCACGACGCTCAGCGCACTGCGCACTCCGCCGGGGACGGCCCAAGCCGGATGAACCTTTTTGTCACCGAGAATCTCGATGATCTCCTGGCCGAACTGGCGCAGCCGGATGCCGGCGCGGGCGAGGTCGGTGTTGGATTGGATCAATCCGAATACGTTGCGCTTCGGTTGCGGCGTGTCCCAGCCCAGCAGAAAATCCGGCGCGCTCAAATGGAAGAAACTCAGCGCGTGGCTCTGCACGAGCTGGCCGAGATTCATCAGGCGACGGAGTTTGTCCGCGGCGGGCGGGATATTGACGGCCATGAGGGCGTCGCCGGCCTTGGCCGAAGCGAGCAAATGACTGACCGGGCAGATGCCACAGATGCGCGGCGTGATGCCGGGCATTTCGTGGAACGAGCGGCCTTCGCAGAACTTCTCGAAGCCGCGGAACTCAACGACGTGGAACTCCGCGTCGGAAACGTTGCCCGCGTCATCCAGAAAGATGCTGATCTTGGCGTGCCCCTCGATGCGGGTCACCGGATCAATAACGATGCGCTTTGACATATAGATGATTACGAATTGACCCCTGGCGGGGGTCGGCGAGAGAGCCAAACTCCAAGTCCGGTGATTGCCAAAGGAATCACGGACAGGATCAAGTATGTTGGTGCCTCGGCAGAGCCGTACTTCGAAACGGAATCTGAATACGCTAGCAAAACCATGACAGGCGACAAAGCAACCACCATGGCGATTAAAGCGAACTTTCTGGAAGACTTGCGCGTGCGACGAATGCCCCCGAGGACGCAAGCAAGCAATCCCGCCGCAATGCTTAGACCCATAGCGCCAATCCACAGCATGTTGACCCACATCATCACCATGCCGTTGGCGAACATTGGTGCGATTGTTGTATTCACATTCTCTGGCTCGTTGGGTCGTTAGCCAAATTTCAACTGCGTTCCGGTCAACTTCGGCTCAACCCCCGCCAGCATCTGTCCGACGAGCGCCTTGATGCGATCTGCGGGCGGCGGGCAACCGGGCAAAAAATATTCGACATGCACAACTTCATGCACCGGCAGAACGCGGGGCAACAACGGCGGCACAATGCCCTCGAGCTTCGGGATGCACGGATTGTCCTGGGCGTTCTCGATGTAAGCGCGCTGCAACACGCTCTCGGTGTTGCCGAGGCCGAGTTGGTTGCGGATCGCTGGCACGTTCGCCGTCACCGCGCAATCGCCGAACGAGACGAGAACTTTGGTGCGCTTCCGGATTTTGAGGAGGAGTTCCAAGTTGTCCTCGTTGCAGATGGCGCCTTCGATCAGGCACACGTCCACATTCTCGGGATATTCCTTCATGTCCACGACCGGGCTGTAAACGATCTCCACCTTCTCAACCAGGTCCACCAGGAACTCGTCGAGATCGAGGAATGACATGTGGCATCCCGCGCAACCGCCGAACCAGACTGTGGCCAAACGCACTTTCATAATTTGATCTGGCAATCTCTTTCGTCGTGTGAAGCGCTGCATCCACTCGAACGATTCTCCCTCACCCTGACCCTCTCCCGCCGGGAGAGGGAACAGCAACCGAGCGTCAACTGATCATCCAAAGGTTGCGCCTCAAATCCAGCGCCGCGCCATGATCCCAGGCTGGACACGATGCTCCCTCTCCCAGCGGGAGAGGGCTGGGGTGAGGGAGGACGCCGCAACAATTCAGCGCCGCCGCGTCCCGCACGAATTGTTAGTCGCCTGCGATCCATTGATGCTTCTCCCGCGCGGTGACAATGAACTCCAGCTTGCCGCGGTCGCGCACCATTTCGCCGACCGTCGAGCCTTTATGGAACAGCGCGCCCGTCGGACACGCTTGCACACACTTGCCGCAGCGCGTGCAGGAATCCGATTCACCCCATGGCATGTTGAGATCCGTGATGATCTTCGCCTTGCTGCCGCGGCCGGAAACGTTTTTTGTGCCCGCCGCTTCGATGTGCCAGCACACGCGCACGCAACGAGTGCACAGCACGCAGCGGTTGTGATCCATGCCGAACAACACATGCGTCGTGTCCACGCCCCACTTCGGGAAGTTGTATTCGTAACGCACGTGATCCATGCCCTGCGAATACGCCAGCGTCTGCAATTCACAATGCCCGTTTGACACGCAGACGGCACAGACGTGATTCCGCTCCGCGAACAGCAATTCCAGGATCATGCGGCGATACTTGCGCAGTCGTTCGCTCTCCGTCTTCACGTCCATGCCTTCGGCGACACGCGTAGTGCAGGCGGGAAGAAGCTTCGGCACGCCGGTGACTTCCACGAGACAAAGGCGGCACGCGCCCACGTCATAGACACCGTCGAGGTGACACAACGTCGGGATTTTCGCGCCCGCTTCTTCCGCCGCCTGCAAAATCGTGGCGCCTTCCTCGGCGCTAATTTGCTTGCCGTCAATGGTCAGAGTCTTGGCAGCCATAATTCTCCTATTTCATCGCCGCCGCCGGCTGCTTTTTGGACTGGCCGTTGCCGTTCGGCCCATACGTGTCGGGCTGAAGCAACTCTTCGTATTCGTTTCGGAAAAAGCGCAACGTGCTCAGCGTCGGGTTCGGTGCGGTCTGGCCGAGCCCGCACAGGCTGGTGTTCTTCACCATCTCGCAAAGCTCTTCCAGCTTCGCCAGATCGCGCGCCGTGGCTTTGCGATTGGCAATCTTGTCGAGAATGTTGTGCATCTGCACCGTGCCCGCACGACACGGAATGCACTTGCCGCAGGATTCGTCCATGCAGAACTCCATGAAGAACCGCGCGATCTCGACCATGTTCGTCGAGTCATCCATCACAATCATGCCGCCCGAACCCATGATCGAGCCCAGTTTGCCGAGCGACTCGTAATCCACCGGCGTGTCGAGATGCTGCGATGGAATGCAACCGCCTGACGGCCCGCCGGTCTGCACGGCTTTGATCCGGCCGCCGTCCGGCGCGCCGCCGCCCATTTCCTCCACGATGGTCCGCAGCGGCGTGCCCATCGGTACCTCGATCAAACCGGTGTTCTTGATCTTGCCTGCCAGCGCGAAAACTTTCGTGCCCTTGCTCTTCTCCGTGCCGATGGCGGCGAACCACTCCGCGCCGTTGCGATAAATTGGCGGCACATTTGCAAACGTCTCGACGTTATTGATCAAAGTCGGGCAGCCATACAGACCGCTCTCCGCCGGGAACGGTGGTCGCGGTCGCGGCGTACCACGCTTGCCCTCGACGCTCGCCATCAACGCCGTTTCCTCACCGCAAACGAACGCGCCGGCGCCGATGCGGATGTCGATGTTGAAATTGAATGGCGATTCGAGAATGCCCGAGCCGAGGACGCCGAGTTGCTTGGCTTGCTTGATCGCATTCTGCAAACGCGCAATCGCTAGTGGATATTCTGCCCGCACGTAAATAAAACCTTGGTCCGCGCCGACCGCCTGCGCCGCGATCGCCATGCCTTCCAGCACCGCGTGTGGATCACTTTCCAACACGCTGCGATCCATGAACGCGCCGGGGTCGCCTTCATCCGCGTTGCAAATGACGTATTTCTTCGCTCCGGCGGATTTCGCCACCGTGCCCCACTTAAGCCCCGTCGGAAATCCCGCCCCGCCACGACCGCGCAAGCCGCTGGCGACCATCGCGTCCACAACTTCCTTCGGCGTCATTTCGCGCAACACATGGCGCAACGCGGTGTAACCGTCGGCGGCGATGTAGCTTTCAATCCGCTCAGGGTCCACCACCCCACTGTTGGCGAGGACGATGGACAGTTGCTTGCTGAAAAATGCGGCGCCCGGATCAGCTTGCGGCAAATCAACCTTCTCGCCTTTGAGCGTCGCGATAATCGCGGGCGCATTTTCTGGCGTGACCTTGATGTAAAGCGCGTTGGCCGGATCGGCCTGCACTAACGGGCCTTCGCAGCAGAGCTTCATGCAGCCGACGCCGCGAACTTCAACCGTTTCCTGCAACTCCGCCGCCGCCACAGCCTTTTCGAGTTCCTCCTTGAGTTGCTTCGAGCCGGACGACATACACCCCGCCGCCATACAGCAACGCAGCGTGATTTTCTTGCGCGCCGCTAGCTCGCGCTCCTTGATTAGGGTCAGGTCCGTGAGGTTCATTTGCCCACCCACTTCTTGATTTGCTCCACCGCTGCGCCGGGAGTCTGCCGCGGCGTGACCGCGCCGTCATACACCACGGCTGGTGCAATGCCGCATGCGCCGATGCAGCGCGCCGTGAGCAAAGAGACCTTGTTGTCGGCCGTGGTTTCGCCCGGCTTGATGCCCGTTTGCTCCTGCACGGCGGCGATGACTTTGTCCGCGCCTTTAACGTAACACGCCGTGCCCATGCAGACGACGCACGTGTGTTCGCCCTGCGGCTTGAGGTTGAAGAAATGATAAAACGTCGCGACGCCATAGACGCGGCTCGGCGGCAGTTTGAGTTTGTACGAAACGAACAGCAGCAGATCGTCTTCGAGATAGCCGAAAAGTTCCTGCGCCTTGTGCAGCACCTCGATGAGGGCATCATGCCGGAACTGATGCCGCTTCATGTGAACTTCGAGGATTTTGAAGCGCTTGTCGCCACTGGCGTGGTCGAGCATGGCTTGCAGCCGCTGTTTGGGAGCACTGGCCTGCGTCGCAATCATACGTGAAATCCCCTGAAGGCCCCGCACGCGTGACGGCTGCCCGCCCGAGCGCCAAACCTTCGGTCCCAGTCTGCCGCTGTGAATTCAAGTGGTCGCTGCGGAAATTGGCAAAGGGTAATCGTCTTTTGCTCGTCGTGAAATCAGTGCCGATAATAACCAGATGAGCAGACATTCCGGCATGAACATCCGGAGCGATGCGAGCGATTGGAGCCCGGCTGACACCGCGGCACGCGGTGCGGACGGAGCCGGACTGGGACCGTCGCGGCGGTCAACCCGCTGACCGGCCGGCTAATTCCGTGCCGCGCCGGTTCTGGGGTTATCTTCAAGCTTCGTCTTCAGCAGCCGCACCGGTCCGAACAGGCCCGACTCCATCAGCTTTGTGTCGGGGGTGAGTTTGCGGATGTTCGTTTTCGTGCGGCGTTGCGCCGCCGGCAAGCTGGCGTCGCCAATGAGGCGGTTCGGCCAGAAGTTCACAACTTCGATTTCCAGTTTGTTTGCGCCGGGTCTCATTGCGTCCGTGATGTCCACCCGGAACGGCGGTGTCCAGGTGATACCGCTGGATTGACCGTTGACTTTCACTTCGGCCAGTTCGCGCACGTTGCCGAGTTCCAAAAACAACCTTGGCTTTTCGGCGCCGGATTCCGGGGCGGGGAGTTCGAGAGTTTTTTCGTAAATCGCCGTGCCGCTGAAGAACTTGATGCCCGGTTCGGTGCGAGCGGTCCAACTCACCAACTGGTCGAAGGTGACCGCGGCCGGCCCGCCCCATTGCTCGTCAAAGCGAACCGTCCAGTCGCCGGCGAGTTCGCGCACCGGGGACCAGGCTGGCGAATTCATTTTGGCGATGGGCGGGTGTTGGGTCGCCGGCTCCCGGAACACAACGAACCACGAGCTACACGGATCGAAGTCAAGCGGCACGAGCGTGCGCCCGTCGCGCGCGGAGTAGGCGGCGGCAAAGCGATGCTCGCCCGTCACCGCATTCCAAAGCTCCGGCGCCTTGCCGCGGACGCGAAACGCGCATTCCGTGGCCACCGCCACGTTGGTGCGGTTCGCGACGAGCACCTGGTCGCCGTCGGCGATCACGATGTCGTGCACGGCGTCGCCGCCATCCGACCAACTGTCGAAGGTCAGGCCGTCGCCGGCCGTAACCGGCGCCTCGACGATGCGCTTGGCGTTGATGTAC
>WBZT01000583.1_pt1 | contig 29007 bp, 24 predicted proteins | sample 5204241 | NCBI WGS metagenome assembly WBZT01 (sample SAMN12344358, study PRJNA552823) | activated sludge metagenome | biome: Activated sludge suspended growth; feature: Nitrification reactor; material: Wastewater; isolation source: activated sludge from nitrification reactor of wastewater... | reverse complement strand
ATTGCAGCCCCCCGCCCCCTTGCCTGCACCGGCATAGCCAGTTTCCGCTACCATTCCGCAACCATTGGCTCCCGCTCCGTCAGCTCGTAACGAACTGGCGTTGGGTGCTAACTGCCGTTTTTAGGTTCATCCGCCGCGCTAAAGAAGACGGACCCCTCTTCCCAAAGCCGACGCTGCGCCTAACGCGGCAGCTCCGACTTGCCCATCAAGTACTCATCCACCGCCCGCGCGCATTGGCGACCCTCGCGAATGGCCCAGACCACCAGGGATTGACCACGGCGCATATCGCCGGCGGTGAAGACGCGCGGCGCCGAGGTGTGGTAGGCCTCGGGGCCCTCGGTCCCACTCTTGACGTTGCCCCGGCCGTCCAATTCCACCCGCAGGTCCGCGAGTAGGCCCGCGCGCACGGGGTGCAGAAATCCCATGGCCAGCAAAACCAGATCCGCCGGCAATTCGAACGCCGAGTCGGGGATCTCGGTCATGCGCCAAGCACCCGTCTCATCCTTATCCCAGGCGACCCGCACGCAGGCAACCGCCCGTACCCGCCCCTGGCCATCGTTCAGGAAGGCCTTGCTGGCGACGGACCAGATGCGCTCGCAGCCCTCCTCCTGGGAAGAGGAGGTGCGCAGGCGGTTGGGCCATTCCGGCCAGGTGAGGCCCTTGTTCTCGCGTTCCGGGGGCTGGGGCAGAATTTCGATCTGGGTGACCGATCGGGCGCCCTGGCGATTGGAGGTGCCAATGCAATCGGAACCGGTGTCGCCGCCGCCGATCACCACCACCTGTCGCGCCGCGGCCGTGAAGCCGTCGATCCGGTCGCCGGCAACGCGGCGATTCTGGGGTTGCAAGAAATCCAGGGCGAAATGGACCCCCTCCAGTTCCCGGCCCGGGATGGGCAGGTCACGGGGCTGCTCGGACCCGCCCGCAATCACCAAGGCATCGAAGTCGTCGAGCAACCGACTCACCGGCATATCCACCCCAACGTGGGTCTGGGTATGGAAGGCCACCCCCTCGGTATGGAGTTGGGCAATGCGCCGGTCTATGAGGGACTTCTCCATCTTGAAGTCCGGGATACCGTAACGCAGCAGGCCACCGATCCGGTCGGCCTTCTCGTAAACATGCACCTTGTGGCCGACCCGCGCCAGTTGTTGGGCGCAGGCCAGGCCCGCCGGGCCCGACCCCACCACAGCGATGCGCCGCCCGGTGCGGTGCTCCGGGATGCTGGGCTGGATCCAACCCTCCTCCCAGGCGCGGTCGACAATGGCACACTCGATGGACTTGATGGCCACCGGGCTATCGTCGATATTCAGGGTGCAGGAGGCCTCGCAGGGGGCCGGACAGATACGGCCGGTGAACTCCGGAAAGTTGTTGGTGGAGTGCAGCACCTCGCTGGCCCGCCGCCAATCGCCGCGATAAATCAGGTCGTTCCAGTCCGGGATCAGATTATTGACCGGGCAGCCCTGGTGACAAAAGGGGATACCGCAGTCCATGCAGCGCGCCCCCTGCTGGCGCACGTCCGCCTCGCTCAGGGGGATGACGAACTCCTGGTAATTTTGCAGACGATCCGCGACGGGGGCGTAAGCCCGATCCTGCCGCGCATATTCCATGAATCCTGTAGTCTTGCCCATGGTGGTAATCTCCTAGGCGGCCTTGGCGAGCGCGGCCTGTTGTTCCGCGAGCAACTGAGTGAGGGCGCGCCGGTAATCCACCGGCATAACCTTAACAAATTTCGGCAGGCTCTCCGCCCAATGGTCGAGGAGCCGTTGCGCGACCGGGCTGCCCGTGTAGCCGAGGTGCCGCTCGACCAGTTGCCGCAGTCGGAGGGCATCGAAGCGCGTCATGTCGTGACTCACATCGACCCGGCCGTGAGCGGCAAGATCACCGCCCTGGTGATAAAGGGCCTCCAGTGCCGCGTCCTCGGGGGGAATGGGCTCGAGTTCGACCATGGCCAGGTTGCAGCGCTTGGCGAACTGGCCATCTTCGTCCAGGACATAGGCGATACCCCCGCTCATGCCCGCCGCGAAGTTGCGGCCTGTGGGGCCCAGGCAGACGACCACGCCACCCGTCATGTACTCGCAGCCGTGGTCACCAACACCCTCAACCACCGCCGTAGCCCCGGAGTTACGGACCGCGAAGCGCTCGCCCGCGACGCCACGCAGGAAACACTCCCCGGAGATAGCACCATAGAGGGCCGTGTTGCCGATAATGATGTTGTCCTCGGCGCGGGCCAGACCCGTATTGGCCGGGGGCTGGGCGATGATGCGCCCCCCTGAGAGCCCCTTGCCGACATAGTCGTTGGCGACGCCCGCCAGGACGAGGGTGATGCCACGCGCCAGCCAGGCCCCGAAGGACTGACCCGCGGTGCCCCGCGCCTGGATGGTGATGCAGTCCTCCGGCAGGCCGGCATGGCCGTAACGCGCTGCGACCTGGCCCGAGAGCATGGCCCCAAAGGTGCGGTTATGGTTGCGGATCTCAATCTCGATCACCACCGGCTTGCCATTCTCCAGAGCTGGCCTGGCCTGGCGAATCAGTTCGTGATCCAGGGCCTTGTCCAGGCCATGTTCCTGAGGCTCACATTGATGGGTCGCAACCCCCTCCCGGGCCGGCGGCAGATGCAGCAGGCGGGCGAAATCCAGGCCCTTGGCCTTCCAGTGACTGATGGCCCGGCGCACATCGATCAGATCGGCGCGCCCTATCATGTCCTCAAAGCGCCGGAAGCCCAACCGGGCCATCAGCCGTCGGACCTCCTCGGCCACAAAGAAGAAGTAATTGATGACGTGTTCCGGCTTACCGGTGAAGCGCCGGCGCAACTCCGGGTCCTGAGTCGCCACGCCCACCGGGCAGGTATTGAGGTGACACTTACGCATCATGATGCAACCCGACACGATCAGGGGCGCAGTCGCAAAGCCAAACTCATCGGCCCCGAGCAGGGCACCGACCACCACGTCGCGACCGGTGCGCAGGCCGCCATCGACCTGCACCGCAATGCGACCACGCAAGCGGTTCAACACCAGGGTCTGATGGGTCTCGGCCAGGCCGATCTCCCAGGGCGAACCCGCGTGCTTGATGGAGGTCAGGGGCGAGGCCCCGGTACCTCCATCGTAGCCAGAGATGGTGAGGTGATCGGCGTGGGCCTTGGCTACCCCCGCTGCGACCGTGCCGACGCCCACCTCCGAGACCAGCTTCACCGAAATGCGCGCCCGCGGGTTGACGTTCTTCAGATCGTGGATGAGCTGGGCCAGATCCTCAATGGAATAGATGTCATGGTGCGGCGGCGGCGAGATGAGGCCGACCCCCGGCGTCGAGTGCCGGACGCGGGCAATCTGTTTGCTCACCTTGTGGCCGGGCAACTGGCCACCCTCACCCGGCTTGGCACCCTGAGCCATTTTGATCTGGATGTCGTCGGCGTTGACCAGGTATTCGGTGGTGACCCCGAACCGCCCTGAAGCCACCTGTTTGATGGCGGAGCGCTGGGGGTTAGAGGCGCCATTCGCCAGGGGCTGGAAGCGCTCCGGCTCCTCGCCGCCCTCGCCCGTATTGGACTTACCGCCAATCCGGTTCATGGCGATGGCGAGATTGGTGTGGGCCTCCTGGGAGATGGAACCGAAGGACATGGCCCCCGTAGCGAAACGCTTGACGATCTCCGATGCCGGCTCGACCTCGTCGATGGGCACCGGATTGCGGTCCAAGGACAACTCGAACAAGCCCCGCAGGGTCAGCAGAGCCTCGTTCTGATCATTGACGGTACGGGAAAAGGCCTCATAGGTTGCCCAATCGTTGGCGCGGGTGGCGTGCTGCAGCTTGGCGATCGAATCCGGGGTCCAGGCATGGGCCTCGCCACGCACCCGAAAGGCGTAGTCGCCGCCCACGTCCAAGGCATTCTCGTAGATGGGATTAGCGCCATAGGCATCGGTATGCCAGCGCGTCGCCTCTTCGGCAATCTCCCTCAGGCCGACGCCCTCGATGCGCGTCGCCGTGCCGGTGAAATAGGTCTCCACAAAGTCACTGGAGAGCCCGACGGCATCGAAGATCTGGGCGCCGCAATAGGACTGAAAGGTCGAGATGCCCATCTTGGACATGACCTTGAGCAGCCCCTTCTTGATACTCTTCATGTAGCGGTTGTGCAATTCCGCTGCGGTGATCTTCTCTGCGAGCTGGGGCCGCAGGGCCGAGAGGGTGTCGAAGGCGAGGTAGGGGTTGATGGCCTCGGCGCCATAGCCGGCCAGGACCGCGAAATGATGGATCTCGCGAACGGCACCCGTCTCCACCACCAGGCCCGACTCGGTACGCAGACCCATGCGCACCAGATGATGGTGCACGGCGGCGGTAGCGAGCAGGGCCGGAATGGGGATCTGGTCCGCATCCACATCACGGTCCGAGAGCACCAGGATGTTATGGCCATCGCGCACGGCACGTTCCGCCGCCGCGCACAGCTGGACCACGGCGGGCTTCATACCCGTGGACCCGTGATCCGCTGGATAGCAGATGCTGATAGTCTTGGTGCGGAAGGCTCCGCCGGTGTGATCCTGGATATGGCGGATGCGGGCCAGGTCCGTGTTCGTCAGGATGGGGTGATCCGCCTCCAGCCGCAGGTGGTTGCCACCATCGTGGATGCCCAGCAGGTTCGGGCGCGGCCCGATCAGGGACACCAGGGACATCACCAACTCCTCGCGGATAGGATCGATGGGCGGGTTGGTGACCTGGGCAAAGTTCTGCTGGAAGTAATTGAACAGGGGTTTAGGCTTGCTGGACAGGATGGCGATGGGGTTATCCGCCCCCATCGAGCCTACCGGCTCCTCGCCGGTGGTGGCCATGGGCGTCATCAGGAATTTGAGGTCTTCCTGGGTGTAGCCGAAGGCCTGCTGGCGGTCAAGCAAGGTCTGGGCATCGGGGGCCATAGGGCCGATATCAAGGGGCAACTCACGCAGACGGATCTGGGAACGATCCAGCCATTCCTGATAGGGCTTGGCCATCGCCAGGCTCGCCTTGACCTCGGCGTCGTCGATAATGCGACCCTGTTCCAGATCGATGAGGAACATCTTGCCGGGCTGCAAGCGCCACTTGCGGACGATGCGCTCCTCAGGGATGTCGAGGACGCCCATCTCGGAAGCCATAACCACCACATCGTCATCCGTGACCAGATAGCGGGCGGGCCTTAGGCCATTGCGATCCAGGGTGGCGCCGATCTGGCGGCCGTCGGTGAAGGCCACCGCCGCCGGGCCATCCCAGGGCTCCATGAGGGCGGCGTGGTACTCGTAGAAGGCGCGACGCTGCTCGTCCATCAGGGGGTTGCCGGCCCAGGCCTCGGGAATCAGGATCATCATGGCGTGGGCCAGGGAATAGCCGCCCATCACCAGCAATTCCAGGGCATTATCGAAACAGGCGGAGTCGGACTGGTTCTCCGGGATCAGAGGCCAAATCTTGTCCAGATCCGGGCCTATGATCTCGGACGTCATGTTGTGGCGACGGGCCGCCATCCAGTTGAGGTTGCCGCGCAACGTGTTGATCTCGCCATTGTGGGCGATCATGCGGAAGGGGTGGGCCAGATTCCAGGTCGGGAAGGTATTGGTAGAGAAACGCTGGTGGACCAGAGCGAGGGCCGATTCGAACTGGGGGTGGTGCAGATCCCGGAAGTAACTTCCGACCTGATCCGCCAGGAACATGCCCTTGTAAACCAGGGTGCGGGTGGACAGGGAGGCCACGTAAAAGCTGGCCTGGGGCAGCCCGGCGAAGCGGATGGCGTTGTCCATGCGCTTGCGGGTCACGAAGAGGCTGCGCTCAAAGGCATCCTGGTCCGGGTGTCGCTCCCCGCGACCGATGAACAGCTGGCGCACCACGGGCTCCGTGGGCAGGACGCTCGCGCTGAGGATCTTGCTGTCCACAGGGACATCACGCCACCCCAGGACAAGATCACCACCCTCGGCGATCTGGTGCTCGATGACCGCCTGGAGATCCCCATGGCAGCTGCAATCCCGCGGCAAAAAGATCATGCCGACCGCATAGCTACCCACCGGGGGGAGTTCGAAGCCCACCTCGGCACGCATAAAGGTATCGGGGATCTGCACCAGGATGCCGGCGCCATCCCCGGCCCTGGGATCGGCCCCCACGGCCCCGCGGTGCGTCAGGCGGACCAGGATCTCCAGACCCTGCTCGACGATACGGCGGCTCTTGACATTCTTGATATTGCAGACGAAGCCGACGCCACAGGCATCATGCTCGTAGGCGGGGTCATATAGTCCCTGCGCTTGGGGTAGGGCGTTCAGGCTCATCGCTCACCTCGTGGGAACCGGTATCGGATTTTCAGCCACCAAACCAGGGGCAGCATTGCGTTTAGGCTTGGGATATTATGCCAAGAGTATGCCAAAATTGCCCGGCTACCAAGAGGGACGGCCCTCAGCCCAATGGGGCTCTGCCGGGGTTTGCCCCTTCGCGGTGCTGGGAGTCCGCCCGACGACCCGCCCGCACCCAGCCCAAATGCCCCGGAATTGGCGCGCTCTCAGTGCATTCCCCGCCATTTTTGCACCACAAGGAGGCACCCCATCTGCCTCGGCAAAGCCGCCAACCCCCCTCTTTGAAACAGCCTAATAATCCCACCCCTAACCTTGATCCCATGGCAAGTGGGGGATACTCTTATGCCCTAACACATTATCGCGTCCTCGCCGAAGCATGCCGCTGTTATGAAAATCGGTGTACCCAAAGAGAGTTGTCACGGGGAGACCCGTGTCGCCTCCACCCCCGAGGTGGTCAAGAAGCTGGTCAAAACCGGTTTCCAGGTCCTCATCGAGACCAATGCCGGAGCCGCGTCCCACTATCCCGACGACCAATACCGGGAGGCCGGGGCCGAGATCGTAGACCGCGCCACCGCCTTCGCTACCGATATCCTCCTCAAGGTCCGCCGACCCGATCTCGACGAGGTCGGGATCATGCGGACCGGGGGCATCTTTATCGGCTACGTCGAGACCTGCGGCGAGGATGAAATCATCGGCGCCATGGTCCGCAAGGACATCCGCGTCATGGCCGTCGAACGAATCCCCCGCATCTCCCGCGCCCAGTCCATGGATGCCCTCTCATCCCAGAGCAACATCGCCGGCTATCGCGCCGTCATCGAGGCCGCCACTCACTACGGGCGCTTCATGCCCATGATGATGACCTCCGCCGGTTCCGCCAAACCGGCCCGGCTGGTCGTACTCGGCGCCGGCGTCGCCGGTCTGCAGGCCATCGCCACCGCCCGCCGCCTCGGTTGCGACGTTCATGCCTATGACGTCCGCCCCGAGACCCAGGAGCAGATCCAATCCTTGGGTGCCAAGGCCATCGTCCTGGACATTGGTGAGAGCGGCGCCGGCACCGGCGGCTATGCCAAAGAGCTCTCTGACGAGGCCAAGGCCCGGCAACAGGCCGCCTTGGCCGATGAGCTCGCCAAGGCCCACATCATCATCTCCACCGCCCTGATCCCCTGCCGCCCGGCGCCGATCCTCATCACCCCCGAGGTGGTCGGCCGGATGCGCCCCGGTTCCGTCATCGTCGACCTGGCCGCCGCCACCGGCGGCAACTGCCCCCTGACGGAAAAGGACCAGGTGGTGGAGAAACAGGGGGTCATCCTGGTGGGCCTTACCAACTTCCCGGCCCTGGTACCGGCGGATGCGAGCGCCTTCTACGCCCGCAACCTGTCGAACCTGCTGGAAATCATGGTGGACAAGTCCGACGCGGGCCCGGTTCTCAAGGACCTGGACCAGGACGAGATCACCCAGGCCATGCGCGTCGGCGTCTAGCCGCGCCCGCCCCACGCACTTCACCCGGAGTCATCGGATGTCGGAGACCCTCCTCGCGCTCTATGTATTCGTTCTGGCCTGTTTTATCGGCTATTACGTCATCTGGGGCGTTACGCCCTCCCTGCACACCCCCCTGGTGGCCCTGACCAACGCCATCTCCGGCATCGTCATCGTCGGCGCCCTCCTGGTAGCCGGCCTCGAAAATGCCGGGACCACGGCCGAGATCATGGGCTTTATCGCCGTGCTCCTGGCTTCCATCAACGTCTTCGGCGGTTTTCTGGTGACCCACCGGATGCTGTCCATGTTCAAGAAGAAGAAGTAAGGAGACGCCCATGGAACTCTCGGCCAACACCCAGGCCATCGCCTATCTCGGCTCGGCCATCCTTTTCATCCTGTCCCTCAAGGGCCTGACCCACCCCGTCACTGCCCGGCGCGGCAATCTCCTTGGCATGGTCGGCATGGCCATCGCCATCGCCGCCACCTTGATGGGGGCGGAGGTCCGGTCCTTCGGCTTCATTATCGCCGGCGTAGCGGCGGGCGCGGTCATCGGCTCCATCCTGGCGATGCGCATCCAGATGACGGCCATGCCGCAACTGGTGGCTGCGCTGCATAGCTTTGTCGGTATGGCCGCCGTCCTGGTGGCCGTCGGCACCTTCCTCAACAAGGCCGCCGCTGATGCCCTCAATGCCGTGCTCATGGGCGAACTCTCGGCAGGCATCATCATCGGCGCCATCACCTGCACCGGCTCGGTCATCGCCTTTGGCAAGCTCCAGGGCCTCATCAGTGGTCAGCCCGTCAAGTTTGCAGGCCAACACGCCCTTAACGCCGCTATCGCCCTGGCCACCCTCGCCCTGGGCGTGCACTTCGCCATGACCGGCAGCGCCCTGTCCCTGACCCTCATGACCCTGCTGGCCTTCACCCTGGGTGTGACCCTCATCATCCCCATCGGCGGGGCCGACATGCCCGTCATCATCTCCATGCTCAACAGCTACTCGGGCTGGGCAGCGGCGGCTACGGGCTTCACCCTGCACAACAACCTCCTCATCATCGTCGGCGCCTTGGTCGGCTTCTCCGGCGCTATTCTGTCCTTCATCATGTGCAAGGCCATGAACCGCTCCATCATCAACGTGGTGTTTGGCGGCTTTGGCAGTGGCGATAGCAGCGGCGGTGATAATGCCGGCGCCCAGGCAGCGGCCAAGGGCGTCAAGTCGGCCTCGGTGGAGGATGCCGTCTATTGGATGGAAGACGCCAACAAGGTCATCATCATCCCCGGCTATGGCATGGCGGTATCCCAGGCCCAACACTCTCTGAAGGAACTGATGGAACTACTGCAAGCCCGCGGCGTGGACGTCAGATTCGCCATCCATCCAGTGGCCGGGCGTATGCCGGGTCACATGAATGTGCTGCTGGCGGAGGCGGATATCCCCTACGACCTGGTGCTGGAGATGGACGACATCAATCCGGAGTTCGCCACGGCTGACGTGGCCTTGGTGGTCGGTGCCAACGATGTCGTCAACCCGGCAGCCAAGACCGACAAATCCAGCCCCATCTACGGCATGCCCATCCTGGATGCCGGCAAGGCCCGCCAAGTCTATTTCCTCAAGCGCTCCATGCGGCCAGGCTATTCCGGGGTGGATAACCTGCTCTTCTATCAGGACAACACCTCCCTGGTCTTTGGCGACGCCAAGGACACCATCGAAGGCATGTGCAATGCCCTCAAGGGCGGCGGGCATTAGCAACTCTTTCTGCGCCAGCCCGCTTCGTCCAGGCCTGATTCCTGCCCGTCTGGATCATCTTGGGGGTCTGTAGCGCACCGGATCGCATCACGCTTGAATCCTGACCCGGTCAACATTATATTTTGATATAACCAACCGCAGAGGTGCGCCATGCATACGACCCATCTCCGTAAAGTCGGTGGCTCCGTCATGGTGGCAGTACCGCCGGTAATTCTTGATGTGCTCCATCTGAAAGTAGGCGCCATGGTCGACATGACGGTCGATGGCGATCGACTCGTGGTCGAACCCCATCCACGTCCGCGTTATACCTTGACCGAGCTGCTCGCGGCGTCTGACTACACTCAGCCGCAACCCCCCGCGGAACGCGAGTGGGTTGATACGCCCGCCGTGGGCCGAGAACCCCTTTGAAGCGGGGCGATATCTACCGGGTCTCCCTCGATCCCACCGCGGGACACGAGCAACAGGGCTTTCGCCCGGTCCTGATTATTTCTCCGGAGGCCTTCAATCGGGCCACGCAACTACCGGTAATTTTACCCATTACCAACGGCGGTGAGTTTGCGCGGCGCATCGGCTTTGCTGTACCGATTGCGGGTATCAGGACCACGGGGGTGGTCCGCTGCGACCAACCACGTGTGCTTGACCTACGCGAGCGCAAGGGCCAAAAAATTGACACCCTCCCCCAGGACATCCTGGATGAGGTAATGGCGAAACTGGTCACGATTTTCCTATAAAGTACCCACCCGGGCGCTTCTTGGCCTACACCATCAGGCATTCTGAAGACCTTCAATGGCGGTTGCCAGGGAGAAGTCCTTATCACTGAGGCCTCCGGCATCATGGGTCATCAACTGGATGTGGACCCTGCCCCAGGCGATCAGCAGATCAGGGTGGTGGTCGGCAGCCTCGGCGAGAGCGCTGATCTGATTGGCTATCGCCATGCTGGCGAGCCAGTTGGCGGTCTTGATTTCGCGGCACAGGTAGCCGTCCTCGATCCGCCAGGAGGAAAGTTCCTGCTGAACCCGGTTATCGGCCTCGGCGAGGCTGTAGATTTTTGTATTCATTGCAATTCTCTAAGTGGCTATGGTTGGCCTGCCTCCTTCAGCAGGGACATCATCTCCTCCACGCCCAGGCGAGCGGCCATCTCGGCCCCCTCCAGCAGGGAGTCCGCCAGGTCGCGCTTGTGGCGATGCAGATCGATAATCTTGTCCTCGATGGTCTCCCGCGCCACCAGCCGGTAGATGGTCACCGGCCGTAACTGGCCGATGCGGTGAGCACGGTCCGAGGCCTGATCCTCGACGGCGGGATTCCACCAGGGGTCGAGGTGGATGACGTAATCCGCCGCCGTCAGATTCAGCCCGGCGCCACCCGCCTTGAGGCTGATCAGAAAGAGATCCCCCCGTCCCGCCTGAAAGGCGGCCACGGCCTCCTGCCGCCGCTTGATGGGCGTGGCGCCATCCAGGTACTGATAGGCAATCTGCTGATCGTCGAGCCAAGCCCGCACCAGGGTCAGATGATCGACGAACTGGCTGAAGACCAGGGCCTTGTGGCGGTTTTCGCGCAACTCCTCGACGATCTCGGCAAAGGCCTGCAGCTTGGCGCTGGGAATGGGGCTCTCCGGCATGACCAGCTTGGGATTACAGCAGGCCCGGCGCAGACGCATGATCTCGGCCAGGACCTGGAAGCGGACGTCGCCCGGCCCTTGGCCGCCCACCTGGCTGATGCGCTCGATGGCGGTGCGGCGCAAGGCCTCGTAAAAGAGACGTTCCGCCTCGCTCAACTCCACATGCAGGGTGATCTCGGTACGCTCCGGCAACTCCGACAACACTTCGCTCTTCAGCCGCCGCAGGATGAAGGGGCGGATCAAACGCTTAAGCTGGCGGCTGGCATCCTTATCCTGACGCTGCTCGATGGGGATAGCGAAGCGCCGGTTAAACTGCTCCAGACTCCCCAGCAGCCCCGGATTGATGAAGCGAAAGAGGTTCCACAGCTCCCCCAGATGGTTCTCGATGGGGGTGCCGGTGGTGATGATGCGAAAATCGCCGTTCAGATCCATGACCGCCTTGGAGCGCTTGGTCTGGGCATTCTTGAAGGCCTGCGCCTCGTCGGCGACGATGGTGTGCCACTGGATCTGGGTCAGGGCCTCGGACTCGGACCACAGCAGACCATAGGTACAGATCACCAGGTCAAAAGGCCCCAGGGTGTTCAGAAAGGCCGCCCGGTCCCCGGACCCGAACAGATGGGCCTTGAGCGTCGGGGCAAAGCGCCCCGCCTCCTCGACCCAGTTGGAACAGACCGAAGTCGGGGCCAGGACCAGGGCCGGGCCCTCGGCGGCCCGGGTCAGGAGCAGGGCCAGCGTCTGCACCGTCTTACCCAGGCCCATGTCGTCGGCAAGACAGGCCCCCGCCCCCCAGTGAGCGAGGCGGCCAAGCCAGCGGAAACCCTCCACCTGGTAGTCCCGCAACTCCGCCTGCAAGGTGCTGGGCACCACCGGGACCAGATCCTGGGCCTCGGTCAGGCGTTGGAGCTGTCCCTGCCAGGCCCGGTCGGTCTTGACCTGGAGGCCGTCCAAGGCCTCTTCGAGCAGTCCCGCCGCCAGGGGATGGACCCGGCCCCGGTCCTGCAGGACCCGGATCGTGTCCAGACGTTTGCGTAGCTCCTGGCTCAGCGCCAGGTATTCATCCTCGCCAATCTTGACAAAGCGACTGGGCGCGGCCCCAAGCAATTCGAGCAGGCGCGCCATGTCCATCACCCGCCCATCATCCAGGGTCAGCTCGCCGGACACGCCAAACCAGTCCCGCTGCACGCCGATTTTCACCGCCATCCCTCGCAACCCCGGATTACCGGCCAGCCGCAGGGCCTTGCCCTGGGGCCACTCCAACACCACCGCCTCCCCGAGCTCTTGCAAGGTCTCCAAGGTCTCCAGGGCCAGATCTGGTTCGTCCAGGGGCCAGTCCCAGAACTCGGGATCCAGATGGGGACAAGCGGTGAAGAGGCGCGCCGCCGCCGCCCGCTCGGCCACGAGATCCCGCCGGGCGTGCAGCCGCCGGCCCTCGATCTCGCTGAAAATGGAGGCCGCGCCCTCGCCGGGGTGGGCACTGGGGCCCTTATCGCCCAGGGGCCTAACCAGACAGGCGATGCGCAGGCCGTCCCCCAGGGGCTGGAGTTGCAAGCGCGGCCGGGGGTCCGCCGCCACCCGTTCCACCTCCCCGGCCAGCTCGCCCAGATTCTCACCGCCAATCTCGGAATGGACCGTGATCATGGGCGCCAGGGCGGTGATGGTCTCCAGAACCTGGGTCTCGGCGGCCTTGGGGACCCGGAGACCCTCCGGGCCCAATAGTTGTCCCGCCAGCTGGTGTTGCGCCGTAAACTCATAAAATCGCAGCCGGTTGGCCTCCAGGGAGACCGCATACTTGACCTCCCGTTCGCAGGGCGGGTGCAGGGTGATGTGGATGCCGTCCTTGGTGCGCGCCACCAGCAGGGACGGCTGTTCCTGGACCAGTTCCACCGGACCCGCCAAGGTTTGCAAATAGGGATGGCCCACAGCGGCGCGCAGGGCACAGAGGGGCTCGATGAGGTACTCGGTCCGGGAGCTGCCCCAACCCCAGCCGACCTGCTCCGCGCGGATGCAGCCGCAGATCGCCCGATCCGCCGGGGTGAGATAGGTAAAGCGGTCGAGTTCCTCCCGCAGTCGCTTAATGGCCACCATCCGGCCCTTGGTCCAACCCGACCCCCGGCGTTTGCGCTCCCTGGGTTCAAAGAACACCTGGCCATTTTTCAAGAGGGTCAGCTCCCAGGCCATACTCAGTTCACCCTCCCCCGCCGCCTTGGCGGCCACGCCGGCGGAGGCCACTGGCGTAGCAATCTCACGCAAGACCCGCAGGGTGCGCTCCCAGGCCTCCTCAGGCTGGCGCAAGTTGGTGAGGGGCTTGGTAGTGAGGGCGTCAATGCACCCATAGCGGGTCTGGTCCCCCCAGGCATTCAGGAGCAGGGCCGCCTCGCGGGCATACCAAAGGTACCCGCCCTGGGTCGCGTTACCCTGATGCGCCTTGAGCCGCCGCATCCGCTCAACGCTGGCCTGCCCCCCCAGCCAGCGCAGACAAAGACCCTGGATCAGCTCCTGCCAGGGATTCTGAACCGCAATCAGGGCAAAGAAGGGGTGGCTCCCGTTGAATTCCCGCCCCTCTCTCAGCACCGCCACGGTCACATCCAGGACCTGGAAAGAGCGCTGGAAATGATCCTGGTACAGGGGCTTTTGAGCGGCGTCAAGCTGGGTGCGCAGGCTCGCCATGGCGGCAGGGGTGCCCTCCCGCAACAAGGCCAGCAGATGAAAAACCCCCGCCAGCCCTGGGATGTGGATATTGCGCTTACGCTCGCTCCTCCTGAGCAGGGCCACCCCCTCCTGAAAGCGGGCCATGGCGGTCGGGTCATCCCCGCCCATGAAGGCCGCGACACCCTGGGCCAGCGCACCGAGGAGGGTGCCGGGCGGGGCCAGGGCGGTAGCCGCATCGTAGGCCCCCCGCATCAGGCGCCGCTGGTACAGGCTGTTGGCGAGCACCGGGGCCGGATTGGGCATATCCCCAAAGGAGGCCTCGAAGCGCGCATATAGCTTCCGCACATCCCGCAACTGGATATCGCCCTCCTCCAGCAGAGGGTCCAGGGCCATGAACTGGATCTCGGGCAGGGCCTGGGCGAGTCGATCCCCATAGATGCGCGCCAGATCCGCCGCAAATTTGGGACTGGCCTGCACATAATCCGGCTTATCCAAGTCCATGAGCCGGAACAACTGGCCAGGATCGTCCCGCAGCATGGCGAAGCGGACATCGCGCAGAAAGCGGCGCTGGGACTCCTGATCGACGATGCCATAGGCCCCGAGCCGGTAGGGCACAAGTCGGCAAGCCGCATCAATGATCGGCTCCAACAGCCCCCGCTCCCGCGCCTCCTCGGTCAGCGGCACCATCAGATCCGGATGGCAGCGCAAACCGCCCTGATCGTTGAGCCACAGCCCCATCCCCAGCAGCCGATCCCGCAGGGTCGCGTCGATGCGGGAGTAGAAAACCCGGCCCGCATCGTCCTTCCAGCCCAGTTCCTTCACCAGCGTCTTGAGGGTGGTCAGATAGATGCCCTCCCCATAGACAGCCGTCAGCAGCACCAGGCGCCGCAGCTCGGATGGGAGTTCCTGGTAGGTCGCAAGGAGCGGGGTCATGAGCAACTTCCTAAGGGGCGAGGGACAGCGAGGGGGCTGAGCGGGGAGGAGCATAGCATGATGACCAGCGTCACTCAGCCCCAACGGGTAGGGATGGATGGCGCTGGCCGCTTTGCAGCCTGTTAAGGAGTAAAGATGAACGGCAGGACGGAAGGGTTGTAGATTATCCGGCATGTTGCAGGTTAGGTCTGATCACGCCCGCACCACCTGAATACGCTGCCCTCGGGGGCTGATGGCCTCGGTCATGCTAGTGCGCTTGGCGATGGGGGGCTGACCGCGGCGGCGGTCGAAGATCACCAGCCAGCCGCTGTCCAGGCCCAGACCAGCCAGGTAGGCATCCAGTGTTGGCAGGCCCTCGCCCAAGGGATCGGCGGCCCCGTCGCGCCACACCTTGAGTTCCAGGCCCAAGGTACTGGAACCATAGCGCAGACGCAGATCCATGCGCCCCGAACCGAGGCCATATTCGCACTTCAAATCGCCCTCGCCGTTGACCACCCGGTGCAAGAAGGCCATCAGTACCAGATGGGGCGCGATCCCGTTATAGGAGACGCTGCCCAGCAAGGGCTGGCCGTGCTGGCGCCAGAAAGCGAGCAAGGCATCCATTAGCTGTCCAGGGTTGAGGCTGCCATCGGGGTTTAGCCAGGTCGGGGAAATGTGGGGCAATGAGGCCTGGGTCGTGAAGGCCAGGGCCCGGGGTAGCACCTCGCGATACAGGGGATTGGCGATGGTCAACCCCTGGCTGGGGGCCATGCGGCACAAGCCCAGTTCCAAAACGTATTGAATATCCTCCTCTGGCACCTGCCCCAAGGCGGTCCCCGCCACCATGGGCTCGATGACCCGCTGCACTCGCTCCTCGCGCAACTTGTTCAGCAGTTGATCCAGATGGGTGACGCGATTCAGGATCAGGTATTCCTTGGCCTGATCGATGAGGTCGTCCGTCACCGGCTGAGTGCGGTCGCGCCCCGCCGGTAGTCGGAAACAGGTGTGATAGGCCAGGGCATTGACCAGCCAGGGCTCGCCCTGGGTCAGTTCCCAGATGCGCGCCCGGGCAGCGGGAGTAAAGACCTGACCTGTGGCGAAGGTATGCTCCTGGAGCAGAGTCTCCACCTGCGCCAAGGAGAAATCGTCGAGGCGCAGGGATTCGGCCTTGATGTTAAAGGCGCTGCCGCCGGTGATAGGGCTAGTCTCAGAACGGGCCTGGATGCGATAGTCGCGCAGGTCGCGCACGCCGCACAGGATGACGGACTGGGGAAAGGCCCGCGGACGCTGGGTATAGCCGGCACGCAATTGGCGCAGCAGGGAGACCAGGGTGTCGCCCACCAAGGCATCAACCTCATCCAGCAACAGCACCACCGGCCGAGGGTCGCTCGTGGCCCAGAACTCCAACAACTGGGTCAGGCGATCCTCAGGGGGAATGGCAACGCCCACCTTCTGGCACCAAGCATCCAGATGGTCATTGCGGAGATAGAGGTGTGCCGAGCGCGCCAGGACACTACAGACGGTCGCTATGCCCCGCGCCACATCCTCGCGGGCCGCCTGCGCCCCTTCGATATTGGCATAGACCGCCCGGTAGTGTCCTTCATGATTCAGATGCGCCATCAGCGCCAACAGACAGGTGGTTTTTCCAGTCTTACGGGGAGCATGGATCAGGAAATACTTATCCTGATCGATCAGGCCAAGAATCTCATCGAGGTCCCAACGAGCCAAGGGAGGCAGAACGTAATGGCGATCAGCCCGTACCGGACCCTCGGTATTGAAGAAACGCATGGGACACCTAGCAGTCGGCGTAGGCACGGCAAGTGGGAGGCGTAGCCGATTATTATATAATGATGTAAATGGCTAGGCGAGTCACGGCTACCCCAGTGTAGAGAGCAGATAGTCTGTCCGGTGTTGTAGCACGTGATGTGTCCGGTTTATTTCGTATCCGAGGAGGTACGAGATGAACCGAACAGAACTGCTACAGGAGATCCGGAAGATGCGATTTGAAGAGGCGTATGCGGGCTGGCAGGGAGGTCGGCTGCGGCAGGAAGAGGCAGCACGGCTACTGGGGGTATGCGAGCGGACGTTCCGTCGGTATGTGGACCGCTACGAGGACGAGGGCCTGCAAGGGCTGATCGACAAGCGGTTGGAGCAGGTCTCGCAGCGCAAGGCGCCGGTGGACGAAGTGATGGCGCTGGTGGATCGGTACCGAGGCCGGCACCAGGGCTGGAACGTCAAACACTTCCACGCCTGGTACCGCAAGGAGGGCGGCACACGCAGCTACACCTGGGTCAAGGAGCGGCTGCAAGAGGCGGGCGAGGTCCAAAAGGCGTCCGCGCGCGGCAAGCACCGCCAGCGCCGGGAGCGAGCGGCGTGGCCGGGGATGCTGTTGCACCAGGACGCGAGCACCCACGAGTGGGTGCCTGGAGTGAAGTGGGACCTGGTGGCCACAATGGATGACGCCACCCACGAACACTACTCCATGCGCTTCGTAGCAGAAGAAGGCACGGCCTCCAGCTTGCTCGGGGTACGGGACGTGATCCAGCGGCGCGGCCTGTTCGCCGCGCTCTACACGGACCGGGGCAGCCATTACTGGCACACCCCCGAAGCGGGGGGCAAGGTCGACAAGAGCAACCCCACCCAGTTCGGCAAAGCGATGGCGCGACTGGGGATCGAGATGATCGCGGCCTACTCCCCGGAGGCGCGGGGGCGCTCGGAGCGTATGTTCCGCACCCACCAAGGGCGGCTGGTGCAGGAGCTCACCCTCGCCGGCATCACGGATCGGCAAGGCGCCAACGGCTACTTGGAGGAGGTCTACCGGCCGGCCTTCAACGCCCAGTTCATGCCGCCGGCGCTGGAGGAGGGTTCGGCCTTCGTGCCCTGGATCGGTGGTGACCTGGATGACTTCCTGTGCGAGACCTATGAGCGTGTGGTGGGCAAAGACAACTGTGTCGCCTTTGAGGGGATGGCCCTGCAGATCCCCCAGGATCGTCACCGGATGCACGACGTGAAGGTCAAGGTGCGCGTCCACCGCTATCCCGATGGGCGGCTCGCCCTGTTTCATGGTCCCCGCTGCCTTGTGCACTTTGATGCGAAGGGACGGTTGATACCGCCCAAAATCCAGGCGGTCGCGTAGGTCCGACGCGCGCCGCGCGGTGGGAAGGCGCTTCGGGCTATCGCCCTTCGCGCCTTCCCACCGCGCCAATCAGAGCGGACAGTTTATGTGCTACTAAACCGGACAGTTCTATTTGTTGCCAACAGTCACGGCTACCCCAGTCACGGCTAACCCTGAACGGCTGCCCAGTCCGCCTGCAACAGGTTGCGAGCCGTGCTACTGAAGACGAGGCCCACCTCAAACAAGCCGCGCTGGGGCAGGCCGCGATATTTGGCGCTGTAACCATGCGCCTGGATCTGGCTTAAAGCCGCGTTTTCCCCAGTCGTGGGCTGGTCGGCACCCCGCTCCAACTTGATTTCGATGACATAAATCCAGCCCTCCAGCTTTACAGTGAGATCGACTTGGCCCTGGTTGCCGATATCCTCAGGGATGACCTCAGCGTTAAGGCTGGCAAAAAAGTTATAGAGAGAGCTGGCATAGTAGCCCTCGGACTCCACCCTATGTAGGATCGAAAGCCAGAAAAATAGCGGCACCCTTTGCCCGGCACCGCACTCCATTTCCGTGGAGATGTGACTCAAGGGATCAACAGGATGGAGGGATTAGGGGGCGCTCACACTCAATGAAAACGAGGTTACGTCCTTGGCCACTTTGCTGAATTGAACACAGGTTCCATCACATCCAACAACGGGATTATTAAGTGTCACAATGCTCCCGGTTGGCAAGACGGTTCCTAAAACAACCGCACTTAAACTACCACCAAGGGCTAATCCATCCGCATTACTAAAGGTAATGTTACCCGCCCAATAATCACCCGACCATCCAATCCAATCAATTAGGCAATTATAAACAAAAGGCGAGGCTGTTTGTGCTGGCGCAGTACATTGACCGCCGTCAACATCAACAACTAGCGGGGTTGTGGAAGTCGTAGTCAAAGTCAGAGAGAAGTCCGTCTGAAAAGTCACAAAGCCGCTTGCAACGGGACAGGTAGTGGAAAGACAGTAAAGAAGTCCGGTATTGCCAAACCAAACATAGGATAAAAATGACATTCCGACAAATGGATTATCTGAAAGTGATGGCTTGGCTTCTTCGACCGCACAATCTTGGTTAGTAGGCTGTCCCTTGATAGTAGTTAAAAGAAAATCATGTTGATAAAAGGATGTCCAGGATATTCGGCCACCCAGATTAACACTGACATAACTACCGCCACTCATTCCTATTCCCGTTGATTTACAAGCGGAACTCGTTGGGGATGTTGTACAGGCGGCAGTATAACCGCGATAATTGCGCACCGCACTCAAAATGGGTCGCCGTGATGTTGGGGTAACATTGGAAGTAGGAATATCAGGATCACCAAGACAGACACGGTCGCCGCCATCGAACCGCACAATCGCAATACTGCCATACCAACCAGCGCCCATATAACAGGTGTAGCTGAAAGAAGAAAATTTCGTGGTACCGGATGTAGGATAACGTGGGAGCGTGGTACCACCACCTGATACAAATTGTCGGCAAGCGGACCCAGCTGAACCTAACACGCGAACGGATTCATTTATAACCGTCAAGGTAATATCACTTTCATCTTCTTTATCAACTTCAGAACCCCAGGTGATATAAACTTTCCCAGTTATACTGCTAAAATTCGAACCATCATCAATCGTCAACAGAACCTTGCCAGTGGCGGTCTCGATCAATTCCGTCTTGCCGGTACCTTTATAGATACTTGTACCATCATTAGCATTGGTTGTCGATCCCGATGGCGGGGAATTGGCTGTATAGGTATTGTCGCCTCCTTCCCGCGCAAGACCCGTTGGTGTTAAGGGATGTCCAATACTTAGTCCAGAGTCCTCTCCACTGCCGACAGCAGCGAGGGTACTGAGATCGGTCCAGGTAACCAAGCCATTAAGCTCAACCTTCTTTTCTCCCGTGCCGCCGCAGGAATCGCCCCATGAAACACAAACCGCAATTTTATCGAGATCCAATCCCGTAACCCCGGCGCTGACGATGGTCCAGGATCGTAGGAAATTGTCATTGACTCCAGCAATAGACTCAGGCGAAGTACTGGAAGTCGGTTTAGCAGCCGGCGGCTGCTGAACCCGGATCTCCTCTAATTTTCCCTCCGCAAGTTGGGTAGCCTCGGCACGGGTTTTGGCGATACCTGTACTCGCCAGCATCACTGAATTGAGCTTGGCAACACCCAACAAACCAACACCCACGACAATGACCGCTATCAATGCGTCAAGCAGGACAAATCCACGCCGGCGAGCAAAATATAAATGATTCATGACTAATTCCTTGACCTGAAAATATTGATCATAGCCAATCACGCCACGAGCCCGAAAGGAGGCCGGGTTTTCCTAATTTTTTGGCATTACTGATGGCAAAGGGATCAAAAATGATATCCAGGCTACCTGTACCGGCTACGTCACCCTGAACAGAAACGTTACCATAAACCGTAAGATTTCCAGAAGCACTCAGATCACCCATGACATAAACAACCCCGTAAATCGTCGTACTACCCGCTTGACTTAAATTACCCTCGATGATCACCACAACCGGACTATCTCGGGTTCCCATACTCGGTAAACTCACGTCAGAAGAGGCTCCGGTGATCACGACAGACTCCCCTTCGATCCCGGCAAGCGTGGAAGCTTGACCCGCGGCTAGGGTACGGGTAGCAATATCATCCCGGTAAGTAGCGAAATCCTGACCAAAGTATTGTTCGAACATCTCCTCATCGGAAAGGTTGGCCAACGTCAAGTCGCTGTCAATAATGTCGGGACCACGATTCGTTTTATCCGTCAGACAGATATAATCATCGGATTCCTTGCAGGCCGTGGGTCGATCAGGGGGTGTGGCAGTCATAGGGGGTTGTGGTACTTTGGGATTTCGCACAAAGGTCTTTCCGGAATTGCCAACTCCGGTAAAAGGGTCTCCTGTCCAGATGGTCAGATTTGAAAAATAATTCGTAACGGTTGCACTGCCCTGGACATTAATACCTCCCTTGCTGATAACGGGATTTTCGGGAGGATCCGCCAAAGAAGAGGCGCGGGAGATACTAACAACCACAGGTTGCTTAGCCAAGCTGTCGTCACTCCGACCACAGGCAAGCACCAGAGGGGTAGCAAAGCTCGCAACTTCTATGAAGCCGCCGGCACAATTGGTAGGTGCAGACGTATTATCACAGGCATCTGCTGGAGGAACCACGTTGGGATTACAATAATAGACTTGGTAACTGGCACCATTGGTTAGGGTAACGGGGGTAATGGCATCCGCCACGTCATTCGGTGCGCCGCCGGCATGATCTATACCACCCACTTTCATATAGGCCGCCGCATGACTGATGCCCGCCTGAGCCGCCTGCATGGCTTGCCTGGCGCGTATCTCATTACCGGAAATGCGCTGTTCCATTAAAGTAGTTTTTGAAACGGCGATGAGCACCAGGGCGGCGACAAAGAGAAGCAAGATACTAATGGGTAATGCCGCGGCTCCCCTCTGAAAATATTCCCGTGCTAACAAGCCCGAATCCCGGTACATGATCATCTCCACTTTAGGGAACATTAAAGACCCGGTCATTGGCTAAAAGCACCGGTTCTTCGAGGACCATGGTAAACTCCTCCCTGCGTTTAAGTTTACCTGCCAATCTAACCCTTATCTGACGTTTTTCAATCAGACGGTCATTGGTCGTCGCTACATATCCCGGGGTGGATGGGTCGCAAGCAGGGATCGTACTGGCGGTCGGTGACACCCAGGTTTGACCAGACTGCGTTAAGTTCAAACAGCGCGAACCCGTAGTCTGAAAGGTAAGCGAGGTAATCACGACGTTATTCTCATCCGTCAGCTTTTCCCAACCATTAGCAAGGATGGCTCCCGTGTTGCAGAGGGTAGATGGGGACGTGTCAATATTGCATTGCAGCGCTTTTACGGCATTGTCAGCTATCCGGTATCCGAACACAGTACCATTCGCAGATCCCAAAAAACTGCCGTTGTATGAAAACTCGATAACCCCTCCACTACCAAAAATGTTCACATCAGTAATCAAGGCACCCGTACGCCGAGTAAAGGGGTTGGCACCAAGCTCGCGGTCGGCAAGCGTAGCTGTCCACGAGCCAGCACGACGAATATCCCGGACCATCAAATCCATGGCCGCCCTGAGTTCAGCATTCAATTTCGCTGAAGACAAGATTTCACTCCCACTTCTGGCGATGGCGACATAGGTGGCGACCGTGGCGGCAATGACGATCAGTCCAACCGCGGAGCCAATCATCAACTCGACCAGGGAAACTCCTGCTTGAAGGTTGGACCTATGTTTTAACATGTCGGGTAACCTCCAATTTTTGTTGGAGAACAAACACGAACACGTCCAAATCCACTTATTACCACTTTAGCCACCAATCCGTTCGATGAGGTCAGGGTAATGGTCCCCCCCCCACCAGTGGGATTAGTAATACCCCTTACCCGATCAAAATAGATGGGTGAGCGAGTTGTCGCCATACCAATGGTTGGAAACGCCGTCATGCAGGTATTTGATAACACAAACGTGGGGGACACTAATTTATCAGCAACGGTAAGACAGTCCCCTTGGATACTCGTAACAATTTCGAGTGATCGTTTCACCGCCTCGGATCGTGCATTTTGCATATCACTATAGATAGCTTCCGTAGCGTTGATGAGGCGCTGCCTTTCCATCATGTTAGTGAAACTGGGGATTGCCATACTAGCCAAGATTGCCAATACGACAATGGTGACCATCAACTCCATCAAGGTGAAACCACCTTGATGGCGCAAACCAAAAAATTGATCTTGAAACGTATTCATTTTCTGTTCAAACGATAACTTTTAATTCTTCCAGCATCCGGTTTTTACACTTGCCTGGTTTAAAGTCATTGGGGTACAGCCGGTGTCACTGGTCTGACTTCCCTTTGCTGTCGCCGTAATGGTGTAAGTTGTCGCAGTGGTGCCCGAAATTGCAAACGTATAATAATTCGATGCAAAACTCCCTAAATTCGCCAAAGTACCCTCATACGTCGCGTGATTAACGCGGTGTTTTTCTTCAAGTAACTGTATATTCAGCATGGTCCCTTGCGCTTCCACGCGTCGAGCCCTGCGTGCGTAGTCCTGATAGGCTGGATAAGCTATACCCGCAAGGATGCCAATAACGCCAATCACGATCATCAGTTCGATCAGTGTAAAACCCCTACTTTGACGATAATTAAGGAACATGGGGGGCTCTTTTGGGTTTAGCGTTTACTTCACTACTATTAAGGATAGGAGGTCCAGGGGCGATAGCAAGCCAGGACTTTAGCCATCACCCCAGTGTCCGATCGCCGCGGACAGTCCATGACCCAGACACCAGCGCAACACTCGGAAGGGAGGGCAACGGGGACCAGGACCATCGCCGCCTCCAGTCAGAGAACATCGACCAAAGTCAGAAAGCTCCGGGAAGGTTGGCGGCCTTGGACGACTGGTTCACGGAGATTCCCCGCCGCGACACATGCCGAGCGGACTGCCAAAACCATCAGTGATACAGCCAGTTGATGAATGGCTCCTGATGCCATCCGCCGGCTGAAGGCGATGGCGCATCGGTACCGCCCAAGCCCTGACGCCTAACCTCCGGCCGCCGCCACCGGCACGGCCTCCAGCACCGCCGCGGCCCGGCGGCGGGTCTGGGCCTCGCGCAGGGCCCGGATGACCTTATAGAGCTCGTTGTCCAGCGCCGCCTGATAGCGCGTCAATTGCTCCGAGGCCGCCGGCAACAGACGCGCCGCACGAATGTGACTGGCGGCGCGCAGGATCGCCAACTGGCGCTGGAAGTGGCTATAGGCGAAGTCCAGGCAACCCGTCAATGAGCCCGCAAAGTGGGTCGCCAATAGTTCAGCCAGCGACCCCGCACCAGCACCCGCCACCTCACCCTCGCCATCCGCTGCGGCTATCGGGTCCGCGCCGCCCAGCCCATGCGTGCCAGGGGCACCCAAGGCCACCAACAGCGCCTCTTCCGCCGACATCATGCCCTGAAGCAGCTCCAACAGGGGTGGAAAGCGTACCTCCAGACCGGCCAGATCCTGGGGCTTGTCGGCATCCGGCACCGCCAGCCAGGCCTCGAAGGCATCGCTGACCCCTTGGGCCGCCTCCAGCGTCAGGCCATCGGCCAGAGTGGCTCGGATCAGGTCCAGATCGGCACCGCAAAGCTGCTGGATCAGCTGCCATTCCGGCTCCGCCAAGGTCAGCCGCTGCAGATGCAGGCTCGCGCTCTCCGCCGTCACCGCCCGCCGCTGGCGCCACAGACAGATCGCCAGGCGCTCCACCAGGGCGCACTCAAGGGTCCCCACCGGGGCCTCGTCCGCCAGCAATTCCTCCAGCAGGGCGCCAAAGTCCTCCGCGCTCTCGCCCTCGATGATGAGCTGCCGGCTGAGGATGCCATGTTTGCGCGCATTGGCGCTGGATATCGCCTTACCGGCGCTGGTGCGCGGCCCGGTGCTGCGCAGGGCGTTGAGCTGGTTCGCCAGGGACTGGGTCGGAGAAATTGCCATGTTAAAGACCTCAAACGGCTTGATGATCAAGCAATTTAAGGTCAATGACACGCCAATTCAAGGGAAATGACGGCACCGGCGGCCGGACGGGGAAAATGGGTTCGTTTGGTAATTTTGCCCTTTTTTGCGGCCCCACAGCCCAACTAGGCGGCAAAATCGGGATCGTTTCATACCCCCCCGGGATGGACTCCATCGCCTGACCGAGTGGCGCTACCGGTTGCGCGACGATCAGGGCCGCGGTTGCCACCCTGACGATGGATGACCCCCTGCCGGGTACCCCAGCGGGGGACCGCCTGGAGGTACTGGCGACCCTGGTCCAGGCCATGAGGCGCAACATCATCCGGTGCCAGCCCCGGACCCCATCGAGGCCATCAAGTTCAGGATGGCGCAGCAGGGCCTGACCGTCGCAGACATGAAACCCGACATCGGTCCGCCCCACCGGGTCTATGAAGTGCTAGCACGCAAACGTTCCCTCAGTCTGGCCATGATTCGGCGCCTGCACGCGGGGCGCGGCATTCCGGCCGCAAGCCTGATTGGCGGTTGATTGCTCCAGAAAGGCTGTACAGCGGCCACAGGCACGCCAGAATTTTCTGCGCCAGCAGCGCGCTCCATCCAGCGCCATCTCTTGGAGGCCCGCGCCGCGAAGGAGAAGGCACTGCAGGCACGGGGAGGCCGCGGTGCTAGCAAGAGATGCGGAGCGGCAAGCGAAGGAGGCCGCCCTGGCCGAGATCGAACGGCTCCTGAAAGAGGCCTCTCGCAAGATTGACCAGTTTGGTAATTGACTTGGAGAGATGCCGCTTTGCCGCGCGGGAAGGGTGAGGGGCTGCGTCAGTCCGCCAACCGCTAGTCCCGGGCTGCCCAGCCGGCAACCTGGGCTGGCAAGGGGGGACGATCCTGCTAAACTGCCTCAAGTGATCCGGAGTGGTGGGCAACTGTCTGGCTTGATGAGACTGGCAGCGCCCTTGTTGCCGGGCTAGCTGTCCCATCCTAGAGATCAAGCCCATGCGCCTGACGCCTACACAAATCGCGGCCATCGAGCAGGCGGCCCGTGATTGTTTCCCGCCTCGTTCGATGATCCGGCTGTTCGGCTCCCGCCTGGATGATGCGCGGCGCGGCGGCGATATCGATCTCCTCGTCGAGCCACCCACGCCCCTGGCACCCAAAGAACTGGTCGAGCGCCGTAACCGATTCATTGCACGGCTTTATCGCCAGCTAGGCGAACAACGCATCGACGTCTTGATCGCCCCCGCCGGAGTAGGCGACGACCGGCCGGTTTTCCAGGCGGCCCGCAGCCAAGGCCAGTTACTGACGCAGGTACCCGAATGACGACAACGGCTGCTCTGAAAACGGCCCTCTGGGAAGCCGACCGGCATCTTGCAGCGCTAGAGTCAGCCTGGGAGGATTGGCAGGCCGCGCCCGCAGCCAGCCTGGTACTGCTTGAATCCAACCCCGCCAAGCTGCGAATACTTGACCAATTGCTGTTCCGCTTTACCAAGCTGCAAGACGCCGTGGGGTTGCGCCTGGTTGCAGCAACCCTAGCCGCACTCTCCGAGCCTTACGAAGACTGGGCCATGATCGATCGCCTGAACCGATTAGAAAAACTGGGGTTTGTGCGTACCGATGACTGGTTGAGCTGGCGGGAGACGCGTAATCGCCTGGCGCATGAATATCCCGATGATCCGGAAACGCGTTTTGCGGCCATCGAGGCGGCCGTGGTGGCCGCGGGTGAACTGGCGGCCGCTTACCGGATGTGGCGAAGCAAGTTGAATCCCCACCAATGACTCCGCATCGCCTTAGGAGAACAACCTGCCCACGCTCGAACGCCCCGCACCCACTTTTGAGGATGTCTGGCGCCTGTTCCAGGAAACCGACCAGAAATTCCAGGACACCGATCAGAAATTCCAGGAAACCGATCGCCTCCTCAAGGCCCGTTCGGACGAAACCGACCGCAAGTTCCAGGAAACCGACCGGCTCCTGAAAGAAGTCACCCGCAGAATCGGCCAGTTAGGTAATCGACTCGGGGAATTTGTCGAGGAGATGGTCAAGCCGGCCTTGGTGCGACTCTTTCAGGCGCGGGGCCTACAGGTGCATCGCACGATGCAAAATCTGGTCTGCCGCGATGATGCCGGCCAGTATCGCGCCCAGGTCGATTTGCTGGTGGTGGACGGCGACACGGCCATCGCCGTCGCGTGCAAAAGCAACCTATCGGTGGAGGATGTGGATGAACATCTCGACCGAATGGCCCTGTTCAAAGACTGCTGGCCCGAGTACGCCCACTACCGCCTGCTCGGCGGCGTAGCCGGGGTGGTGGTGCCGGAGGACGTCGCGCGCTACGCCTATCGCCAGGGCCTCTATGTCTTGGCGCAGAGCGGCGACGCCGTGGAGATTCGCAACGACGGTCGCTTTACTGCTCGCGAATGGTAAATTTCTGCCCCCGCCGCCGGTTCCGATGCGGTGATTTTTGAACGCACCGGCACCCATGCCGACCTGTTCTGATGACACCTGGCCCGCCGGCTCGCACCAACTTGACGCCATGCGGCAGATCGCTGCTCCCGCCACGATTTCCTGATGGCACTGCCATTCGATGTCACCATCCCGGGTAGTCGCATCGTTCGTCAGCCCCCCCAAGCGCCCAACGATCCCGGCGCGCGCTCGCAGACGGCGCCTTTTCAGAGCACACCAAGTGACTGAAGGAAAGCACATAATTTCGCTTTGTTTCGTAATTTCGCCTATTCAACGCCCACTCCGATGGCTGGCCAGCGGCAGAAAATTTGGCTTCGTTTGGTAGTTGCGCCCTTCCAGCGCCCCTTCAGAAGTGTAGTTACCGCGTCATCCTCGCTGACAGGCTAACGCTTCCCTTGGCCGGGGGATTGAAGGATTTTCGCCTCACGGTGAGGGCATCCTGCCAGGCGCATCATAAAAAAACCCGCCGAGGCGGGTTTACTTGGAGGACCTTATTAATTCAGCCAACGCCAGCCAAGAATCAAACCAAGCATGGCCTCGTCCCAATGATCAGTTGGGTGCGGAACCGATCAGGGCTTCCAGGCTTTGGGCCTCGAAGATACCGTCGAGCCAAGCATCCAGTTGCGCGATCGACGCCGCGTCAATGCGCTGCTCGGCCCAGGCGGGGATGGTGTCAAAGCGCCGCCTGAGCAGATGCTTGAGGCTTTCGGCCTTGCCCTCGGCCTTGCCCTCGGCCTTGCCCTCGGCCTTGCCTTTGGCCTTGCCCTCATCCCAGCCCTCGGCAAAAATTGATTGATAGGCCTTCGTCTCCTGAATCGGGGTCACCAGGTTCAACATCGCCCAAACCTCCTTCGCGGTGAGGCCGCGAAATCGTTCGAAAAACCAGAATTCCAGTACTTGTGAGAGGATGTCACGGACCTCCTCGGCCAACGGTGCTTCCTGCACGATCCGCCACAGGGTCGGCGCCCGCGCGCGCAACTCGGCGTCATCCTCGATCAGCAGCGGGGCAAACACCGCCACGTAGGGGTTGTCCGGCTCCCGCGCCAGCCAGTCGGGCAAGCCCCGGGTGCCCCTCGGGCTCGAACAGGCCATCAAGGCGACGCTCCAGGCCCTTGAGGGTCAGGGAAGCAAAGCAGTAGGGACCCTCCAGTTCATAGCCGCCGGTGAGCACCCGAAAGGCCTCGGCGCCGGCGGACAGGAAGAGATAGATGGGGTGGTCGGTCTTCATCGCGCGCCGCTCTGGTGGTGAGCATGAGAGTGAGGGTGGCCAGGGGTAGTGTTGGCCAGGGCGAAGCCATCCAACCGCACGGCGACTGGTAATGGTAATGATAGTAACCCCTGGTAGCTGGAATTAAACAAATTAACTCCCTCCCCCTCGTGGGGGAGGGAGCAAAGCGCGCCGCCAACAGATCCCCCAGCGACACCACCGCCGACGACTCCCCAAAGGGCACCCGATGCTCGATCTTGTCAATTTTCAGCTTGGTGCTCTATACTCGGATTAGCCGCACGACGTTTCGGACGTTCGGCCTGGGGGCGCTTCGGCGAACATCAGGCAGTGCGGTGTTTTCATTTCCGCCTTTTCCAAATTGTCACTGGCACCAATACCCGGCGCCTGACTTCAAACACCACGTCATAGCGATAGGGCCCGATCTCAAGCACTACCTTGAGACGAGGGGCACCATTTTTCGCTTTTGGTGGGGTGCCTGCCGTGACGCTCAGCGCTTCAGCTAAGTTCTCGGCTATTGTTTTTATATCAGCCGCATTAACCGGCTCCTGCCCTCTGTCCGCCTCGCTTTGGCCACCATGATGGTCATGGATATGGATGACGTAATCATGGTCAAGCGCCACACTTTTCCCAAAAGTAGCGACCGAAGCGGTTGCAAAGGCTTTTGCGGAGAAGGCGCTAGGCACTTCCGCAAGCAGCATCGGCGGCTGCTTGGTACGACGATTAGCGATCGCGTTGCCAACAAACTGACAAATTGCCGTCAATGGCATCGTGTTTGGCCATGTGCTTGCCTCACTTTGCTGACGCCTCGTTCCGCGAAAATAGTAAGACTTCGCCAAACGCGCCCATAAACCGCTGCAGGTAGTAGCCCAATGCCATTAACTTAAGCCTCAGCGGCAGCGCTTGTAGTTCCGGTGGAAGCCCTGGATCTTTGCGGGTTTTACATGTCGCGGGAAAGACCGGTCGGGTCTGACGGCCTCCACGGTCATCGCCATC
>WBZT01000579.1_pt1 | contig 29133 bp, 21 predicted proteins | sample 5204241 | NCBI WGS metagenome assembly WBZT01 (sample SAMN12344358, study PRJNA552823) | activated sludge metagenome | biome: Activated sludge suspended growth; feature: Nitrification reactor; material: Wastewater; isolation source: activated sludge from nitrification reactor of wastewater... | reverse complement strand
GACGCGACGCACGCGATCAGCGCGAGTTTCCTCGAATGTGCAATCGCGGGATGCTTCTCGGGCGCGGTCGCCGCCGTCGCGGACGCGTTCGCGGGCGGCCCCGCACACGGATCGAACGACGACCCGCTCGCGGCGCTGGAACGCTTGTGCGCGACGGGTCACAGCTCCGGAATGGACACGGCCACGGGATTTCTCCACGGACTCCGGATTCGCAACGACGACGAAACGAGGCGATATGCTGCATGACTTCGAATACAGGGCGCCGCGCCAGCGCGCCGAACTGCTGGCGCTGCTGGCCGAGCACGGGCGCAAGGCGACGCTGCTCGCGGGCGGCACCGACGTGCTCGTCAACGTCCGCGCCGGCTCGAGCCGGCCGGAGCTGGTGATCGACGTGAAGCGGGTCGAGGGCTACGGCGGCGTGGAGTGGACCGCGGCCGGCGATCTCGTGCTCAAGCCCGCGACGACGATCAACGACCTCCTGCGCGACGCGCGCGTGCGCAGGGACTACCCGCTGCTGATCGCGTGCGCGCACGATCTGGCGTCGTACCAGATCCGCAACCGCGCGACTGTGATCGGCAACATCGTCAACGCGTCGCCGTGCGCCGACATGGCGCCGGCGCTGCTCTGCCTCGGCGCCAGCGCGGTGATCGCGTCGGCGCGCGGCGAGCGCACGATCGCGATGCGCGAGTTCTTCACCGGCGTCAAGCGCACGGTGCTCGCGCCCGACGAGCTGCTCGAGCGCATCGTGATCCCGGCCGCGTCGGCCGGCGCTCGCGGCGGCTACCACAAGCTCAAGCGCATCAGCGGCCACGATCTCGGCATCGTCGGCGTCGCGGTGATGAAGCACGACGGCCGCCTCGCGCTGGGCATCAGCTCGGCCGCGCCGACGCCGGTGCTCGTCGACGGGCTCAAGGAGTCCGACCCGGCCGACGCGATCGTCGCCGCGGCGCGCAAGGCCATCAGCCCGATCAGCGACCTGCGCTGCACGAAGGAGTACCGCGAACACATGGTCGAGGTCTTCGTCCGCCGTCTGCTGCAGGAGGTGAAGTGATGAAGGTCTCGGTCACGGTCAACGGACAGGTCTACGAGCGCGAGGTCGGCGGCAACGTCACGCTGCTGCACTTCCTGCGGGAGTACCTCGGGCTCACGGGCTCGAAGGAAGGCTGCGGCGCGGGCGAGTGCGGCGCGTGCACGGTCCTCCTGGACGGCCAGGCGGTGAACGCGTGCATGGTGCTGGCCGCGGAAGTCGACGGCCGCTGCATCGAGACGATCGAGGGCGAGGCGAAGGACGGCAGGCTCTCGGCGATCCAGGACGCGTTCAACCGGCATCACGCCGTGCAGTGCGGCTTCTGCACGGGCGGCATGATCCTCTCGGTGCGCGAGCTGCTCGCGCGCAACCCGAAGCCGACGGTGGACGACATCAAGGAAGCGATCGAGGGCAACTTCTGCCGGTGCACCGGCTACCAGCAGATCATCGAGGCGGTGCTCGACGCGTCCGGCCAGCCGGCCGGGAAGGGAGGGCTGATCCGTGCTTGAGCACACCGATCCCCGCACCCTGAAGCACGTGGGCGAGAGCCGCGATCGCTCCGAAGTGATCGCCAAGCTCACGGGCGACGCCGTCTACGCCAGCGACATGGCATTCCCCGGCATGCTGCACGCGCAGGTGAAGAAGAGCCCGCACGCGCGCGCGAAGATCCTGCGCATCGACACGTCGAAGGCCGAGTCTCTGCCCGGCGTGCGCGCGGTGCTCACGGGCCAGGAGCTCGACTACCGGCTCGGGCTGTACATCGTCGACAAACACATCCTCGCCAAGAGCGAGGTGCGCCACTTCGGCGAGGCGGTCGCAGCGGTGGCCGCCGACACGCTCGCGATCGCGAAGCAGGCGGTCGACCTGATCGAGGTCGACTACGAGGTGCTGCCCGCGGTGCTGAACCACATGGACGCGCTCGAGGACGACGCGCCGCTCGTGCACCCCGACCTCGGCCAGTACGACTTCGTCGCGGCTGCGTTCACCCCGAAGCCCGGGACGAACATCGCCAACCTGACCAAGCTGCGGAAGGGCGACATCGAGAAGGGCTTCGCCGAGGCCGAGTGGACGATCGAGCGCGAGTACACGAACCCGTCGGTGCAGCACGTGCCGATGGAGACGCACGTCGCGATCGTCGAGTGGAAGACGGGCGACCAGATCACGATCTGGTCGAGCGCGCAGTCGCCGTTCACCGTGCGCAACCTCTTCTGCTACGCGTTCAAGCTCCCGCTCAACAAGGTGCGCGTGCTCGTGCCGCACGTCGGCGGCGGGTTCGGCGGCAAGGCCGGCATCCACCTCGAGCCGCTGTGCGCGTGTCTCTCGCGCAAGGCGGGCGGACGGCCCGTGAAGTTCCAGGCGACGCGCGAAGAGGAGTTCAGCCTGCTGCCGTGCCGCAGCGCGCTCACCTACCGCATCAAGACCGGCGTCGCCGCCGACGGCAAGATCGTCGCGCAGCAGATGACCATGTACTGGGACGCCGGCGCGTACGCCGACTACGCGGTCAACGTGACGCGCGCGTCGGGCTACTCGGCGGCGGGCCCGTACGAGATCCCGAACGCGTGGCTCGACGCCTACACGCTGTACACGAACAAGCCGTACGGCACCGCGTACCGCGGCTTCGGGCACGTCGAGTTCTTCTGGGGACTCGAGCGGCACATGGAGCTGGTCGCCGAGGTGATCGGCATGGACCCGCTCGCGTTCCGGCGGCTCAACGCGCTCAGGCCCGGCGGCAAGACGCTGACGGGCGAGGTGATCACCGAGCACACCGGCGACGTCGTGAAGTGCCTCGACTCCGTGGCGGGCTCGATCGGCTACGGCACGCTCACCGACGAGGAGCGCGCGCACGAACAGAAGACCGGGCGCAAGATCGGCAAGGGCGTCGCGACGCTGCACAAGGCGCCCGCGATGCCGCCGTTCACCGCCACCGCGGTGATCGTGAAGATGAACTCCGACGGCAGCGTGATCGCGAACCTCGGGCTGACCGAGATCGGCCAGGGCTCGACCACGGCCGTGCAGCAGATCGTCGCCGAGCGGCTGCGCTTCCCGATCGACAAGGTGCACGTGGTGGTCGACAAGGACACGTCGCGTGATCCGTTCGACTGGCAGACCGTGGCCTCGAAGGGAATCATCCTGAGCGGCAACGCGGCGATCCTCGCGTGCGACGACCTGCTGAAGCACGCGTACCACGACGCCGCGCAGGTGCTGCGCTGCCAGACGTGCGACCTCGATCACGACGGCGAGAAGATCTTCATCAAGCACCGTCGGGAGCAGTCGGTGACGTTCGCCGCGCTGTCGGTCGGCTACGCGTATCCCAACGGCAACGCGATCGGCGGTCCGCTGGTCGGCGTCGGCCGCTACGTGGCGCAGGGCCTGTCGAACCTCGACAAGGAGACGGGCCAGGGCAATCCCGCGCTCGACTGGACGTACGGCGCGCACGGCGTCGTGGTGGACGTCGATCCGGTGAGCGGCGAGTACCACGTGCTCAAGATCGCGTCGGCGTTCGACGTGGGCAAGGTCATCAACCCCGAGGTCGTGCGCGGCCAGTGCATCGGCGGCATGATCCAGGGCCTCGGCACCGCGATCTGCGAGGGCTACATCTACGACGAGCAGGGGCACCTGCTGAACCCGTCGTTCACGGACAACAAGATCCCGACCGCGAAGGACCTGCCGGACGTGATCGAGAGCATCGCGGTGGAGACGCCGCAGCTCGATGGTCCGTTCGGCGCGCGCGGCGTCGGCGAGCACCCGATGATCTCGGTGGCGCCCGCGCTCGGCAACGCGATCCACTTCGCCGTGGGCGCGGAGCTGACGCACATGCCCATCCGCGCCGAGGACGTCTGGCGCGCGATGGGACGCAAGGAGTCGATCAACAACTGGATCACCAAGACGCCGAACAAGTCCTGCAAGGTGTAGGCGTCCGGCGCCGGCATCGCCTCGGCGCCCGGGAGCCACGCTCCCGGGCGCCGCGCGTTTGCGGGCCGCGCGCCCTCGTGCGTACATGCGCCGCGCGCGGCGACGACCGCCGCGCCCGGATCGCAGGGAGGCGGGATGAAGACGAGGATGCGCCGGGTCACGGCGTGGACGGCGATGGCGTGCCTGACGCTGGCCGCGCGAACGGAAGCGGCCGCGACGCGCGCGAACGACGCGCTCGCGCGATCGGTCGACGCGGCGGTCGCGCCGGTGATGCAGCGGCTCGGCGTGCCCGGCATGGCCGTGGCCGTCACGCAGGCGGGCCGGACGCGCGTGTTCGACTTCGGCGTCGCGTCGCGCGAGACCGGTGCGCCCGTGACCGAGCGCACGCGGTTCGAGATCGGATCGGTGACCAAGACGTTCACCGCGACGCTCGCGAGCTGGGCGCAGGAGCGCGGCGCGCTCGCGCTGTCCGATCGCGTCGGCGATCGACTGGGCGAGCTGAAAGGCACGGCGTTCGGCGACGTGCAGCTGTTCCATCTCGGCACGCACACACCCGGCGGCCTGCCGCTGCAGGTGCCCGATTCCGTGCGCGACGAATCCGCGCTGATGCGCTGGCTCGCGGCGTGGAAGCCCGAGTACCCCGCCGGCACGATGCGCACGTACGCCAATCCCGGCATCGGCATGCTGGGCGTGGTGGCCGCGAAGAGCCTCGGCGAGGACTACGCGACGCTGATCGACCGGCGGCTGCTGCCCGCGCTCGGGCTGTCGCACACGAGCCTCGCTGTGGCCGGGGCTCCCGGCGCCGACGACGCGCAGGGCTACGCATCGGACGACGAGCCCTCGCGCCTCACGCCCGGCGTGCTCTGGGCGCAGGCGTACGGGCTCCGCTCGACCGCGGGCGATCTCGCGCGCTGGCTCGAGGCGAACATGGACGAGGTCGCGCTCGAGCCGGCACTGCGGCAAGCGATCGCGCTCACGCACACCGGCTACTGCACGGCGGGTGCGATGACGCAGGACCTCGTGTGGGAGCAGTACGCGTACCCGGTCACGCTGCCGACGCTGCTCGCGGGCAACGGCCGGTCGATGGTCCTCGAGCCCAACGCCGTCACCGAGATCCGTCCGCCGCGACCACCGCGCGCGGACGTGTGGATCAACAAGACCGGTTCGACGCGGGGCTTCAGCGCCTACGTCGCGCTCGTGCCGAGGCGGCGCCTCGGCGTCGTCGTGCTCGCCAACAAGGCGATCCCGATCGAGGAACGGATCGGGATCGCGTACCGCATCGTGAGCGCGATCGACGGCCCGACGCGCCGCGCGGCCGCTGCCGCGCGCTGAGCCGCCGCGCGCGAACGGCTCAGGGCTTCGCGGCGGCGTGCGGCCCGTCGGGGAAGAGCGGGTGCGCCGGCACCGAGAACGTCTTCGAGAACGCGAACGCCGCGGCGACGATCACGCCGACGGCGACGAGCAGCACGAGCCACTGCGCGAGCGAGGTCTTCTGGATCTCCTGCCGCGTGCGCACGTCGCACACCTCGCCCGGGCAGAGCGTCGGCGACTCGCGGTAGACGAGCGGGTAGAGCTTGCAGCCGAGGCAGATGCCGAACGCCGATTCGAAGAACAGGAAGATGAGGCACACGAGGCAGGTGATGCCGGTGATCGGGCTGTAGGTGTTCATCACGACCATCAGCACGAACATCAGCAGCGAGAGCGCCACGCCGATGATCCACGCGAGCCTCTTGGGCTTCGCGGCGACGTACTCCGGCGTCTGGTTGCCCACGATCAGCCGCGCGAGGATCAGGGTCGGCGCGAAGCGCGGGCTCACGAACACGCGCACGAGGAAGTCCGCGAGGAAGACCGGGATCACGAACTTGATGGGCAGGAAGTTGCCCTTGAAGAGGATGAAGAGCAGCGAGAGAAACGTCGCCAGGAAAAGCATGCCCGCGGCCGCGCGGATCTCGCGCTCGTTGAGGACGGGAACGGGATAGGCGTCGACCACTTCTCCGAACTGCACGATGGGTTTCACGGTGGGCTCCGGGTGGGGCGCGGCCGGCGCGACGTCGAAGCTCGCGACGCGCGGCCGCGGACAGGGGGAGGCATCGAGGGCGCGCAGTCTCGCACGGGCTTGGTGCGCGCGCACGGGACGCCGGCGGTGCGCGGAGAATCGGCGCACGAACGCCTGTCACGCTTGGCGCCCTCCCGCGACGTCGGAAGCAGACCGGTGACCCGCCCGGGTCGCCCGCCCCGCCCTACTTCCAGCCCGAGGAGATCGTCATGACCCCGCGCCGCCTCGCCGTCCCGACCGCCGTGCTCGCGCTCATCGTCCTCGTCGTCGTCTCGAACGCCGACGCCGCTCGTGCGGGCTCGCTCCTCGATCGTGCACGCAAGGGAATCAACCGCGCGCAGCAGGCCGCCAACGGTGCGCAGGCGCAGGTGAACGGCACGCTGAGTCAGGCCAACGGCATCGTGGCGTCCGCCGACTCGACCGTGACCACGGTCCGCGACACGAAGAACGCGATCACCGGCGGCGGCACGGCCGCGCCGGCCCCGTCGGCGCCGGCCCCCGCGCCCGCCGCGGCGACTCGTCCCGCCACGCCGGCCGCGACGCCGCCCGCGGCGAACGCGCCCGCGCACGTGAATGCCGTCGCGCCCGCGGTGCATCCGCACCTGCTCCTCACGCCGATCCAGGCGCACGTCGGCGCGACGGTGCAGTTGCGCTGCGTCGTGACCGATCCCGCGGGCCGACCGCTCGCGAACGTGCCGGTCAGCTTCTCGGTGCGCGACGCGCTGCCGTGGCACGCGATCGGGGCCGTCGCGTACTCGAACGCGCAGGGCGTGGCCGCCGTGCCCTACATCATGGACTTCGTGTTCAATCCCAACTCGCGGCTGACGACCATCCGCTCCAGGTACTCGGCCAAGGTGGAAGCGTCGGAGGGCTTCATCCCCTCGATGGCGTACGGGACGCTCACGGCGCTTCGCTGACGCGGAGCGAAGCAACGGGCGGATCACGCCGCCGGACGCGTCGAGCGTCCGGCGGCGTGTGCGTGATCCGCGGCGCACGCCGCGCGACCGCCGCCGCGAGCCGTTTGCCGCCCGTACGATCGCGCGCGAGAATCCGCGCACCCCGATCTCGTCCCGCCCGTCACCGGAGGTCGTCATGCACGCGTTCCCGAAGCGCATCGCGCTGCTCGCACTCGCGGCACTGCCCGCACTCGGCTTCTCCGTCCCGTCGCATCCCGGCGTCGTCGCGACCTACACGTTCTCGTGCGACTCGGGCAGTCCGCGACCGCGACTGCGCACGCTCTACAAGGGCGAGGGCCGGGCGCATCCGCGCCCCGCGTCGGCTCCGGTCGAGGTGTTCGAGCGCGGCACGTTGCCGGCGCGAGCGTACGTCAAGATCGGCGACGTGAGCGTGCTCGCGAGCGACTCGCGTCAGTCGATCGAGGACCTGACGCTCTGGGCGCAGCGCGGCGCGCGCCAGCTCGGCGGCGACGCCATCGTCGACGCGAGCTGGAACGACGCGGCGAGCGTGAAGCCCCCCGCGGGAGCGGTGGGGCTGCGCTACCTCACCGCGGACGTGGTGCGCTGGCAGTAGCCGTGTCGCGCGGCACGCCGCGCCGCGGTCGCGCGGGCCCGTGGTTCCCGCGCGCGGGCGTACGCGGCGGGACCGGTTCGCGCCGCGAAGCCCGTGCTCGTGCACATCGCAACGCCTCCACCCGGCGGACGCACCCCGGCCGGGTGGATTCGTTCCGGGCTCCTGTGACGTGGGGTTCATGCTGAGGTTGAGGCTTCAGAGTCCCCACATCCCGGAAGGTGCCCATGCGTCTCCTCAGCCTCGGCTTCTCCCTCGTCTCGATCCTCTCCGCGTCGATCGCGCTCGCCGCCGACGCTCCTTCCAAGAGCCCCGACCTGCAGACCATCGACGGCGTCACGTCGATCATCACCACGACGCCGACCGCGCTGCCGCCGCTTCCCGCGGTCACGCCCGCACCACCGGCGGCCGCACGCGCCGTGGTGCCGGCCACGCCGGAGCCCGGCGCGTTCGCCAAGCTCGAAGCGTTGTGGCGGCTCACGTCGGCACCCGCAGCTGCGCCGGATCCGATCGAGCTGCCGAACGGCAAGTTCGCCGACTTCAGCTCGTCGCTCGGCGACGCGTGGACGGGCGAGGGGCCGGCGCCGACGCGCGCGATCGTGCTCGCGCCGACCGGGCATCCGCTCGTCGAGGTGCTCGGCGTACCGTTCGAACCCGCGACCGCCGCGAAGCCCGCCGAGGTGATCACGGTGGGCGAGCCGGCGGGCATCGATCACACGACGCCCGCGGCGGCCGCCGCGAAGCCTGCGTTGCCGGTCGAGCTCGAGCCCGACGTCGCGTCGACGCGACCGCGCGACCCGTCGATGCCGCCGCCGAATCCGGCGAAGGACGGCGTCACGCCGGAGGTGCGGCGATGAGCGCGCGGCTTCGGTTCCGCGTCGCGGGTGCTCTCGCGGCGCTCGCGCTCGCCGTCGCGGCGGGCGCCGCTGCCGCCGCGTGCACGTATCCGGTGTTCGATCCGACCTATCGCAGCGCGGTCACGAGCTCCCCGGAGGTCCGCCGCCTGCAGGGTTCGGCGATGACGTCCCACTGGCTCGTGGTCGGCACGATCGGCGGATCGGGCGAGGATTGGGACGTCGCGCTGTACCAGAGCCAGGCCGCCGAGCCGACGTGCGTCACGGGCCTGCTCGCCAGTTCGACCTGGGGCGGGGACGACGTCGACTTCGTGGTGGCCGACGGAGTGACCAGCGCGCACCCCGACGTGTACGCACGGTTCAATCGTTTCTCCGGGACGCGCAGCGCGTACGCGATGTGGACCGCCACGCCGATCACGCTCGAGGTCAACGGCGCGTACGACGTGCCCAACATCGACAGCACCGACGCGTGCCGCACCTATGAGACGGACCTGACGGCGGGGGTGACGTACTCGATCGTGTTCCACAACACGCACGCGCCGGGGACTCGGCTGGCGATCTTCCGCAATCCCGGCACGGGGGAGTACTGGACCGGGCGCAACGGCGCGATCGCCACGGCGACCGGAACGACGACCTTCACGCCGACCGCGACCGACCGCTATCTCATCGTGGTGACGAACGACGCGCATGAGAAGGGCTACTACTTCCTGTACGTGGGCACCTGCATGGCGCCGCGCGCGCTCACGGCCGACGTGCCCGCGACGGCGTCCACGTCACGGGAGTCCTGGTCGATCGCGCAGACCAGCTACTACTGGTCGGCGGTCGCGGCGCGCAGTCCCGAAGGCTGCGACGTGACGCTCGCGAGCGGATACGCCGGTCCGGGCTATCCCGACTGCCTGAGCGGCGAGCTCGCGACCTCGGACATCAGCAGCTACGACGAGAAGATCAACTTCGTCGTCGGGGACTTCAATCACTCGCCGACCGGGACCTACTACGTCGAGACGTACCGCCAGTACGGCGACACGAACGCCGTGGTCCAGTGGGCGAGCGGGGCGCACGTCCTCACGCCGGGCGCCGAGGGCGTCACGTACACGACGGGCCCCACGAGCTTGATTCGCACGTGGGACATCGCGCTCACCGCGGGGCAGACCTACAACTTCACCCTCGCCGGCGAAGGGGCGATTGTCCGCGTACTGCTGTTCCGGAATCCCGGGGACGCGAGCTACTTCGCGTCGCGGGCGGACGCCGTCCTGGAGACGAGGTCCTGCGCGACCTACACCGCCCCCGCGACGGACTACTACGGCGTCGTCGTGGTGAACGACGACGGCGCGGAAGGCAGCTACATGCTCGGCGTGACGCAGTCGCCCTGTGTGTGCTCGACCCAGCCGACGAGCGGAAGCGCGGAGAGTCCCGTGTCACCGGACGGCTATTACCAGCTCGCCTACGATCCGACCGGATGGGCGATGGTGGCGGCGCGCGGACAGACCACGACGGACGACTGGGATCTCGCCGTGTACTCGAGTCCGAGCGGTTCGGCCGCGCCCGTCTGCTTCGGCACCGCAATCGCCAGCTCGGGGTACGGCGCGACGGCTGTCGACGTGGTCGCGCTCGATTACACCTCGTCGTCGACCCATCCGGACCGCTGGGTCCGGGCGCATCACGTCGCGGCGACGTCGACCACGGGGCGCCTGCTCTATCGCCGCACCAGCCCGACGCTGGTCGAGAACGATCCTTACGTGTCGGTGCACTTCGGTCCGCAGGACCTCGCGATGTCGTATGACGCGACCCTGACCGCGGGCGTCACGTACACGATCGATCTGCAAGCGCCCGTCAGCGGCCTGACCGTGCTCGTGTTCCAAAACCCCGGAGCCGGCCTGTGGGCGGGTTCGCGGAGCGCCGCGGCCGCATCGGGCACCTCGACCTTCACCTACACACCGACGCTGAGCGGTCATCACGGCATCGTCGTCGTCAACGACGGCATCGTCGACGTGACCTGGGGCCTGCGCTTCGGGCGCTGCGCGACGCCTGCGCCGCTGGCCAACCGGACGCTCACGGAGACGGAGCACGGGCAGGAGACCTACTCGCTCACCGCGCCGAACGCGAGCTGGTTCGCCGCGGGCGTGCGCGCCAACGCCGCCGACTGGGACCTCCGCATCGGCACGTCGCTGGGCACGAGCTGGCCCTCGTGCGCCGCGAACGTGCTGGCCAACTCCACGAACGGCAGCACGTGGTTCACGGATTTCGTCGTGAGCGACTTCCACCACGCCACGACGGGCGGGTCGTACGTCCTGAACGCGCAGCAGTACACGAGCACGCCGCTCCGTTCGACGTACACGTGGCTCGATCAGGGTGGTGGGTCGATCGTGGCGAACGCCGCCGGCGGGCAGAGCTTCAGCTTCGCGCGCGGCGAGATCGTGAAGGCGTTCGACCTCGCGCTCAACGCGGGCGAGACCTACACGTTCTCGATGCAGCCCTATACGCCCTCCTTCCCGAGCAACTCGCACCTGCTGTTGTTCCGCAACACCGGCAGTGGCGCGTACTGGGCGGGACGTTCGAGCGCGGTGCTCGATCTCGCGAACGGCGCTACGTCGGTCACGTACACGGCCCCCGCGACCGACGTGTATGGCGTCGTGATCGCCGACGACGGCAATGGCGGCGACCAGGGTGCCGTGACCACCAGCGTGCGCAGCTGCCCCGGAACCGTCGCGCTGGCCAACAACGGCGTACAGACGACGCCGGTGGCCGGTTGGTACACGTTCGCGCCGATCGTGCATTACTGGACGGCCGTCGGCGTGCGTTCGACGAGCCCGTGGATCATGGAGGTCGACTCGCTCGGTACCGGTGGTGCGCCGGGGGTGTGCTTCAGCACGTCGCTTGCGACGTCGACGGCCGTGTCCAAGGTGAGCTTCGTCGTCGGCGACATGAACACCGGCGCGAACCCGCTGCACACGTACTACGCCCGCGCCGCCGGCTACGCGCAGAGCGGGATGGCGGCCGGCACGGTGCAGTGGACCGGCACGTCGCAGTCGCTGGGCGTGAACAGCGCTCCGACCGCACGCACGGCGACGGCGAGCCGAGTGCTCGAGACGTGGGACGTCTACCTGTACGCGGGTGCTCCCTACCAGCTGTGGCTCGACAACAAGGGCGCCGCGACGCTGAAGGCGTGCGTGTTCGCGAACCCCACCGGTGGCAGCTGCTGGCTGCCGCGCAGTTCGGCGCTCGTCGAGACCGCGACGAGCGCGACGTTCACGGCGCCGCGCACCGGCTGGTACGCCGTCGTGGTCGCGAACGACGACGGCGGTGCGGGCGCGTACACGATCGGCGTGTACGGTGGAGCGCTCGGCGCCGACACGGCGCCGCCAGCCGTGACCGCGCTCCGCAACGTGGCGCCGAACCCCGCCGCGGGTGCGTTCACCGTGGAGTTCGCGCTGCACGACGCGGCGTCCGTCATGCTCGAGGTGCTCGACATGGCGGGGCGGCGCATGGCGACGCTCGCCGACGGTCCGCGCGACGCGGGCACGTGGCGCGTGCCGTTCGAGAGCGCGCGCGCCGCGAGCGGTTCGCTGCGGCCGGGCGTCTACTTCGTGCGACTGCAGGCCGACGGCCGCACGATCGGCGAGAAGAAGCTCGTACTGCTGCGCTGATTCAGGCGGCAGGCGATCCCTCACGATCGGCGCGCCGGGACGCACATTCCGGCGCGCCGCGTGCGTTGGCGCCGGATGCGAGCCGGGTGTCGAGCGGGCGGCGACGAAACGAATCGTGCCCGACGTGTCGACCGCTGGTTGACACCGTGCGCGGGCTCTCGCCGATTCGTCGGTCGCGTCGCGCGGATTCCGCCCCCGGCGCGAAGCCTTTGGTGGCCGGACGCGAGCTCGAACGGGGACACTCGTTCGTGACGCACGGTGCCTACTTACGCGCGCAGCGAATTCGAACACCGTGATCGGCTCCCGAGTCATTCGGGAACGACTGCCTTGTTCGCCGTGATCCTCACGGCCCTTCGCGCCGAATGGTCGTGTTTCGCGTTTCGCGTCGGTCATCCGGTCGTCGCGCCAACGGGTGCTCTGCTCCTGGGGCCGTGCCGACGCGAAGACTGCTGGGTTGGACCTGGGGGTCCAAGGACGGCGCGCTTCTCACAGGTGTCGTCACGATGGGCGCGCACGCCGGTCGCTCGTGCGGTCGGCGTCGCGCCATCGTCCAGCGGTTCGGGGTGCGGCGTGATCGAGTGGGCCGCGGGCAGCGGGCAGCCCCACGAACCGCGCGCTGAGGATCCCGGCGATCCGCGCGAGAAGATCCCGACGACGCGGCGGAACCAGCGAGAGCCCTTCCGCACGCGCGTGCCACGCCTGAAGCGGCCGGCGTCGTTCGATCGGGATGATGCGGGCGCGAGGCCTACGGCCGCCGGTCCACGCTCCGGACGGGCCACGAAGTCCCCCCGCTGATCCCCGCGGCGAACCTCGCAGCCTGCACGGTGGGCCGGGTGCGCGCGTCGTGCGCAGAGCGTGCGACGCGCGACGCGGACGATGATGTGCGCAAATCCGTGCACGGGTCCGGCGCGTTTCCAACTCACACTCCCCGAGACGAACCGAGGGCCTCGTCGCTCAGCGCGACGAGGCCCTCGTGTGCTCGCGAGGAACGAGCGTGGGGCGGCGTGGAGCTAGCAGCTGTTGCAGCCGCTCGCGTCGCACGTATTGTTGCCCCCTTGCGTCGCGAGGCATGCATCGCTGAGATCCGACTCCCTCGCGGGCGGGTACCCGCCGACGACGTTCATGAGCTCCGCGGCGGACAGGTCGCGCAGCGTTTCACGCGTGATCACGAGCTTCTTCATGGCATCTCCCTGTGATGGAGGGTGAACGGAGGGGGACGATGACCGCGCCCATCGAGTCGTTCGACGGCCGCGGAACGGAGCACGGGCTCAGGGAATCGCGGTGAGCAGCACGCGATCCCACGCCGGAACGACGTGCGATGTGCTCGCGTGCAGCGCCAGCGCGATGCCACACGCGCCGGTGAGCAGTCCCGCGTCGGCTGCCCACGGGTCGCCGCCTTCGGGCTTCGCGCGAAGGGCGCGGAACCCGGCGACGTCCTCGCCCGGGGCGCGCAGCTCGATCGCGCGACGGAGATGAAAGCGCGCGGCGTCGGCGAAGCACGGTTCGCCGGTCGCCTGGAACAGGCGATTGAAGATGTGCCCAACGCCCGCGGCGCCGTGACACAGCGCCGCGTCGCGGACGTCGGGATGCTCGATCGAGAGGTCGGCGGCCCGGCGAGCGTGCACGAGCATGGTCTCGCACAGTTCCGCGTCGCCGATGCCCCGTGCGGCGACAACGAGGCCGACGATGACGCCCGGGTCGCCGTAGCACCAAGCGAAGCGCGACCGCCGCTCGTTTCGGCCGCGAGCGACCCAGTTGACGAAGCGCAGAGACAGGTCCTCGGGGCGCTCCTGTTCCAGGATCCATCGCGCGCCCGCCGTCACGAGGCCGGGTATGCGTTCGTCGGCGAGTCCCGACGCCTGCGCGAGGCCGAGCATCGCCAGAACGCCGGCGGCACCGTGCGCCATGCCGACGTTGTAGTAGCCCTCTGGCGCCGTCTCGCGCTGGTGCTCGGGCATCGCTTCCGGCGGGGTAAACCAGCACGCGCGGCCGTCTCTGCGTTCGGCGAGCGCTTCGAGGTGGTCGACGATACGGACGAAGCACTCGCCCGCCCGCGAGCCCGGCCCACGCTCGACGCAGTACACGCCCCAGCCGGCGAGTCCGCTGATCAGGTCGTACGAGCGGATCGGACGGCGCGGCATCACCAACTCGGCGAGCGCTTCGTCGGCGGACTCGGCGAGGTCTCCTTCGCCGGTGAGCCCGAAGGCCCGCTGCAGGTGTTGCACGGCCCACGCGATGCCCGTGAAGCCCGCGCCCAGGTCGGGTCGGAACGATCCTTCGGCGAGGGCGTCGACCGCGCGCTCGATCAGCGCGAGCGCCGCATCGCGATCACTCGTGTCGCCGGAGCCCAGGTGGCGGTAGCCGTGCAGCAACGAGAGGCCGGCCCAGCCGCCGAGGAGAGGGGACAGCAACCGGCGGCGTCTCGCCGGAGTGAGCTCGCCCGTGGGGCGCGCGAGCAGCCACCGATCGGGTGGATCGCGCAGGAGATTCGCGACGTCGGAGACGATTCCATCGATGCGGCGCGCCTCGTCACCAGTGAAGAGCGGTCGCCAGGCCGTGGTGGTCGCGTTGTCGATCGTCATGAAGCCGTCCAGATGAACGGGAGGAGGTGCGTCATGTCGCGTGAGCGGGTCTATCCGCCCGGGATCCGCCGGGTGACTCCGACGCGGATCCGGCGCCGGAGTCACCCGCATGAGTCAGGCGCAGGTATACCAGCCGAGACAGGAGTAGCAGATCGACTTGCGCGTGCAGTCGGCAGTGCCGCCGCCACCGCAGTCGAGCTCGTCGCTCACCGGGATCTCGAGCGGCGGATAACCACCCACCACCTTGTTCAGGTCCTCGGCGCTCAGGTTGCGCAGCGTTTCGCGGCTGATCGTGAGCTTCTTCACGACTCCTCCTTCACGTGATGTGGGGCAACCGGTGTCCCACTTTCCGAGACGCGGAGACGGCGATGCGAACCGCGTCGTCTCCCCGCTGAACGACACGGCCGAGACCAGCATCACGTTCGAGTCGTCGACGGACGAAGCACGTAATCGCGCTCGAACGCTCTCAGAGAGCGTGTGCGTTGGACGGGTGTTATCTCCCGGTTGTCACTGTCCTCTGGCGGTTGACGAATTCGGTGCGCACGCGTCCCGTCGGCGCACCAGGCGAACACGTCGCTGTGGTACTCGCGCGCGACGAGCGGCGACACTTTCCGGCACCTCGGTCCACACCGGCCGACGGGTTCAGTCGATGCGCTGCCGTCACAGCCCCTCACGCGTTCGGGAGCGACAGCCGTGTCCACGACAACCGACCCTTCTTCCGCCCTGAGCACCCCGCAGTTCCTCGCGATTGGCGGTCATCGCTTCGTGTCCGCAGGCTTCTTCGTCGCACGCACGCCGCTGCTGCCGTTCTCCGAACTGCTCGATTGGACGCTCGGTGACGTCTCGGACGCGCCCGACGCGGCCCCCGATCGCGGGGCCCGCATGCGCGAGCACCTGCTCGCGGTGATCCAACGGCCGGAGGTGACCGAAGCGCTCTTTCTCGCTTCGCCCGACCTGCAGGAGCGCATCGCCGCGTGGAGGATCGATCCCGGCAGCGAAACGGGCATGCGCATCGGGCGATCGCTGGCCCGCTACTTCATCCGCATGTGCGCTCGCCCGACGCCGTTCGGGCTCTTCGCGGGCTGTACGTTCGGCACGGTCGGCAGCCGAACGCGCCTGAGGCTCGAGTCGCGTGAACGCTATCGGCGGCATACGCGCCTCGACATGGACTACCTCGCGCGGCTCGTTGCGGCGCTCGACGGCGACCCGGCCGTCCGCGCCCGGCTCCGCTATCGCGCCAACCGCAGCGTCTACGAGGCGTCGGGGCGGATACGCTATGTCGAGTCACGCGTGGAGCAGCGGGGACGCTCTCATCATCTCGTCGCCATCGACCCGAGTCCGTACATTCGAGCGGCGATCGACGCGGCCAGCACGTGGACCGCGTACGAACGCATCGTCGACGCGGTCGTCGCGCTCGATCCCGAACTGGACCGGGCCGACGTCACGACGTTCGTCCACCAACTCATCGACATGCAGGTGCTGGTGTCGGAGCTGGAGTTGCGCGTCACGGGATCGGACATGCTGGCCGAGTTGCAGGCGCAGCTCGACGCCATTCCCGAAACAGCGGAGACCGCACGACGACTTCGGGAGGCGGGCGCATCGCTCGCGCAGTTCGATCGCGCGCTCTTCGGCACGCCGCCGGAGTCCTACCGGCATTTCGCAAGCGCCCTCGCACCGCTGCCCGCGAGTGTGGAGCTGAAATCGCTGGTACAGGTCGACCTCCTCAAGCCCGCCGTCGAAATGAGCCTCGGACCCGGCGTGATGCGCGAAATCTCCGTCGCGGCAGACGCGACCTTTCGACTGAGTCGTGGAACGAAGCACCCCGGCCTCCAGCGATTCGCGAAGGACTTCCGCGCGCGGTACGAGGACGCCGAGGTGCCGCTGGTGGAAGCGCTCGACGAGGAAGTCGGCGTCGGCTACCAGATGGCGTCGTCGCCGCTCGCCGAAGCGTCGCCGCTGCTCGCCAGGCTGCCGCTGCGCTCGATCGCTCCCGACGAGCGCGTGCCGTGGGGGGCGCGCGAGGCGGTCCTGTTCGAGCGCTACGCTCGCTCGCTCGCCGCGGGCGGCGCACCGGTCGAGTTGTCGCGCGAGGACGTCGATCGCATCGACATCCAGGATCACGCGCCGTTGCCCGATTCGGCGTCCGCGATGGTCACGTTACTCGCCGCGTCCGAGGAGGCGATCGAGCGCGGCGAATACCGGCTACGCATCACCGGTCTCGGCGGGCCGTCCGGCATGAGGCTCCTCGGCCGGTTCAGCCACCTGAGCGCCGACATCGAGCGCGCGATCGAGGGGCACCTTCGTGCGGAGGAGCGCCTGCGTCCGGACGCGATCTTCGCGGAGGTCGTGCACCTGCCGGACGGGCGCTCGGGCAACATCCTCTTCCGGCCACTGCTGCGCGACCACGAGATCGCGTTCCTCGCGCGAGCGGGCGTTCCGGACGAGCGCTGCATTCCGGTCGCCGACCTGCGCGTTCGCGTCCGGGGCGAACGGATCGTGCTGACCTCGGCTCGACTCGGGCGCGAGATCGTTCCGAGGATCACGAACGCACACAATGTCGACTCGACGCGACTCGGCATCTATCGATTCCTGGGTGCGCTGCAGCACCAGGATCTATCACTCGGCACGGGCTGGGACTGGGGACCGCTCGAAGGTGCGACGTTCCTCCCGCGGGTGACCTACGGCCGGGCGGTCCTCTCGCCCGCCCGGTGGCAACCCAGCCGGCGAGACGTGGAGTCGATGTCGAAACCTGTCGACGCGAACGAAGGAATCGAGGCGGTGCGGGCATGGCGCGAGGCGAATCGCGTGCCGCGCTGGATCGAGATGGTCGAGGGAGGCGACAACGCGATCGTGCTCGATCTCGAGAACGAGTTTCATGTGGAGATCTTCCGCTGCGAGTTGAGGTCACGCCGACGGGGCGACGTTCGCGAGTGCCTCGAGCTCGACGACGCGCTGTGCATGTCGGGTCCCGAGGGCCGCTACGTGCACGAGCTCGTCGTGCCGTTCCTGCGCGTGCCCGAGGCGGACGCGCCGTCGCCGGCGCGTTCGCCTCGACTCGTCACGCGACGCGGATCGGCGGGCACGGAGCCGGAGAGCTGCGCCGCTCGCTTCGTGCCCGGATCGGAATGGCTGTTCGCGAAGCTGTACTGCGGCACATCCGACGCCGACGGCATACTGCGCGAGCTCGTGCCGCCACTCGTCGACGAACTGCGGTCGACCGGCGCTGCGGCGCAGTGGTTCTTCATCCGCTACAGCGATCCTGACTGGCACCTGCGCCTGCGCTTCCGTGGAGAGCCATCGCGGCTGACGGGCGACGTGGTCCCGGCGCTGCGCCGCCACGTCCTGCCAAAGCTCGAAGACGGCGGGCTGCGCCGAATCGTTCTCGACACGTACGACCGCGAGGTGGACCGCTACGGCGGCCCGTACGCGATCGAAGCCGTGGAGCGCTATTTCGAGGCGGATAGCGACGCGGTACTCGATGTTCTTCGACTTCCGGCAGGGGCAGACGAGGCCGACCTGCGCTGGCGGATGACGTTCACAGGCGTGCATCGGTTGCTGGAGGACTTCGGCCTCGATCTCGGCGAGCGGCTCGAACGCCTCGCCGCGATGCGCGACGGGCTGTGGGACGAGTTCGGCGGCAGCAAGTCGCTCACGATCAAGCTCGGCGAACGCTATCGCGAGGAACGCAAGAGCCTTCGTGCGCTCCTCGAGTCCGCGACGGCGCAGCCGGGGCCGCTGTCGCTCGCACACGCGGTGTTCGATCGCCGCCGAGCGCACACGGCGGATCTCGTCGCGCACCTGCGTACGCTCGAGCGCGACGAGCGCCTGAGCCGTCCGCTCGGCGACACCGTGATGAGCCTCGTGCACATGCACATGAACCGGATGCTGAAGTCGGCCGCGCGTGCGCACGAGCTGGTCGTCTACGACTTCCTCTGTCGTATGTACGAATCAGCGCTGGCGATCTCGCGCCAGACGAACGCGAACCGCGAGGCCCGCGTGGACGCCGCTGCGGGAAGGCAGGTGGTCCGTGAGTGACGCCTCGATCGTGAGCAGGCCCGACGCCGGATCGATCTCGGGGCTCACGTTCCGCACGATGCCGGCCAGCTCGGCGGCCATTCCCGGCGCACGCACGGCGATGCGCGTTCCGGGTGCGAGGCAGCCGGATTGTGCGGGCGGTGCGGCGAAGCGCACCCAGAGCTGGCTCTCCCCGACGATGCGCGCGATCGGGGCGCCGACGTCCAGCCACGTGCCGGGAGTCTGGTACCGCATCGCGATCACGCCGCGGAACGGTGCGCGGATGCGCGCGGAGTCCAGCCGCAGCCGGAGCGCGGCGACGTCCGCCCTCGCCGCCTTCACCGTCGCTGCGGCCGTGGCGGAGTTTTCCGCGGCGCGCGCGCGAGCGAGCCGCACCTGCGACATCTCCTCGGCCGAGTACGAGTCCGCGGTCTTCGTCCGGCGTTCGTACCGTTCCTCCATCTCGGCGCGCTCGCTCGCCTTGAGCGACGAGTCGGCCCGCGCGGATTCGAGCTGGGCCTCGGCGCGCGCGAGGTTCTCGCGCAGCGTGCGGTCGTCGAGTTGCGCGATGACCGCGCCGGCCGCGACGGACTGGCCGAGCTCGCACGGGAGCGATTCGAGACGTCCGGCGAGCTCCGTGGACACGACCGCCTCGTTGCGCGTGAAGAGCACGCCGACCATGTCGCGCGCCGTCGTGGGGTCGCACGGTGTCGGACGGGCCGGTGACGCGAGCGCGAGCCCGGTGGTCGCGACGAGCAGCGCGAGGGCGGAAGCGAGAGCGGGGCGGCGTCCAAGTATCACAGGTCGATTCATCACGGCCAGTCTACACGATCGAGTCGGAACTTCGGCGCGATCGAAACCACCATTCGCACCGCTGCGACGCGTCGCGTTCGACGTCGATGTACCGGTGCGCTGCCGCGAGATCTGCGCGCGGCGGCACGTCGTCGCGTGAGGAACGACATGGAGCCGAAGTTCGACGGCATCTTCCGGCGCGAGGCGCTGGATCATCACCGATCGTCGAGCGATCCCCGGGGTGACGTGCTGCGGCTGTCCCCCGGCTGGATTCGCTGGACCTATCCGCTCGTGCTCGCGGTGCTGCTGATCGCCGGGCTGTACGCGGCCGTCGGACGCATTCACGTGTATGCCAGGGGCCCGGCCGTCGTGCGAGCCGTGGGACGCGTGGACGTCACCTCGCCGGTTGCCGCGGTGGTCGAGGGCATCGGCGTCGTGCCCGGCGAGCGCGTTCGCGCCGGCCAGGTCCTGGTACGTCTCGAATCGGCCGAGAAGCGCGCCGACCTCGATCGCGTCACGCGCGACTTCGAGGACCAGCTGGCGAACTACCTTCGCGATCCGCTCGACGAGGCGAGCCGCCGCAACGTCGCGAGCCTGCGCGCGGAGAAGGAATACGCGCAGCGCATGGTGGAGACCCGCCAGCTGCGCGCGGTGGTGGACGGTGTGGTGGAGGACGTCCGGGTGCGCGCGGGCCAGCCGCTCGGCGCCGGGCAGATCGCGGCGACGCTTCGCGTGGGCGGCCCGACGCTTCAACTCGTCGCGGTGCTGCCGGGACAGTACCGGCCACAGCTGCGCGCGGGACTGCCCGCGTGGCTCGAGCTGCAGGGCTATTCGAACGCGCATCACGACGTGACGCTGCGCAGCATCGGTTCGGAGGTCGTCGGTCCGGCCGAGGCGCGGCGCTTCCTCGGCGCGGACGTCGCCGACGCGATCGCCCTCCCCGGACCCGGCGTGGTGGTCGAAGGCCGGTTGCCGCGTGAGTTCTTCCGCGACGAGGGCACGACGTACTCGTTCCACGACGGCATGCAGGGCCGGCTCGAGGTGCGAGTGAAGTCGGAGCCGATTCTCTTCGCGATCGTGCCGGGCCTGAGGTACTTCACGGAGCAGCGTCGTGACTGACCCCCGGGCTGACGCGGGTCGCGGCGCAGAGGCGGACGGGCGCGAGTCGCGTTCGCCGCGGAGCCTGCGCGATCGCTTCCCCGCGCTGCGCCGGCTCGAGCCGAACCCGCGGCGCGAGCGCGTGCCCTACGTGCAGCAGCAGACGGCGTTCGACTGCGGGCCCGCATGCCTGACCTCGGTGCTGCGCTTCCACGGCCTCGACATCACGCTCGAAAGGGTCCGCACGACCTGTGGAGGAGGACAGGCGGGGACCACCGCGCTCGCGCTCATCCGCGGCGGGGAGTTCTTCGGGTTGATGGGACGCGGCGTGTCGGTGGACGTCGATGCCATCGAACACCTGCCGCGTGGCAGCGTCCTGCACTGGGGATTTCAGCACTTCGTGGTGCTCGATCGCGTGCGCCGGAATGCGGTGGACATCGTCGATCCGTCGACGGGGCCGCGCCGGCTGTCGCTCGACGAACTCCGGAAGAAGTTCACCGGCGTCGCGGTCGTCTTCGAGAAGTCGGAACGCTTCGCCGCCGGCGCGCGCCGCGCGCCGGGATTGCTCGGGTTCCTGAAGCGCATGCTGCAGTACCGCGACCTGATCACGCGGGTGGTGATGACGTCGGTCGTCATCCAGACGCTCGGACTCGGCCTGCCCGTGCTCACGGGTGTCATGGTCGACCGCGTGATTCCCTACGGGGACTTCGACCTGATGCGGGTCGTCGCCATCGGGCTGGTCTTCGTGCTCGCGAGCCAGGTGCTCACTTCGCTGATGCGCGCCCACCTGCTGCTGCACCTGCGGACGCAGGTGGACGTCCACATGACGCTCGACTTCCTCGACCATCTCGTCGAGCTGCCGTACGGGTTCTTCCAGGGCCGATCGGCCGGCGACCTGATGATGCGCATGAACAGCAACACCGCCGTGCGCGAGACGCTCACGTCCTCGACGTTGTCGGCGGTGCTGGACGGCACGCTGGTGCTCGCCTACCTCGCGATCATCCTCGTCGTCCAGCCCCTGATGGGCGCGGTCGTCGTGCTGCTCGGGCTGTTGCGCGTCGGCGTCTTCCTCGCTGCGCGCCGCCGGATCCGCGACCTGATGGCGGAGAGCCTCGCGGCGCAGGCGGCATCGTCGAACTACCAGGTCCAGATGCTGCAGGGCATGGAGACGCTCAAGGCGTCCGGGACCGAGGCCCGTGCGGTGGAGAAGTGGTCGAACCTCTTCGTGGACGTGCTCAACGTTTCGCTCGAGCGTGGACGGCTGAATGCCGTGGTGCAGGCGTGCCTCGACGGCATCGGCTACGGGTCGCCGCTCGTGATCCTGCTGGTCGGGGCGATGCTGGTCGTGAACGGCTCGCTCACCCTCGGCGGCATGCTCGCGATGAGCGCCCTGGCGGCGGGCTTCCTCAACCCGCTCGGTTCGCTCATGAGCACCGCGGTCCAGATCCAGGAAGTCGGGGGCTACATCGACCGGCTGAACGACGTGCTCGAGACCGAGCGCGAGATGGACCGCTCGCGAGTCCTGCCGGCGCCCCGGCTGCAGGGCCGCATCACGCTCGAGTCGGTCACGTTCCGCTACTCGCCGCTGGTCGCTCCCGCGGTGGCCGACGCCTCGCTCGACATCCGCCCCGGCGAGATGGTCGCCATCGTCGGGCGTTCGGCCGCGGGAAAGTCGACGCTCGCCAGCCTGCTCATGGCGCTCTATCGACCCGACTCGGGGCGAATCCTCTACGACGGTCACGACCTCGCGACGCTCGATCTGCGCGAGGTGCGCCGGCAGATCGGCATCGTGACCCAGCACCCGTTCTTCTTCGGCGCGACGATCCGCGAGAACGTCGTGCTCGCGGATCCCGAGCTCACGCTCGAGGACGTCGAGCGTGCGGCGAAGCTCGCGCATCTGCACGACGAAATCGTGGCGATGCCGATGGGCTACGACACGCCGGTGCTCGACGGCGGATTGTCGCTCTCGGGCGGACAACGTCAGCGACTCGCACTCGCCCGCGCGCTGGTGACGCGGCCGGGGATCCTCATCCTCGACGAGGCCACGAGCGCGCTCGACGCCGACACCGAGCGGCGCATCCAGGATTCCGTCGCGGCCCTCGACTGCACGCGCGTGGTGATCGCGCACCGGTTGAGCACCGTCCGGGCCGCGGACCAGATCGTCGTGATGGCGGGCGGCCGGATCGTCGAACGCGGCGACCACGAGGACCTGATGGCCCGGCCCGGCCTCTATCGCGACCTGCTGGAGCGGCAGCTGACGCCCCGCTGATCCCCGCGGACTCCCGCCGCGGGCCTCGCAGCCTGCACGGTGGGCCGGGCACACGCGTCGTGCGCACGCCGTGCGTTTCGCGAGACGTGACGCCGCGTGCGCGCGCGGGAGAACGCCGAGTCCGATGATGCGCCGCGCGATGGCGCGAGGAGAGCGGTGGCGCGAGAGTCCCCATGCGGGCCGGTACGTTCGTTGCCCTCTCGTCGCGGCGCCGTCACCGGCTCGGTTCGACGATGGAGGTCCGCACCATGCGAACGAGTCTCGCCCGGAGTGGCGCGAGCATCCTCGCGCTCGCACTCGCGCTGTCCCTCGTCCCGCTCACGTCGCGCGCGGCGCAGTCCCCGATGCCCGACGACGCGAGCGTGATCTTCCTGCACCACAGCACCGGCGGCGTCATCTGGGACGGAGGCGTGCCCGAATGGTTCGCCGCCTACGACGCGGCGCACGCGAAGTCGTACACGGTCTCGGAGTCGGCGTATCCGTCCGGCGCGTATCCGTGGGAGAACTACCCGTACGACTTCTGGAACCTGTGGGTGAACCACGCGGGCACGTCGTGGCTCGGCCAGCCGACGCTCGAATCGCTCGCGGCGCAGTACGACGTGGTCGTGTTCAAGCACTGCTTCCCGGTGAGCGGCATCGGTCCCGACACGGGCACGCCCGACGTCGCGTCGCCGGAGAAGACGCTGGAGAACTATCACGCGCAGTACGCAGCGCTGAAGACGCGGCTGCACGCGTTCCCGAACCAGCGCTTCATCGTGTGGACCGGCGCCGCGCTGCGCCAGCAGGACACGACGCCCGCCGAGGCGCAACGGGCGAAGCAGTTCTTCGACTGGGTGCGCACGACGTGGGACCAGCCGGGCGACAACGTCTACGTCTGGGACTTCTTCGACCTCGAGACCGACGGCGGGATCTACCTGACGCCCGGAAATGCCAGCGGCGACTCGCACCCCAACTCGACGTTCGCGGCGCGGGTCGCGCCTTTGTTCGCGCAGCGTGTCGTCGACGTGATCCAGGGCCGCGGCGACTCCACCGGCACCGCGGACTCGACGCCGGCGCCGGCCACACGCGCGACGCTGGCGATGGCGTGCGCGAATCCCTGCGCCGGTCCGGCGCGTTTCCGGCTCGCGCTCCCCGAGCCGACGACCGTCTCGCTCTCGGTGTACGACGTGAGCGGGCGCGAGGTCGCGTGTCTCGCCGACCAGGCGGCGCTGCCGGCGGGCGAGCGCGAGTTCGCGTGGGACGCCGCGGCGTCCGGCGCGAGCGCCGGCGTCTACTTCGTGCGCGTGCGCGCGGGTGCGATGCAGGCGGAACGACGCATCGTCCGGCTGCGTTGATCGTGGCCGCGCGGGCGCCGGTTCAGTTGCCCGGCGCCCCGCCGTCGCCCGGCGCGGGCTCGGCCGACTGCTTGCGCCGTTTCTCCTCGGGCGGCTTGCCCCACGACCACGTGCACGCGGCCGACACCGAGCGCATGTGGTTGTTCGACCGGTTCGATTGCCGGTAGGTGGCGTCCTCCAGCGTCGTCGTGTACTTCGAGATCCCGAGCGGATCGTTGACGTCCGCGTTCACGAACAGGTCGCTGCGTGGCTTCCATTGCACGCCGAGCGACGAGCCGACGTACGCGGACGAGCGCCCCTGCGCGAGCGTCGTGGCCGGCGCCCAGCGCAGGTAGAGCTGCGTGTCGAGTCTCTTCGTCGCGTGCAGGGTGAGGTTCGCGTTCGCCGAACCGCTCGTCGCGTCGCGCTGCCAGTCGCTCGAGAGGTTGCTCGCGTCGTGGTGCTCGCGCGAGACGCCGCAACCGATCGAGCCGGTGAGACGCGCGGCCGGCGGCAGCGAGGCGAACACGTTGACGCCCACGGTTCGGACCGAGGCCGCATTGCGGAACGTGGTGGTGGCGACGCCGCGCGCGTCCACCGTGGTCACGCGGTCCCAGCCGTCGCGAGTCAGACGCAGCGTCGGCGTCATGCGCAGCATGCCGCGCGCGCCGCGCCAGCTCGCGTCGAGGCCCAGCGAGTGGGTGTAGGAGGGACCGAGCGACGGATTTCCCACGAAGCGGTTGAGCGTGTCCGAGACGGGCACGTCCGGGTTGACCTGGTACGCCGATGGCCGGTCGATGCGCCGGGAGTAGCTCGCGCGCAGCGTGCGCCCCCGGCCGAAGTCCCAGGCGACGTTCCCGTTCGGGAAGAGGCTCTTGTAGTCGTGGGCGTAGCGATGGCCGGTCGAGTGCACGTCGAGCGTCGTGTGCGCGAGCTCGCCGCGCGCACCGAGCTGGAATGCCAGCCGGCCGACCACGGTGCCGACCGTGAGGTAGCCGGAGTGGAACACCTCGCGATGCCGGTAGTCGCTCACGGCGTCGGCGGGCAGCAGCGAGGCGTCGCCGGCCGTCGACCATTGCACGCGCGTCGACGACAGCAGCACGCGCTCCGCGGCGCGATAGCCCGCCTCGACCTTGCCCTTCGCGCCGAGCGGTCGCGTGTCGTCGGCCTGCAGCGAGCGCTGGCGGTAGCCGGAGGCGCCGTCGCTGCGCGAGAGCACGTCCGCGACGCCGGCGGGCAGCGACGTGCCCTGCACGACATCGTTGCCCGAGTCGTTGTTCGACTCGCTCTGCATCAGCTCGATCGAACGTTCGTCGCGCCCGGACTTCACGACGTGCGACCAGCCGAGCGTGCCGCTCGCCATCCGGCCGGCGTTGTCGCCGCTGCCGTCGCGGTCCCACGCGCGTGTCGGCCCCGCGGAGGAATCCGCGACCACGGTACGCGAGTCGGAACCCGAGCTTCCGGAGTAGCGGTACGGCTGGAACGACGCGTAGAGCGTCGCGCGCTTCGTCAGCGCCCAGTCCGAGGAGACGTCGAGCGAGCCGTAGTGGCTCGTCTGGTGGCTCGCGCTGTTCGACACCATCGTGCTCGGTGGCGTCGTGAGCAGACCCGTGCGTTCGCCGTGCGAGTCGTACTTCCACGCGCTGCGCGTTCCCGAGGCGTTCGCGAACCACGTGAGCGGGCCCTTCTGCCACACGATGCGCGCGCTGGTGGCGTCGTAGCGCCCGCCGGCGCTCCCGTAGAGGCTCCCGCTCAGCCCGAGATCCACCTTGTTCACGAGCACGAGGTTCACGACGCCGGCGTTGCCCTCGGGGTCGTACTTCGCCGACGGATTCGTGACGACCTCGATGCGCTCGACGCGGTTCGCGGGCAGCTGGCGCAGGTACGCCGTGAGCGCATCGCCCTGCATCGGTGGCTTGCGCCCGTCGATCAGGATGTTCACGCCCGAGCTGCCACGCAGGCTCACGTGCCCTTCGAGGTCGACATCGAGCTCCGGCACGGAGCGCATGAGGTCGGTCGCCGAACCGGTGTTCGCGTTGGGCAGGCCCTTCGCGAGGTAGGTCGTTCGGTCGACGTCGAGGATCACGTCCGGTCGCGAGGTGCTCGACGTGACGCCGCTCACCGCGACCGGCGCGACCGCGAGCGCCAGCGTGCCGAGATCCACGTCCGGCGCCGCGGCGCTCACGACGACGCCGGTGCGCGTGAAGGGCGCGTGGCCGAGCAGCGTCGCACGCACGCGGTACGTGCCGACCTCGACACCGGCGATCCGGAACGTGCCGTTCGCGTCCGAGCTCGCGTGCGCGACGAGCGCCGAGTCCGACGCGCGCAGCACCACGACCTCGACCGCGGCCAGCGGCGTACGCGCCGGCGGTTCGACGAACGCGCCGGCGATCGAGCCCGCTCGCGCGAGACCGGCGGAGGTCACGGCGCCGAACAGCGCGAGCATCGCGAGCAGCGCTCGCGTGGCGCGACCGCGCCATGCGGCGCTCATCGCTTCCCCGCGGGACGGGCGTCGCGGGCCGATGGGCGCTCGCCCGCGCTCAGCGCAGGAACTCGCGGCTGATCTCCTTGAAGAGCGGCGTGCCGCTCTCGTGCAGCCATTCGAACGCGGCCATCTCGCGCGACACGATCGACACGTCGTGCGCGCGCATGCGCTCGATCGCGAGCGCCTTGTCGGAAGGCCGCCGCGATCCGGTCGCTTCGTCGACGAGGAACACCTCGCGGCCCAGCGCGCGCAGCTCGAGCGCCGTCTGCAGCACGCACACGTGGGCCTCGATGCCGGCGAGCACGATCTGGCGGCGCGCGTACGCGGGCTCGCCGTCGAGGCATCCCGACGCGACGCAGGAGAAGTGCATCTTCTGCTTCGGCGGCGACGGCAGGAGCGCGGCGAGGCCCGCGTGCGTCGGGCCGATGCCCTTCGGGTACTGCTCGGTCGCCAGCACCGGCACGCCGATCCGCGTCGCCACCTTCACGAGCCAGCTCGTGTGCTCGGCCACGGCGGCGCCATCGTGGATGTGGGGCAGCAGCTTCTCCTGCACGTCGATCACCAGCAGCGCGGATTCCTTCGCTTCGAGCAGCATGGCCGCCCTCCTTTCGCGGCCGGGACCGTACCACGCGTGCCGCGGGGGTTGCGTGCGACGCGGACGCGCGGTGACAATCGCGCCCTCGCGAAAGGAGGCGCCGTGCTCAAGCACCTGTTCTACTTCGTGGTCATGGCCGCAGCCATGATGCTGCTGTCGACGTCGAACGTTCTGCCGGGATTCCGCGTCGACGGCTGGCAGGCCGCGCTGATCGGCGCGATCGTCCTGGCGGCGGCGAACACGATCCTCAAGCCGATCCTGTTCGTGCTCACGCTGCCGTTCACGATCCTGACGCTGGGACTGTTCCTGCTGGTGCTGAACGCGCTGATGCTGTGGATCACCGGCAGGCTCGTCCCCGGGCTGCACATCCACGGCGTGGTGACGACACTGCTCGCGTCGATCGCGCTCTCGCTCGTGGGCATGATCTGGAAGGCCGTGTCGAAGGAAGAGAAGAAGCGGAAGAAGGACCGCGATTGATCGCGGGGGCCACGGCTCGCAACGAACCCGGGAAACCCATGAACGATTCCGACGAACCCACGCCCGCCCCGTCGTCCTCGTCCGAGTTCGTGCACGCCATGAGCGGTGTGTTCGAGAGCCTCGGTCGCGCGCTCGTGTGCGTGGACGCCGAGTTCCGCGTCGTGCACGCGTCGCGCGGGCTCGATGCGATCGCCGGCGAGGGTGCGGTGCGCGCGCTGACGGGACGCCCGCTGGAGGAGTCGCTCGGGCCGGAGCTGTTCGGTCCCGAGGGCACGTTGCGCCGCGCGCTGGCCGCCGGCGAGCGTCGCGAGGGCTGGGGCGCCACGATGCGGCTCGGCGCGACGTCCAGGTTCCTCTCGCTGAGCGCGGCGCCCGTCGCGGGCGTCGACTCGCCGCTTTGCGATCCGCGCGTGGCGTACCTGCTCGTGGTGCGTTCGGGCGAAGACGTGACCGAATCGTGGGCGCAGCCCGCGATGTTCTCGGGCCTCGTCGCGTCGTCGAAGGCGATGCTCGACCTCTTCCAGCTCGTTCGTCACCTCGCCGAAAGCGACGCGACGGTGCTCATCACCGGCGAGAGCGGCACCGGAAAGGAGCTCGTCGCGCGCGCGCTGCACGAGAACTCGCCGCGCCGCAACGGACCGTTCGTGGCCGTGAACTGCGGCGCCATTCCGTCCGAGCTGCTCGAGTCGGAGCTGTTCGGTCACGTGCGCGGCGCCTTCACCGGCGCCGTGCGCGATCGCGCGGGACGCTTCGAGCTGGCGGCCGGCGGTGCGCTGTTCCTCGACGAGGTGGGCGACCTGCCGCTCGCGCTGCAGGTGAAGCTGCTGCGCGTGCTGCAGGAGCGCACGTACGAGCGCGTGGGCGAGAGCCGCACGCGCCGCACCGACGCCCGCATCCTCGCCGCGACCAATCGCGACCTGAAGCGCGAGGTGGCCGAAGGCCGCTTCCGCGACGACCTGCTGTACCGGCTGCGCGTCGTGCCGATCGCGATTCCGCCGCTGCGCGAACGTCGGGAGGACATCGAGCCGCTTGCGCGTCACCTGCTGTCGCGCGTGTCCGGCCGTCATGGCCGCGCGCTGCGGCTCGCGCCCGATGCGCTGCGCCTGCTGCTCGATCACGCGTGGCCCGGCAACGCGCGCGAGCTCGAGAACGCACTCGAGTACGCGGTGGCGGTCTGCCGCGGCCAGACGGTCCACGCGAGCGACCTGCCCGTGGAACTGCGCGAGCCGGCCGTGCGCCGCTCCGCGCCTGCGTGGACGCCGCCGCCCGACCTGCGTCCCGAGCCCGCGCCGTCGCCGGGCGACACGTCCGGCGAGGAACGCGCGCGCGTCGAGGCGGCGCTGACGCGCCATCGCTGGGTGCGAGAGAAGGCGGCCGCGGAACTCGGCATGAGCCGCACGACGCTGTGGCGGAAGATGCGCGAGTACCGCCTGGCGCCTTGACGCCGGAAGCCCGGAGCAACCCGGCGTCGCAACCCCGCGTTCCAA
>WBZT01000578.1_pt1 | contig 29151 bp, 28 predicted proteins | sample 5204241 | NCBI WGS metagenome assembly WBZT01 (sample SAMN12344358, study PRJNA552823) | activated sludge metagenome | biome: Activated sludge suspended growth; feature: Nitrification reactor; material: Wastewater; isolation source: activated sludge from nitrification reactor of wastewater... | reverse complement strand
CGACATGTGGTGACGCTATGTACATCTACAAGGTCGGTGTCGTAGGGGCGGGCACCATGGGTGCACAGATCGCGGAAGTCGTGAGCTATGCCGGTCTGCCGGTGCTGGTGGTGGATCGACAGGAGGACCTGGCCATGCAAGGGGTTGCGGCGGTGCGCAGGATCTACCAGGCCCGCGTGGACAAGGGCAAGATGACACCTGAACAGCTGGAAGACAAAATGCTGTTGGTTCACGCCTCGACGAACCTCGACGACTTGAAGGATGTTGATCTGGTGATCGAGGCCGTGCCGGAGGATCTGACACTGAAACAGCAGGTTTTCCACACGCTCGATCGACTCTGTCCGCGAAGTGCCATCCTGGCGAGTAACACCTCCGCACTCTCCATCTCAGCGTTGGGGGCTGGAACCGGGCGTCCCGGTCAGGTGATCGGACTGCACTTTTTCAATCCGGCCTATGCGATGCCGCTGGTCGAAGTCATCCCCGGACTGGCAACCGATCCGCACACGGTCGATGACGTGGTCGGTTTCGCAGAGAGTCTCCGGAAGACGCCGGTGATCGTGAAGGAGTGCGCAGGGTTCCTCGTCAATCGGCTGCTGTTACCCTATATGAATGAGGCTGTTTGGTGCCTTCAAGACAGCGGCCTCTCCATCAAAGACATCGATCAAGACATGGTGTCCTTCGGCATGCCTGTTGGTCCCTTTGCCCTCTTGGATAGCGTCGGGTTGGATATTGCGCTGGAGGTCGCGAGGATTCTTCATCGATCGTATGGGCCGCGGATGGCGCCGGCGCCGTTGCTGGAGGCGTTGGTCAAGGCGGGACGGACGGGCGTCAAAGCGGGACATGGTTTTTACGAGTATGGGAACGAAGACGAGCGAGCCGGTACCCAACGCCTTGAAGACCTCGTGCAGCAGCTTCGGCAGCTCAGTGGATCGCATCGGCGCGATTGGACGAGGGCACGGCCTCTGTTGGCCATGGTGAACGAGGCGGTCATCGCGCTGCAGGAAGGTGTGGCGTCGGCGCGTGATATCGATCTCGCGGTCGTGGCGGGAACGGGATTTCCAAATGACAAGGGAGGGCCACTGCACCTTGCCGACCAGCTGGGAATCGATCAGGTCCTTCGGCAGCTGGAGGAGTTCACGGAGAGCCTGGGAATCCGGTTCTGGCCCGCGCCGATGTTGCGACGAATGGTGGATGCCGGTTTTACCGGCCGGCCGGCCGGGAGGGGCTTTTTCCAATACTGATGCGCCCGTGCCGGATCGTCGGCCAACGCAAAGTGACGAACGTGTTCAATGTCTCCTGTCGATCTACGAACAGGTGATCCAACCATTGCATGATGCGAGGTTCCTATGACCACAACAGCCGACTCGATGCTCTCGTGCAGCGTGGACGGGGCAGTGGCCACGCTGGTGATCAATCGTCCTCCGGCGAACGCCCTCACGCCCGACCTGCTCGCCGAGCTGAGCAGGGCCTTCGGTCACTGTGCGGAGGATGATGCCGTCAAAGCGGTGGTCTTGACCGGGACGGGCCGGTTTTTTATCGCGGGGGCAGACATTCGCCTGTTGGCGTCGATTGCCTCGGCGCAGGAAGGCGAAGCGATCGCGCAGCAAGGACAGGCCGTCTTGCACCGGATCGACACCTTGGAGAAGCCGGTCATCGCGGCGATCAATGGTGTCTGCCTCGGGGGAGGTCTGGAACTCGCCATGTGTTGCCACATCCGCCTCGCGGCTGAAGGCAGCCGGTTGGGCCAGCCGGAAATCAACTTGGGCATCATGCCCGGTTTTGGGGGCACCCAGCGGCTTCCACGAATCGTCGGTCAATCGAAGGCGATGGAGTTGATCTTGACGGGGGATCCGATCTCGGCACAGGAGGCCAAGTCGCTCGGATTGGTGTCGCAGGTCATCCCGCCGGAAGATCTCCTGCGTCACGCGCAAGGCATGGCGCGGAACCTGGCCTCCAAGAGTCTGGCTGCGCTGGGTGCCTCGTTGCGAGCGATACGTGACGGTCATCGGCTGACGTTACCGGAAGGTCTGGCGTTGGAGGCGCGCCTGTTCGGCGGGCTCTGTGAGACGGAGGATAAGCGGGAAGGCGTGGCCGCCTTCTTGGAGAAACGTCAACCGCATTTCGTCGACCGCTGAGCACCGGTGAGGACGAGGCAGTCGATGACAGGAAAGGGGCGACATGGCACCGGCGTGCGGTAAGCGGGCGTTGGCCTTAGGCGGAGGAGGCTTCACGGGCTATCTCTTCGAGATCGGCGCGTTGACCGCTCTCGATGATTTGGTCGAGGACGGCACCGGTATGAATGACCTCGACCTGTACGTCGGTGTCAGTGCCGGAGCCGCGGCGGCGTCTCTGATCGCCAATGGTGTCACCCCGCGTGAGATTTTGGAGACGAATCTGTCCGGAACCCGGCCCTATTATTTCGACCATCGCAACGTCTTCTCGCCTGCGATCGGCGAAGGGCTCAAGACCCTCTGGCGTGTCACCCGCCAGTTGGTGCCATTGCTCAAACTCTATGTGCGGCACTATCGCGAGATGACGCTCATCGATCTTCTTGATAAGGCGCAGGATGCGCTCCCCAGCGGTATCTATACCCTGGAGCCGTTCGCGGCCTATCTCTCGGCGATCTTCAAGGCGAGACGTCTGAGCGACACATTCGCCGGACTTTCAAAGGAACTCTATATCCCGGCCATCGATCTCGAAACCGGCGACGGGGTGATGTTCGGTGACGAGGGCTGGCGGGAGGTTCCTATCTCCCGTGCCGTCACCGCCTCTTCCGCCGTGCCCATCTACTTCTGTCCCGTGCGGATCCAGGGGCGCGATTATATCGATGCAGGGATCGGCCGCATGGCGTTTTTTGAGATCGCCGTTCACAAGCATGTGGATTTCACGATCATGATCAATCCCATGGTCCGGGCACCTCAGCGCCGGTCGTCGCCCGGCGGGACAGCCGAGAAGCGAGTGCGGGAGCGGGGGTTTCTGTCCATCGGCGAGCAGGCGTCCAGGATCAACTACGATGCCCGGTTTTCGCACGCGTTAGAACGGTTCCAACATGACCACCCGGACAAAGAAGTGCTGGTCATCTCTCCGGTGGAAGAGGATGCGTTGTTGTTCGAGCGCAGTTTTCTGAGTTACCGCGACCGTATCCATCTTCTCCGGGCCGGATACATGTCGGTGACGATGCTGGCCAGGGACCGATTCGAAACGTTGTCGGCACAGTTCGCCCGCCATGGTATGCCCCTCTCACGTATGACATTCGAGGAACGGGCCCGAGGACGACTGGCCGCACTTCACCAGGCGGAGACGGAGGTCCTCCCGCGCGCGCCTCAGTCCGTCGCGGCGCCGGTCTGCGTCGGCGGGGTCGGGGTGGCCTGGCGGAAGGCGAAGTAGTGGAAACAACGGAGGGCACCGATGGCGACCAGGGGGCCTCTCTTCAACGGTTCGCTCGCGGCTGCCGAGGCCGCGCGCGATACCCGCGCCTATGCAGGGTTCATTTCAGGTCTGTTCGAAGGAAAAGTTCGCCGACACCTATTTGCCGACAGTGCGATTCCTGCGACCAGCGAGGCTGCGAGCGTCTTTCTCCATCGGCTCAGGCGTGTGCTGATCGAGCGGGTGAATCCGGAAGCGATCGACAGGGAGGGAGCCATCGGCGAGGATGTGTTTGCGGCGTTGAAGGGGATCGGTGCGTTCGGGATTAAGATTCCCCGTTGCCATGGCGGACTGGGGTTGTCCCAGTCGGAGTACCACGCGGTGGGGACCCTGCTGGGCAGTCATGATGCGGCGACCACCGTCCTTCTGTCGGCCCACAACTCGATCGGGGCGGCCGAACCTGTCAAGTTGGTGGGAAATCCGGAGCAACAGACCCGATGGTTGCCTCGTTTGGCGAAAGGCGCAATTTCGGGATTTGCGCTGACCGAGAAGGAGGCGGGGTGCGATATCTGGGATCTGCACACCTATGCGATTCCCATTCACGAAGGCGGTGTGTTGGTCGGCTATCGACTGACCGGCGACAAATTGTATACGACGAATGCAGCGCGGGGGAACCAGGTCTTCCTGGCCTCGCTGCTCGTGGTCATTGCGCAGATCGTGAATGCCCCTCACGAGGTGCATCGTCCGAAAGAGGCGCGAAGGTTCGGCGCGTTTCTCGTCGATACCCAGTCGCACGGGTGCCGCTGTACGAGGCTCAGTTTTATGGGCGTGCGGGGCATCTATAACGGGCAGGTGCATTTGCGCGAGGTGTTCGTGCCGGTCGCCGATCGGCTGGGTGACGAAGGCGACGGCTTGCGGCGCGCCCTGGAGAGTCTGACGGTGGGGCGACTCACGCTGCCTGCCGCCTGCTTGGGCAATCTCAAACAATGTTTATGGTTCGCACGACAGCGAGCGCAAGGGCGTGTGCAGTACGACCGTCCGATCGGTGAACATACGGACATCGGTGCCAAGCTCGTCTTGATGGCCTCGCGGGTGTTGGCGCTGGAAGCCATCGTGAAGATCACAGGCATCTGGGCCGACGGCAAGCAGGATGTACGGCTGGAGTCTGCGGCCGCCAAAATTCTTGCGACGGAATGGTTGCTGGAGTCGTTGCTGGACTTGTTTCGCATCTATGGCGGGCGCGCATTCGAGACGCCGGACTCGCTCCGGCTCCATGGAGATGTGCCGGTGCCGGTTGAACGGATGATCCGCGACGCGCTCATCAATGTGATTTGGGAAGGAACCAACGGGATCTTGACGCTCTGGATCGGGCGGGAGGGATTGGCGGAGTTTGTGACGCACGGCCGGGCCTTTCTCGACTACCAGGTTGCCGAGATGTTGCAGGCCGCGCCCTTTTTCGTGAAGACTGCGGCCAGGTCGGTCCATGCCCTGTCCGCCTTCGAGAAGCACGGCGGGACGGTCGGCGCATTCGATCGCGTGTGGGAGCCGTTTGTGGTCCGAAAGAGTCGGGAGCTGGCGCAGACGACGTTGTGGGTCGCGATACGCGACCGACAGGGCTTGGCGCGGAAACAACTTCTCACGACTCGTCTGGTCAAAGCGGCGATGCATCTCTTTGCCGTCGAAACGTTGCTGTGGTACAAGTCGCGCGAGCAGCTTCGAGACCGGCCTCATATCCAGAGTCTGGTCGCGTATTTCTGCTCAAAGGTGGAAGGGGAGTTCGATCCCTCGCCGCTGCTGTCCTGGCGGACGTCGGGGTGGGATGACGATACCGTTCTCCATCCGCTGGCCAAAGCCATTGTGTCCGGCCGGCTGGATTGGTTGGAGGAGGGCATTATTCGTGGTCAGGCGACCGGGTCCGGTGTGGCAAGCGAGGCGGAACGGTTGGTGGGCGCCTCTCTCTCAGACTGAGCCCGGGGGGCCGGACGCCCATGCTGGGGGATGTGCGACAGGAGGGCGGTTCGACTGCACCGGAGGGTGATGACGATGTTGGCGAGAGGACACTGATGGAGATTGCCCGATATTTCGACGCGGTCAAGGAACGGTATGGCCTCAGCAGCGACTATGCCCTCGCGAAAAAATTGGGCATTGCTCAACCGGAAGCGAACCTGATGCGGCGCGGGCTGAAAATTCCCAAGCCGGAACTCTGCATCAAGATGGCCAAGTTGCTCGACCGGAATCCCGTGGAACTCCTGCTGATCGCGCAAAAGGACAAGGCGCCCAAGCAGGCCAAGGAATACTGGACCCTGGCCCTGACGGCGGTGGACGTGATGTTACACGTCCCCAAACATCCACGGTACTTGCCGAAGAAGGTCGAAGCCATCGGACGGGAACTCAAGCAACTGGAGGCGCAAACCCTCACGTATGAAGGTGCGGCTGCGAACGCCGAGGCGGTTCGGCTGATGGAGACGGCCGAGCGTTCGGTCGATGCGATGATGGAACGCTGGAATATCTGGAAAAAGGGCGAGGCCCTCTATCCCAACTATTTGCTGGCCAACCAGGCGGCGGCGCGACGGCATGTGCGGATTCGCCGCTTGCTCATCCTGACGCAGGCGCAAATGGAGGATGAGGCGACGGTCGCCGATGCCATCCAGGTCATGGAGGATCAACGGCGCGCAGGGATCAAGATCTTCTATGCGTTCCGCGAGGCCCTGGTCCATTCGCCGACGTTCCAACGACTGGAGGCGGATTTCAGAAAATACGGCGCGGCTGACGATATGAACACCGCGATGTTCGATCGCGAAGTGTTGATCTTTTCTCAAACCTACGGCACCGTTCCGCTGGGCATGGTCGGGACCCCTACACCGATTACGATGATCAATCGCCTGCAGATTTCGTGGAAGCCGGAGATGATCAGGGAACTCGATCCGGCGCCGCTCTTCGACATGACACGCTACGTGTTCGACTACCAAGGCCCCGGTCCGTTTCACGAGCAGTTGGCCTACTTCAAGAGGTCGATCCGTGAACTCCCCATACGAGCCGTATAGGATCAAGGTCGTCGAGCCGACCGAGCCGACCGGTCGAGAGGAGCGATGCCGGTTGCTCCACGAGGCCGGTTTCAATCTCTTCCGGCTCCCTGCGGAGAGTGTGGCGATCGACCTGTTGACGGATAGCGGCACCTCTGCCATGAGCGATTCCCAATAGGCCGGGCTGATGCTCGGCGACGAATCCTACGCCGGCGGCAGGAATGTGTATCACTTCGAGGCGGCGGTGCGCTCGCTGTGCGGGTATCGGTATGTGGTGTCCACACATCAGGGGCGGGCGGCGGAGCATGTGCTGTGTGCGTCCGTCGTCAAGCCCGGCATGTGTGTGCCGAACAATATGCACTTCGACACCACTCGGGCCAACATCGAACATCGGGGGGCCGAGGCGCTCGATCTCGTGATTAAGGAGGCCTAGGATCCGCATTGCGAGCTGCCGTTCAAAGGCAACAGGGATGTGGACCGCCTGGAAGCGACCATCGAACGAGTCGGGCCCGATCGGGTTCCGTTCGTATTGATCACCATCATTAACAACAGCGGCGGTGGGCAGCCCGTCTCGATGGCGAACATTCGTGCGACCAGCCGGTTGCTGAAGCGCTACGGCATCCCCCTGGTCTTCGATGCCTGCCGGTTTGCGGAACATTGCTTCTTCAGTAAGGAACGGGAACCCGGGTATGCCGATGTGCCGGTGCGGGAGATTGCCCGGTTGCTGTTTAGTCCGGGGGACGGCTGCCTCATGTCGGCGAAGAAAGACGGGTTGGTCAACATCGGGGGATTTCTGAGTGTCAATGATGAGCGCTGGGCCCAGGCGATCACCTGATCCTGGTCGAGGAGTTTCCGAGCTACGGCGGGCTGGCAGGGCGTGATTTAGAGGCCATGGTCAGAGGTCTTGACGAGGTGTTGGATAAAGACGATCTGCGGTTCAGAATCAGTCAGGTGCGTTATCTGGGGAAATTGCTCGCACGCGGCGGGGTGCCGATCCTCCATCCCATCGGGGGGCACGCGGTGTCCCTCAATGCCAGGGAATTCCTGCCGCGTCTCGAACAACACCGGTTCCCGGCGCAGGCGCTGGCCGTGGCCCTCTATCGTGAGTATGGCATTCGAGGCGTGGAGATTGGATCTGCGTTGTTCGAGAGGCGGAACCCGGTGACGGGCAGGCGATCTCTCCAGAACTGGAACTGGTCCGGATGGCTATTCCGCGCCGCGTCTATACGAATTCGCATCTGACCCATGTCGCAGAATCGGTCGTCGATCTCTTCCATCACCGCGACGCTATCAGGGGACTGGTCATGACCTATGGGGCGCCTCAGTTGCGATACGACACGGCGCGTTTTGCAGAGGACGTTCCTGTCGGGAATTCATGGCCGGTCGTACGGTTCGTGGGTGCGCCATCGTCATGAAGCGGCAGAGGCATGCGAGGGGTACGTATGGTATCACGCCTCGAACCGGGCCTTTACGGAACGCCTCATTCCGCCCGGATCTGCCGGTGTATCGTCCGATCCTGCCGGAGTTGACTTCGTCCCTTGCCCTGGTTCTGTCGCGGCCTGACTCACCGTCGTTCCCATCGACCAAAAAACTTCCCGGCCCCAGGAGTATTTTGTTTCGAGACATGTTATAAGCAATTCCTTCCAACACGGACTCTCCAAACAGCTACGTATCGCCTCGGCCGATAGACGAGTGCCGTGCGACTGCGTTGATTCTCGGGAGTGCGTGATGTGCGGCACGGCGGTGTCATGCAGGAGCAATGAGTGCGAGCAGATGATTTTACGGGCACTGATTCACGATCTCCGTGCCCCGTCATCAAGAAAGAGGGGAGGCCTTGATGGCTTGTGTGAAGACTTCGGTAGGGCAGGAAGCAGGCATCAACAGGCAGGCCGAGGTGTGCTCGGCTCCATGGTGCCGTTCATCCCGTCGCAGGAACCGCGAGACCATGCTGCGTCGCTGGCGTGGGGCCGTTGTGGGTGTGGCGACTCTTGTGTTGCTTGGCGTGCTGGTCGTGCCGGCCTATTCGCAGACCGGCCCGTTGCCCCCGCAGACCGGCGGCCCGTTGCCCCCGAAGCCGCCGCAAGTGCCTGTTGTGCCTCCACCCGCACAGCCCCCCTCACTTGAGCTTCCGACCCCGACGCCCCCGGGCGCACTTGAGCAGGCGGCGAAGGGGCCCAAAATCATGGTCAAGGATATCCGACTCGTCGGAAATACCGCCTTTACCTCGCAACAGTTGTCGGAGATCACCGATCCCTATACGCATCGAGAGTTGACGGCGGAAGATTTGGAAGCGTTGCGTCTCGCGCTCACCTACTACTACGTCAACCATGGCTATTTGACGTCGGGCGCGGTGGTTCCGGAGCAGGATGTCGCCGACGGCACGCTGACGATGCAGATCATCGAGGGGAAAATTACGCAGGTCAACGTCGAGGATACCAAGTGGTTCCGGCCCTCGTATTTTCAGAGCCGGGTGAATTTGGCGGCCGGCCCTCCGCTCCATGTCGAGGCACTCCAGGAACGGTTGCGGGTGATGCAGGTCAATCCTCGGATCGAACGGATCAATGCCGAACTCTTACCGGGTGCGATGCTTGGAGAGAGTACGCTGAACGTGAAAGTGAAGGAAGCCAATCCGCTGAAGGCCTGGTTGGAATTCAATAACTATCAGTCTCCCGTGGTCGGTGCGGAGCAAGGCTTCGTCACGCTGGCTCACCGGAATCTCCTCGGATTCGGCGATACGCTGAGTTTGCAATATGGTCGCTCGGCGGGGGTCAATCCGATGCTCAATTTTAAATACGAAATTCCCGTGAATCCTCGTGACACGACGGTCGCGTTCCAGTATCGCCGGTTTGATTTCGGGGTTGAGGAGTCACCCTTCGATGCATTGGATATCAAGAACAAGGCTCAGATATTCGGCCTTGCGGTCAGGCATCCAGTGATTCGAAAAGCCGACGAGGAATTCGCATTGTCGCTGACGGGAGAGCATGCCCGGAACGAGAGCACGGTGGGAGGCGCTCCGCAGGAATTGATCACCGGGTCGCCGAACGGCAAGTTCCGCGTAACATCGCTCCGCTTCGGTCAGGAATATGCGCGGCGTTCCGCCGAACAGGTGATTTCCCTGTTGTCGCGTTTCTCGGTCGGTGTCGGAGCCATGGGGGCTACGGCGAACGGCGATCCGAACCTGCCGGATGCGCGGTTTTTCTCCTGGTTGGGCGAAGCCCAGTGGATCCGTCAGCTTCCTCTATGGCGGACGCAGTTGGTCAGCAGGGGAGTTGTGCAATTATCCAACGACCACCTGTTCCCTCTCGAACAGATTGCGGTGGGCGGCCGGTACAGCGTGCGCGGGTATCGGGAATTCACGCTGATTCGTGACAATGCCGCCATGTTATCCATCGAGGCCCGCGTTCCGGTGTATACGACGAAGGCCGGCGTCGATTCGGTGTTTCTCGCGCCTTTTTTCGATTTGGGGCATGGCTGGCAAACGACGGTCCAAACGCCCGGGACGCCCCCCAAAACCTTGGCGAGCCTCGGGGCCGGGGTCATTTGGAATTTTTGGCGCGGGAGTCATTTCGAACTCTATTATGGAAAACAGTTGAAGCGGTACGATACCGATCGCAACAACCTGCAGGATCACGGCATCCATCTGCAACTGGTGGTTGAGGCCTTCTAAGTGGGACCAACAGTCTTTTCTGCCGGCGCGCTGGCCTTGCTGACACAATCGGACTGCCGCGGAGCGTGACCGGCTGTGTGCTGAGCGAATTCTTGTTCGATGGCTTGCCCGCCCAGCGGCAGGAGGCGAAATTGCCGATCCGGTCAGGGCCCAATGGCCAGGGCCGAACGGTCGGGTCCGTGCACGTGCCACCCATGGGTCGCGGCGGCGTGTGCGTGTTGAAGTTGCGCAGGTTTTAAGGTAAGAGAGGGGGCCTCCCACACACATGAGGAGATTGAGCATGATATGTCGCCCCGCCGGGATGCCGTTGTTGGTGCATGGGTTTCTCGCCTTCCTGATGCTTCTGGGCTCAACCGGGTCGATCGCCTATGGACAGGCTACGAACATCGTCGCAACTCCACCGGGACCGGGCGGCCTGGGAACGACGCTCAGCACGTCGGGTAATACGACGAACATTGCGGGCGGCACGAGACCGGGCGGTGGGCCGAACCTCTTTCATAGCTTCAATCAATTCTCCGTCGGCGCCGGGGATGTCGCGGCGTTTGTGAACCCCGGCGGCGTCTCCAACGTCATCAGTCGCGTGATCGGAGGCTCCCCCTCCAACATTAACGGTACCGTTCAAGCGCTCAACGCGAATTTGTTCTTCGTCAATCCGTCCGGCATCGTGTTCGGCCCTTCGGCTCAGTTGAATGTGTCCGGATCTGCGTATTTCAGCACCGCTCAGCAATTACGATTGAGCGACGGCGGAATCTTTACGGCGAACACCGCTCTTCTGGCCTTCGACTCGACGTTATCAGTCGGTTCACCCGTGTCTTTCGGGTTTTTGGGGCAAGGGCCCTACGGTTCGATCGTGCTCTCGTCTCCTTCGACGGTGCTTCAGACAGGGGCTGTGCTCGGTTTGATGGGAGGCGGCATCCAGATCAACGGATCGAAAATCAGCGCGCAGCGAGTCATCGTCGGCAGTACGAGCTCCGCCGGTGAAATGAGCACGCAACCGTTTGTCGCAAATCCTTTCTCCGGATCGGCAGGCGACGGCCAGGTCCAAGCGTTGCCTGGAACGTTGATCGTCGCGGGCGGGGGCGGCGTGATTCCCCCCTCCATCGATGTGAGTCCGAACCTCACCGTGCCGACGGGCGCGCAAATCAACACGACGACGAATTCGTTTACCCAACGTGTGACCCAAATCCAGGTCGTGGGAGTGAACCTTGGTGGGCTCCCGCCTCTCGCGACTGCGAATGTGGCCAACGTGAATCCGGCGAATCCGGTCGAGCCTCTCGCCTTCTTGAATCGTGCAGCCATGGTCCTTCCTCAGGAACCTCCTGCTCCACCGGCCCCCTTATTGACCAGCCGGTGCGCCGCGCGAAAAGACGGCGCGTTTAGTAGTCTGGTGCAAGCCTCGCGCGACGTGACGCCGTCGCAGCCTGGACCATCCCTGGCGGCGCCCGTTGTATTGGAGGAAGTCGGTAGCGACGTTGAGTCCGGCACTTCGGCGGCACTGACACCGGCAGCACAGAATCAAGCTCGGTCGACCGCACAACGTATGGAATCATGGCAGGGGTGCTAGTCCCCCAGGAGGACGTCATGCCTAGGAAACGGACCATGCTCACTCGGCGCGGCATGAAGCGTAGCCATGGGGCTGCAAATCCCGCACGTTCGCGCACACGTTCTTTGCCGTTGACGATACTCAGCCTCGGGGCGCTGGCGTTGGGTGGATTCGCCTGGCCCGCAAACGGGGCGGCATTGGAATTGTTGGGCGGCTCAGGTGCGTCGATGACGCCGGCGCAAGAAATGCGACAGGGCACCGCGCAATTTCAGCAGGGTGCCTTTGCCCAGGCGGCCACGCACTGGATGAATGCCGCGCGTGAATACGAAGAACGCGGGCAAGCCAAATTGCAGTGCCAGGCGTTGATCAACGTCGCGCATGCGCTTCGGCAGGAGGGGCAGATCCGTCGCGCGCAGACAACCTTGCAAGCCGCACTCACACTGTCCGAGCAAACCGGTGAGCGCGGGCTTACGGCGACCATCCTCGCTCAGCTCGGCAATACCTTCCATGTGCTGGGGAAAGATGAACCGGCTACAGAACATTTGACCAAAGCCTTGACCCTGGCGCGAGAAGAGAATAAGCCCGTTTTGGTCGCCGGGATTTTGAACGATCTGGGTAATGCTCTGACTGCCCGGCGGCAGTTTGCGGAAGCGATCGACGTCTATGCCGAAAGCCGGACGCGTGCTGTCGAGACCAAGCAGCAGGCGTTGGCGGCGACGGCGCAGCTCAATGGCGCGATGGCCCTGCTCCAGAACCGGCAATTGGGAGAAGCGCACCGCCACTTGGATCAAGCCTGGTCCGATATGCGGTCGCTCGGCGACGGCCAAGCAAAAACCGCCGGGTTGTTGAATATCGGCCTTGGGTATCAGGAGTTGTTTGCCGCCATGACCGGAAAAGCCGGTGCGGCCGGGAAAGCCGATGCCGTGAAAGGCCGCGTCACGGAGGCCGTGGCTGCTACGGGGTCCGCGGCGGGCCTGTTGCGTCAATCGGCGGATGCTTTTACCGCCGCCGGTGAGGCCGCCGGGCGCGTGGGCGATGCGCGCGGTCAGTCCTACGCCTGGGGGTATCTCGGAGAATTACGAGAGCGTGAGCATCGCCATCCGGAGGCCTTGGAGTATTCGCGGAAGGCCACCTTCGCCGCTCAAAAAGTACATGCGCCGGAATCGCTGTACCGTTGGCAATGGCAAACGGCGAGATTGTTACGTGCGGAGGGCAAGGAAGAAGAGGCGCTGACGGCCTACCAGCGTGCTGTGACTCTCCTGAAGCCGATTCATTACGAATACTCTGTGGGGAATCAGGGGCGGTATCATTCGTACTACGAATCGGTCGCGCCGTTGTTTGCAGAGTACGAGGATGTCTTGTTGCGGAGAGCGGCAGCGGCAAAGACACCGGATCAGAACGAGCAGTTGCTCGTCAGGGTGAAAGAGACGATCGAAGTCTCGCGGGCGGCCGAATTGCAGGACTATTTCCAAGACGATTGTGTTGCGACGGTCGCGAGCCACCGAGGGGCCGGCTCCTTAGCGCCCGACACTGCGGTGATCTATCCCCTTGCGTTTCCCGACCGGCTCGAATTGCTCCTGGAAACGGCCAACGGACTGAAGCAGGTCAGGGTTCCTGTAACGGGCGACAAGCTGACGAATGAAATTCGTGCGTTCAGGCGGCTGATTCAGGACTCGCAGTCGCAGAATTATCTGGCTTCCGCCCAGGCGCTGCATGGCTGGTTGATTGCGCCCATTCAGCAAGATTTACAAGGGGCCGGCGTACATACGCTCGTGATGGTAGCTGAGGGGTCGCTGAGGACCATTCCCATGGGGGCTTTGCACGATGGCCGGCATTTTCTCGTGGATTCACTCGCCGTGGCCGTCACACCGAGTCTCGCCTTAACCGATATGAGTCCCACCCAACGCCGAAAAGGCGGTCTGCTGTCGGTCGGCTTGACGGAGTCGGTCGAAGGCCAATCCGCTCCGCGCTATGCAGAAAGCGAAGTGCAGGCGATCAGAACGATGTATGGCGGGAAGCTGCTGATGAACAAGCAGTTCTCTTCGCCTGCCTTGGAAGAAGAGATCAAAGACCAGGGATTGGGCATCGTTCATGTGGCCTCTCATACGGTCGTCGGTGCCGAGGCGAGGGAGTCCTTCGTATTGGCGCATGACGGCAAGATCACGATGGATCGGTTGTCGCAGCTGGTGGGACTGCAGCAGTACCGGGAGCAACCGCTGGATCTACTGACGCTTAGCTCGTGCGAGATTGCGGCCGAGGATGATCGCGCGGCGCTCGGGTTGACCGGCGTGGCCGTGAAGACGGGGGCGCGAACGGCATTGGCGAGTTTGTGGACCTCAGATGATGAAACGACTACGGAACTCGTCTCGGAGTTCTATCGGCAGCTGCAGGACCCGGCCGTATCCAAGGCGGTCGCGCTGCAGCGGGCTCAGCAGAAAATTCTTGCCCAACGCGGACATAACCATCCCAGTTTCTGGTCGGCATTCCTGCTGATTAATAACTGGATGTGACAATCGGTGCGCACGCACTTGCGGGGGTCTTCGAGGGCGGGGCCTAGAGCTTCCTGCCGGTCATGATCTCGTAGGCTTCTTCGATCGTGTCTACTTCTCGCACCAGGACCTGCGACTCCAGCGACAGGCTGACTCTGTTGACGCGAGGCGCGTAGAACTGACCTCGCGGCACCAGCAACACGTGGTAGCCCGCTCGCGCCGCCGCCGTCGTGTGTTCAGCAACCTGACTGACTTGTCCGATCCGTCCGCCGTCTTCCAGCGTTCCGGCGATCGTAATGTCGTGCTTCAGATGGTCGCCTTTCAGCAATGCGAGAAAACCGATGGCCAGGGCCGCCTCGGCCGTCGATCCTTCCGCGCTGAGCGGACCTGAAAACGTCGCATAGAGCGATAAGGTGCCGGTCGGGTGGAGGGTAGGACCAAGCCGTTCCACAGCAAACCGGAATGCGTGCTGAATGGATGTCATACCGGTGCCTCTCACCGGAACCTGACTACGTCCCCATTTCAATGCCAGCGGATCGGGTTGGCGACCTTCGTCCCATTTCATGACGAACGTCGGGAATCCCGACTGAGTGTCCGTGTACGTGGCGACGGAGATAGGGACGACCAGGGTGCGATTGGCAAGGGCCGTGGAAGGGAGGACCAACAGGCAACCGAGCAACGAGACCATTCCAAAGGTCAACACGTGCGACCGTGTGCCGCTTCTGGGAAATGTGGTGTGCGTGCGCATGAACCAAGTCTAGATGAGGATGCTCGATTGTCAAATCTGTCCGATCCGGCCCGTGCGCTGCGCACAACAGCGTAGACGTCATCCACACCATGAACGAAGCAAGGAAGTGAAAACATTGCACTCTTGTTTCTGCTCCGGAATTCCCCTACGGAATTGCGTGAAGGGGTAATCTGTCCGAGTGCCGGATGCCTCGTGCCCCGCGCGCATGCTAATCTAGCGGGCCGGGTTGTGTAAGACATCCGTACAATCGCCGACGGCCGTATCGGCGGAGCGTGATGGGGTCCGAAGGAGGTCCGTGAGTGGGAGGAGCGGTCGTCGTCACCGGTGCGTCATCAGGAATCGGCGCGGCTTGCGCGAAACATCTCGATCAGCTGGGGTTCACGGTCTTTGCGGGTGTGCGGCGCCAGGTGGATGGAGACGCGTTGGTTCGTGCGGCCTCTCCGCGTCTCCGTGTCGTGATGCTGGACGTGACCGATCCGATGTCCATCGCCGACGCGGGACGCACCATCGCTGAAGCGACCTCCGGATCGGGTCTGGCGGCCCTGGTCAATAACGCCGGAATTTCAGTCGCCGGGCCGCTCGAACTCTTGCCCCTCGCCGACGTGCGCACGCAGTTCGAGGTCAACGTCATCGGCGCGCTCGCCGTCACCCAGGCGCTCCTTCCGTTACTGCGACTCGCGCGCGGCCGTATCGTCAATATCAGTTCGATCGCCGGCCTGGCGGCGACGCCGTTTCTTGGCGCCTACTGCGGGTCGAAATTTGCGCTGGAAGCGATGAGTGATGCGTTGCGGTTGGAATTGGCACCCTGGGGCATCGCGGTCTCGCTTGTTGAACCCGGTGCCATTCAATCTCAGATCTGGCGGCGTGCCACGATGTCGGCGACGCGCACGCTCGGCGAGGCCGCGCCGGAGTCGCTCGCACTGTATGCACAACCGCTGAGTCGTATGCAGCAGGTGATCGCCGGTGCGGCTGCACGTGCGATCCCGGCGGATGCGGTGGCTCGCACTGTCGCCCGCGCGTTGACGTCCTCGCGCCCGCGGACGCGATACCTGGTCGGTACAGACGCACGGTTTAGGGCCCTGCTGAAACGAATCCTCCCTGATCGCGTGCAGGATCGGCTCTTGGCGTGGTTTATGGGGATTCCATATCAGGCTTGAGTGTGGAGTTGTGCGTTAGTCTGAAGGTGTGAAGGAGTTGAGATGCCTGAATCAGGGTGGGTGCGATCGGCAGGCGGGGTCGTGGTGCGGCAACAGGAGGTCTTGTTGATCCGGGTGTCCGATATCAAAGGTCGGCCTGTGTGGTCCTTTCCCAAGGGGCGGCTGGACGCCGGTGAAACTCCTGCACAGGCGGCGGTGCGCGAGGTCATGGAAGAAACCGGGTGGTACTGTCGGATCGAGGCCGATCTCTCCACGACGGAATATTGGTTTCAGCGGGAGGGGCGACGATTTCGAAAGACCGTCGTCTGGTTCAAGATGACTCCGCTCGAGCGCGCCGGTGTGCCGGACGGGGAGGTGGAAGAGGTGGAGTGGGTCGAGCGTGAGGCGGCGTTGCAGCGACTGACTTATCCGTCCGACGTCGCCCTGTTGTCGCAAGCGTTCATCTAGGTGCTATCCTCACGGTAGGGAAACGCCACTCTTCCGATATCGATGACGCGGGCGTCTGGAGTCGTTCATCAGAACCGAGGCGTGTTCTATCCGGGCACACAACTTGACAAGGCCGGCCCCCTTCACTAGACTCGCCTGAACAATCGTTCCTCGCCTCGCGTTGCAAGGCACTGTGCTGCAGGTACGCGCTTCCTCCCTCGATTCGGCATTTCTCGACGCGCGTCACCCGTCGGCGCGTTGATCACGTCCTCCCCCATCGTTCACCCGAGGGCACGCCTGTGTATAGTCTGGCTCGCTTCTCGCTGTTGGAAGTGACTGAATGCTCCGCTGTCTTGCGTCAGTTGGGTGAACAGTCGAGCTCTCTCCAGCAAGCGGCCTCGCGGGCGGTGCACTATCTCTACACCCATCTCGGCAACGAAGAGACGGGGGGGCGTGACTGTGCGTTGGTCCGGTGCTTCAAAACCACCTCCTACAGCCGACTCGATCCGGCCACTCAGCAACTGGCTCGTGAGAAGCTTGGCGGCATCGCCCCGTTTCCTGAGATGAAGTGTTTCACGCTGCTGGCCTCGGTCGGTGAGGAAGCGGCATGGAACCATGTGGAACGGTCGCACCGGTATCGAGTGATCCCGATGGTCAGCGCCGATTTCGTCAAACAGTTTCCGATGTTTTCCCAGCTGCTGCATCAGTTCGGCGCGTCGACGGCCTTCGACGTCATTCCGGGGGGGGAATGGCTGGTGGACTTGGAAGAGAAAACGTACAACGTGTTTTACGTCCCCGAGGCAGTCGGGAGTCCCTATGTGCCGGTGCAGGAAGGCTTCGTCGGGAAGTACGGCATCAAATCCGTCCTGTGTTTCGGGGGTATGCTGCCCTCCCGCGATTTATTCGCGGTCATTGTGTTTTCGAAAGTGTCGGTCCCTCGGGAGGCCGCCGCCCTCTGCAAATCCCTCGCGCTGAGCCTGAAAACATCCTTGCTGGCGTTCGATGAGGCCTCTCCGATGGAAGCGGTTCGGGAGGGTACGTCGGTATCGCCCGCCGTGGCGCCTCAGGAGCACAGTGCCGAAGTGCGTCATCAGTCCAGGTTGGCGGTGGCCGAACAGTTGCTGCGGGTCTACGAAGATGCTGTCCGGACGCAGTCGGCCGGAATTGTGGAGGCGGAGCGAGCACTGAGGGAACGGGCCGAGGCGTTGGCACGATCGGAACAGGCCCTGAGCGACCAGACCAGAATCGTCAACTCGGTCCTGCGAAGCATGGGGGACGGCGTCGTCGTCACCGATGCGGAAGGGCAGCTGCTGGTCGTCAATCCCGCCGTAGAAAGTATTCTCGGGTTTGCGCCGGGCCTCCTTCCTCCGACCGAGTGGGCGGAACGGTACGAGTTCCTTCATGGGGACACGGTGACGCCGTTTCTGCGCGATGAATGGCCGCTGGTGCGTGCACTGCGCGGAGAAAAGGTCGATTGGCTGGAAGCCTATCTGCGCGCCTCACAGGGCGTCCCGGGTCGTTGGATCAGTATCAATGCCAGGCCGATCAGGGACGACGTGGGGGTGTTGTGCGGAACCGTCTTGGTGTTTCATGACATTACGTGGCTCAAGCGGGCTCAGGATGCGTTGTTCGAATCGGAATACCGCTTCCGCAGTCTGGTGGAGGGCGCGCGCGATATTATCTTTACACTGTCGGCCGATGCGACCATCACTTCGCTGAATCCCGCGTTTGAAACGGTGACCAATTGGGCCCGGTCGCAATGGATCGGCGAGCCGCTCGTTGCCCTGCTGCACCCTGATGATGCGGGGTTTTGCCGAGATGTCCTGCAGGCGATTCTGGAGAGGGGAACGCCCTTGACCTGTTCCATGCAAATCAGCACGAAGCAAGGCGGGTACGTGACCGGGGAGTTCGTGGGTACGCCGCAGATGCGCCAGGGACGGGTCGTCGGTGTCTTGGGCATCATACGCGATGTCACCGAGCGTCGGCGGATCGAGGATGCACTGCGCGTCAGCGAGGAGCGATTGCGATCCATTGTGCAGTCGACGACCGATGCCATCGTGCTGGTGAATGCGTTGATGAAGGTGGCGTTCTGGAACAAGGGCGCCGAGGCGATCTTCGGGTATTCGGCGGAAGAGATCATCGGTCAACCCGTCACATTGATCATTCCCGAGCGGTTTCACGAGGAACTGGAGCGTAACATGCAACGGGTCCGGTTGCTGGAGCGGCTCCACTCGATGAGCAAGACCCTGGAACTCATGGGTCGGCGAAAAGCGGCGGATGAATTTCCCTTGGAGCTGAGCGTGACCTCGTGGAAGGGAAAGTCGGATCTGTTTTTTACCATGATCATGCGCGATATCAGCGAGCGAAAGTCGGCGGAAGAACAACTGGACCGGCTGCACTATCACAATCAGGTCGTGTTGAATTCCGCCGGGGAAGGAATCTTCGGTGTGGATCGTGACGGGTGTTTCACGTTCCTGAACCCGGCCGCGGCGAAAATGTTCGGCGCGGAGGCAGAGCACGTGATCGGTCACTCCATGCACGGGTTCGTCTTTCCTCCCGATCTGGGCGTGCGCCCGCTCGGGGAACTGCGTTGCCCGATTGCGGAGACGATTGCGGCGGGAGAGATCCGTGAGCAGGTCGATGGCGTATTTTGGCGTCCGGACGGCACGAATTTTCCCGTGGAATATGTCAGTACCCCGATGTGGGAGCGGCGGGAGATCGTGGGGGCCGTCGTGGTCTTCAAAGACACCACGGATCGGAAGCGGGCGGAGGCGCAGTTGCAGGATTCTCTTCGCCGGTTACGGAAACTCTCTGGACGGATGGAGGGAATTCGTGAGGAGGAGCGCGGGCGGATCGCGCGTGAATTGCACGATGAATTGGGCGTGGGACTGACCTGTCTCAAGATCGATTTGTCTCGCCTCGGCGGGTTGCTGGGAGAGCGCCTCATCCCGCGCGATCGAGAAAAAGTGGACGAAAAAATTCGCGGCATGAAGGAGCAAGTCGACAGTACCATCACCTCAGTTCAACGGATTGTGGCTGAATTGCGTCCTGGAGTGTTGGACGACTTGGGATTGGTCGCCGCAATCGAGTGGCAATGCCGAGATTTTCAGCGCCGCACAGGGATCCTGTGTCACTGCACGGTCAGTCACGAAGACTTACGGGTCGAGCCCGAACAGGCGACGGCCGTTTTCCGCATTTGCCAGGAGGCCCTGACCAACGTGACCCGGCATGCGCAGGCAACCGAGGTCCACGTGTCCCTGGAGGACCACGGCGTAGGGTTGGTGCTGCGGGTGCGAGACAACGGGAGAGGAATTCCCACGGATCGGCTGGCCGATGCAAGATCCTTCGGCCTGCTGGGTATGCGAGAGCGTGCCGGCCTACTCGGCGGGGACGTTCAGATTGAAACGCAGGAAGGTCGCGGGACAACGATTGCCCTGCAGTTGCCTCGATAAGGAAGGAAGGTGACAAGATGGAGAGCACGATGCGCACAACAACCACCGTACGAATTCTGGTTGTCGATGATCATCCGTCGTTCCGGCGCGGTGTGAAAGATATCCTCGAAGAGGGATTTGAAGGCGCCAGCATGGGCGAGTGCGGAAATGCTCAAGAGATGCTGGAGCAGGTGCGCGAACAGCCGTATGACCTCGTTGTCATGGATATCAGCATGCCCGGACGGTCGGGTCCTGAAGTCTTGAAGGAGCTGAAGCAATTGGCGCCGACCTTGCCGGTGTTGATTCTCAGCATGCATCCGGAAGATCAATATGCCATCCGGATGTTTAAAGCCGGTGCCGCAGGGTACCTTACGAAAGCGAGCGCGCCGGAGGAATTGGTGCATGCGGCCAAAAAGGTAATGGCCGGTGGTCAATATGTGAGCGCGTCGGTGGGCGAAGCCTTGGCGTTGACGGTGAGAACGGGCGTCGACAAGTTGCCCCACGAGCGTCTGTCGGATCGGGAATATGAGGTGCTGTGCCTGATCGCTTCCGGGCAGACCGTCAGCGACATCGCTGAGAGTATTCATCTCAGTGTGACGACGATCAGCACCTATCGTGCGAGGATTCTGGACAAGATGAGCCTCAAGAACAACGCTGAATTGACCCGGTACGCGTTGCAGCACGGGCTCGTCGTCTGACAGGATGCGAGACGGTCCGTCAGTGGTCATCTCGCAAGATGCCCCCGGCCCGGCGGCATTCACCGGCGCGACGCTTGTGCCCCTAGGTGTCGCGAACCTCGGCGCCTAGGGGCGATTTGCCGAAGGTGTACCATCATGTCGTGCCAACGATGACGATGGACACTGTTGTTTTGTGACACGGAAATCGGTCGCGCAGCGATAGCCTCCCCTTCCGTTCCGGCCTATTCTCACCTGCATGCCGAAGCTCTGGATCACAGGAGCGACTACTCTATTGGCCGTGTTCGAGGCAGTACGTGAACGCCGTACGGTTGAACGGTCCGGCGTGGACCCGCGTACCGGCGCATTTCGGCAGGGCTGGCCTGAGATTGTGGCGCAACTGAGCACGGTCGACGCCGCCTTGTTGCAGGATGTCCCCTGGTGGGGGCCGCAGATGGAACGTCGACTGACGCAACTCACAGATGTCGGGCCTGTGACGTGACTCGATCCGGAGGGGAGGGATGTATGATGCAACCGAATGGGAGACAAGGCGTACGAGTAAGGAAGCGGCCTACGGTTGCGGTGGTGTACGACGACGTGACGAAGGGGTATCGGTGCGCTGACTGGTTGGCCCTTCACGGCTACCAGGCCACGATGACCTCGACGGTTCATCCGTGGGAACAGAGTCTGAAAGAGCTTCGTCCCGACCTCATTGTGGTCGGCTTCCCCTCTGCGACCACACCTCTTCAGGCCACGGTCCCGCGCCTCCAAATGACCTGCCCGCAAGTGCCCATCATCGCGATGATGGAACGTTCGATCGCCCAGGGCGTCGGCTCTGCTCTCGACTCTGCGAAAGCCTTCGGTGCCGACGTGTTCATGTGTGATTCGCTCGGTCCCCCGCCGCCGATTCCGTAGCACGTCGTCCGGTCAATCCAGAGCGATCTCACGGTCTCAAAGGCTGTGAAAAGGGGGCCTCAGGGCCGGCGTCCTCCTTCCCATCTTTTGAAAGGAGCCGAATCGTGGTGAAACCTATTGTATTCATTGTGGAGCAGGATGAGTTGGTGGCCTCTGCCTTGCGCGCGTTGCTTGAGGACGAATTCGACGTGTGCTTGGCCGGGTGGAATGCGCACACAGTCAACCAGATTCACGAGTGGGCACCGATGGTCATTCTGCTGGATCTTGATTGGTCGTCGAGTCCGACCGGCGAGGAGGGCATTGCGGTTCTCCAGCACCTGCGCCAGGCCGGCCATACGGGAAAAATCATCGTGTATACGGCGATCACGGAAAGACGCCTTGCGGTCCGAGCCATTCAGCACGGCGCGTGCGAAATCCTGAACAAGCCGCTGGACTTGACCCTGCTGAAGCAGCTCGTTCACCGTGTCGCCAGGATTGCCGATTTGGAACAGGAAGTACGGGAAGCGACCGTTGGTACCGGGCACGAGGAATTCAGCGGTATGCTCGGGACCAGCTCCAGTATTCATCGCATTTATGAGGCCATTCGAAAAGTCTCGACGAACGATGCGCCGATTCTGATCACCGGCGAAAGCGGGACCGGCAAAGAATCGACTGCCCGCGCGATCCATGAGCGGGGGCTTCGCCGGCAGGGCCCGTTCATCCCGATTAATTGCGGGGCAATTCCGGAAAGTCTTCTCGAGTCGGAACTATTTGGGTACGAGCGGGGCACGTCTACCGGTGCGGCGGGACAGAAAAAAGGCAAAGTGGAGTATGCCCAGGGCGGGACGCTGTTTCTCGACGAGGTCGGGGAGCTGCCTCACGCACTGCAAGTGAAGTTGCTGCGCTTTCTGCAGGATCATACCTTCGAACGGGCCGGCGGCCACCAGCCGATTGAGATGAATGTTCGCATCATTGCGGGGACGAATGTGAACCTCAAGGAAGCGATCGAGAAGGGCACCTTCCGCGAAGATCTCTATTACCGGCTCGGGGTCGTGCACATCAATCTCCCACCGCTGCGTGAGCGCGGCGAGGATGTCTCACTCATTGCCATGGCGTTTCTGCGCCAAACGGCCTCACGCTACAACAAACGTGTCTACGGCTTCACCCGAGAGGCGCAGGAGGCCTTGCAAGCCTACTCGTGGCCGGGCAATGTGCGTGAGTTGTCCAATCGTGTCGGCCGTGCCGTGGTGATGGCGGAGGCGGCACATGTCACGTCGGATGACCTGGACTTGCCGCGTCAGGCGCCGCGTCAGGATGAGGGATCGATTTCACTAAAGGTCAATCAACAGCGGATCGAGACGGATCTGATCTTGAAGGCATTTACGTTGTCTCAGGGGAACTTGAGTCGAGCGGCTCACGAGTTGGGAATCAGCCGCTCGACGCTCTATCGACGCTTGCGCCAATATGGAATGGAACGAAGCCTCGAAGCACGTCGATTTCCCGGTATGTCGCCGCGTGCGTCGATGACGGAGCATTGATCGGCACGTCAGCACTCTTGACCGCAGGTGCTGTCGTACCGGTGGGTCGCCGGATGCACTCCGGGTGCGAGCGCTAAATTGGTTGACCGTTAGGGCGGTATTTGTTAAGAAAGAGAGTCTTCCAGTCTCTGCTGGCTTGGTCCTGCCGAGGTCTCGTCGGCCCATTGTCTGTCGGCCCGTCCTGTTTCGTCATTCGCGTGAGCCATCTGTGACACGCACGAGGAAAGCAGCGTTGCCTAATCGCGTCCTGTGAAGGGCGTGGGGCGAGCGAAGAAGACATCCTTTCGTGGAGTGTATTGATGCCTGAGCAAGCCCCGGCCCTTTGGACGAGGCGGAGTCTGTTCCGCACTGTGACCGCCTGTGCGGCCCTGACGGTCGCCAAGTTGGTGTTGCCTTCAGCGGCCTGGGCATCGCGACTCCCTGACGGGCAGGTGCGTTTGTACAATCTGCACACGGATGAGCACCTGTCGATCAGGTACCGGAATGAGATCGGCGACTATGATCAAGGTGCGCTCAATGAGCTCAATTATTTTCTACGCTGTCACCATACCAATGAGTCGAGGACCATGGATGTCCAACTCATCGAGTTCGTGAATCTCGTACAGAAGCGGATCGGGGGGCGGCGCGATATCCATGTGGTGTCCGGGTATCGTTCCCCCGAGTACAACGAACAACTCATTAAAATGGGCACTCGTGCGGCGCGCCACAGCTATCACGTGTCCGGCCAGGCGGTCGATGTGCAAATCCCCGGTGTGCCGTTGCGGACTCTACGAGAGGTCGCATTACGACTCGGCTGTGGCGGTGTCGGCTACTATCCGCGCGGCAAGTTCGTGCATCTCGACTCGGGCCCCTTCCGTCACTGGTAAGTCCCTCGCGTCTCCTCTCCGCCACTGTCTGTGCTCAATCAACGATTCTCCGAGCCACTGCTTGTGTCCCCTTTTCGATCGGAGTCGAGCGGTCGACCGCTCTGCGCGGAATCTTCGATGTGCATTCGGCCATGTGGAAGGCGAATGGGCCGGGGGCGACGCAGGTATCTGGAGTAGGCCGGGAAGTGCGCACGGACAAACCCGTCCCCGAGCGAGAGGGAGAAGAATCGAGTTGCAGAATGAGAGGGGTGGATGGAGGGGCGTTCGTATCGTGAGTGGTTAGCCCACCAGATCAGGATTCATCTTCGTCATCGACTGAACGGATGTGGCCTTGATTTCATTGTAGACAATGGCACGGCCGGCCTGGCGCAAGCGGCTGAAAATCCCTTCGACCACCACGTAGTCGCCTTCCCGTACATCCGCCTTTCCGAGTCCGACGACTTTTACGGTGCCGGCTGTGTCCTGGAGAAGAAAACCGAATGCTGGTTGGCCATCGCGATTCGTTGCCAGCTGATAGTTGGTCACGCGCCCGCTGACCGTGACGACCTGATGATCGTAATGGTCGGGATGAGCGATGAGTTCCGTGACCTCGACCAGGACGGCCGCAGAGAGAGGGCCGACAGACATGGTCATCAGTACAGAGGTAAGCGCCAGCGCTATGAGTCTCCGCATTCTCACTCGTGCCCCGATCGCTTGTGTAGTATGAGCATGATGCACTGTTTCATGAATTATACAAAATTCATCCGAGAGTGAGAAGCCGGACGCAAAATAAATTTTGAGGCGATTCGCGAACCTTCCTTCTGCGTGAGGTACCGACCGGTATGAGCCGTCCTGAAGGAGATCCCTTACCGTTGAAGGTCGTTGTGCAACTCGCCGATGAAACTGTTCAACACGTGTTGCTGCATTTGTCCGATTTTTTCGGCATCTGACTGAATCGTGCCGTCGGTCAGGGCCGGGGCATCCTTGGGGATCGGCGCCGTTCGAGCCAGCAGTTCCTCTTCGAGTGCGTCAGGGCTGGAATCGATTTCCGAGAGCACAGCCAGCAAACGCTGTAGGCCGAAGACCGACCGAGCATTTTCAGAATGCACGGCATTCGAACTCGCGCCATGCACAAGGGACAGCCAGAATTTCGCTTCCAGATCTTCCCCAAGGGTACCCCAGGCAAACGTCCGCAGTTTTTCCACCAACGCTTCTTCAGTTCGCTCAAGCCCGTCATAGTGCGCAATCGAACGTTCCACCGGTCGTTCGCCCAAGACCGCAAGCGTCTCTTTCCACAGATCGAGCGCTCCCGTTGCCGGGACAGTCTGAGGGGATGCCTTCTGCAAGTTCGTTTGAATCGCGTGAAGGTACTGATGGAGATGCTTCACCTTCCGGCCGGCCAGACTTCCGGCCGGGATCCCCCAAATATGACCGATCTCATGATCTTGCAGGGGAGCGGCATTGATGGATTTCCATTCTCGTTCTGAGACTTCGAGGCGTTTCTTGTACTTCTCCATCAAGCGGAGTTGGGCCTGAATTTCAAGACCGAGTCTGGCTTCCTGATAAGCCTCGGCCGAGATATCATCCTCATCCCACCTGCGGTTCAGCGATCGGATCGCCGGCTTGGGGACTGCGGCGCGTGCGCCTTGCTTGATCGCATCCACGGCTGCAGGATCCAGCTTGTAGCGGGTGCGCAGGAGATCTGCGGCCGCGCGCACTTGTCCTTCAGCCAGGGCGATCATTCCCTTCATGGCTTCCATTTGCAGCCAAAGACGCTCCCGTCGGAGCCTGACCCGGCGGCGATATTCATCTCTCCGGTTGGTGACGTCCCGCAACGCGTCCTGTTTGACCATCTGGTGGATGGGTTTGGACCCCGCCACGCAGCGAGGGTCTGGTCGGTCGGCTGCGATATGGCTGATCTCCTCAGGCGTGATGTCAAAGTGCTGCAAGAGCAGGAGTTTGAGCATGATCCGGCCCTGGATCGGTGCTTGTTCGATGGTGGAGGCGATAAGTTCAGGGGTCAGTAAGGCGGACATGATAGGCCTCTCGTGCGAGGTAAAAGGTTCGCTCAGGCCGTGCCCTGATGACTGTTTTCAAGGTAGACCGCGACGTATTCGCGAATTTCTTGGATGCTGCCGCTGGCAAACAGTTCGCGGGGAATTTCGACCCGCACCAGCTTGGCCGGATCGACGCCACGGTCGATCGCATATTCATCGTCGATGTACAAGGTCACAGAACCGTCGGGGTGGCGAATCGCATAGACCGCATTGTTTTCGGCCATAGGAGCTGCTCCGTCTGAGGATGTGGAACGGTGTCGCTCCTACTGGTAACACAGGCTCCGGCTGAGTGTCAAAACGTCACCGGCCGTTCTTCACACTGTCTTCAGCGCCGGAACATGTGTCGCCGCCAGAGGATGTAGCTGGTGAAGGCAAGGAGGGCGATCAGCAGGGTGTTTCGGATTCGACCCGGGCCGAAACAGGTCAAGTTGACGACTGCGTTCGTGGTGCCGTATGCGGCATACACCAAGTACACGAGGAGTGACCATTTTTTGAGGCGAAGGAACCCGTATCCGACCCAGGTGTGGAGAACGGGAGAGAGGGCTTTAGTCACGAAGCCGGCGGCTCCGTCCAGTTTCGTGCAGAAAAATGGCAGCAGGTATTCAGGATTCTTGGCGATGATAATCGCATCGTTAGCGGCGCTGACCAGGAAGAGGAGACCGAGAAATCTAATGTCATGTCCCTCGGCCCATGCCTTGCGGCCGGTTCTCGCGACATCGGAGCCTGAACCTGCCGGTCCGAGTGCGGCGTCGTAACTCTGAAGTGCCCACCAGGGAAGCGCCAGCAGCATGAAGAAGAAGACTTCGGCGGCTCGACCGGAGAGGCGTCCCAACGCGTAACTCAAAACAATCAGTAAGATAGTGATGAAGCCATAGAAGACGGCGGCTCGACGCCGCCCGCGAAGCAGCTGGCCGAGTCCGGGGAGAAGCGCTGAGTAGAGGGCCGCACGGTGGTCCGAGGTCGAATGGGTCGGAGCGTTCACGGGCATGGATGTGGCGGTGCGAGCTACGATCACGTGTTGGAGCAGAACGCACACGGCCCTCGATCAGCAGATCGAAGGCCGTGAGAACCGTTCAAACGCGAGGGGCTGTTAGCCACCCAGCGTATCGAGAGTTTCTTTGAGACTTTTGCGGATGCAGGTGAAGATCGGGGTGTCCCGCAAAGTATAGCGGCTGCCTTCGGTTTCCCGAAGCGCCATGACGAGGTCGAGGAAGTCTTCCGGCTTGTCGCTTTCGAAGGCTACAACCCATTCTTGATCGTCGAGTCCGAAAGAGTAGGTCGTATTCAGTTTGACCGACGGGAAGCGATGGCCGACTTCAATGTGCTCGTCCATCATGCCCTGACGCGCGGCCTTGGTGAGCAGGAACCACTCGCGAGTTTTCACAAATGGATACACGAAGATGTACTTCGCCTTGCCGGGAACCACGGTCAGCCGTTTGCTTTCCTGGTTCTCGTGGGTGTGATTGTCGACGTAAATGGAGCGTTTGGTGATCGCGAGGTACGAGTAGGGGTTGAGCAGATACTTGCCCAATCCGGACGCCAGGATCTTGGTGCTCATTTCCTGGAACAGCTCAAGTTCGTAGCTGATGCGCCAGAGCATCAGGTCGCAGTCGCCGCGAATACCGACGGTCGTATACGCAATGACGAGCACTTTGCCCTGGTATTCTTCCACGGCACGGAGAAACTCCTGCTTGCCACGTGTGCGCTCATCTTCGGGAAGGCGACGCCACGCCGGATCAACCTTGTAGAATGTGAAATTGACGTACTGGCGGCGGGCCGCTTGTTCGGGGCTGGACATGAGGAACCCTCCAGGCAACTTCTTGATAATGTAAAAGAATAAGAGCTAGCTCTTTAGCATTTCGTCTCCTGGGCTGTCAACACAGTCCACGGTGGTGAGGCAGCGAATTGACAGGCCTTCACCGATCTGGTACTGCCTGCACACGATGAGCCGCATGCGGAGATGGGGGGCCGAGTTCCCGTGTCTACGGGGCTTGCTGATCGCGGCAGGTCTGAGCGCTCCTGCGCTGTCGCATGGGATCGAGGTCCAGCCGACTCCCGAACAGATTCATGCCACAGTGGAGCGTGGACAAGCGGCTGCGGCTCAAGGCATTTCTCCCGATCAACTCCACACCTGGTTCGGTTCCGAAAAAGATCTGGCTCCCCGCGGGTTCATCATGACCAAGCTCGGGAGCCTGTTGGTGATGGCCAACCATTTGTCCTTGCGAGCGTTGTCGCCGACCGAACAGGACATCGCCCAGGTCATGGCCAATGAGAACCTGCTCATCAATGTAGTGCTCTACGGGGACCGACTCAATTTCGCGGCCGACAGTTACGTGGTCCTGGAGCAGGCCGGCCGGACCGTCAAGCCTGCCACGGTGCGATTTGATGCGCGAGGCGATCGCACAGCCGTGTGGCCGCAACAGCCGGCCTATCGGGCGAAGGTGATTGCGCAATTCCCCTATGCAGAGCTGGACCCGCGTGCGAAGACGACCCTCACCGTGTTTCCATCCGGCGGCGGGCAAGTCAGCTTCGACCTTGATTTCGCCCGTATCGAATAGTGTGAACATCCCGTCAATGCCCGTGTCCAGTATAAAGGTTGATGCCGTATGAACAAGTCGAACGCCTGGACGGCCGAAACCGTCGCCATTGGGTCTGAACTCCTCCTCGGTGGGCGTCTGGATACGAATTCCCTCTTCATCGCCGGCTGCCTGGCGGCCAGCGGAATCGAACTTCGGTACAAAACGACGGTGGGCGATGATCTCTCGGACATGGTGACGGTGCTCAAGGCGGCGGCCCGGCGTGTGCGGGTGGTGATCATCACGGGAGGATTGGGCCCAACCGTCGACGACCTCACGCGCGAGGCGGTTGCGCAGGCCACCGGGCATCGCTTGGTCCGGCGAAAGACCGCGCTGGACGAAATGACGGCCCGATTGGCTCAGTGGGGCAGAACCCCCACGACGTCGCAGTTTCGACAGGCGAGGATTCCGTCGGGTGCGGACATCCTGTCCAATCCGGTCGGCACCGCGCCGGGATTCGCCCTGGTGTGGAACGGAACGTTTGTTGCCGCGCTTCCCGGAGTCCCGCGTGAGATGGAGCCGATGCTGCGCGAAGGGGTGTTGCCACGTCTACAAGCCTGGATGCCTACGCAGAAGGTGCGGCCGGCGACACCGATGATTCGGCGGGTGCTGCATACGTCGGGCGTGCCGGAATCGGTTGTGGATCAGAAGCTGGCGGGGTTGGTGCCGCAACACAGTTCGGTCCAACTGGGCATCTATGCGTCTCCTATGGAAGTG
>WBZT01000465.1_pt2 | contig 29156 bp, 21 predicted proteins | sample 5204241 | NCBI WGS metagenome assembly WBZT01 (sample SAMN12344358, study PRJNA552823) | activated sludge metagenome | biome: Activated sludge suspended growth; feature: Nitrification reactor; material: Wastewater; isolation source: activated sludge from nitrification reactor of wastewater... | reverse complement strand
GAATCTGAGGTCGAACCACCCTTAGCGGGAGGCCATCACCACCCGGCCAATAACCGTGCAGGTTCAATGACTGAGCGGACGCGCCGCGACGGCTTTCACCCTCACTGGAGGACGGGATTGCCCTGCCGCCGGAGGGACCATCGGGTTGGCCGAAATTTTGACTTGGCCTGTCAGGCAAAGCCCGCTATCACACTTCGCATCAAGCCGTGAATTGAGATTTGCGGAAACCAATACCAATCATCTGACCAAAACATGAGCACTCCCAAGAGCGTGATAGACATGGCCAAAAAGGCCGGGGCGAAAATGGTGGACGTGAAGTTCGTGGACACATTCGGTACCTGGCAACATTTCACCGTTCCCATGGGCGAACTGACCGAAGAAGTCTTTGAGGAAGGCTTCGGCTTTGACGGCTCCTCGATTCGCGGGTGGAAATCCATCGAAGCCTCCGACATGCTGGCCATGCCCGACCCGGATAGCGCGTTTATTGATCCGTTCATGGCCGTTCCCACGCTTTCGGTCACCTGCACCATTGCTGAAACCGGTACCAAGGAAGCCTACAACCGCGATCCGCGGGGCATCGCCCAGCGCGGTGAGGCTTATCTGAAGAGCACAGGCCTTGCGGACACGGCTGTGTTCGGTCCAGAAGCGGAGTTCTTCATCTTTGACAATGTCCAATACGATCATCACTCAAACGGGACCTTCTATACGGTGGATTCCGAGGAAGCCATCTGGAATTCCGGGCGGGAGGAACTGCCCAATCTCGGCTACAAGATCCGGCACAAGGAGGGCTATTTCCCGGTTGCGCCCGTTGACACGCAGCAAGATATCCGCACCGAGATGTGCCTGGTGATGGAAAGCCTCGGCATCAAAGTGGAACGTCAGCATCATGAAGTCGCTACTGCCGGTCAGGCGGAAATTGATTTCCGTTTCGACACCCTCGTGAAGACGGCGGACACGATGATGCTCTACAAATACATCATCAAGAATGTCGCCCGGAAACACGGCAAGACCGTGACCTTCATGCCCAAGCCGCTCTTCGGCGACAACGGCAGCGGGATGCACACGCATCAATCGCTGTGGAACAAAGGCAAACCACTCTTCGCCGGCAAGGAATACGCAGGTTTGTCGCAAATGGCGCTTTATTACATCGGCGGCATCTTGAAGCACGCGAAAGCCCTCTGCGCGATCTGCAATCCTACGACCAACAGCTACAAGCGCCTTGTGCCCGGTTACGAAGCGCCGGTGAATCTCGCGTACAGCGCGCGCAATCGTTCGGCGGCCATCCGCATTCCGACCTTCAGCGAAAGCCCGAAGGCCAAGCGCATTGAATATCGCCCGCCCGATCCCGCCGCGAATCCATACCTCTGTTACACTGCCCTGCTCATGGCCGGCCTCGATGGGGTTTTGAACAAGATTGATCCCGGTGAACCGTTGGACAAAAATATTTACGAATTGCCGCCGGAGGAACTGAAAAAGGTGCCGAACGTTCCCGGCAGCCTTGGCGAGGCGCTGGATTGCTTGGAGAAGGATCATCAATTCCTGCTCAAGGGGGATGTTTTCACGGCGGACTTCCTCGACATGTGGATCAGTCACAAGCGCAAGGAGCACGATGCATTGCGCCTGCGCCCGCACCCCTACGAGTTCTTCCTCTACTACGATGTGTGAGCGGTAACCGTGGATTGACCTTTGAACCGGACGGCGCGGATTGATTCGATCCGCGCCGTTTGTTTTTTGCGGCATAAAGTTGCTGGCCGGTCACAGCGGGCGGAAAAAATCTGGCCTTGTGCTGGTGGCGATAGCACCTTGGAGCGTGCCCGCGCGGCTGACAACAGTCCCCGCCGTGGTTGCAGGAGCGATTGCGAATGGATTTCAGCGGTCAAGCGTTTGAAGCCGGCGCCTTCAACCCGAACTTCGCCAACGAAGTCGTGCCGGGCAGGATTGTTGCCGATCGCTCCCATTTTCATTTTCAGTCGGAGAGTCTCTGCCTGGAGATTCCGTTAACCCGGCTTTGCGCGCGCTTGGGTGAGGGCGAGGACGACCGGATTTACTTCTCCGACGCGGAGAATCTCGAATGGGAAATTTTCACCAACGACGAGCGGATTCTGGACCACCCCGCCATCACCATTGGGAGCAATGTCCGTTCGCAACTCAGCGCAGAGGCGACCCGCCGCGAAGTGAAACGCCGGTGGCGTGCGCTTGGGTATGTCGTGGGGGTGTGCGCGCTGGTGATCTGGCTTGGGCAACTGGCGGTGAGCGTCATGGTGCGTGCCGTCGTGGCCCGGTTGCCGCCGCGAGTGGAGCAGGAAATCGGCGATTCGATGATGACGGACGTCCGGCAGGAACTGGCCCTGATCAGCGATCAGGACCGGGTGACCAGTTTGCGAGCCGTGGCGGAACCTTTGATGCGCGCGGTTGGCGGCAGCACCAATTTCCATTTTTATATCGCGGAGGAGCAGGATCCGAATGCCTTTGCCTTGCCGGGCGGCCACGTCATCGTCACGACCGGGATGCTCCAACTGTGCCAGCGACCCGAGCAATTGCTTGGCGTGCTTGCCCATGAACTCGCGCACGTCACCCAGAAACACGGCATCCGGCAGGCCATTTCCGCCGCCGGGCCGTTTTTGATCTTCCGTGTTTTCATCGGTGGAAATGATCGTGGTTTGTCGGGTTTGGTGGGGCAGGCGTCGGATTTGTTGATTCGCAGCAGTTTCTCTCAAGGTTATGAAGCCGAGGCGGACGAAAAGGGTTGGGCCACGCTGGTTGCGGCGCGTATTGACCCGCGCGGCATGACTGAATCGTTCGAGCAACTGCAAAGCTGGGAGCGTGCGAAGCGGTTGGAAGACATCCCGCAGGCGTTCGCCAGCCATCCGGCGCTGGAGAAACGCATCGCGCGTCTGCAAAAGCGCTGGTCCACGGTTCCAGTGAAGGACACTTTCCTCGATCTCAAGCCGCTGACCCGGGAATTGCGCCAAGCTGCCGGCAATTAGCATCGCGCGGTCAGCCAGGCTGGCTGGCAAGAGGTGTTCCCCGGGCTTGGAAACCGAGGTGCATGCTGCCGAGGAAGGCTTGGCCAAAACTCTCACCCAGGGGCAGGAACGAAATTGGCTGGCGTGGGCGCATCTCTAACTGACTCCAATCACTGACTTACGGTCCACTGACTCTGTCAACTAACACTCACGTCCACGTCAGCCACTTTGAATCTAAGCCCGGACCGGGATTCGTCAAGGGACACAAATTCAGCACCGCATCCTCCAGGTTTGACCGGGCGTGGATGCCAAGCCGCCATCACTCCCACCGCGTCCGCAGCCAAAAAAGCCGGAGAACCAGTTGGTTCTCCGGGCGAATGACTGTGACCGGGGATTAACGGCGACCACCAGGCCCGCGATCACGATCCTGACCGTGACCGTAGTGGTGACGGTCGCGATCGGACCAGCGGTCATGACGCCAATTGCCATGACGATCGCGATGTGGTGTCACATAGACGACGGGCGGGCAGGGTGGCGATACCGGCCGGCACCCAATCACCGGCGCGGGCCGATGCGCCACCGGCGGACAGATCACCACTGGCGGACAAGGCGCGGCGATGACGACGGGCGGATGGAAACTGACTGGCGCCCCGAAAGTAACTTTCACCGACACGCCCGCCCGGGCAGATGCGGTGAGTCCGAAGGCCAGTCCGATTACGACTGCGGCGAGGAGGTTTTTTGTTTTCATACGCCAGATGAGACGGGGCGGTCCGCGAAAACTTCGAGCCCGCATCATTGATTAAGCAATGCCGACATTGATCAACCGGAGCTCCGCCGAAGTGAGAACGATCGCGCCGGAAGCTGAACGCTGTTCGCGCTGAAGCAAACAAATGCCCGCGGCATGAAGGAACATCAGCGCCGGGATCGTGGTTGCGGCGGCTGATGAGCGGCCTGTACTCGGGTGCGGATGTCCCGGCGGAACGCGACCTTCAGGTCGCTTCGGCGGGCGAAGGCGAAGGTGGCGGCGATTTCAATTCGGACGGGGAAGCGGCGGGAACGCCGCGCGCCACGGTGCGGAGCGCGACTGTGTCCGTCTCGTCGCGCCGCAGCGAAGCGATGGCGGAAGGACCAGTCGCAGCGCGTGGAAGTGGAAAGCCGGTTGAAATGTTCCGAGCGGTTCGCGCGGGCGGACGTGCTGCGGCTGGTGCTTCACACACAGCCGCGCTCCGGGAAAATCCCAAAGGGATTTCAGCAATCAGCCCAGCGTTGGACGACGACTTGCCGCGCCGTAGTGAAACGAAGGCGGGAGTCGGACTACGCTGGGTGGACAAATCGAATGGAACATCACCCGGAAAGGGAGCGCCGTAGGCGCGGCATAATTGTAGAACGAAGACCCCAAACCGAAAAAGCCCCGTCAGGGGCGGCATATTCCTGGAAAGCATTTCGACGCGGATGAAAAAACAAATCCCGGCGGAAGATGGCGCTCCTGACGGAGCTTGGAAATTCTTCGCGGGTGGTTTCTACAAAGATATCGCCCCTGCCGGGGCTGGTAGCGCGATTCCGCGTGGCGGGACGGCTTCAGCGGGCGAAGGCGAAGGAGGCGGCGATTTCAATTCCGACGGGGAAGCGGCGTGAACGCTGCGGGCCACCAAACTTAGTTCTCAAACAACTGAAAAGAATCCAAGAATTTGCTCGTCGTGTTATTGAACCTGATGTTCTTCCCCATCACACCAAGAGTAAATCTGCGATTCCCGACAAGATAAATTCTCATGCGGCCATCAACACCGCTCCCTGCCAAATCAATTTCGCGACCTGAATATCCTTTGAGGAAGATGTTCTTTTGAGAAATGGGCCGCATGACTCCCTGCGTGTTCAAAATTGCCCCTTCAACAGCTGCGTCGAGGCGTTGGGAAATGTTGAAACCACGGACAGTATCAGCAAAGTCGTCGCCGTATCCCGCCATAAAAACAGTCTTCCCGCTTTCAGCCATGAAAACTGTCGCTTCTTGAAACCGGGGATCATTCATTCGACCAGACACGACCTTTTTCTGAGGTGCTTTTGGAAATCTCATCTGGAACCCGCCTTCCGCCGATGAAAACTCAGTCCAGCCAAGAGAACTGATTCCTGTCTTACTCACATTAACAATCCACAAAACAAGAAGGACAATGCCAATGAAAATGACATACCCGACAACCTGATCGCGGATTTTCTTGATGGATTCAGCTGTGAGCATTTCTGTGCCAATCATTTTTCAACAATTAGTGACTGTCGATAAAATCCTTCGAGGAATTTCCCAATTTCTGAGATGATTTTCTCAAAGCGCTCAAACGTGATTAGGATGCGATCCCCGCGCTTAAACCATTTTAGAATTTCGCACCGCTCGCAATCTTCAGTCGCAAAACCGTTGTTGTGAATAATCGCTGTGCGGAGTAAGCGGATGTCTCCCATGATTGGAGATTTGATTTCATTTTTTTCCCTGCGAAGGTAGGCAGCAAATCTTCCTCGGTAATCATCCTCCCACCAGGAATAGATGGCTACCAAACAAAGGTTTCCAAGCATCTCGTAATTTCGGCCGTCCTCCGAATTTCGCTTTTTGAACTCACCCAACGTCGTTTGAACAAGACCATGAAGTTCAACCGGCTCATCATACTGCTTGAGGTATGGAACATCAGTCTGTTCATCCGGGAAGTTGGCGCTCTTTTGCCGTTGCTCTACATCGGTCCGCACCATTTCCAACCCCCTGAAACCGTCCAAATAAAAAACGTAGGTGTCTTTGACCACATTCAAAAACTCGCTGCAAAGGTTGTGAAGTGACTCTGACATCATCAAAAGCTCCCAAGCGCCCTCTCAATCCTCCCCATCACCTTCTCCTTCCCCATCACCTCCAGCAAATGATACAGGCTCGGGCCGGAGGGGTTGCCGGTGACGGCGAGGCGGACGGGATGGACGAGCACGCCGGCTTTCACGCCGAGTTCGGTGGCGGTGGCTTTCAACGCGGCTTCGAGGGGCGCGGCGTTGAACGGGTCGGCGGCGGCGAAGGCGGCGCGGAGTTTTTCGAGGCCCGGTTTGTTTTCAGGCACGAAACTTTTCTTCGCGGCTTCGGGGTCGTAGGTGATTTCGTCGCGGAAATAAAATCCGCCATAGGCCGGCAGTTCGCTGAAGGTTTTGATTTTGCCTTTGCAGGTGTCGAGCGCGGCTTTGACGTAGTTCACGTCGTGCGCGTTGGTGTCAATGCCGGCCTTGGCGAGCGCGTGGACGGCGAGTTCGTAGAAGCGGTCGTTCGGCAGTTCGCGGCAGTATTCGCCTTGCAGCCAGAGGAGTTTCTCGAAGTCGAACTTGGCGTTGTGCCGGAGAATTTGCGGCAGGTCGAAGCGTTCGATGACTTCGGCGAGAGAAAGTTTTTCGGTGTTGTCCTTGGGCGACCAACCGAGGAGACAGAGATAATTGTTCACGGCTTCAGGCAGAAAACCTTCGTCGCCATAGGTGGTGAGGGACGCGCCGCGGTCGCGTTTGCTCATCTTGCTGCCGTCGGCGTTCAGGATGAGCGGGATGTGCGCGTAGCGCGGCGGCTCGACGCCGAACGCGCGGAAGAGCGCGATGTGCTTGGCGGTGTTGCTGAGGTGGTCCTCGCCGCGAATGACGTGCGTGATGCCCATTTCGAGGTCGTCCACGACGTTGACGAAGTGGAACACGGGCTGGCCGTCGCTGCGGACGATGACGAAATCGGGATCGGCTTCCTCGCGGTCGGTGAGTTTGCGGAGCACGTCGCCGACGACGAGGTCCTGAATGGTAATGGGCGCAAGTGGCATTCTGAATTTGATCGCCCCTTCGTGCTCGTAGGCGAGGCCCCGAGAGAGCAATGCTTCAACGCGGGCTTGATAGTTTGCTTTGCGTTGGGATTGGAAATACGGGCCGCGGTCGCCCTTGCATGGGCCGGTGGCGTCGCTGGTGAGCGGGCCTTCGTCCCAATTCAGGCCCAGCCAGCGGAGGCCCTGGAGGATCACGTCCACGGCTTCCTGGGAATTGCGCGCGGCGTCGGTGTCCTCGATGCGCAGGACGAACGTGCCGCCGGTGTGGCGGGCGTAAAGCCAGTTGAACAAAGCGGTGCGCGCGCCGCCGATGTGAAGATAACCGGTGGGCGACGGGGCAAAGCGAACGCGAGTTTTCATTGCGGAGGATTTAACCACGGACGAACCCAAATGGACACGGAGAAAAATCAGCGGGTGCGGGCCGCCTCCAGGCGCCGCAGCATTTCGCACAGCGCCCCGAGGCGCGGCGTGGCGACACCGGCCTGCCGGCCCTGGCGCAATGGTTCGAGAAAAAGGCTCTCCAGTTCGAGGGGGCGGCCCAGTTCAAAGTCCAGCAGGGTCGAAGCTTTGTACGCCCCCATGGTGCGTGTCCGCTCGATTTGTTCTTCCGCGAGCGACCCGGCGACGGCCAAGCCAAGCGCGTTTGCGATGGCGATGACTTCCTGCATCAGTTCACAAACGAGTCGCTCCCAGCGCGGGTCGGCGAGCAATTGGTCGGTAGTCAGGCAGGCTAGTGGAGGAAGCGGGATTGAAGGTGGCGAATGGACAAGCGCCTCGTGGCCGGCGGCGCTGGCCACGCCCAGTCCATTGAATGGGATGTTCCAAACCAGTTTCTCCCAATGCGCCTGACGGAGATTGTCTGTCACCCGCGCGGGCACGCCGGCGGCGTCAAAAAGCGCGGCGAGTTGGCGCGTGCGCGGCCCGGGTTGGCAATTGAACTCACCCAACACGATCAAGCCGTGGTCGAGATGCTGCACCGTACCCGGCGCGATGCGATTGAGGCAGACGAAGCAAAGGCCGCCGAGAATCTGGTTCGCAGGAAAGAGCCGCGCGAGTGCTTCTTCGTTGCCCAGGCCATTCTGGAGGGTGACGATGGCCGTTTGCGGCCCGATGAGCGGTGGCAGCAATTGCGGGAACGTTGCATTCGCCGTCGTCTTGAGCGCGACGAATACGACGTCGTTGCGGCCGATTTCCTCCGGCGACTTTGCGCACCGCGGGCGTACCGTGAAATCGCCTTTCGGACTGAGAATCTGGACGCCCTGGCGGCGCACCACGTCATAATCCGAACGAAGGAGAAAATGCACCTCCGTCCCGGCCCGGGCGAGCATCGCCCCGTAGTAGCTGCCGACGGCGCCGCAGCCGACAATGGCGATTTTCATGGATCGGGAGGGAAATGGGTTTTCGGATTGAAGGCGAACCGGTTTGGCGAAGCCCACGGTCCATGGTCCAACAACGAAAAAAAAAGCACCCCGGCACGGGCCGGAGTGCTTGGGAAGCGAAAACCAATTACTTGCTGCCGAGGATGGCGTCCTTGGCCGCCTTGGCGACGCGGAACTTCACGACGCGCTTGGCTGCGATCTGGATCTGTTCACCCGTGGCAGGATTGCGGCCGATGCGGGCCTTGCGGTTGACCAGCACGAGCTTGCCGAGACCGGGCAGGGTGAAGGTGTTCTTCGCGTTCTTGTAAGCGAGCGCCGCGATGTGCTCGAGAATCTCCGCCGCCTGTTTTTTCTTGATGCCAGCCTTATCCGCGATTTCGGCGGCAATTTGGGACTTCGACAATGCTTTAGCCATAGTGTGTTTAGTTGTTGTTTGGTTTTGTGTAAACGTCAGCCGACTTGCTTAGAGTCACTCGACTTGAATCGAATTAAAGACTTTCGCCACGCCCCTGCAAGCAAAAACAAAAAAAACTTCCTGTAAAATCAAGGGTTCTGTGCGCCTCGGGGATAACGCGGAGCTTGACTTGCCGCAGCGTTTTCCCAACATCGCGGCGTGGCGCTCTTCACCATCCAAAACGAATTTCGATACGACATCGTCCGGAAGATTTTCGAAGGCGGAATGGGTGTCGTGTACGAGGCCGAGCAGCGCGGAACCCGGGATTTCGTCAAACGCGTGGCCATCAAGGTCGTCCGTCCCAATTACGCCAGCCAGTCCACCTTCATCGAGAATTTTATCGGCGAGGCCAAACTCGTCGCGGACCTGATTCATACCAACATCGTGCAGACCTATCACCTCGGGGAGGCGAACGGGGTTTACTTCATCTGCATGGAGTTGATCCGCGGCGTGAATCTGGAGCAGTTTGCCCAGCAACTCGCCGACAAACGCCGGATCCTGCCCCGGGAGCTTTCCGTGTTTATCACCAGCCGCATCGCGCGCGGGCTGGCCTACGCCCATGCGAAGACGGACAAGGATGGCCGGCCGCTGGGCATCGTCCATCGGGATGTCAGTTTCAAGAACATCATGATCGCCTTCGAGGGCGACGTGAAGCTGACGGATTTCGGCATCGCCAAGGCGAAGGGATTCCTGATTGACCAGGAGGGGGAGATCGTCGCGGGCAAGGCGGACTACATGAGCCCGGAGCAGGCGGATTTCAAGATCACCGACAAGCGCTCGGACATTTTTTCCACGGGCGTCGTGCTCGCTCACCTGTTGCTCGGGCGGAATATTTTCAAAGGACCGACCGCCGAGGAATCGCGCCAGCGAGTCATGACCATGCCGATCCCGGATTTTCGGACGTTGGATGAACGCATTGACGACCCGTTGAACGAAATTCTGCAACGCTGTCTGAGCCGGAGTCTCGAACAACGTTACACTACCGCGGATGAATTGATGACGGCTCTGGAGTATTACATCTACAAAGGCGGCTACGGCCCCACCAACGAAACCCTCGGCAAATTCATCCGCGAGCTGTTTGGGCAGAGCATTCCCGCGCCCGTGCGGCCGACCCCGAGCGATGCGACGGTGATTTTGCCGCCGCGCCCGCCTGCCTGAGGCGCAAGGCCATGAAGCATTCCAACTCCGGCTCAATCGTGCAGCTTGGGCTGTTACAAACCCACGCCACAGCCGCTCCCGGCCCCAATCTCCAGCGCACCCTCGCGCTGGCCGAACGCGCCGCCCGGCGGGGCGCCCAGATCGTCTGCACCCAGGAACTTTTCCGCTCGCAGTATTTTTGCCAGAGCGAGGACTACGAAAATTTCAAACTCGCCGAATCCATCCCCGGCCCAAGCACGGATGTGTTTCAGAAACTGGCGAAGCGCCACAAGATCGTCGTTATCGCGTCGTTGTTTGAGAAGCGCGCGGCGGGCGTTTACCACAACACGGCCGTCGTCATTGACGCGGACGGGGCGATCCTGGGCTGCTACCGAAAGATGCACATCCCGGACGATCCGCTGTACTACGAGAAATTCTATTTCACGCCCGGCGATCTCGGCTTTCGCGCCTGGCAAACTCGTTATGGCAGGATCGGGGTGCTGATCTGCTGGGATCAGTGGTACCCCGAAGCCGCGCGACTGACCGCGATGCAGGGGGCGCAGATACTTTTTTACCCAACCGCGATCGGTTGGCATCCGGCGGAACGGCAGGCCCACGGGGCGCATCAACACGGCGCGTGGGAACTGATTCAACGCAGCCATGCCGTCGCCAATGGCTGTTACGTGGCCGCCGTAAACCGCATCGGCTTGGAAAAGCCCGTGGGCGGTGACGGCATCGAATTCTGGGGCCAGAGCTTCGTCGCGGGTACGTCGGGACAGCTTCTCGCCAAAGCGGCCCCGGACCGGGAGGAGGTCCTGGTAGTTCCCGTTGACCTGGCGCAAGTGGACACCACGCGCACGCACTGGCCGTACCTGCGTGACCGACGGATTGATGCTTACGGCGGATTGACGAAACGGTTGATTGATTGAGCCATACAAACCGCCGAGCACGGGCTTGACCGGACTCGCGATTGCAGTTCTATTTTGCCCGTGATTGCAACCAAAGCCAGACCCGCGAGCCGCCGGCTATCGAACGACCAGACCAACCGCCGATGGACGTTCGACGAAATGGTCGCCGAGTTGGAAGAGAGCAATTTGCCCACAGAGCTTTGGGATGGAGAACTTGTCATGTCGCCCGCACCGTCATTTTTTCATCAAGAAATCGTGGCACGGTTTCACGAAGCCCTCAGTTTCTGGGTTCGCAAACATTGTCTGGGCAAAACCAACCTCGCGCCGCTCGACATGGTCCTCACCAACTCCCGTGCGACGCAGCCCGACGTGGTGTTCATTTCCAACGAACGGCTTGGCTTGATCAAGACCCACCTCATGGGCGCGGCGGACCTCGTGGCGGAAGTGATCTCGCCCGGCTCGCGCCGTCGCGACCGGATTGACAAGCGCGATCTCTACGAGCAGCACGGGGTGAAGGAGTATTGGCTGATTGACCCCGAGGCGCAGACGGTTGAGGTGTTGTTCCTGACGCGCGGGGAGTATCAACTCGTGGGCCGCTGGAGTCCGGGGCAGACCACCGAGTCGCGCCTGCTCAAAGGCTTCCGGGTCAAGGTAGCCGAGTTGTTCGACACGCATTGACCGCGCGATGGCCGACCGACCCCCCGCTTGGATCACCGGCGCACGCGGCCTGATTGGCAATCAATTCGTCCAAAGCGCGCCGGCGCACGCGCCGAATTGGCAGGTGCGGGGACTCACTCGCGAGCAACTGGACCTGCTGGATTTCCCCGCCGTTCGCCGCGCGTTCATCGAACAGCGGCCACAATTGATCATCCATTGCGCGGCGATGACCCGGACGCCCGATTGCCAGTCGCAACCCGAACTGGCCCGCCGCATCAATGTCGAGGCCACGCAGGTCCTCGCTGAACTCGCGTCCGGAATTCCGTTCCTGTTCCTTTCCACCGACCTCGTCTTTGACGGCCGCCGTCCGCCTTACACCGAGTCGTCGCTCGTCAGTCCGTTGAGCCACTACGGCGAAACGAAGGTTGCAGCCGAGCAGGTCGTGCTCGCCAATCCCCGCCATCTGGTCGTGCGCACCTCGCTCAACTACGGCGCGTCCCCCACCGGCGACCGTGCTCCGAACGAACAACTTCGCCTCGCCTGGCAGCGCGGCGAACGCCCCAAGCTTTTCACGGACGAATTCCGTTGCCCGATCCCGGTCGCGGTCACCGTCCGCGCCGCCTGGGAACTGATTGCCAAACAACAAGCCGGCCTGTTCCACGTCGCCGGCAGCGAACGGCTGTCCCGGCACGCGATTGGCGAACTCATCGCCGCGCGCTGGCCGCAGCTCAATCCGCGGATCCAAGCCGCCTCCGCCCGCGAGTACCCGAATCCACCGCGGCCCGCCGACACCACGATGAACTGCGCCAAGGCGCAGGCCGTGCTTTCCTTCGCGTTACCCAAATTCAGCGAGTGGTTGAAGGCGAATCCGAACCAGGACATTTGAGGCAGGTCGTTTTTTGTTTTTCGCCGCTGATGGCTTGACGATGCGACCCCGGCTGTGTCAGAAGAAGCCACCCTATGATTGACCGCACACAAGTAATTCGGATGGTTTTCCTGGCCGGCCTGCTGAATGTCTTCGGAGCGCCAGCGTCCGGCGCCGCGAGTTGGAATTTGCAGGCCGAATGGAGCGAGTCCGCCAATCCGCATTCGGTCTGGTCACTGAACGAAGGCGACAACCCGCTGCCACACATTGATTGGCTGGAACGCACGTGGGGAAGTTATTCCGCCGCCCAGCCGGGTTGGGCGAGGGCGGAGGAAGCGCACAACCGCCTGCCGGTCTGGTTTCAGAGCCGGGGTTACGAGAATTACCCCGCCGATTTCGTCGCAGGTGACATCGTCGTCCACACCACTGACGAGGCCAACGGGGTGGGAAACGGACCGGCGAATGTCCGCTGGACCAGCCCCTTCAATGGCGTTGTGAACCTCGTCGGCGGTGTCTGGATGGGCCGAGACATCGGGCGGGTTAACAACTGGACGATCTACAAGAACTCCACGGCACTCACCAGCGGGGGCATCGCTTCGGGCGATCCCTACAGTCGAACAAATCCATTCAGCTTCGCGGCAGGCTCGGGCGGTACCGGCGCGGTGACCGGCTTGTCCGTCGCAACCGGTGACGTGATCAAACTGGAGTTCAACAAATCGGGTACGTACGGCGATTTCGTCGGTGTGGACCTCACCATCACGACCGAGGTTGTCACCAGCCCGCCCGCCTTCTGCACGAACCTGACGGTGCTCACTCCCAACGGCCAGACGAATCTCAACTTTTGCAGCGCTGGCCCGGGAAAACTGCAAATCTTCCACGCCCACCCGAATGCGGAACTGCGCTGGGCCGCTTCCACCAACGCCTACTACCTGCTCCAGGCCAGTGAATCGGTGGCTCCCGTAAACTGGTCCAACGTGTTTGGGATTACGTTGGGCAACGGATCCAACCTCACCGTGATCCAACCCATCACGGCGATTCCTCAGCGCTTCTTTCGGCTGCTGACCACCGAGTGAGGCATCCCGCGAACTCGCGCGCGCGGCGACCTTTGCCAGTGCGCCAGCTGCGAGCTGCGGCTAACCTCAACCCGGATTGGCGCAGCAAACCCCTTTACCCGTGAGCCCGCGCACCTCCCCAATGGCTCGCTACCGCGGCCGCCTCGCTCCCTCTCCGACCGGCTACCTGCACCTCGGGCACGCGCGGACCTTCTGGATCGCTCAACAGCGCGCCCGTGCCTGCGCCGGCACGCTCGTGTTCCGGAACGAGGATATGGATGCCTTGCGTTTCAAGCTGGAGTTCGTCGCCGCGATGTTTGAGGACCTGAAGTGGTTTGGTTTCGAGTGGCAGGAAGGCCCGGACGTGGGCGGGCCGTGCGCGCCGTACAATCAGAGCGAACGGACTTGGTTTTACCGCGCCGCGCTGGAGAAACTGCGTGCGAACGGGTCCATTTTTCCCTGCACATGTTCCCGGAAAGATATCCAAGCCGCCGTGCGTGCGCCGCACGCGGGAGATGATGAACTGATCTATCCCGGAACCTGCCGGCCAAGGCCGGAAGCCAGAGGTTGGAGGACAGAAGTCGGACTTCCGGCCTTGGGCCTCGGACCTCAGACTTCCGGCCTCCGGTTTTCCTGGCGCTACCGTGTTCCCGACGGCGAAACCATTTCCTTCACCGATGGCAACCTCGGCCCGCAGCAATTCGTGGCCGGCAAGGATTTCGGTGACTTCGTCGTCTGGCGGCCCGACGACGTTCCGGCTTATCAACTCGCCTGCGTGGTGGATGATGCCGCGATGCGGATCACCGAAGTCGTGCGCGGCGCGGACCTGCTGAAATCCACGGCGCGCCAGTTGTTGCTCTACCGCGCGCTTGGCCTGCCTGCGCCGGATTTCTTCCACTGCCCGCTGATGACCGACGCAACTGGCGTGCGCTTAGCCAAACGCCACGACGCCCTCAGCCTCCGCAATTTGCGGGAGCGCGGTGAATCACCGGAAATCATTCGCCGCGCGTGGCAACTTCCCGTCTCATAGCCGGGCGCCGGTGGGCCGCCTCATTTTGACTTCGGCAACTTCGCTGTCGTCACCCAACCCTTGACCCGCTGCTCCAGCACGTCCAGCGGCAGGGAACCGTTGCCGAGCACCTGATCGTGAAATTGGCGCACGTCGAAGTTGTCGCCAAGCTCCCGCGTGGCGTAGGCGCGGAGTTCTTTGGTCTTGAGTTGACCGATCTTGTAGGCGAGCGCCTGGCCGGGCCAGACGATGTAGCGGTCCACCTCGACCGTGATGTCGTGTTCGTTCTTGCTGGCATTGGCGAGGAAGTAATCAATCGCCTGCTGGCGTGACCAACCTTTGGTGTGCATCCCGGTGTCCACGACCAGCCGGATGGCGCGCCACATTTCATAAACGAGCTGGCCGAACTTCGTGTAGGGGTCTTGGTAGAAGCCCATTTCGTAGCCCAAGCTCTCGGCGTAAAGTCCCCAGCCTTCGACGAACGCCGTGTGGCCGCCGTGTTTGCGGAACTCGGGCACGCCGGTCAATTCCTGCGCGAGCGCGATTTGCAGATGATGACCGGGAACGGATTCGTGCAGGCTCAACGCCTCCATCTCCCATTTAGGGCGGGTGTTCAGCGCGTAGGTATTCGCGAAGTAATTTCCCGGCCGGCCCGCGTCCGGCGAGCCTGGCTGGTAATACGCCGTCGTCTGCGATTCCTCGGCATACGCCGGCACGGGCAAAACGCCATACGGCAGGCGCGGCAGCGTGCCAAACAAATGCGCCAGTTCCGGGTCGGCGCGCTTGCAGATGTCGCGATAGCCGCGGATCAAATCGTCCTTGTTTGTGTAAAAGAAACGCGGGTCCGTCCGCAGAAAAATCTGGAATTCCCCGAAGCTGCCCTTGAATCCGGATTTGGCGATCACCTTTTCCATCTCCCCGCGGATGCGCTGCACCTCGGACAGACCGAGTTCGTGAATCAGTTCGGGCGTCAACCGAGTCGTGGTGCTGACGCGAGCCTTGTGGGCATACCAGGCTTTGCCGTCCGGCAAGTCCACACAGGCAATACCCTCGCGCGATTTGGGCAGGTACTCGTTGACCAGAAACTCATGCAGCCTGGCAAAGGCGGGAATGAGCTTCTCCTTCAGCGCGGCGCTGGCTTCAGCGCGAAGCGCTTCGCGGTCAGCCGAGGAAATGGCCGTGGGGAATTGCTTGAAGGGTTCGAGCAGCGGGTTCTTTTCGAGATCGTCCGCCATCTGATTTTTCACTTGCTGCGGTACGTCGCGCAGGGTGATGCGTGGTGGCGTCAAGCCGGCGGCGAGTCCCTTGCGCAACAGCACGAGCGTCTGGTCCACCACTCGATCCCCTGTCCGCAGGCGGGCGACCATGTCCCGGTAATCCTTCAGCGTGGCGCGCGGTGCGATCTCGAAAATCTTCGCCAGGTCCTGCTGCACGCCGCCTAGTTGGTTCACGGGCATCAATTCCTCGGGAAACCGGTTGCCCGCTACCGCCTGGTCGAGATTGTATTTGAACAGGTCGTAGTTCAACTGGTCGTTCGCGCCGAGTTTCGCGCGGCGAATGGAATGGAGCACCGCCAGTGGTGCCTGCCATTCACGTTTGCGCCGTTCGATGGCGTCGAGCGAGAGGTCGCTCCAGCGGTGGTTGAGGCCGGGGTAGCCAACCTCCGTTGCCAATTCGGGGTTGTCCGCCAGCGTGTGCCGCCAGTCCAACTCGAGCAACCGCCGCAGGCGCTCGGCATCGCGCCCGCCGGACTTGGCGAGCTGGGCACAATCACGCTCGAATGGAGTTTGACCGGGCGCCTTCTCAAGCGGAACGAGGAGGACGCACAACGATAGCAAGGAGGAATGGAAGCCGCGTTTGGTCACGGGCCGGAAGATACCAATGACCCTTCCGCAAGCAAGCGGCTGGACGTTTCGACGCTTGGCCGGGCGGTTCTCGCACGACCCGGAGTGATTGCGGTAATCGGCGCTGGCGATCAAACAACCTGGCTGTTCTGCGCCCTAGTACGCCGGCTTGCTCAAGCGGAAGAAACGCTGGCTGCCCGTGGCTGGGAGCGAGATTTCCCCGCTGCACGCCGTTAATTGCGGGTGCGTTGGTCACGCTTTCCCACGGCCCGGGATTCAAATCTGAGCGCGCGACGAGTTGATAATCGCCGTATGCAGCCGGCCAGGACAACCGCATAAATCCGGAGGCGACGGTGCCGGTCAGCGCGGTCAGCGATAGAATTGTGCCCGTGATGGCGGTCGCGCCTGCCAAGGGCAGCGTCAACGCGAGCCCGTGGAGTAACAGGGCATGTGCTTTCATAGAATTGAGGATTACCCGATTGTGCTCCTTCAGTCATTTACCCGAACTCGGAAGAAGCGTTGCGTAACCGTGGCCGGCAGGTTGGTCCACGTCATCGGCGTGGCGATGGTGCCAGGGGTGTAGGGCACCCAACCGGCGGTGCCGGGCACGGGTTGCCAGTTCGGCGTGCCGAGGTCGTCGGTGAAAATGACTTCTGCCCAGATGCCGCCGCGACAGATCGTGGAGAGGGTGAAGTTCGTTCCACTCAGACCGAAGTTTAGCAACTCGACTTGGGCAGCAGGCAGGCCGGCGAGATCGCCGCGCCCTGCGTTATAGCTGGGCACGACATTGTTGACGAGCAGTGTGCGGGCGTAGTTCGTGGAAGGGAGGTACTGATAGACGCTGTCATTCTCCGAGGCTTCGTAGCCGAAGAGCTTGTTCGCCGGCGCGCTGCCCGGCACACAGGCAATGCCGCAGCAATAGGGAATGTAACCGTCTGGCAAAGGAACCGTGTCCCGGTAAACCTGCGTCAGCGTTCCAGTGCGTGGATTGAGCTGGTAGAGGAATTCATGATAGGCGAAAAGGAGCGAACCATCCGGCATTTGCGTGAGGTCGCCGGCCGTGGTAGACGCGTTGAGGTTTGTGGAGAGAGCGACGGCGACGCCGACTTGCTCGCCCGTGGTTGGATTGACTTCGAGCAACTCGCGGAGCGCGTAATCGAAGGCCAACAGCCGGCCGGACAGCGTGAAGGTGGCACCGCGGATGTTCCGGCCGGACAGCACCGGCCCCACCACCGTGGCCACTGCCGTCGTGGAATCCAACATCAGCAGCCGCGAACCCCCGACGGCGTTCACCTGGAAGGCAAACAGTCCACCTGCGGGTGACATCGCGAGCCCGTCGGCCTCGATGTTCACGCCGGAGAGGTTCACGATCCCAAGCTCGCGGGCGTTCGCGCCGTTTTCATCGAACCAAAACATCGTGGTCGGAGGTTGCGAGACTGGATCATGCGTCTTGAGTCCCCAAAAGCCGTTGGCGCCGGGCAGGCTCAACGCCAGCCGGCTGATCTCGGCGCCGCTCAACGCGCGGTTATAGATGCGCGCGTCGTCAATGCGGCCCGCGAACGCAACATTCTCGTTGTCGTCCTTGCTGATGCGCAGGGTGGCGATCGTGTTGGCGATGGTGATTGGGCCGACGACGTTCGTCAGCAGCGGCACGCCGTTGAAGTAGAGCTTCACGGCGTTGTGGTCGTACGTCGCGGCCACGTGATACCACACGTTGGTGGCGACGGGAGCGGGCAGATCGGCGAAGGTCTGGTAGCCGGGCCAGAGCACGGAATCGGTGTTGAACTGGCAGAACAATTGGCGACAACCATTGGCGAAACCAAATTGGTAGCCGAAGTTCCCCGAATACGGGCCGCGATGGTTTCCGACCTTCGAGATGACGCAGCGGCCCGGACCCGGCGCATCATCGGTGCGGTCGAGATTCACCCACGCTTCCAAGGTAAATTGCGTCCAGGCGTCCAGGTCGGCATGGCCATCCGGAATCATGACCGACTGGTCAACGCCGTTGAATTGGAAAGCCTGCCCGAAGCGCCCCGGCGCGTAGGTCGGAGTGGTGCTGCCCGTGCCATTGTGCGGCCCAGCTGAGTCGAGCATGTCGCCCTCGGCCTGCCACCAGGCAACGAGCCCGGACGGCAGGGTATTCGTGGTCCACTGTTGGGCCATCGCGCTTACCAGTGGCAGCGTCAGCGCAAGGGTTCGAAGGAGTATCGCGTTAGCTTTCATGGAGTCATGAGGTGTTGATCCGTTTCATTACTTTGCTGCGTTCGCGTGGAGACCAGATCACGGATGCACCAACCGGTAGAACATGCCGCCATTCCGTGCCGGGACAGTCAGGCTCATGTTCAGGCCGCCGTTGACGATGGCGAATCCGTCGCCGCCGCCCGGCATCCAGTTCAGCGCGTTCACGTCTGACTGTTGCTGCAACGACCAACCAGGCGTCGCCGAGGGCCAGGTCACGCGCACGCCCTTGCCGTGACGCTGGATGCTGAGCATGGGCCGGGTGGTGACGGGCGCAAACGCCGTGGTGTTGAGCAGCACAGTCACCGTGCCGTCGTGGAAGTTCGGACAAGCCAGGTCCAGCTTGCCGTCGCTGTTGACGTCGGCGGAGAACACGTTCGGAATCCGACCAACCGTCACAGTCGTGTCGTATCCGAAGCCGCCGCCGCCATTGTTGGTGAGCACGCGCAACGAGTTGGCTTCGGTGCTCGCGCAAATCAGGTCCGTGGCGCCGTCGCCGTTGAAATCCGAGGCCGCGCAGGTTGATGGGTAATTGCCGACTGCGATGGTGGCATTCAAGCCGAAGTCACCGCTGCCGTCGTTGGTCAACACCGTCATCGTGGCGGCGCCCCAGTTCACGCTGACCAAATCCACTTTGGCGTCGCCGTTGAGATCTGCCGTCGAGACCGAATTCGGAAAATGCCCGACCGGAAGCGTCGCGCTGAAACCAAACGTGCCGCCATTGTTGGTCAACACCGTCAGCGTGTCGTCATTCTTGTTTGCGCTGATCAAATCCGGCATGCCATCGCGGTTGACATCTGCGGCAGCGACGGCGAGCGGTTCACTCCCGACTGGAAGCGTGGCACTGAAGGCAAAGTGGCCGTCGCCCAGATTCGTCAGCACGGTCAGGGAGTTTCCTCCCGCATTCACACAAACCAGATCGAGTGTGAGGTCCCCGTTGACATCCGTGACTGCGAGGCCATGCGGGCGACTGCCTACCGGAACGGTCGTGTGGCTGCCGAAGCGACCGCCACCATCGTTGGTCAACACGGTCAGGGTGTTGTCCGTTTCATTGGCGCTGATCAGGTCGGGCTTGCCGTCGCCGTTGACATCCGCGGCCGCAACCGCCGTTGGCCCGTGGCCAATGATCAACGATACGTTGGAGCCGAAATCACCGCTGCCGTTGTTGGTCAACACTGTGAGGGTGTTGTTCCATCCGCCCGGATCACCGGGAAGCCCCCAGCGAAAACCGTAGCTGGCGCTGATCAGGTCCAACCGGCCGTCGCCGTTTACGTCGGCGGCGGCCACGCCGTCCGGCCCACTGTTCTCGTCGCCCACAACCAGGGTGGCGGTGGTGAAGGTGACGGGCGGTCGCGGTTGGATGCGCCAGATGCGGTCGCCGGTAAAATCGCTGGCGTAGAGCGCGCCGTCGGGGCCGAACGTCAGGCCCTCAATGGCGCCAAAGCCGCTGCCGACCGTGGTCGGCGTACCATCAAGAGCGATGCGGATGAGGTCGCCGCCGTCCGCGATCGCGTAAAGGTCGGTCGTCCACATTCCACCGGGTCCGCGCGCCAGCGGGCTGGCCACGCGAACGGTAGCGAAGTTGGCGTTGGACAGGGTACCGCTTGCGGAATAGAGCAGCAGCCTTCCCGGGGCGTTCGCCGGACTGACCACAATTCGATCTGCCGTATCGCTGGCAAGGAAGACGGCATCCGCCAGATTGAACAACAGAACGGGTGTTGTGCCATCGCTGCGATAGACACGGCCTTGGGCGCCATCGGTGAAAAGCAGGCGACCTTGCGCATCGAAGGCGAAACCGGACGTGTTGTTGTAAAGACCGCTCGGGCCAAAGAGCGGAGTCACGTTTTCATCCGGCGCAATGCGCCAGACCGCGCCGATGCCGGGACTGGTTTGCCCGCCGACGAGCACCGCCCCGGCAAGCCCGCAGATGGCTCCGGTGCGGTCCACGATCACGGCGTCGGGGTCGGGGATTGCGGTGTTGCCGAACTCCGTGACGGGCGAGCCTCCGGGGCCAACGCGATGAATTTTCACCGCGTCTGGTGCCCCGCCGCCGGAACCGCCATTGTCCCGCCCGACATACAGCGCACCATCAGAGTCAAACGACATCGCCAGCGGATCGGTGACCGTGGCGTAAACCGTGGCGGTCGCCCCGGGAACTTGAGGTTGCGCCTGCGAGCCCGCCAGCGGCAGCGTCAACGCGAGGGCGGTGAGGAGGATTTTTTTCATGGTGGTTTTCTCTGATGGATGGTGGAAGTGAAGGGTGAACGCACCGGACATCAGGGGTTGAGGTTCAGTCGGAAGAACCGCTGCGGACGCGTCGAGGAATTTATCGGCACAGACACGGCATTGCTCGTCGCGGAAAAAGCGTCGGTCCAGTTGAGCCAATCACCGTCAGATAGATTGGTCCGGTATTGTAATGAGTACAATCGTCCGATCGTCGCATCCCATTCAATCGCCACGGCATTTGGACCGTTGTGCCGGACGCGCAAGGGCGGCGGGATGGGCGAGGCCGCCAGCCCATACTTCTGCGACAGGTAAAGCTGTACGGCATCCAGTTCGGGCCCGCCAAGCTGGTGGTCATAGACGAGTACTTCGCACAGCACGCCGCCGAAGTTCTCGCTGGTGACGGGCGGATTGCCGAACGCGTCGCTGTTGCGCCAACCGACGATGGCCTGGCGGTTGATCGCAACGAAGTCCGCCACGTCGTTCAACGTCGGGGACTGTTGGCCGAAGACAAATGCGTCGGTGCTGGGAAGACCGCTGATGTAGCTGGCAAGTTCGCCGGGCTTCGTCCCAAACAGGGCGGCGTGAATGTAGAACCCGCCCGGCGATTCCTGATGACTACGGTAAACGTAATGAAAGGGAGAGGAATGGTGTTGAATCCCTTTGTCGTAGATGCAGAACTCCTGCATAACACTGGCAGCTGAGATCGAAACGTGCGTCCCTTGATGGGCACTATTGCCGACGATGACAATCGTGCAGTTGGTGAAGTTGAGCAGGCTGCTGTTGGCGGTTGCCAACGCGTCCCCGGCGGATTGGCTGAAATCTACGCCCGGCAATCCGCCAAGCGCGTTCGTGTGATACACCGGTGCGGCGAAGCCAGCAGAAGTGGCGTCGAGGCCGTTCCCGCTTAGGTCGCGCCAGATGGTGACGGGTGCGCCGTCGGTCGGATTGTCGCCGCCAGCGTTGAGATTGCCGGCGTCGAGCCAAAGTCGCAGCCCCCGCGCCACAGGCAGCGTGCTGTTCGCATCCAACTCCACGATCCGGAGCCCAAATCCCGCACGGACTTGAGTGAATTGTGCGATGAAATACTGCCCGGTCACCGGCGGAAACGCGGCTGATAACTTGATCAACGAACTGCCGTAGCCGCCTGACGCCACTGCGGCCTCATAGGGAAAATGAACATCGCTCTCCACCAAGGGGCAGATGACGTTGTAGTTCGTGTCCGCGAGTTTGAGCGCAAAGTGACTGGCGGCGCGGTTGGCCGAAGCGTCGCCATCGTCGGCTAGCCAGAGGTTGACACTGCTGAACGTGACCGGCGCCGGCAGACGGAAATACACCGTTGCGATCCCGCCGGCTCCGAGGTCGGCGAAGACTACATTGCCGGGCTCCAATCCACTCGTGGCTGAGCCGAAAATGTCTTGCAGGTTGGAAAAGGCGAGGTGCGTCGGCGAGCTGATCGCCGCGTTGACGATGGCCTTCCCAAACAAATCGTTGGTGGTGTTGCCCGGCGCAGGACTGGCTGCGATCTGAATGGTCGCCGCGCCTGCAATCGTCAGCAGCAACGGGGCAGTGTTCGTGCCCGCGGCGTTGCCCACGACCAGCGTGGCGTTGAACTTGCCCGGCACGAGCGGCGCGCCGCTGATCAGGCCGTTGGTGTGATTCACGGTCAAACCAGCCGGCAGCCCGAGCGCATCGTAGAACCTCGTGATGCCGCTGGGCGTGATCCAGTAGGACAACGGTTTGCCCTCCTGGCCGCCGATCGCGGCGGTGCTGGTGACACTCGGCGCGCTCAACTGCGCGTGTGCATCCAGTTCCACCACGCGCGGTCCGATCGCCGCGCCTTCGATGAACTGGGCGAGGAAGTACTGGCCGGTCACCGACGGAAACGCCGCCACGACCTTGATCACGTCTCCGCCGTAACCCCCGTTTGTCACCGTGTCGCCGTACGGAACGTGGATGTCCGTATCAACGATGGTGTTCACGAGGTTGAATGCTGAGTCCATTTGCTTAAACGTGAAGTGGCTCACGCTGCCATTGCCATCCGGGCTGCTGTAAAGCCAGAGCGCGACTTCCGCAAAGTTTGTCGGGGTGGGCAGGCTGAAATACAGGTTATGCACCGAGCCAATCCCCCAGTCCGCGAAGATGAAATTTCCGGGCTCATAAACCGAGGCCTTTGTGCCGAACACGTCGTTGAACACGAAACCATAGCGCGCGGCCGAACTGAGCGACACATTGGGAAGAGCGCCAGCAAACAGGTCGTTGGTCGTGCTGCCCGGATCTGAACTAGGCACGATTTGAACCGTGGCGCGTGGCAAAATGGTCAACACCAGCGGTGCGGTGTTCGTCCCCGCCGAATTCGCCACCGTGAGCGTCACGTTGAAATCGCCGGCCACTGTCGGCGTGCCGCTGATGAAGCCGGTGTTGGTATTCAGCGTCAAACCCGCCGGCAACCCGGCGGCATTCATGAACGTCGTGGTGGCGCTGGGCACGATGCGATAGGAAAACCCCGAGGCTTCCCGCGCGCTGGCCGTGGCGGCGCTGATCACGGTGGGCACGGTCGGCTGCGCCTCGGCGTCCATTTCGATCACGCGCACCGCTGGGCTTCCTGGCTGCGTGAATTGCGCAATAAAGTACTGACCGGTCACCGGCGGGAATGTGGCCATGACCTTGATCAGCGAGGCTCCGTAGCCACCTGACGCCACCGGGTCCGTGTAAGGCACATGCAGATCCGTTTCGACGAGCGTGCCGAGGACGTTGAAATTCGAGTCCGCCAGTTTGAGGGCGAAGTGGCTGGTCCCGCGGTCGTAATGAAGCCAAAGACTGACCTCCGCTAGATTCGTCGGCGCCGGGAGGTTGAAGTAAAGACTGCTGACCGAACCGGCGACGCCGCCAATGAAGATGGTGTTTCCCGGCTCCCCGCTGGACTGGGTCTTGCCGAAGATGTCTTCCAGACTGAACCCTGGCAGCGCCCGCTGACTGAGCGTCGTGTTGATGATGGCCGGTGCAAACAGGTCATTCGTCGTCCCGCCGGAATACGAACTCAAAGGGATCACGGCGAGGTTGGTTTGGGCGGGAAGGCCAGTGATTGAGAGCGCTAGAGCAGTGAATGGCGCAATGAGTCTTGGCTTCATATTTTTCGGATGGTCTCGTGCCATTTGAATTGTCGGTTGGCCGAACAGGTTTGTGGCGGTTGTACGTGCATCAACGCGGTGGCACGCCAGCTACGGGAGTTTCTGCCGGCAACCGCACAGTTGTGAGGGGCGAGTTTATGCGGCGGGTCTCCGGCCTTCGCAATTTCGTGTTGCGGAATGCCGCGGTTGCGTGAATCGGCGACGGGCCTGGTGAACTACAATGCCGGGGCGGGAAGGAGAGAATGCCAACGCTTTTTCCCATAAGTTTCCCGGAGTGCAACCGCTTTCAGCTGCACTCCAGTTGTCTCTCCGTCGCGGGCGGCGGAGCAAGGGGAATTTTCAAAAATTCTAATCCGAAAACAGCGGCAGATTAGATATTTTACCGCTTCGGATTATGCGTCAAGGTAGCGGTTCTTGGCCCGTACCGAAGCCGCGTCGTGGGGAAACCGGGTAAGCAGCCAACAAAAAAGCCGCAGCAAATGCGCTGCGGCTGATGTTTTGAAAACGGGCCGGTGAGCCGGTGGCTACATGTGCTGAATGAGATTGTCGCCGAACTGCGAGCACTTGATCTCGGTGGCGCCGTCCATCAGACGGGCAAAATCGTAGGTCACGCGCTTGCTACCGATGGCGCCGTTCAATCCCTTGAGGATCAAATCCGCCGCTTCGGTCCAGCCCAGGTAACGCAACATCATTTCACCGGAGAGCACGACCGAACCGGGGTTCACCACGTCCTTGTTGGCGTACTTCGGCGCCGTGCCGTGGGTAGCTTCGAAGATGGCGTGGCCGCTGATGTAGTTGATGTTGCCGCCGGGGGCGATGCCGATGCCGCCCACTTGCGCCGCGAGCGCGTCGCTCAGGTAATCTCCGTTCAGGTTGAGCGTGGCGATGACATCGAAATCCGTCGGGCGGGTGAGCACTTGCTGGAGCGTAATGTCGGCGATGGCGTCCTTGATGATCAGGCCGGCGCCGGGCTTGCCGTCGGGAATCTTGCACCACGGGCCGCCGTCCAACTCCTCCGCGCCGAAGTGTTTCTTCGCGGTCTCGTAACCCCAGTCGCGGAACGCACCCTCGGTGAACTTCATGATGTTGCCCTTGTGGACAATCGTGACGCTCTTGCGCTTGAATTTGATCGCGTAGGCAATCGCGCTGTGCATCAAGCGCACGCTGCCACTGTAGCTGACCGGCTTGATGCCGAGGCCAACTTGGACGTCGCACGGGAAATCTTTGGTGCCGACCGCCGCCCAGAACTCCTCCGCCTTGGCCTTCGAGTTAAAGCGGATCTTCTTGAATGCCGCGGGCAGTTCCTTTTCCAGCAACTCCAGGATTTTCGCCGCTTCGATCGAGCCGGCCTGATAGTCTATACCGGCATAAATGTCCTCGGTGTTTTCGCGGAAGATGACCATGTCCACCTTCTCGGGGTGCTTCACGGGCGAGGGCACGCCGGTGAACCATTGCACCGGGCGCAGACAAACATAGAGGTCGAGCATCTGCCGCAGCGCGACGTTGAGCGAGCGAATGCCGCCGCCGACCGGCGTGGTGAGCGGGCCCTTGATTCCCACCAGGTATTCGCGGAACGCCTCGACGGTGTCGTCCGGCAGCCAGTTGTTGAACCGCTTGAAGGATTCTTCGCCGGCGAAAACCTCGAACCAGGCAATCTTGCGCTGGCCGCCGTACGCTTTTGCGACCGCCGCGTCAAACACGCGCACGCTCGCCGCCCAGATGTCCGGCCCGGTGCCGTCACCACGAATGAACGGAAGAATCGGATTGTCCGGCACGTTGAGTTTGCCGGCTTTGATTGAGATTTTGCCGCCCGCGGGCGGAGTGACGTCTTTGTAGGCCATTGGATTTCCCAGTTGTCGTGTTGCTCGTTTCGTTTACCCCGTGACAGCGTTGCGCTCGGCCAGGGCCGGGTGCTTGGCTGCCAAATGTTCCTTCGCGCGGATGACCGCATTCTCGACGGACAGCCCGTACTTCCGGCGCAGTTCGTCCTGAGTGGTGGCGTGTTCGACGAATTGATCCGGCCAGCCAATCCGCTCGACCGGCGTGACGATGCCCTTTTCGTTGAACAGTTCCAGCACGGCCGAACCGTAGCCGCCCATCAGCACGTGGTCTTCCAGCGTCACCACGACATCCGCCGCGCGCGCGAAGAATTCGTGGGTGCCGGCATCAATCGGCTTGGTGAAGCGCGGGTTGACGACGGCGGCATCGTAACCCTCGGCCACCAGTTTGGCTGCGGCTTTGCGGGCGATGGCGCACATCGGGCCAAGACCGAACAGCGCGACCTTGCGGCCACCGTTGTTGGCGAAGGGCTGCACCACTTCGGCTTTGCCAACTTCCAGCAGCGCCGGCAAATCCTTGATCGGCACGCCTTCCGCCGCGCCGCGGGGATAGCGAATGAATGTTGGCTGCTTCTGTAATGACGCGGTGAACATCATGTCCTGCAATTCGTCCTCGTCCTTCGGCGCCATGGCGATGACGTTGGGCAGGCAGCGCAGATAAGCGATGTCGAACAGGCCGTGGTGGGTCGGGCCGTCGTTGGCGGATAGCCCCGCGCGGTCCATGCAGAAGATCACCGGCAGGTTTTGCAGGCAGACGTCGTGATGGATGCAATCGTAGGCGCGTTGCAGGAACGTCGAGTAGATCGCCACCACGGGATGAAATCCCATGGTCGCCATGCCCGCGGCGAAAATGACGCCGTGTTCCTCTGCAATGCCCACGTCGTAATAGCGTTCGGGCATCGCTTTTTCCAGATGCTTCAGACCCGTGCCACTTGGCATCGCGGCCGTGATGCCCACGAGGGTGTTGTCCTTGCGGCAGAGCTTGACCATCGTCTGGCCGAAAACATCCTGATAATTCGGCGGGGTGCCGGGCTTGGACGCGGGGGTCTCTCCGGTCTTCACGTCGTACGGCCCCAAGCCGTGAAATTTCTCCGGCGACTTCAGCGCGGCTTCAAAGCCCTTGCCTTTTTGGGTCAGGACGTGAATCACGATGGGATGATCGCAGGTCTTGGCGAATTCCAGCGTGGAGATCAGCAACGGCAGATTGTGTCCGTCAATCGGGCCGAGGTAGCGCAGGCCCATCTCCTCGAATAGAATCGGATTGCCGAAGCCACCCCGGCCATCGGAAACCTCCGGGACGTTGCGCTGCTTCATGCCCACCTCGCTGATGGCGCCCTTGAAGCCTTCCTCCGCTTTGTGCGCCAGTCGCAATGCCACATTGCCCTTCGGGAAACGCAGCAGGAATTTTTCAAAGTCCTTCGCCAGCTTGTTGTAGGACGGATGCGTGATGAGCTTGTTCAGGTAACCGGAGACGGCGCCGACGTTCTTGGCGATGCTCCATTCATTGTCGTTCAGGATCGCGATGAACTTCTTGGTGGTATGGCCGATGTTGTTCAGCGCCTCGAAGGAAATGCCGTTCGTCAGGGCGGCGTCGCCAAAAATGCAGACTACGTTTTCGTCGCCCTTCTTCTGGTCGCGCGCCGCGCACATGCCGAGCGCGGCGGAAAGCGCCGTGCCCGCGTGCCCGGCCCCGAAGCAATCGTGCTCGCTCTCACTACGCAACGCGAACCCGTTGAGGCCATCCGTGGTGCGGATTGTGTGAAAGCGGTCCTTGCGCCCGGTCAGGAGCTTGTGGACATAAATCTGGTGGCTGACATCCCAGACGAACTTGTCCTTGGGGGTGCTGAAGACTCGATGCAACGCGATGGTCAATTCCACCACGCCGAGATTCGGTCCCACATGGCCGCCGTTCTTCGCCAACACCGTGATCAGTTCATGCCGGATTTCGTCGGCCAGCAGGTGCAACTGGTCCATCGTCAGCTTTTTGACGTGAACGGGGCTTTGGATCATGTCCAGGTATCGGCTCATAGGTTTACTCTTCGGGCGGTTCCGTCGTCAGCGGTTTGAGTTTGAACTCGCCGCCGGAGGTCTTCTCCAGTTGCGAAATTTTCAGCTCGGCCTCCCGCAGTTTCTCCTGGCAGACCCGGGCCAGCTTGGTGCCTTCCTCGTACTTCGCCAGCAGCGCCTCCAGCGGCAGCTCGTCGGATTCCATCTCGCCGACGATGCCTTCAAGCTTGAGCAGCGCCTCCTCGAAGGGGAGCGCAGCTTTGCCGGCCTGGCTTGCACCAGCGGTTTTTGACGGATTCGACACGCCGCGGACTCTAGGCGAAACAGGCCCGGGCGTCCAGTTCGCAATCACGCCGCGCAACGGTCAATCCGGGAGAATCCGCTTTGTTTTTTGCTCCGCTTGAGGTTTATTGTGCGCGCTGTACATGTCGTTCCTTCGATTCACGTCAACGCCGCTGCGCCCGTTCCTCTGGCTGCTTGTCCTTGCGCTCACGGTGCAAAGTCACGCGGCCAGCAACGTGGTCGTCCGGGTCATGGCCGCCAACCTGACCTCCGGCACCAACCGGCGCTACGAATCGCCCGGCTTGCGCATCCTCCAAGGGCTGAAGCCTGACATCGTCGCGCTCCAGGAGTTCAATTACCAAAGCACGAACGGACTCGGGGTGAACACCCTCCCGGCGTTGCGGGAAATGGTGGATGCGGCCTTCGGCACGAACTTCGTCTATTTTCGCGAGACTGGTTACGACATTCCGAATGGGATCATCAGTCGCTATCCGATCCTAACCAATGCCTCGTGGGTGGACAGTGATCCAAACCTCAATGACCGGGGCTTCGCCTGGGCGCGCATAGACGTTCCGGGGAGCAATGACCTTTTCGTCGTCAGCGCCCATCTGAAAGCCAGCAGTTCGGCGAGCGACGTTTCCCGTCGGGCGGCGGAGGCGCTCGAACTCAAATCGCTCATCAGCACGAATTTTCCCACCAACGCCTGGGTCGTCGTCGCCGGGGATTTCAACATCTATTCCGAGTCCGAAGGTGCGGTAACCACCCTGACTTCGTTCCTCAGCGATCAACCCGTGCCGGCGGATCTCAACGGCGACGCCGACACGAATCAGGGCCGCAACGAGCGTTATGACCGCGTCTTCGTCAGCTTCTCGCTTACGAACTTGCTGACGCCCGTTGTTTTGCCTTCGCGCACGCTCACGAACGGTCTGGTGTTCGTGTCTTCCAACTACACGCCGCTTTCGGACGTCGTGCCGGTTCAGTCGGGCGATTCCTCGGTCTCCGGCATGCAGCACATGGGCGTCGTGAAGGACTTCAGGATCACCTTGCCCGACGCCCCGGCCGCTCCGCCCGCCGCGCCCGTGCTTTCGTCGGCAGCGCTTGGTGGAGGTATCATCACTTTCGCGCTCGCTGGAACGCCGGGAACGAACTACGTGATTCAAGTCACCACGAACCCCGCCAGCGGATACTGGATTCCGTTGCGCACGAACCTTGCGCCGTTTTCCTTCAACGAATCCAACACGCTCGCTTTCCCGCAACGATTCTATCGCGCGGTCTGGAATCCTTGACGCAGCGGAGGTCGAACTGGCGGAGAAGGCTGCTCGCGCTCCTCAATCATTGCTCGACCACGCTGTGCACT
>WBZT01000577.1_pt1 | contig 29190 bp, 21 predicted proteins | sample 5204241 | NCBI WGS metagenome assembly WBZT01 (sample SAMN12344358, study PRJNA552823) | activated sludge metagenome | biome: Activated sludge suspended growth; feature: Nitrification reactor; material: Wastewater; isolation source: activated sludge from nitrification reactor of wastewater... | reverse complement strand
GCGGCTCCAAAAGCTTCCATGTTTCATCGGCTATATCGTGGCGACGGTGGACGGGAACTGCACTTTTCAGGAACCCTCCTTTGTTGGCATCCATGATGCTCTCATATCCTTCATCTCGTGACTACAGCATCTAGCACTGAACAGCCCTGATCCACACCCTCATGCCGCAGCAACCAGCGCTTGATGTTCAGAGGATCACCGGTCACTTGACCCGCGTAACCACCAAGCCCCTGTCGGGCGACTACGCGGTGGCAGGGAACGAGAATCGGAATCGGATTGTTCCGGCAGGCGCCGCCGATGGCGCGGGCGGCGGTACCGAGTTGCGCCGCCAGTTCGCCGTAGCTCAGCACTGTCCCCACTGAAATGGCTCGAAGCGCTTTCCACACTCGTTGCTGAAACGTGGTGCCTTCAGGAAGCAACGCAATCGTGACCGGGGCGTGAGGATCGTGGAAATACCCTTGCAGCTGAGCCGCGACGGCTTGGGTGGCGACATCCGTCGGCGCTCGCTCCGACGCATCGGCGGGCAAATAATCGAGTTTGCTCACCGCCTCACCGGCCATGCGGATACCGATCATGCCGATCGGCGTGGCGATGACCGCCTGATACGCATCCGGCGCGATCATGTTCAACCCTCGCGGGGAACGTACATGTTCAACCCTCGCGGGGAACGTAGCGCAGCCAATCGTGGCCAGCATCGCCGTAAACGATGAAGTACGGGTTCAGCAGCGAGTCGCGTGTGTTGTAGCGCAACGGCTCGCCCGTTTCCGCCGACACCACCCGACCACCGGCCGCTTCGACGATGGCTTGCGCGGCGGCGGTATCCCACTCCGAGGTCAAGCCAAGCCGAGGATAGACATCCGCCGTACCCTCCGCTACCCGACAGAACTTCAGCGAACTGCCGATGCTCACCAGATGGTGCGCACCCAAAGCGGCAACGAAGGCCCGTAATCCCGCGCCCCCATGCGTTTTGCTGCCAGCGACTCGCACCGGTTCGCCTACCCGCAACGGTCTGACCGAGATCGGTTGCGGCGACTGGCCTGGCTCCACACGGAAGGCACCGCAATGGCGCGCGGCGAAATAGCACACGCCAGTCACCGGTACCCGCACCACGCCGAGCACCGGTTCGTGGTCTTCGATCAAGGCGATGTTGACGGTAAACTCGCCGTTGCGCTTCACGAATTCCTTGGTGCCGTCCAGTGGGTCCACCAGCCAATAGCGCCGCCATTGCGATCGTTCGGCAAACGGCACCGCAACCGATTCCTCGGACAAAATGGGAAGGTTGGGCGTCAAGCTCCGCAGGCCGGCGGTGATGGCGTGATGAGCGGCCAAGTCGGCGGCGGTCAACGGGCTGTCGTCGTCCTTGGCGGTTACCCCGAACGTCGTGGCGTAGACTTCCAGGATGCGCTCGCTGGCTTCCGCCGCCAGCATCCGGACCGGCTCCAGCCAATTCAACCATGGGTCGTGCATGTCACCCCCTGAGTTCCCGGCCTCTCTCTCCCTTTGAGAAAAGGGCAATACAAATAAAAAGGGCGACCCTGGAATGATCGCCCTATCGCCGATCGTCGCTACTTATGAGTTTAACGCAACTTCTCCTTGATGCGCGCCGCCTTACCTTCCAGACCGCGCAAGTAGTACAGCTTGGCGCGGCGCACGTCGCCGCGGCGCTTGACGGTAATGTCGGCGATCACCGGACTGTAAGTCTGGAATACCCGTTCCACGCCCTCGCCATGGGAAATCTTGCGCACGGTGAACGCCGAGTTCAGACCACGATTGCGCTTGGCGATGACCACCCCTTCGAAGGCCTGCAAGCGTTCGCGATTACCCTCCTTCACCTTGACCCGCACCACCACGGTATCGCCGGGATTGAAGGCCGTGATCTCGCGATTCATCTGTTCGCGTTCGAATTCTTCCACCAGTTTACTCATGACACTACGCTCCACGTTGCTCCAGGAGGTTGTCCGGCGGCGCCGGCGCTCCCTGTTTCTCTTGGTATTCGCGAATGAATTCATCCAGCAGCGCCTGGTCTTCGGCCACCAACCGCCGCCGGGCCAGCAAGTCAGGCCGGCGCAGCCAAGTCCGCCCCAAGGCCTCGCGCCGTCGCCAGTGGGCGATGGCGGCATGATCGCCGCTCAGCAACACCGCCGGTACCCGCCGCCCTTCGATCTCTTCGGGCCGGGTATAGTGCGGGCAATCCAGCAACCCGTCCATGAACGAATCTTGCTCGGCCGATTCGCTGTCGTTCAGCGCCCCCGGCAACAACCGGGCCACGGCGTCGATCAGCACCAGCGCCGCCAGTTCGCCGCCACTGAGCACGTAATCGCCGATGGACCACTCTTCGTCCACCTCGGTTGCGATCAGCCGCTCGTCGATGCCTTCATAGCGGCCAGCCAGCAGGATCAATCTCGTTTCCAGCGCCAATTCCCGCACTCCATCCTGGGTCAGCGGTCGACCCTGCGGGCTGAGATAAATCGTTCTTCCTAATGGTTGCGCCGCCGCCCTGGCCCGTTGCAGGGCATCGCGCAACGGTTGCACCTTCATCACCATGCCCGGACCGCCGCCATAAGGCCGATCGTCCACGGTACGATGGCGGTCATGGGCGTCGTCGCGCGGATCCCAGGCCATCACGCGCAACAAGCCGCGCTCGACGGCCCGCCCGGTGACTCCAAAACGGAGCAAGGTCTCGACCATTCCGGGGAAAAGGGTCACTACGTCCACGCGCATGGCTGTTGCCTTTCCTAGCGTACCTCTCCCACGGAGCAAGAGGAATTGAGGGCGAAAGGACTCAAAAATCCAGGTCCCAATCCACCCGCAACACGCGCCGTTCGAGGTCGATTTCGACCACCACTTGACCTTGCACGAAGGGCAACAATCGTTCCCGTTCCCCTTTGACCACCAGCACGTCGTTGGCGCCGGTGGCGAACACGGCGGCGACCGTGCCCAAATCGATCCCACCTAACGTCACCACGCGCAGCCCTTCCAGATCCGCCCAGTAATACTCGCCCGGTTCGGGCGGCAGCAGTTGCGAGCGGCGCACCGCGATTTCGCTCCGCAACAGCGTCGCGGCCCGATCGCGGTCGTTGCAATCGACGAACTTCAGCACCACACCTGGTCCGTGGGCGCGGCCAGCTTCGATTTCGAAAGATTGCCACTCGCCGCCGCGATGCAAGAATACCGGGTTGTAGCGGACGATCCCCTCGCGCGGTTCGGTGTGGGAGAACACCCGCACCCAGCCTTGCACGCCGAACAGGCCGGACACCCGGCCCAATACCACCCAATCCGCCATCGTGGCGACGGTTTCGTCGCTTCGGCCGCTATTGAACCGGCTGCTGGCGGGATTGTTCCTTGATCAGACTGACCACTCGCTCGGATGGCTGCGCGCCGTTGCCCAACCAATATTGCAAGCGTTCCTGATCCAGATTCAAACGTGTTTCGCTACCGCTGGCGATCGGGTTGAAAAAGCCGATGCGTTCGATACAGCGGCCGTCACGCCGGTTACGGCTGTCGGTCACGACCACGGTGTAGAAGGGGCGCTTCTTAGCGCCGCCGCGGGACAGGCGGATAGTAACCATGCGCTGCGAATACCTCTTGCGAATTTCGATTTTCCGGTAGATGAAGGAGCTGCCCGAGCGGGGCGGCCGAATAAAGGGGGGAATAGTATCCGAAATTTCCAGCGTTTGAAACTGTTAGGTGTCACCGTCCGTGCATTCCACTGCTGGCAGCTGCCTCCGCTTACCGTTTCATCGGCGGCAACCCACCCATCGGTAGCTTACCTTGCAGGCCGCGCATCATTTTCATCAAGCCGCCACCCTTCATTTTTTTCATCATCTTCTGTGCCTGATCGAACTGCTTGAGCAACCGGTTCACGTCCTGAATCTGGGTACCGGAACCGGCGGCGATACGGCGCTTGCGCGAACCTTTGATGATGTCCGGGAAGCGGCGTTCTCCTGGGGTCATCGAATTGATGATGGCAACCAACCGCCTGACCTCCTTGTCCGCCGCCTGTTCCTTGAGCGCCGCCGGCGCGGCGTTGAAACCCGGCATCTTTTCCAACAGGCTGGCGATACCGCCCATCTTCGTCATCTGCTCCATCTGTTCGCGGAAGTCTTCCAGGTCGAAACCCCGCCCCTTCTGGACCTTCTGCGCCAGCTTGATCGCCTTGTCCTTATCGACCTTCTGCTCCATCTCCTCGACCAGACTCAGCACGTCGCCCTTGCCCAGAATGCGCGACGCCACCCGATCGGGAAAGAACGGTTCCAGGGCGGCGGTCTTCTCGCCGACACCGAGAAACTTGATCGGCCGGCCGGTGATCTGGCGGATCGACAGCGCCGCGCCACCACGGGCATCGCCATCGGTCTTGGTCAGCACCACGCCAGTCAGCGGCAGGGCGGCGTTGAACGCCTGCGCGGTGTTGGCGGCGTCCTGCCCGGTCATGCTGTCCACCACGAACAGGGTTTCGATGGGATTCAGCGCCGCGTGCAGCCGCTGAATCTCAGTCATCATCTCGGCATCGACATGCAAGCGGCCAGCGGTATCGACGATCAGCACCTCGACACCGTGCAGGCGGGCATGATCCAGCGCCTGGCGGGCGATGGCTTCCGGTGCCTGCCCGGGATCGCTGGGAAAAAACTCCGCGCCGACTTCGCCGGCCAGCTTGCGCAACTGTTCAATGGCGGCTGGACGATACACGTCGCAACTCACCACCGTCACCTTCTTGCGTTGGCGCTCCTTCAGCCAGCGGGCCAGCTTGGCGACGCTGGTGGTTTTACCGGAGCCCTGCAAGCCCGCCATCAGCACAACCGCCGGCGGCTGGACCCGCAGGTTCAGTTCGGCGTTGGCTTCGCCCATGGTTCGGATCAGTTCCTCGTGGACGATCTTGATCAGCACTTGGCCGGGCGTCAGGCTGAGCAGTACCTCCTCGCCGATCGCCCTCGCGCGCACCCGGTCGATGAACTCGCGCACCACCGGCAGCGCCACGTCCGCTTCCAGCAGTGCCATGCGTACCTCGCGCAGGGCATCCTTGATGTTGTCCTCGGTAAGGCGGCCTTGGCCACGCAGATTCTTGACGGTGAGCAACAAGCGTTCGCTGAGATTTTCGAACATGCGGGAAACCTTGATTCAAAATCGGAAAAGAGGGGAGGATTATAGGGAGAATCGCCCGACTTGGCGCGGCGAGCTTCAAGCCGCCACCGTTCCATGCCATCATGGTTCCGGATAATTGGACTTGCACGGAATCCCAATGAACGCGGTCACCGGCGGCTTGGCCGCTCTGCTCTACCTGCTTGCCGGCGGGCTGCTGGCCGTACGGCTGGCGCGCGCCGGCGGCGCGGCGATAGGTTCATCGAAGGGCGGTCCGCTGGCCCTGGGTTGGGGGGCGGTAATCCTGCACGCCATGATCCTGGCCCAAACCGTATTTCAACCCGCCGGTCTCAATCTCGGCTTCTTCAACGCGCTATCGTTCACCGGCTGGCTGATCAACGTGGTGCTGCTAGCGGCGGCGATGGTGCGGCCAGTCGAGAGTCTCGGCATCATCGCGCTGCCGTTCGGCGCGCTCACGCTGGTCCTCGGCTTGTCGTTCGCTACCGAGCGCATCGTCGCCGACCCCGGACAATGGCCGCTGGAACTGCACATTCTCATCGCCATCCTGGCCTATTCGCTGCTGACCCTGGCGGCGGCGCAGGCGGCGCTGCTGGCCATCCAGGACCGGCGCTTGCGGCGCCGCCAGCCCGGTGGCTTCCTGCGCGGCATCCCGCCGCTCACCGCGATGGAATCCCTGCTGTTCCAAATGATCGGCGCCGGTTTCATCTTGCTGAGCATCACCCTATTCAGTGGCCTACTCTTTCTCAAGGACATCTTCGCTCAGCACCTGGTTCACAAGACCGTGCTGTCCTTCATTGCCTGGGGAGTGTTCGGGATACTGTTGTGGGGTCGCTGGCGTTTTGGCTGGCGCGGTCGCACCGCCATTCGCTGGACGTTGAGCGGCTTTACTTTCCTGGTGCTTGCCTATTTCGGCAGCAAACTGGTGCTGGAATTGATTCTGAGACGTTGATCGAACATGCGCCGCCAGCCCCTGGCAGAAACCCTTCATGCCGATCAACGCTTGACAGCCTGCACCGGCAATTCGTAAATACGACTCATTCACTCAAAATCAAGGTTTTCGCGAGTTGGACAATATTCATATTGGCGTATTGTGCGTCGTCCTGATCCTGTTGATCGGTTGTTCCGCCTTTTTCTCCAGTGCCGAAACCGGACTGATGACCCTCAACCGCTACCGCCTGCGCCACCGCACGCGGGAAGGCGACAAGGCTGCGATACGCACCAGCCGGCTGCTGGAACGGCCAGATCGGTTGATCGGCATCATTCTGCTCGGCAACAACTTCGTCAATATCCTGGCCTCCTCGCTAGCGACCGTCATCGCCCTCCACCTGCTTGGCGAGGCCGGCATCGTGATCTCCACCGTCATCCTGACCCTGGTCCTACTGGTGTTCGGCGAAGTCGCGCCCAAAACGCTGGCGGCCCTGCACCCCGAACGCATTGCCTTCCCCGCTTCCGCAGTGCTGGCGCCGCTGCTCAAGGTGTTTTACCCGCTGGTGTGGCTGACCAACATGGTGGCCAATAACCTGTTGCGACTGTTCCGGGTGACGATTCAAACCTCCAGTCCGCACTCGCTCAGCGCCGAGGAACTGCGCACGGTGGTGCTCGAAGCCGGAGTGATGATTCCCAAGCGGCATCAAACCATGCTGCTGGGCATCCTGGAGCTGGAGGAAATCACCGTCAACGACATCATGGTGCCACGCAACGAGGTGGAGGGCATCGACCTGGAAGGCGACTGGGCGGAGATCGTCGCCAAACTGACCCGCAGCCCCTACACCCGCATGCTGGTCTACCGCGACACCTTCGATCAGGTCGTGGGCTTCCTGCACCTGCGCAAGGTGCTCAACACGATGATGCAGAAACCGGACTTCAATCGGGTCGATCTGGAACGCTTGATCAGGGAGCCCTACTTCATCCCTGAAGGCACCTCGTTGACCCGGCAGTTGGTCAACTTTCAGCAGTTGCGCCGGCGCGTCGGATTGGTGGTGGACGAGTATGGCGAAGTGCTGGGACTGGTGACCTTGGAGGACATCCTGGAAGAGATCGTGGGCGAATTCACCACCGATCCCGCCTCCATCGGCAAGCGCAACCTGGTCCCGCGCGCCGACGGCGGCTACGTGGTGGACGGACGCACTTCGATTCGTAGTCTGAATCGGGCGCTGGATTGGCAACTGCCCACCGACGGCCCTCGCACCCTCAATGGCCTGATCATGGAGCACCTCGAAACCATCCCCGAACCGGGCACCCGGCTATCGCTGATCGGTCACCTGACCGAGATCGTGGAAATTTCCGGCAACCGAGTCAAGACCGTGATCATCTGGCCGACCGAGGTGGCGGAACTTGCGGAATCGGCGGGCTGACCGCCGCGTCCATCGGTTCCGCCGACTCTTCCCGTCGATCCGCCAACCAAATCCAGTCCTCAATGTCGTTTTCCGGCTGGTACTCGGCCACCGCTTCTCGCAGGATCGCCCGCACGGCCGGATAATCGAAGGCACGCGAGGCGACGTCGAGCCGCTCCAGGCAGTCCCGGACCACCGACCACGACAAGCTGCGTTCGCAGGCCCGGCGGATCATCGGGTGCTCGGTGGCCAGATCGTCGCTGCCGATCAGCAGTTCCTCGCGTAGTTTCTCGCCGCTGCGCAGACCGGTAAAACGGATTTCGATATCGCCATCAGGCTGGTCCGCGTCCCGCACTTCCAACCCGAACAACCGGATCATGCGCCGTGCCAGGTCGAGAATCCGCACCGGCTCTCCCATATCGAGCAGGAACACATCGCCGCCCTGAGCCATGGCACTGGCCTGAATTACCAATTGCGCCGCCTCGGGGATGGTCATGAAATAGCGTTCTACCTCGGGATGGGTCACTGTCACCGGTCCACCCTTTCGGACCTGCTCGCGAAACAGCGGCACCACCGAACCGGAAGAGTCCAATACATTGCCGAAGCGGACCATGCACAGCCGGGTGGGAACGCCCTGCTCCGCCAACCCCTGCAGGATCAGTTCCGCCAGTCGTTTGGTGGCGCCCATCACGTTGGTCGGGCGCACCGCCTTGTCACTGGAGATCAGCACGAAGGTCCCGACCCCGGCGGCGATGGCGGCCTCGGCGGCGCGCCAAGTACCGAACACATTGTTCCGCACCCCCTCGATGGGATTGCGTTCGACGATCGGCACGTGCTTGTAGGCCGCCGCGTGATAAACGGTCTCGACCTGAAAACGCTCCATGGCCACTTGCAAGCGGCGCTGGTGCATGACTGAACCCAGCAGCGGGATCAGTTCGATGGAAGAAGTACCGGGCTGTGCGTCCGCGCTCTCTTCCAGATCCGAAGCTACGGGGTTCAGGACGAGTGGACGGGGATGCGCCATATTGGCCAACATGGTACGCAGTTCTTGCTCGATGGCGTAGAGGGTGTACTCGGAACGCTCGAACAGGACCAAGCGGCGCGGCCGCAATAGCAGGATTCGTCGGCACAGCTCGGCTCCGATCGAGCCGCCCGCGCCAGTCACCATCACGCTTCTGCCGCTCACCCGTCCCTGCAATAGCGCTTCGTTGGGCAGGACCGAATCACGGCCAAGGATATCCTCGACATCGACCTCGCGAAATTCATCGATGCGCCGAGCGCCGCTGGTCAGCTCCGCCAAGGTAGGCAAAGCTAAAACCCGCGCCGGTAAACCGGCCAGCGCCTCCAGAACTTCCCGACGGCGGCGGTGCGACGCCGACGGCAACGCCAACAAGATCAGACTACCCATGTGCTGGGCCACCAGCCGCGATAGTTTGAACGGTGCCCGCACCCTGAGACCCAGCACCACGCTGCCCCATAACTGTGGGTTGTCGTCGACGAATGCGACAGGTACGAATTCGGCACTGTAGCGCAGAGCGTTGGCCAATTGTGCGCCGGCCTCGCCCGCACCATAGATGATCACGGGCGCGCGCACCACGCTGGTTCGAAATCGCCGGCGCAAGATGCGGCGAATCACCAACCGGCCACTACCGACCAGCGCGACCAGCACCAGCCAACCGATAAGCCAGGACGACCGCGGCACCAATCCCTGGCGCAGGAATACCCAGACCGCCATCATCAGCAGAATCCCGGCGCTGACGCCGAGCACGATGGTGTACAGCAGGCTTTCGTCGGCGTAGCGCAGGATTGGGCGATACAGGCCGACCGCCGCGAAAGTCGGAATGAGGATGAACACCGCCAGCGGAAACAGCCAGACCACGTCCTGCAGCATCGGTGGCCACCAGTCGCCGAGGCGAATGGCGAACGCGGACCAGACCGCGACCAACACGGCAAATGCATCGCCGGCAAGCAGCAGCGCGCGGCGCACGGTGGTAGGAAGATTGAGGAAGTGTTCGAGTTTCACGGGGCGGATACTGTAGCATGCCGCTGCTCCAGTCGCCCCACTCCCCACATCAGGAAACCGTAGATCAGGCCCCAGGCCATCGCCAAGCTGATTTGTCCAACGGGCGGCAATCGAACCGCCAGCAGGGCGGAACCGGCGCAAGCCAGCATCAACGCGCATTCGACCAGCACGGTGCGGCGATGTCCCCATCCGAGCAGCACCAGACGCTGGTAGTAATGGGTCCGATGCGCCTCCCAGACCTTTTCACCTCGCAGCAGGCGACGTAACAAGGTTGCGGTAGCATCGACGATGAAGGGAGAAAACACCAACAGCGTCACCCAAAATGGGAACAGACTGGCCCTGGCTCCCCACAAACCGCACGCCGCCGCCAGAAAGCCCAGCGTGGTGGAACCGGTGTCGCCGAGGAAAATTTTGGCGGGCGGGCGATTGTGAACCAGGAATCCGGCGCTAGCCGCCGCCACGACCAGACAAAACATGGCAAAGCTGGCATCGGTCCAACCCAGCCCAGCCAGCGTCGAGAACCCAATGACCGCCATGCCGCCGGCGAAACCGTCCATGCCGTCCATGAAGTTGTAGAGGTTGATCATCCACACGACAAACAACAGGCTTAGCGGAACGGCGATCCATCCAGGTAGTGGCGAGATCCATCCGGGCAAGCTGAACCGCTCCGGCGTCAGACCTGCTGTCAAGAGGCTGACAGCGGCCAGCAGATGAACTAAGATACGCCACCGCGCGGCAACGCCGGCGCGATCATCCTGGAACGACACCAGGGCCAGCGGCACCAAGCCCGTCAGCAATAAGCTTGGCAACCCGCTCGATGCGCCAGTCGCTTCGGGTACGGTGATCAGGACGCCGACCAGAATTCCTCCCAAAACCGCCAGCCCCCCGGTCCTCGGAATAGGCTGCCCGTGCAGGGAACGGGCGTTGGGATGGTCGAGGAGACTGCGAGATGAGGAAGCGTGCTTCAGGCATGCCCGACCTAAAACCCATGCGACCATGAAGGTCGACACGCTGTCCATAATCGATGCTTGGGCTGAAACGGGCATAACTGGGTTCCAACTCGGTGGTTGTTGGCCCGCAAAACAGATGTCGGCTTTATCGGGCAGTAATTTGAGCGAATTATCGTGTTAAACGCGCGTTATCGCGACCTCATTTTATACAAAGCTCTTGCGGATTTAAGAGCCGAAGCGGCACGAACCTATATTGGTTTTTTATGGTGGGTGCTCGATCCATTAATCTTCATGGCGATTTTCTATGTGGTATTTGGGCTCCTGCTAAAACGTGGTACTCCAGATTTCATATCGTTTCTGCTCGTTGGGCTAGTATCTTGGCGTTGGCTCCAAAATACGATCATTCACAGCGCGACCTCGATTCTCGGTGGACGCGGATTGATGCAACAGGTATACGTGCCTAAAATTGTATTCCCCTTGGTAGTTATTTTGACGGACTTAGTTAAATTTGGGGTGGTGCTGGGGTTATTACTCATTTACCTATGGCTGGCAGGTTTCAGTATCGGATGGACTTACTTAGCATTACCAATTTTGTTGCTAGCTCAGTTTCTATTGATTGTAGGATTAACTCTTTTGGTGGCAGCACTCGTTCCATTCGCGCCCGATCTGAAGTATCTGGTGGAACATTCGCTACAAATCCTGTTTTATTTCTCAGGTATTTTCTTCTCCAGTTCCACGATTTCCGGGAATTATAAAACATATTTTTATCTCAACCCGATGGCCAGTATTATCGAGGCTTATCGTGATATTCTAATGCATCACAAATGGCCAAACTGGTTGGCATTAGCCTCAGTTGCGGCATTGGGTTTGGCGATCAGTATACTGATGTATCAATGGATCATGCGAAACGATCATTTATATCCAAAATTGGTGCAGAGATAACTTATGTCGAAGCAACTCGCCTTATCCCTGTATAATGTGGGAACTTTTTACTGGCGGCAAGCGGGATATTTGCGCAAGGAACGATTTTGGGCGCTTAAAAATGTCTCTTTTGAGTTACATCATGGCGAATCATTGGGTGTCATCGGACGCAATGGCGCGGGTAAAAGCACTCTTTTACAGATTCTAGCAGGCATCCTGCGCCCTGATCGGGGAGAAATGACTAACCATGGCGTGCAAGCAGCCCTGCTGTCGCTACAAATCGGTTTCGTGCCGTATTTGACCGGGCGGCAAAATGCCTTGCTGAGTGGGATGCTGATCGGTCTGCACCGGAAGGATGTTATCGAGAAAATGGAGGATATACGAAACTTCTCTGAGTTAGGAGAATTCTTCGACCAACCGATAAACACCTACTCCAGTGGCATGAAGGCACGATTAGGGTTTTCGGTGGCGTTTCAGTTGGATCCTGATGTCTTATTAATTGACGAGGTTTTGGGAGTTGGAGATTCGGACTTCTTACGTAAGTCATCGGCGGTAATGCAAGATAAAATTCGTTCAAATAAAACCATTGTATTGGTTTCCCACAGTGCCGAAATAGTTCGCAAACTGTGTGATCGGGCCGTTTGGATTGAGGACGGAATCAGTCGCGCGTATGGCGATACTTCCGATGTGCTCGGTGTCTACGAAAAACATCAATCGATAAAATCGTAAAAGGCACGAAAAAATGCAAATTTTTGTAATTGGAATGCATCGTTCTGGAACATCCATAACCGCTCGTCTGCTTAACTTAATGGGTGCCTACTTTGGTCCGGAAGGTGTTAGTACGGGGGCGAATGAGGAAAATCCAAAGGGTTTTTGGGAACGGAGGGATGTCCGGGTCTTAAATGACATGATTATCCATTCTACCCAAGCGGAATGGTATCGGATCAATAGCTTTTCATTAGATCAAATTCCCGAAGATACACGCACTGAGTTCCACAAAAAAGCAGGTCACCTTATTTTAGAATTGGATGCTCATCGGCCATGGTTTCTTAAGGAGCCACGGTTTTGCTTGACTTTTCCTTTATGGGCTCAATACTTAGACTTTCCAATTTGTATTCACGTCTATCGTTCACCTATTCAAATCTCACAATCATTAAAAACTCGCAATGGATTTCCTTTACAGTTCGGAGTATCGCTGTGGGAAAAATATAGTATAGAGGCGCTTAAAGTTACAAAAAACTATCCTAAAGTATTAGTTATGCACCCGACGCTTTTGGCCCAACCTATTCAAGCGGTAGCTCATTTATATGAGCAATTGACCGCACTGGGCTGTCAAGGCTTGAGAATTCCTCACGAAAAGGAAATTCTTGCATTCATTACGCCCGAGTTGCATCGACAAAAAGGATCGCCTGATTTCGAGGCGGGTTTCATCAATAAACAGCAAGCGATCCTCATTGAGGCCTTTGAGTCTGGCCAAGTTCTAAACATGGCCGATACGAGTGATTTTGAGCTTTCTCCAGGCGCGCAAGAAATTCTGGAGTTTTACGAAGAAGACTTCGCGCTTAAAAGTGAGCACCGGCAGCTTAAGGGTGCCATGGAAAATTTAGAGGCCAGCGAGGCCGCCCTCCAGCAGGAGCGCGCGCAGCTCAAAACCTCCGTTCAGTCCCTGGAAGGCTCCCTGCGCGCCAAGGAGGCTAGCGAGGCCGCCCTCCAGCAGGAGCGCGCGCAGCTCAAAACCTCCGTTCAGTCCCTGGAAGGCTCCCTGCGCGCCAAGGAGGCTAGCGAGCTGGAGCTGCACCGAGAAAGAGAACAGAGCAAGATAGCGTTTCAAAATCATGAAAAAGCTTTTAGGCAGGAGCTCGATCAGCTAAAAAATTCCGCTGAAACTCAGAAAAAAGCACTGCGTCAGGAATTAAAACAGTCAACGGAACAAAAGGATGCGTTATTAAGAAGCACTGAACAACGATACGATGCTTGGCTTCGACAACTGGAACATGATGCTGAAGCGCTTTTTGCATCATGGCGTTGGCGAGTTGGATGCTTCATCGTCCGAACGGCTGAATTGGCTTTACTGCGTGGAAACGTCCGCCTGACAGCGGATCACATGCGCAAGGTATTTAATGACATTCACATGTATAAGGAAAAAAAAAATAATGACGAGCGCCTAGAGTTAAAATATGACCCCAGCTATTCAAATAGCTTAATCGAATGTGTGCAATTATTAAAAATCGATTTTGAAGCATTGCTATGTTCGAAAAGATGGCAGATCGGCGGTGTATTTATATTTTTTCCGGAAAAATTTTTTTCATGGGCAAGGAAAGTCTCTTATGTGGATGATTTGAAGGCTATTTTTCTGGACTTCGAAAATTGGCTTCCGCAACAGAAAAGAAATAAAAAAGATATCCAACTGTTATTGGCTTGGCTGGCTCGGATAGAAGCCGATCTTGACAGTTTGTTTGCCTCGAAACGCTGGAGAATTGGCCACCTCTGCATATCTTTAATTGAGAGATTTATTGGACGTGGCAAACCTCATTTAGCTGCTGATCATATTAGAAAAATAGTATCCAATTATCATAATCTGAAAACCAACTATCCGGCTGACTTGCATCAAGAAGCCATATTAAGCGAGAAATTATTTAGCGACTCAACAAAAAAATTTAATATTGGAAATCGTAAGGGCAAGGACTATAAAAGATCTTCCTCGGTCAGCGTCATTATTTATACTAAAGGCAGGCGCGCATCACTACGAAGAACCTTGTTCAGTCTCGGAAAAAATTCCGATATCAATCATAACAGTTTTTATGTTATTGATGATTCCCAGAATGCTATCCCATTAGAAAATATAACCGAATGGTCTAACCACCTGCCTGTTAGAATTATTCGGCCTCAGGAGCATGGCGGTTTCTTATTCTCGATATGCGAGATTATGCAGGAAATCGGTCTCGGCGATTTCTGCGTTATTCAGGACGGCGTAGTCTTAACACCGGACTGGCTGTCTGGGCTCAGTAAAGCAGCTTACTCATCAAGAAGTATTGGCATCGTTAGCCCAACCACGCCCACGCATCCGACATATAGCTTCAAAATAAAGCCTGGCGACAACACCATGACGTGTGCCAAAAAGCTGCGCTTGGCCACGCAATCAGAGTTTCCGCAAATAGCAATGGCGGATCCCGCTGTTTTTTATGTCAAGCATTCCGCGATCAAGGATTTTATTTCCATTGCGCGGTCGGTTAAGAACGACTCAGCACTTGTCTCGCTAACATCCATCAGTCTTGCCCTTTTGAAAAGAGGCTTTATTACTATTTTGGCGGACAATACTTATATTCATGTGAGTAATAATCTGGAAGAAGGTCGCCTTTCAAATTTAGAGGAGCATCTTGCAAATTATTTTCATGAGGAAGATTTGGAATTATTAAAGGAGATAACTTATATTACCAGCACGCAGGACTGGGTGAGCCGAGACAATTATTATAAATCCGATATTAAATTAATTTGCCATAAAACGCTAGCCCTATTTTTTTCTACCATTGAAATTTCAGGTGGAGTGAGTATTTTAGTTGAACTGGCCAATGATTTGATTTTATCTGGCGTGGATGTCATTGGTATTTTGATGCATCCTCACTGGAAATATACACCGGAAATGTTCGAGCTTCTTTTTGAACCAATAAAAAAACCTGAGATCAATCGACTTTCAAGCACTTTGCCTGATCATAGCATGCTGCTAGCGACCATGTGGATTACGGCGCAACCGGTCGCCGATCTAGCAAAATTGAATCACACGTTTAAACCCTATTATTTTATCCAGGATTATGAACCACGCTTTTACAATTCTGAGGACCCATCTCAAAAATCCTATCGCCAGAAAGCATTGGAAAGTTACCATCTTAATCTTTCGCTATTGTCCACATCTGATTGGATCATCAACCAAATATACAGCCAATTGGGAACTGCTGAACGCGATATTAAAAAGATATCCATTGGAATAGACCAAGAAATATTTTATAACTGTTCAACAATCCAGCGTAAAAAGCCGGTACGCTTAATTGCCATGACCCGCCCCCGCACACCGCGGCGCGGGTTTAAAGATCTGATCAAAACCCTGTCCATCGTTTATGAAAGTAATCCCAATATACAATTTATTTTTTTCGGTGACAATGATCTAGCCAATCACAACATCCCATTTCCTTATCAAAACCTAGGGCTTATTAAGCAGGAACAACTACGAAAGGAATACCTGCTCTCCCATATTTTTATCGATCTTTCACTTTTCCAGGGATTTGGCTTACCCGCCTTGGAAGCCATGATTTGTGGTTGTGCTTGTATTCTAACCGATAGCGGAGGTGTTTCTGAATATGCCTGCCACAATGTCAATTCGATCCTGGTTTCTGTCGGCGATAATATCGCCGCCGCTCAGGCTATATTGAATCTAGCATCCAACGATCAACTTAGGCAAAAAATAACGGATCAGGGGCAACACACCGCGAGACGATTTTCACTGCATAATACAGCCCGTGATATCGGTAATATACTTGAAGACATGTACCTTCAGAGATCTTCGGAAACAAGCATTCATTGCGCCGATTTAACTCGTAATATCATTGTACCCATTTACAACGAAATACATGTTGCCAAATTATGCTTGGAAAGTATCGCTAAATATACTGAATTACCTTACCGTGTTTTTTTAGTCGATGACTGTTCGGATCAGTATACCGCCCAATATCTGCAAAAATTCGCCCGCGAATACCCTCATTTTAATTACCTCCGTAACGAACAAAACCTTGGCTTTGTCGGAAGCGTCAATGTCGGCATGCGTGTCACCCCGGGTGGTGATATTATTCTGCTTAATAGTGACACTATTGTCACACCCGGCTGGTTGGGTAAACTCAACCGCTGTGCTCAAAGTGATGAAAAAATTGGGATCATTTCTCCTTTAAGTACTCGCTCCTCGCATCTATGGATAAAACTTAACCCCGGCGACTCTATTTTTGACACGGCGGCAGCTATCGAAAAACTCTCTAACCAAGATTACCCAGACATAGTAACACCAGAAGGATGGTGTTTTTATATTAAACGCAATGTCTACGAGCATCTTGGAGGTTTTGACTCGATCTTTGGCAGAGGGTATTGCGAGGAATCGGACTACTGTATGCGGGCTTTTGCTAACGACTATAGAACAGTTTGCTGTGACGATACCTTTATTTTTCATGAAGGAATGGTAACGTTTAAGGGAGAGCGAGGTCCTCGATATGAAAAAAATAGAGCGATCTTTGACCAACGGTGGAAACCTTTATATCAAAAAATATATGCATCCTTTTTGGCTGACAATCCCTTGGGATACCTTAGAAATAAATACGCGTTGTTAAAGCCAGAGTTTTACAGAAATGCTTATGAAGTCAAACAAGATAAGAACTTCGATGCCATGAAAATCCTCGATAATCTAGCTACCCAAAATGCAATTGATGGCTATATTAAAAATCAGAGTCTTTTCAGTCCAGAATTAAAGCCACAATCGGTTGTATTTTTACTTCATGAACTTTCTGGCTTTGGTGGGGTTATTTCGATTGTACAATTAGCTAATGACCTAATATTTTCAGGGATGAATGTCAAAATTGTTGTTATGAGCACCAAACGATACAAGGATGACATGGGATCGTTGACAAAACCTATCTTTTATCCTGACTTGGAAACGCTGCTCAAACATTTTCCCAAGGCGGATATCTCGGTGGGAACGCTATGGATCACCATGTACTATTTAGTAAAAATACTAGGCCAAGATCCAGATTCAAGATTAGCTTATTTCGTCCAGGATTATGAGCCGGATTTTTACAAGAAAACGGAGACTCGAATCAGGGAGGCAATTAAAAAGACTTATATGATGACTCCATACAGCTTTGCTAAAACCCCTTGGATTTGTGAGAAAGTTAAGCAAGATGGAGGAAAAATTTCTCTAGTTTCTCCGGCCTTGGAACTGGATTTATTCTATCCACGGGATCTTGATGAAAAGAGTCTTGATCAAACTCTGTCACGGAGAAAGATGATTGTCACCATTCTCCGCCCATCAACTCCTCAACGAGGCTTTGATACGGCTCTAAAGACCTTGAATTTGCTCTCTCAAAAACGGAATGACTTTGAAGTGCATAGTTTTGGATGCACGGACGATGAATTGAAAAAATATTCCATTACTTTCCCATTAGTAAATCATGGAATTCTTCCTAACAATAGACTCCCTTCGTTATATTCGACAGCCTATATTTTTGCCGAGTTTTCTGATTTTCATGGTTTTGGACGAACTATAGCTGAAGCCATGGCCTGCAAAACGGCGTGTGTTATTACCGATAGCGGCGGTATTTCCTCATTCGCCCAGCACGATGTTAATGCACTGATAGCACATCCAAAGGATACTGAGGCACTCGTCCGTCATATTTCAAGATTGCTGGATGACCAAGAACTCCGAAATAGACTAGCTAACAATGCCCGTGGTTCGATTCTGTGTTTTGATCGCATGAAGTCATGTAGGCAAACTATTGAATTTTTTAATAAGGCTAGTAAGACTGTTGAAATAAATAACCCTATTAACTTAGGTAAAAGGAACTTAACCAAACCAGAAATCTATATTAACGATGTTATGCAATATAAGCGTTGCTTGTCGTATGGTGTGGTGAGCCGAAGCTTGATGCTTGCAATGCGGCGAATGGGATATAATGTTACTAGACAAAAGTACATTGGGCGACTCGAATGGGCAGACATTGCAGAACAGGAAGAGATCGAAGCAACGATTCCATACTCCTATAATCCGGAATATGTGATCCGAATAGGGACACCATCATCATCGTGTTTTATAAATACCTTTACAAAAGGTACAGTAGATATTGGTATAACTGGTTTAGGACGTCCATGGGCAGCATTCGAAGTGGATTGGGCGACCAACCTGCGAAATATAGGGCGGGCGATATGCGTACAAAGCAAGTATGATGCAGATATGCTGCGCGAGCATGGCTATCCGAGGGTCGAAATTGTAGCTCATGGTATTGACCACAAGATGTTTAACACTCGATCTAGAAAACTGCATCTACCATTTACATTCTGCTATGTGGGAAGCTTGCTCAAGGGTGGCAAGGTGCTGATGCAAGCATTTGATAAATTCTCAAAGCTGTGCGCAAAACACGAAACAGCATTGATAATTGCAGGATATGTGAGCGGTGCTGATCAGAAGGATATTAAGAAGCGGTATAAAACAAATAATCAGTCGGTTGAGTTACACTATGAACCGTTATCATTAGCACAAATCGCTGCTATTTACGAACGAAGTGATGTGTTTGTAACAGCTAGCCAAGCGGAGACATGGTGTCTGCCCATAGTAGAAGCAGCGGCATGTGGACTTCCGTCCATTACACTGGTCAATATGGGGCGGAGCGAATATCTCACGCCGGGACAAGATTGTTTTGAACTTGAACACATAACAGTGGAAGCAATTGCAGAGATGATGGAGTACTGCTATCAGCACCGAGAAATCGTAGCGGAGTACGGAAAAGCAGCAATTCAGATGGCACAGCGGTTCACATGGGATCGAGCAGCGAAAGAGTACCTTAGGATATTGGGGATTGATTGATTGATTGAATTAAGCAGACTATAGGAATAATTGTGACTCTCCACGGAAAAGTCATTGAATTGAATTCTCTCTTTTTATATGACCTCATTGTCCCTGTCTACAATGGTCTCAGCTATGTCCAGGAATGCCTGCACTCCATTCTAGACTACACCGAATCCGGCACGTACCGACTCATCATCGTGGACGACGCCAGTGATTCCCGCACCCAAGAGTATTTACGCCGCATCGCCGCCGACCATCCCCAGCAGATCACGCTCCACCGTAACCTAGAAAATCTCGGCTTTGTAAAGTCCTGTAATCTCGGTATCGCGCTGGGCAATGCGCCTTTCGTCGTGCTAGTCAACAGTGATGTCATCGTGACGCTGGGTTGGCTCGATCGTCTGGTTGCCTGCGCCGAAAGCGACCCCTGTATCGCCGCCGTCAACCCCTTCACCAACCACGCCTCCCAAATCAACGTGCCGTTGGCGCCCGGCGCCAACTTTTTTGGCATGGATGAATACCTCCAGCACCACGGACCCACTGCCGCCGCTGATGTGGTCACCGGCGTCGGTTTCTGCCTGTTGTTGCGGCGTTCGGCGCTGGAACAGGTCGGAGCTTTCGACGAGATTTACGGACGCGGTTACTGCGAGGAATCCGATCTTTGCATGAGGCTGACCACCCACGGTTACCGCACCGTCGTGGCCGGCAACGTGTACGTCTACCACAAAGGCCGAGGCACCTTCACCGACCGAAGCGAGCGGTATCGGCACAACCGCGCTCTGTTCGATAGCCGCTGGCTTGGGGAATATCAACGTCAATTCCGCGCGTTCCGCCATGCCGATCCCCTGGGTCCGACGCGCGCCCTGTTCGCCACCCGCCAGCGCTGGAACCCGATGCCCGTGGTCTGGGAAACGGCGCGGGCGATGCTAGCGGCCTGGAGAAAGCGCGAGGGACTGGAGTTGGCGCGTTCCGCCCTGCGTGGCGTCCTGCGTCTGCCGGGCGCCCGCCGGCCACTGGCCACCCCGACCTACGTGCGGCAATTCACCCGACTTGGGCGGCTACGGGTGACGTATCTGCTGCACAATCTAGTCGTGGCCGGTGGGGTGCTGTCGGTGATTCAACTGGTCAACGAGCTGGTCCTGCTCGGCGTGGAAGCGCGGATCGTGGCGCTATTTGAAGATCCGGCGATTTACGACTGGACCCCGCTTTATACTCAACCGCTTATATTTCGCAACCTGCGTGAATTATTGCGAAACTTCCCCGACAGCGATATCACCGTGGCCACGCTGTGGAGCACAGCGCCCTGGGTCGCCGAACTGGTCCGGCGCGGACGCACCCGCACCGCCGCCTACTTTCTGCAAGACTACGAACCCTGGTTTTTTCCCGAAGCAAAAGTGGCTGCCCGCGAACGAGTTCGGGCTACCTACCCCCTGATCCCTCATCGGATCGTCAAATCCGACTGGCTACAAGGGATGCTGGCCAGCGACGGCTATCCCACACAAAAAATCCCGCTGGGCATGAACCTGGCGCGGTTTTATCCACGCGACATCGCCCGCGACCGCCCGGTTATCCTAGCCATGGCCCGCCCGCACACTCCCCGGCGCGGTTTTGAACCCACGGTCGCGGCCTTGGCCCGCGCCAAAGCCGCCCGGCCCGAAGTCGAAATCGTGTTGTTTGGCGACCGATTTCTGAGTAAACACCCTATTCCCTTCCCATTCCGCGACGAAGGCGTGGTAGCCGACCAGAACCGGCTGGCGGAGCTGTACTCGGAAACCACGGTTTTTATCGATGGCTCCGATTTTCAAGGCTTTGGGCGTTGCGGACTGGAAGCGATGGCCTGTGGCGCGGCGTGTGTCCTTACCGAGGTAGGCGGGGTCGGCGAATACGCCCAGGATGAAGTCAATGCCCTGCTCGTGCCTCCGCAACGCCCGGATCGGTTCGCCGAAGCCTTGGTGCGACTGCTGGATGAAGAGCCCCTACGGCAGCGGTTGATCGCGGCGGGACTGGAGACCGCGCAACGATTTTGTCACAAACGGGAAGGCCGGGACACGCTGGAGTATTTCAGGAGCCTGTCGTGAACCTGGAATCGCCCCAACAGGCCGAAGAGCTTCACGATGCGGCCACGGCGACCGCGATCCTGATCGTCAACTATCGCCGTGCCGCCGATACCCTGGAATGCCTGAACTCGCTGACGCGGGTGAGCGATCCACCTTTTCAGGTCTTCCTGGCCGACAACGGTTCTGGCCCGGAAGAAGTCGCGGCGCTGGCCGAATACGCGGCCCAACATCTCGATTGGCTCCATTTCATCGCCTATCCGGATAATGCTGGCTTTACCGGCGCTCACAATCGCCTGCTCGCGGAACTCGTTCCAAGCGGCCGCTATTCCCAAATTTTGCTGCTCAATAACGATACCGTGGTCGAGCCGGACTTTCTGGCGCGGATGTTGGCTCGGCTGGACGCTGAGCGCCGGATCGGGATGGTGGCGGCGCGAGTGATGCGATACACCGACCGTGAGCAGGTGGACAATCTGGGGATTACCTTTTACCGATGCGGGCTGGCCTCCAACCGCAAATCGGCGGACGATCCCCTGCTTGGCCCCAGTGGCAATTGCGCGCTTTACAGCACTGAGATGTTACGTCAAGTTTACCAAGTCACCGGCGAATACTTCGACAAACACTTTTTTTGCTATGCCGAAGACACAGACCTCGCTTGGCGGGCCGTGCTGCTGGGCTACCGGGCGGCCTATGCTGAAGATGCCTGGGTGTACCATAAAGGATCGGTTGCCAGCGGCGGCCCCAACAGTGATTTCGTGCTATACCACGGAATCCGCAATTCGTTGTTCGTCCTAGTTAAGAACGTACCTACTCGCCTGTTGATGCGTAACCTGTTCTGGATGCTGGTTCTGCACACCGCCATTCTGTTGCGCTATGCTGTAAAAGGTAAATTGGGGATCGTTTACCGTTTGTACCGCAATTTTTTGCGCGGTCTGCCGACCATGCGCAACAAGCGCCGATTGATTAAACTGCAACGGCGAATTCCGCTTGGCGAGATCGCGGGCATGGTCAGCCGGCAATTTTATGAACGTGGCTATGTGCTAGGCGCGTTACGGGACTTGTTCTGAATATCCATAGCCACAACCAAACAGCTTCCCTGAAGTGAGTTAAATGCGCCAAGTGGATTTTCTGATCGCGGGCACCCAGAAAGGTGGTACGACGGTGCTAGATCTGTATTTGCGTACCCATCCGAATCTGTGCATGGCAACCCGGAAGGAGGTGCATTTTTTTGACCGGGATGAATATTTTCAAGGAGATGCAGTGAATTATTCGGTTTACCACTCATTCTTCAACCCCGGTGCATCCCAGCGTTTGCTGGGAGAAGCCACACCGATTTACCTGTACTGGCACAGTGCGCCACGACGGATTTGGGAATACAACCCTCGAATGAAGATCATCGTGATTTTACGCAATCCCATTGAGCGCGCCTATTCTCACTGGAATATGGAACGGGATCGAGATGCAGATGCCCTACCCTTTTTGGAAGCTATCCAGCAGGAGCGGGAACGTTGCCGAGAGGCGTTACCTTGGCAGCACCGGGTCTACTCTTATATTGATCGTGGTTTTTACACCGAGCAGTTGAGAAGGCTATGGTGTTATTTTCCGCCGGAACAAACGCTGATTCTCCGGCATGAAGCCTTGCGGGAAACGCCACAACTGGTTCTGGACCAGATTTGCGATTTTCTCGGCGTGGCTTGCGTGTCGGTCATGACGACCATTAATGCCCATTCGCGCTCCTATGTGACAACCATGACCGAACGAGAAACAGCTCATTTACAGTGGATGTTTGAATACGATATCAGAGCACTTGAACGGATGTTGGGATGGGATTGCAGCGCGTGGCTGACGGGCTATTGAGTTTAAGTGCCTGCAAAAAACTCCCCTCCCCCGCTTATGGAAGAGGGAATTGAACACCGATAGAAAATACCTATCTATCGAGCGGGCGGAGGGGGCGGGGGTGCATTGTCGAGCACATTAGGTGCACCGGCAGCTCCTCCAGTTAGGGCATTGATCATCCCCAGATTGAAAGCTTCTGGCTTTGGATAGAAGCGCGCGACATACTCTTTATGGTTGGTTTCTTGGAAGTCCTTAGCTAGTTTCTCGATGATCCGGACCTTCACTTGTTCGAAAGGAGGCACGGTTTCAGGCTGGCGAGAAATCAGCTTAATGATGTGATAGCCGTATTGGGTTTCGACCACACCGCTTAGTTCACCGGGTTGCAAGGCGAATGCGGCATCTTCAAACGGTTTGACCAATGAGCCTCGCGTTACCAGTTTCGGAAGGATGCCGCCCTGCCGGGCTGATGCTTTGTCATCCGAATTCTTCCGCGCCAACTCGCCAAAGTCGGCGCCGCCACGCAGCTCTGTTAATAGCGCCTCAGCCCGTTTGCGCTTTTCACCGTTGGGATCCTCGCAGTCGCATAGGGGCGCATTGATGAGGATATGCGCCACCTCAAGTTGTTCGGGCCGAGTAAATTCCTTGCGGTGGGTCTGGTAGTACTCCTGGGCTAGCTCGGTGAAGTCGGGCTGTTTGAGACCAGCCTTGAACTGATCGACGACGGCGTTCACCAACACCTTACGCTGAACCATCTGCAATTGAGCTTGGATATCGGGTTGGTCGGGTATTTTCAGACGTTCCGCCTCCCGGACCAACCGCTTCTCGATGTACAGCTCCAGTAGAAACTCCTGCAGGGTGGTAAGGTCGTGTTCGATGCCAGCACGCTGTTTGGGCGGCAACCCCAACAGCGCCTTTTGGTAATCCGCAACAGTAATGGTTAGTTCAGAATCCTTGATCAAGGGGGTTTCGGGTGGAAGCAACCCGCCAAGCATCGTTTGCTCGGCCCGGACGGTCATTGCGACAATAACCAGAATAGCAGCGCTGATAAACCGAATCAGTACATTCATCATAAAAAATGACACCGGTAACGATTTTACGGATATAGCGAAATCACTTGCGCGCTTCGCGACTTTTACTAAGAAGAACGCCGATGCCGAGTCAAGACCGGGCATCGGCGTCCAATGGAGAAACGCTCCCGTGAGGGAGCGTTTGGGCGGCAATTAAGGCAACTGGCAGGTGCTGTCCCCGGCTGCCTTGCTGCAGGGAATACCACGCCCCAAGTAGGCATGATCAACCAAGTAAGCGTAGTTCTTGAGCGTGCTGAAGCCGATATCCAAGGCGCGCTGTTTAATCATGAATCCGATCGCCGGCAAGCCATTACCCGGTAACACATTGAGATTCGGATCCTGCACAGTGCCTGCGTTGTAGCCGGACTTCGCCTGTATCGGCTTGGCCAAATCCATATCCAGCCAACCAAATTGCTCGGGTAAGGTCATAACCTGAGCACTCAGATCCAGCCCCAACCGAGACTCGAAGATGCGATCATTGGTGGAAAACCGAATGATATTGGTCTCAAAGCACAGCGACAACGCATCGGTGCGCGGCACGGGCGATTCGACAACGCCTACATCACTGAGGAGCAGGGGCGTTTCGCTACGATCATAGGCGGTAGCACCGACTTGATTGCAGGATTGGCCATCGGTCACGCCCGAGAACGCTTCTTGGAACGGCGGAATCGGAACCTGCAACATGCGCTCTTGCCAGTCGGGGTCGAAACCGGAAGGGAATCGCCGCGAATTGTTCGCTGCCAGCAGGCTCGGTCCCTTGTCCACGAAGAAGTTCTTGGTGGGATGGGTGATCACCCACTCGGTGGTGACGCCCAGAGCGGTGTTATAGCTCCATTCGTTAACCAACCGTGCTGCCCGCAGGACTTCGCTCACCGCCAGATAGCCGTATCCATACGGCCCAAGCTCTGTGGTCGTCCCCAAGCCCAAGTCGTCGTTGACGGTATATGAGGCATTGGGATAGGCATCAGCCAAGGTCGGCTCAAGGCTGTCAAATCCAGGCTGGTTGGATTGCGCCGTAATCAAGTTGGGACAGTCTTCTGAATTATTCCCTGGATCCCAGGCTGGATTCCGGGCCCCCGAGATCGGATTAAAGAACATATTGGTGGTGGACGGTAGGCCCACACCAGCCGGCTCCTTGGCATAGCAAGTCCTTGGCCCAACGACTTTGCCGAGTTCTGGATGATAATGGCCGATCCGAACGAAGTTAGCCAGATGGGTCGCCGGGCCGCCCGCCGCAATACCCCGCTCAACATTAAGGTAGTTGTAATTACCTTTCAGCGCATTGATCGGCTCGCCGTATTTGCTGGCGGTTGCGGCAATGTTGGCTTGCTGGAATTCGCTGACGCAATCACCCGGCTCACCATCCTTATAGCCCATGACGATGGCAACAACATAGCCTTCATAGCCGCGGTCGTTCGTGGAGAGGCCACCGGCCAGATAGGAACTGGCTCCAACATAGGGCACCGGATAAAAGCCATCGTTCTGCGCGGAATGATCGGAGTTGGTCGCCGAATAACCGAAATTACTGAACGAAAACTCGGTCTTATTCGGCACGGTGCAGGTGGTTTCACCGGACGACTTAACGAATTTGGCCGGAACATCGCTGGCGGGCGCAGTACCGTAGATCGGCGGGACATAGCCAGCGCCCTGCGTGACATACCCTGCAAACACGTCTTTCGGCGACAGCACGACCGTGAGGTCCAGGACTTCGCGGGAGTTGTAGCCTTCGAAGAAGCGGAGCTTGACGGCCAAGCTCTTGTCGCTGGTGTTGGTCAGATTGAGTAGCGTCTGCCAACAATCGTCGGTGCTACAACGGGCGGTGTAGTACGGAAAGATGATCGCATCGCCCACACCCTGAGCCGAGATATTGACGGCACCCGCGGACGGCGCGAACGCGCCCCCGACCAGACCGCCCATCGCGGTCGCCAGCGTTAGCGCCATGGAGAGCTTGCTGCGTTTCATGCCTTTCTCCTTACATTTCAATCGTTAACCCTGAACAGGGCTGAAGTCTATAGCTAGGAACCCTTAAACCGAGAATAGGGATCACTCTGCGGAAGCGCAATTAGGGTCAATTCCTCGCCGCCGCCAACGCCATCCTTGGCGCGAACTGACTCCTTGATGCGGCCAGCGAACCTCTTGTTCACACTTTCGCTGCCATCCCTACCCTAGTGTTTTCACTCGATCTCACAAACCACCAGCAGGCGTTTCCTCTACTTGAGACTCGTAGGGAATCCTGCGGGAATGATCGATCAAGTAAGCGAAGTTCTTGAAGTAATCCCCCGTCAAGGCGCGCTGTTTGATCATGAAGCCAATCGCTGGCAAACCTGAGCCCAGTAGCGGACCCTCGGCAAAAATTCCGCCGAAAACGCCGGGTTTTACCGCACCCCACTGCGCGGCTGACGACGCAGTCAAGTCCAGATCCAGCCAACCGGCGGGGATGGACTCACTTCCAAAAGCCTGGGCCATTCCCTCGGTTAGATTCAGCGTCAACGTCGAATCCAGGACAGGACGCCCGCCGGAGAATTGGATCACGTTGGTCTCGAAGCACAGCGACAGGTCATCGCTACGCGGTAGTGGTGATTGGATGACACTCCCTTCGGTGAGAACAACCTGCGCTTCGTTACGATTGTAAACCACAGGCGTAACCTGATTGCAGGATTGACCGTCGGTCACGCCCGAAAATGCCTCGGCAAATGGCGGCAGCGGAATAGGATAGATGAAAAACGGGAAACGCCGCTCGTTATACGCCGACATCGGTCCCCAGTACTTCCAGCTATCCACATAGAAGTTCTTGGTCGGATGCGTGACCACCCATTCGGTACTCACACCCAGCCCAGGATTGAAACTCCATTCGTTGATCAGCTCAGCCGCCCGCAATACTTCGCTCACCGCCGCGAAGCCCGCACCGTTGGGCCACGTACCCTCCACAGTGGTGGAGGTGGGATCGACGAGGGCGATCGAACTGGGCATAGCAAAAGCGGCATCGTAGGCATCCGCCAAGCTCGGTTCGAGGTGGTCATAACCGGGCTGGTCCGATTGCGCCGTAATCAGGTTGGGGCACCACGTGCTATTGGCCGTAGTGTTACCCAACGCCGGCGCCCAATCCAGGTTCCGTAAATTATAAACCGGATCGAAGCGCATATTGCCCGTAGCCTGCGCGGTGCTCGCAACGCAGCCACCGCTCAAACCGGGTTGTGGAACATCGTCATCCGGGCTGATCCGAATGAAATTCGCCAAAGTCGTGGCTGAACCACCAGCCGCGACGCCGCGTTTGACATTCAGGAGGTTGTAGTTGCCCTTCAACGCATTGATCGGCTCGCCGAACTCGTTGGCGGTCGTTACGATATTCGCCTTGGTGAAAGCTGTCCGAACGGCGTTGCAATTCGACCCCGCAACTGTCTCGCCATCATCGGCAGCATTCGTGACATGGGCGCTAACCCAGCTATCCTCATAGACCCCAGCCGTGCCGGGCAGTGCGGGAACAGCAGGAGCGTGCCCCTCGACAATAGCGACAACATATCCCTCATAGGTGCGATCGTTCGAGGACAAAATCTCGTCATTTGCAGAATCGTGATCCCGGTTGGTCGCCGAATAACCGAAATTGCTGAACGACAAGCCCGTTGTCTGCGAGATGTAGGGCACAGTACAGGTAGTTTCACCGTGCGCCTTGACGAAGCGTGCCGGGGTGTCTTGAGCGGGATAGTTAGCGCCCTTGTCGACGTAACCGGCAAACATGTCGTGCGCTGACAGCACCACCGTGAAGTCCAGGGCATCGCGGGAGTTGTAGCCCTCCAGGAACTTGAGCTTGACGACCAAGGTCTCATCACTGGTGTTAGTGATATTGAACAGCGTCTGCCAGCAATCCTCAACAATGCCCAGCTCGTTCTTGTGGCACCGAGCAGTGTAATACGGGAAAATCAACACATCGCCCACCTTCTGGGCGGAGATATTGATGGCGCTCGCGGATGGCGCATATGCGGCCCCGGCCAGACCGCCCATCGCGGTCGCCAGCGCCAGCGCCGTGGAAAGCTTGCTACGTTTCATGCCTATCTCCTTAAGTGAGTAACCCCTGCAACGGGTTAGGTAGTAGTCAAGGACGCAAAACCAGAGATTTAAAGTGGCGACTGCCACACCGAAAAGCTATGGAGAATGCATCAACTTTGTTGATGCCACCATTGGCCGTCTTTACGCAACCAAATTTCCCTAACAGTCTGTTTCAGATCGAAAGATTGACCCTCATTCCCTGAATCGGCATAACGATACGCAACTTCTAGCTGGATTCTCGCCACATCAGGGTCATCATAGTCAATTTCCTTTACAGTTACCATACGCCACTCGACTTGGCCACTATTTCGAGACCGGACCTGGCTTGGCGTATAGATCGCCCGGTAGGCAGGGGTTTCAAACTGATAGATCGCATCAAAGTTGCGGTCGATGAGCGCCTGCCAGCGCGCCAGAACCCGCTCCTTCAATAAGGCTTCATCAGTGGAGGACACCACAACCTTCGGCGATGGAGGCTGAGTGGATGTGGCGGGCGCGGGAAATTGGTCAGCCGCCCAAATGCCTTGCCCGGCCAAGGCCAGCGCTACCCCCCAAATCATCCTGTGCGTTATAGCCATCGCCCCCCCTGATTTGGCTTTTCGAAACTCTGTCACCCGTCAGAGCATCAAGTACTTTGTTGTATTGTTGCGCAAAAGCAACCAAAAGTTGCTTTATTGCTGTTAATCCTAACAAGCAACCAGCCAGGTGTCAATGACTTCGGGAATTTTGTTGTAAATCAGCCCAGTTTTGTATCAGTCTTATGTTTTTTAAGTCGATTTTCATGTCTAATCAATTGTTTTTCATTATAATTAATATTATCCAAAACACAACAATTAGCTCGTTTCATCTTTTAGGCCTAAGTACAGGACAAAAATCTCAAGGCCCAGAGGAAATTCTGGAATTTGTCGGCGAGGTTGAGGATGACGTTACGAAGAAAATCGAGGCCGTGGCGGAAGAGAGACTTGAGCGGCCGCCGAAGCGCTTTTTGAAGGAGATCGGCAGGTCTCGGTCACGAAGTTGCTCGCCGGCGCGGTGAGTCCAGGCAAACGCCAAGGTGAACAATCCCCGCATGTTGGATAGGCGAGCGGCGTCTCCGAGGTGGGTATCCTCGAAATTGAAACCTCGCGTTTTTAGGCAACCGAACAGCGTTTCAATGGTTTAATCACAAATGACAAATTTTGCCTGATCCGCACCGGACGGCTGGCGTTGAGTTGGTGGCGCCGACCGTTGCGGCTGCGTGATCCGGCGACGGCGACGTACCTTCACGAGGTTTCCGT
>WBZT01000576.1_pt1 | contig 29200 bp, 34 predicted proteins | sample 5204241 | NCBI WGS metagenome assembly WBZT01 (sample SAMN12344358, study PRJNA552823) | activated sludge metagenome | biome: Activated sludge suspended growth; feature: Nitrification reactor; material: Wastewater; isolation source: activated sludge from nitrification reactor of wastewater... | reverse complement strand
TTGATCGAGTGACTTTCAGTCATCAAACACAAGCTATCAGCTTGCACCTTTCAGTCAGCTTTAGCTGAAACCGAGACTTTCAGTCTCTAAAGCATTCTATGCACTTTCAGTGCATAGTGGTTGAATCACGAACATTCCGAGGAACTGCCCGCCAACATTTGGCGCCGACCCAGCGTGAAATCGCCCGCCAACTGCATCGCCTGCCATACGGCTGCCGACCGTGGCGATTACAGCGAACGGACCCTGCGTCTGCCCAAATGAGATGTCCACGCGCTCCCACCTCGAGAAATCGCCATGAAACCGTTTAGTCGCTTTCGTCTGTTTCACTGGGTGTTCGTCCTCGTATTTCTGGCCGTCTATTTCAGCGGCGATGACGGCGACCTGCCGCACATCTGGCTAGGTTACAGTTTGGTCGCCCTCGTCGCCGTGCGCCTGGTCATGGCGCTGATCCGGATCAAAGGATTCCCCGCCCTGTGGCCGATATTTCGCCTTGGCGCCGTATCCACCACAGTCAGCCGGGTGCTGGTGATGGCGCTGTTCTTATCCGCCAGCGCCACTCTGATTACCGGCCTGCTCATGGTGGATAATGCCCGGATTTTGGGTATAGCCACTACCCCGTGGATTGCGCCCGCCTATGCGGATGACGACGAAGCGGTCGGATTTGGCGACGAAGACCGGCTGTTTTCCAGCGAACTCGAAGAACTGCATGAGTTCGCCGCCAATACCACGTTGGTCCTTGCAGCCATCCATATCGGATTCCTGCTGGCGTTCCGCCGCCGGTTCGCCATCAACATGATTCCGGGATTTGGCCCAGCGGCCAAAAGCCGTAGCGGCCCAGCACCCAAGGCGGCATCGGTTTCCGGGGCCTCATCCGCTTGATCCGACCCACGATCCGGCGACGTCAGTAGCCCCTTGAGTGGACTTGCCGCACGAACGCCGTCTTTGCCCCGCTTGGGGTTTGCGGAGAATCGGAGAAAAATCTAACGGGTAGCTGGTCGGGTAGCCCTGCGCATCGAATGATGGGACCCCCCTGTGAAAAAGGGGGACCAGTGGGGATTTGGCCTGGTTTGGCCCCGGCCCGGTGGGTTCAAATTTCCCTTCACCCCCCCTTTGCTAAAGGGGGGTAATGTCCGATGGATCATTCGCGTTTCAGGACCGCCAACTCAGTTCTCGGTCAGTAGGTCGCCGGGCGTCGGCGGCAACCGAGGCATGGTCTGTGGGGGGAACTCGCCGTCCAAGGCGCCTAGGAAAGCGACGATGTCCTTAACCTCGGTTTCGCTCAGGTCCTTGTTGAGCTGGGTCTTGCCCATCACCCGTACCGCCTCATCCAGGCTCTTGACCGAACCGTTGTGGAAATAGGGCGCGGTATAGGTCAGATTCCGCAAGGTTTGTACCCGCCATAGGTATTTGTCTTCGTCCTTCTGGGTGACGGTGTAGCGACCTGGGTCTGCGTTCAGCTTGTACTGGGTTTCGTATTCGCTGCCGGGAAAGGTCGGAAACTTCATGAGAAAGCCCTGACCCATCGGCAGGTTGGCCGAGCCGTTGAAGGCCGGGCCGGAGTGACAGGCGGTGCAACCCACCTTGGCGAAGGTTTCCAGGCCGCGTACCTGCTGCGCGGTCATCGCGGTCTTGTCACCTTTGACGTAGCGGTCGTAGGGGCTGTTGGGCGTAATCAAGGTGCGCTCGTAGGCGGCGATAGCCTTGGCGGCGTTGTCGATGGTGACGACATCGCCCTTGCCAAACGCCGCTTCAAAGTAGGGCTGGTAGCCTGGAATCAGCCGGATGCGACCGATGGTGGCGTCCAGGTCCTTCATGCCCATTTCGATCGGATTGGTCGGCGGTCCCTTGGCCTGATCTTCCAGCGTGGCGGCGCGCCCATCCCAAAATTGCGCTGAATTGAACGCCGCGTTCCAAACGGTCGGCGCGTTGCGGCCACCGACCTGGCCGTGGACGCCGATGGAGGTGGGTCGGTGATCGTCGCCGCCTTCCATCACGTTGTGGCAGGAGAAACACGACACCGTGCCGGTCGAAGAGAAGCGGGTGTCGAAATACAGCATCTTGCCCAGCTCGACTTTGGCTTCGGTGGTCGGATTGTCGACGGGTGCCGGCGCGGTTAGCGGCAGCGCCTGCCATTGACCATCAGTGGCAAACACCGCGCTCGTCAGGGCGGCCATGCTGAAGAAAAAAATCATTGGCTTGCGTGTCATTGAATTCCCCCCTTTGACCTTCTGTGCAAAATAACACAATTTGTCTGGTTTTTCACCCAGCGGACCTTGCAGTGGTGTGGGGGTGAATGATTTACAACCTCCCCACCACCTGCTCCATCCGCTCCTGCCCGACGTGGGTGTAAATCTGGGTGGTCACCAGGTTGACGTGGTCCAGCAGAGCCTTGATGTCCACCCGTTCGGCCCCGGCGTTGAGGAGATTGGTGGCGTAGGTATGGCGTAGCTTATGCGGAGTGATGGGCTTATCGATGCCGGCCACCGATTAATCGATAAACGTTTCGGGACTGAGATTGAAGCGTTCCGCCAGTTTTTTAATGTGCTTCAAGTTCAGCTTGCGGTGACCGTTGAGAATCTCCGACACGACGCCTTGGCTGCCGATCTCCTGCTTGAAATCCGATTGCGTCAGGCCGTGCTCGTCCATCAGAAAGCGCAGCGCGGCAACACCCATCGCCACGGGCGGCTTGTGGTGCTCGGCTTCGTAGGCGCTGACCTGATCGCTGATGATGTCCACCAGTCCCGCCAACGGATGTCGGTCATTATCGCCCATCATATCCAGCAGCGTATCCAAATGACTGACCAGCGCTTCATAGTTCTTTTCATTTTCTGGGCGCTTGACGATAGGCGCAATATATTGCCAGTGTTCGATCATAGTCTTCAGCGTTGTACTCATGATAAACACTCCGGTCTCCTTTGGAGCCTGAGTCTGTCTCTTAGACTCAGGCTGTTTTAAAGCCTGCTTACAACTGTTCCTTGTCGTAGTCCTTATGAGTCAATATACATCTGATAAAAAGCTTGTTTCTTTCAAAGTTTATATTGGCGATCAAGCGGAGTTTATTGCCTCCGATGTTGAATACATACTTATCATTGACTTTATCGACGCTGGGAAAAATCCTCCTGAGTTGGGCAAAGTTTTCAAACGTGTTGGCTTTGATGATTCTGTACCAGCCCTCAAGGGCGGTAGCGGCGTCCTTGTGCGCTCCTTGGGCCTCCCACACCCGTTTTTGACTGATCACATGCATCCAGACCCTCCCTCGCTTGTACACGGGAGGCAATTGTATATCTCATTTTGAGATACATCAACACACAGGGGGTCAGTCTTGTCTTTTGCCCCTCTCCCTCACAACCTCCCCACCACCTTCTCCATCCTTTCCTGCCCCACATTGGTGTAAATCTGGGTGGTGGCGATGGTCTCGTGGCCCAGCAGCGCCTGGAGGTCCACTCGCTCGACCCGGGCGTTAAGCGGTCGGATGGCGTGATCGGCCGGCCAGTTCACGCCTAAGTCACCCCAACCGGGCGAGTCGGTCGCCAGCCCTACGGCCGGTCAAGGTATGGGGGCACCCGTGCCCGCAAGAGCGCCACCAGCGCCGGGTCCATGAAATCGTACTCGTCGGGGATGTGCAGACAAACGACCCGCTGGCCGTGAAGATGCGCGCGAAATCGCTGGGCAAGTTTCTTGCGGTGGGCCGGTTCCATGACGAAGATCAGGTCGGCCCACTGGAGCCACTCGGGGGTCAGGGGCGTGTCGGCGTCGTGGTTCAGGCCCGCCGAAGCGACCGTGATCCCCTCCCAGGACGAGAACACCTGCTCGGCGGTGGGGCTCCGCAGCCGATTTTGGCTGCACACGAACAGCACATGCTTCATCGCGAAGGCCCATCCGGCCTTCGAGGCACGCCGGGCGCGGCGGGGCACGCCGCGGGCGGGCGAGTGGCCTCCGGCTTTTCCATCCCGGGTCGAGACCGCGATCCCCCTGCAATCGCGTTCACCAGTGGGAGGCGGCATCCCCGAGCGCCGTCCTGGTGACGGGTTCCGCTGGCGGGACGTCCCGCGAACGGAAGCGCAATGCCGTGACCCGCCACGACCCGCGAAGCGTTCCACCGGTGGTGGGTCTCTCGGTCCGGTGGCGCGGTCCCCGCGCGGATTTAGAGTTGGGCGCTTCGTGGGTCGATGGCTTCATCTTCAGTTTTCGGGGGACCGATCACGACAAAATGCAACGGTTCCACGACGTTGGTCAACGGCGTTGCCGGCGATCACGCCAGGCCGAACGGGGGGACCAGCGGAACTTGCCGCCGGCAGGGCAGTTTATGGTAGACGAAGCGCGATCCCGCCGCCAGGCGCTCCAGGCGGTCATCCGCCGTGATGGGTCGACCTCGATTGTCCGCCGGGGCGCGACTCGACCCGCGAACCCGAGCGCGTCGCCGCCACGGCCCGGCGCTCGCGACGCCGCCGCTTGGGTGGCCGAGGCCGTCGCCGTCAGCCCGCAAAGTCCCATCGCCCCTGGTGATCGGTGCGGCCAGGATCCTCGTCTGTTGGAGAAGGGAAGGGGGCGAAGACGCCGAAAGATCGGCGGGCCGCCACCGAACCGGAAACGGACCGCCGTTACCGAAGTGTGTCGTCGCGGAACCAGGGGTCGAACCCACCGGATCGCCGGTGTCCAGCGGGCTGGAGCCGCGGGGAGCGGCGAGCAGGGTCGATTCGAGAATAATTACAGCATACGTAACATGTAATTTATTGTTATGCCCGACCCTTCATCAGTTCCGATAACTCGTTTTATCGGAACTGTTTTCGAGGGCGCCCGGCCCCGAAGGGTTGGGTTCCTTGTAGCGTCAGCTCCGGCTTCGCCGCCCCCCCGGAGGAAAAACCCGGCTGTACCCCCGCCGCTGCCGGCTCGATCCCGGCTCTAATTCCGGTTGAACCGCGGCCTGATTCCGGTTTAACCGCTTCCACGGCTCGACGCCACCGATGAGGATATGATTTTGAAAACAGAACGTTAGCCATCAGCATGGCGTTGATGATCAGCGTCGATCCGCTTCGCCAGTGATCCTGACCTCGAAGGTTGTTTTGCCTTGCGGTTGCGGCAGCGGTTCAGCCGGAATTTTTGATCGCGGAAGGGGTTCAGCCGGAATCGGAAGGGGTTTGACCGGAACACGAGCCCGTGTATGCGTTGGAACTCTCGAAAAATCCGGTGAAGGCGTTAAGCCGGAACTGACAACTTGACCGTTTCCCTGGAGGAAAAATCCGGCGCAGGAGCTAATCCGGAGGTGACACTTACTGCCCCCACCGTTCGGGGTCGGCCGTCCCTCAGCGCCATCATCGCCCAGCATCCCCCCAGAGCGCTGTCCGATTTAGCCCGAATTATTCATAAAGAAGGGCGAACCTCGTTCAACTTATTGATATAATGAGTGTTATGCCAATAACGCTTCGGAGAAGCCAAACGAGGTCGCCCATGTCCCATTCTACCCCGGAGCCATTGCGTTTTCCCCCGGTCGCCGGCCTGACCGTGCGCGCCGAGTTCGACGGCGGGGCGATGTCGTCGGACATTGGCCCGCTGATTCTGCGCGGCATCGATCAGCAGATCGGGCTGATTGACCGTCTCACCTCAGCGGTCGATGACCAACGCCATCCGTCGTACATCACGCACCCCTTGCGCGACCTGTTGGCCCAACGGATTTTTCAGATCGCCTGTGGCTACGCCGACGGCAATGACGCCAATACGCTACGGACCGACCCGCTGTTTAAGCTCGGCGTGGACCGCCATCCCTTGGCGCACGCCCTGGATTTGGCCAGCGGCCCCACCTTCTCCCGGCTGGAGAACGCCGTCTCGACCCGGGATATCTATCGCCTGGCACGGGCCTTCGTCGAGCAGTTCATCGCCAGCTACCCCACGCCCCCGGCGGTGATCGTGTTGGATCTGGATCATTCCGAGGATCCGACGCACGGGCAGCAGGAATTCAGCTTCTACAACCACTATTACCGTCATCACTGTTATCTGCCGCTGTTTCTCTTCGAGGGGCTCTCGGGCAAATTCATCACGGCCGCGCTGCGCCCCGGTAAGCGCCCAACCGGCGCCGAAAACGCCATGATGGTGAGGCGGGTCATCAAGCGGCTGCGCGCGGCCTGGCCCCAGACCCGCATCGTACTGCGGGGCGATGCCCACTTCGCCAATCCCGAACTGATGCAACTGGTGGTGGCGGATCCGCAACTCGACTTCATCTTTGGGCTAGCCGGCAACCGGACCCTGTCGCCCTTGGCCGAGCCGTTCCTGGCCGCTAACCGCCGCCGCCTTGAGCACGCCCGCCGGGTCGGGTTGCTCCCGCCGACCCCGACCCGAACCTACCATGAAATCGCCTACGGGGCCGACACCTGGCCGCAGGCGTTTCGGGTCATCCTCAAGGCCGAGGTGATGACGCTGGGCGATAACCCGCGCTTCGTCGTCACCTCGCTGAACCTGCCCACCCCGGAATGCCTGTACCGCGATCTCTACAGCGCGCGCGGCCAGGACGAAAATTTCATCAAAATGGTCAAGAACGACTTGGCCAGCGATCGCACCTCGGACCACCGTTTCCTCGCCAACCACCTGCGCCTGTTCTTCTCCTGCGCCGCTTATGTCCTGCATCAGGCCCTGCGGACCGAGGTGCTGGTCCATACCGAACTGGCGAAGGCCCAACCGGCCACCGTCATCCTCAAGCTGTTCAAGTTGGCGGTGCGAGTGGTGGCCTATAAGGACCGGATCAAACTGCACTTACCAACGAGTTGCCCGGTCAAGACCCTGCTGCGCCGGGTCACCAACCTCCTGTTCTTGACCCGACCGCCACCACCGCTCCCCGCTTGACTCCGCGCGGTCAACCTCCACGCCGGTAGATACTCAGGCTCGTCGGGGTTGGTGGCGTGCCGCCCGTCTGGCGGCCACTGCCCCAGTAGGCGTACCTCGATACCCCATCAACCGGCGTAACCTCGATTCCGTCACCGATTTCCCTATGGATAACCGGTCCATCCGCCCAGTCACGCCCTGAATCTGATTACGCGGGGTAACCTCTGGCGCCAATCACAGTTTTATGAAACATTCGGGCTAAAAACTGTCCGAACTATTGTTGTTCATACTTCTGGATATGAGGATCGTTTCCATTTATGCAACAACACCGAAACGAAGTCATGAACGATCATCGTATTCCAATTAGAGCATGTTTTCTCCCTGCGTCAGCCCAGCTTATTCTCTCTGGTAAACAAATACATATATTTTATAATATGTATACACTTATAGATATAAATTGTAATTTATTGTATAATTATATACATGTATACATATATACTGACGATAAAAGCTATTCATAATAATTCCTAGAAAAGTAGCGAATATTTATATATGATGATATAAAATACTGACCAATCTTAGACCAGCTCAGACTGATCTATGGAGAACAAGGTTACCATCGCGAATCACTGGTGCCTTGTTCTCTTTCCTGCCCCATCCGGCTCGCTCTCCATAATTATCAAAAGCTATGTGGCGTTGGTGCACAAATACCCTCTGGACTCTCTTTATTGTTGGGGACCCTTGGAACGGAGAGCCGCCATGTCTGCTCAAGCTAACCCACCGCTGGCGGCGGCCAGCGGAAAAGTCCGGTACCGGGTGACGAACTGGCCCGAGTACGACCGCACCCTGGTGCAACGGGGCCGTTTGACGATCGGGTTTGACGAGGAATTTTTGCGCGAGCACTGGCGGCCCGCGCCGACGAGCCGACGGGCCGACGGGCCGGGGGGTGCGCCGTTCCACTATGCCGATAGCGCCATTCAAGCGCTACTGACCCTGAAGGCGGTGTTCGATCCGCCATACCGTATGGTGGAAGACTTGACGGGTTCAATCGTCCGGTGGATGGGATTGGCCTTGCCCATTCCCGATCACACCCTGCTGTCGCGCCGCGCCGCGCCCAGACGCTGACGGTCCAGATTCCGCGCCGTCAGCGGACCGGACCCCTCCATGGGATGGCGGATTCGACCGGGTTGAGGATAAACGGCGAAGGCGAGTGCAAGGTCCGCCGGCACGGCGCCGGGAAGCGGCGGACTTGGCGTAAGGTCCACTGGGCTTTCGACGCCGACGTCAAGGATGCCCTGGCCATTGAGGTCACCACGGCACAGTGGACCGATGGTGAGGTCTTTGCCGGCTTGCTGAATCAGATCGAGGGCACGATACCCCAGTCGATGGCAATGGCGCGGACGACACGCGTGGGGTGTACGCGGCGGTGGCGGAACGGGGGGTTGTGTTCGTGTTAACCGTGTATCCGGTACAATGGCGAAACGAACCGGAGGCTGAACATGGAACAAACCGAATACAAACAGATCGTTGCACGTCTGGAAGGGCTCACGGACGAGCAGTTCGAAGCACTGCTGGAGACGATGCAGCAACGGAAGGACGCAGACGGCGTACAGCGCCTGGTGATGGCACGCCTGGCGGAGCGCCAATGCTGCCCGCACTGCGCGGGTACGACGGTGGTCAAGCATGGCGTCGAGTTCGGATCGCAGCGATTCCGGTGCAAAGGCTGCGGCAAGACCTTCACCGCGCTGACCGGGACGCCGTTTCATCGGCTGCGAGGCAAAACGCAGCTGCTGGAGAACGCCGCTTGCATGGTGGATGGCCTGTCGGTTCGCAAGACGGCGGCGCGCTTGGCCATCTCTCCACAAAAAGCCTTCCGCTGGCGACATAAATTTCTGGAGTTCTTGAGCACGCAGAAGCCTGAACTCCTGACGGGCGTCGTGGAAGTGGATGAAACCGTCTTCCCGGTTTCTTACAAAGGACAACGCCAAGGGCTGCCTCGTCCCTCGAAGCAGCGGAGTGGCAAGGCCCAGGACGGCACCGGCGCCGAGAAGACCACGGTGGTGGTGGCGGTGCAGCGCGGGACCTCCATCGCGTTCGACCAGATGCTGGCCCACGGTACGGCGGTGGCGCTGACCGAAGCGTTGCGGCCGGTACTGAGCGCTGACGCGGTGTTGAGTACGGATGGCAATGCGGCCTACTGGACCGTGGCCCAGGAATTGGGCGTGGCATCGGGCTCCTTTATCGCTGCCTACCACGGCCACGGCGGTGATGGCGTCTGGCACGTGCAGAGTGTCAACCGCTACGACTCCAGCCTCAAGACCTGGATGACCCGCTTCCGAGGCGTCGCCACCAAATACCTCGCCAATTATCTGGGCTGGCGGCGCCTGCTCGACCGCTTCAAGGATACCCTCACGCCTCAGCAATTCCTGTTTCACGCCCTCCGGACCTCGTACCTGTGATACCTCACACGGTTAAAGCGAACACAACCGAACGGGGCGCCCGAGTGGCGGTGCCGCCCCAAGAAAATGCCGTGCCGTGGGAAGCCGATCACCCTCGCACCCAGGCGCTGGCGGACATCGCCGCGCGGGGCTTGCCCGAATGGAAAAAATCGATCGGTTATCATCGCCGTAGTCTCGCCGGCACTGGGCTACTATCATTTTTAGGCACAACATATAGCGCGTTGCTTTGCAAAGCAACCCAATATGTGGTGTATTTTTGACCGCTTGGAATGGTCGGAGCCCAGTGCCGTCTCGCCGAAAATGGCCTCTATCGCTTCAAGCAGATGTTGGGTGATCACTTGGCGTCCCGTCTCTTCGAAACCCAGGTGACCGAGGTGCATGTCCGAGTGGCCGCCTTGAATAGCATGACTGACCTCGGCAGGCCCGTTTCCGTCCCGGTCGGGGTTACTCTGTCCTGAATAAACTGAGAGAAGGAAAGATATAGCCCTCAGTTCATTTATGCACCAACGCCAAGCTATGGTCTCGATATTTACAATCATACATAACAGCATGTATACATATATGGACTAAAATAGTAAATATATATATAATATTATATGTGTATACACGTATAAAGGGTGATGATGAAAACAGTTTCGATTATTTCTCAGAAAGGTGGTGTTGGAAAAACCACCCTGGCAACAGCGCTTGCAGTGGCGGCCGAAGCGAACGGAAAAAACTGCGCAGTTTTCGACCTTGATCCGCAAGCCAGTGCGTCATTCTGGCATGATACCCGCCAGGCACAAACCCCAGCGGTTGCCGCTGTCCCCGCCTCCCGCCTAACCCACATTCTCAAGGCGGCTTTGGAATCAGGCTGCGAGCTTGCGATCATCGATGCCCCACCCTTTGCAAAGGACATTGCTTTCGAAGCCGCCCATCATGCGGACTTTATTCTGATCCCAACCCGTCCCGCCGTGCTTGACATCATGGCTATGACAAAAACCCTCGATCTGGTCAAACACTATGACAAGCCTGCCGCCGTAGTATTAACGTTTTGCCCCCCTGCTGGACGTGAGTTAACCGATACTGAGGAAGCTATCAAACAACTTGGGGCGGCTCTATGCCCAGTGCGTATCGGCAACCGAATCGCTTTCTCCCGAGCGCAGCAGACAGGTCGTGCAGCCCAGGAGTATGAACCGGACGGAAAGGCTGCTGAGGAAATCCGGCAGCTATACGAGTATATGTGTATACACATAAATGAGGCTAAACATGGCCGAACAAAAAAAACCAGTAAACGCGCTTCAAGCCGTACTTGACCGGCAAGTAGTTGCGCAATCGCAAGCTCCGGTACCACTCTCTGCCCCGACAGATCCGCTCGGGTCTAAAAGGCGAGAGCGAAAAACCGCTCATACCCCAGAGAGTGTCTCATCGAATTATCTCCCACCCTCGCGGACTGGCAAGCGATTAATCGGCGGTCACTTTCCTCCAGAGGTTGCGAAACATCTAAAAATTCTTGCGGCGGAAGAGGAGACCAGCATTCAAGCACTACTTGAAGAAGCGCTTGATTTGCTTTTTGTAAAGAAAGGTAAAGGACATATCAGACGTATATAAGTGTATACATACTAACATGTATATATAAAAATACGTATACACTTATATTTTAAAGTTGAGCTTATTTCGTATGCTTAGAGTGACAATTATTGGAGAGTACGCTAGTTGTTCTTTCCACCGCTCATCGGCGTGAAAATCCGACGCTTTTTCTTGAACTCCATTTGCGGCATCCGATTGGCCTGCGGAGTCCCGGTTGGGGCGAGCTGCCTCTCGGGTCGGACGTCGGGGGCACCAGCGGTTGGCCGGATGCGGCTTTGAACTCGTCGGTTGCTTGCGGCCCGGCCTTGGCGGGAAGCGGACCGGTTCGGGTGTCATCTCCAGAAGTGGGTGTGACTTCGACGACCACCGATCAATGGGTTAGGAACTTTTCTCCAGAAGTGGGTGCGACTTTTCACAGAAGAGGATGCAACTGAATTCAAATCTACAGAAGTCAGTGCAACCAGATTCAGATGCAACGATTTTTATTAAACAATAAATTCAATGGGTTAGAGTAAGCCTACCCACCTGATGGCCTTCCTCACATATTGATTTTCAGCCACTCCTGTGCGTAGTCGCATCCACTTCTGTAAATGACAAACAGTTCGGTTCGGGCTTGGCGCGAGACCGTCTCATGTGACACGATTCGAGCGGTTAGCAGGGTCCTTTCTCGTTGGGCGGCACGATCCGCCGCTTCCTCCTGAACTCCACCCGCGGCATGGGCTTGGCCGAGGGCGTGTGGGCTTGATCGGGCGGTTGCTCGGGTCGCCCATCCGGAGACGCCGGTGATCGACCGGGCGTGGGCTGGGCGGACGCGGGTTCTGGTGGCCCGGGCTGGGGACGAAACCGCGCCGATGTCGTGTCCCGTGACACGGTATGGCCGTGCGGTCCGCGCGCCGCTCGATCGGCCGCTTCCCGGGCCAAACGCCGTTTACGCGCGGCCCGCGACTCGGGCACGATGCCTTGGGCCCACAACGCCGCCTTGCGGGCGGCGATCTCCTGCTGTCGGCGCTCGTGCTCGGCCTTGCGCCGGGCTTTCTCCTCGCGGTGGCGCCGTTCGATCTCGCGTTGCTGTCGCCGTTGTTCCTCGCGGGCCTGGTGCGTCCGAACGCGCTCGGCCTTCGCCTGCTGGCGTTGTTGCGAGGCGACCAGGCGCTGAGCCGCCGCCGTCCGCTCCTCCACGGTCACGGCGCCCGCCGGCTGGCCGTCCAAATCGTAGCGCCGATCCCCTCGACCGTGAAGCAACGCCAGCAAGTAGCCATCCCGGCTCGTATGGTTGGCCAGCGCCCGGCGCAGCGCGGTCGGGTCGAAGCCGGGCAGCCGCGCGATCAGATCGGCGAGGATGCCGATCTTGAGGGGTCGAAGATCGTCGTAGTTGTTTGGAAACGCCAGGGGAAACCGTTCCCTCAGGATCGCGTGAATGGCGTTGACGGCATGCTTGTCGGTCTGGCTCATGATCGCCTCAACTGGCGCGTTTGCACCTTTCCGCGCCATGTTAATCAAAACCTCGGCCGTGATGTGCGTTTCCCCGGGGACCTTGGGTTTTTGAAGTCTTGTCGGTGGGCGCTTGGAGGGGGTTCGTCCGGTGGAGATCGGGTGGGGTTTGCAGGGTTTTGGAGCGGAGGTTCTGAAAGAACGCTTCTGAAGAAAGCGCCACCACCTAACGGTGGGGGTCTCCGACACTAATGGGAGGCCCAGGGGAGGCGCTAGGCGAGACCCGACAGTTATTGGGAATTTAAACGACACTTAATGAGCGGCGATTCGGGCGCGACGAGCCGTGGCGGGCCGTCACGGGTCCGGTTCGGTGGCGGCCACCGCCCGCTCGGCCCGCTCGGTGGGGAATCGGACGGCGGCGGGGGCGGGGGAACGGTGGGCGGCCGGCGTTGGGACGTGTGGGCCTGGCCCCGAGGGGATCGAAGGGGGGAGAAGAGCGCGGCGGGGGCGGGGCGGGGACGCCCCGAGTCAGGCGGGCGGTCGCCCTCGCAGTTGGCCCAACAGGGCGCCGAGCGCGGCGTGGGCGGTGTCGCGCCGCGCGGTGTCGGCCGCCGCCGCGGTGGGGGCCGCCGGGGCGGCGGTTTCGGCCCGCTGGCGGGCGGCGTCCAGGTTTAGTGCGCGCCGGCCCTGGTCGGCCGCCGGGGCGGCGGTGTCTTGGCGGCGCTGGTGGCGGCGGCGGCGCTTGACCGCTTTGTCGCGTTCATGCTGGAGCCATTTGTGGAGCCCGAACACTTGGAACAGGGCTTCGGGTACGCCGCGAATGGCCGGCTGGCTCCGGTAGCGGCCGTCTCCGGTCTTTTGGGGGTGGGGGTAGACGGTGACCAGCCCGGCGCGGCGCAGATCCCGGCCGGCCCGTTCGGCGCGGCGCCGGCCGAGGCCGGCTTTTTCGGCCAGAAACGCCAGCGAGAGCCCGTGGATCGAGCCGTCGGCTTGGGGTATCCCCACCCGCAGGGTGGCGAGATCCAGGTAGTGCACCAGCGCGCCCAACAGGTCCAGGCAGGCTTCCCGCCGCTCGCTGCGTTGTTGGCGGGGTGAGCCGTTGGCGGCGTTGAGGCTGGGCAGGACCGTCGGGTCGTCGAAGTAGGCCCGGACCCGGGCCTGGAGCTGCAGGAGGATCTTGGGCCGGGCGGCGTGCTGGGGTGGCGGTTCGAACCAGCGCGGGGCGGTCGGGTCGTGCCCGCAGCGGTTGCCGGCGACAGCGAGGGCGAGGGCGGTCGCCAGCCGATCTGGGGGCGCCAGCGGGCCGCAGAAAGCCGCCGGCACCGTGAGGGCGCCGGTGGAGCACGGGTCAGGCAATCCGGGCGGCATGGCCGGGGCGCGAGCGGGTCGGACCGGCGCCACCCAAGGGCGGGAGGCGGCCGGGTGCCGAACCCGATGGGCCGGGCGGAAAAGCCGCTACAACCGCGTCGGGTTGGGCGGTTCGCCCGGCCACGGGGGACGGGTGATCGAGGTCGTGCGGGGGTGGAATTGCGGTTCGCCAAGGTGGACGTGCATGATGATCCCCTTAAATTAAGGCCAATAACTCCCTCTTGGGGTCTTGCAAGCCATTCGCGAGCCGCTATAATCAAGAACATTGCTTACGTGTTCCCGATTGTTGTCCTGAGCGGATCGACGGACGACTTCCAACTTTCCCCAGCCGAATCCCCCGGTCAACGCTGACTGGGGGTTTTGCTTTTTAGGGCGCTCGATGGCGTGTGGCTAGCTCATGGGAGTGCGGTTCCTCGTGTCCGAAAATAACCATCGTTGAAGCATAGTGATTAATCCATCAATCGGCAATTGGCAGTCGCCGGACCCCACGCCCGGTTCGGGTCGCTTGGCGGGTGGCCGGCGCCTGGGCGTTTGGGTCTGGGCGCGTGGGGGTTCATGCTGGCGATCGCCGCTGACCGTTTGCTATTGTAGCGCCGACGGCCCGCCGGCGCTGGGGCGCGCCGCCGCCGGTGCCGGCCCACCGGCCGTCGTCAGGCTGTGGTGTAGCAGGGCGTCGGTCTCCCGCCGCATGCGGGTCAGGTACACCCAATCCTCGCTCAAGCGCTGCTGTTCCGCCTCGATGTGAGCGCACAGCGCGACAAGTTGTCGCCGGTGCTGAAGGAGGTCACGGGTGAGAATCTGGTCGCGCCAGCGCTGGACTTGGGCCAGGGCGTCCTGGATTTGCGGCACGGTGGGACGCACACCGGACAGCCGGGCGCGAAGCTGGCGGGCGAGAGCGTTGGGGGTGATCGGGCGGCGGCGGGCGGCGAGATCTTCGGAAGCGTCCAGCACGCCAAGCATCAGTTGGAACGCGACATCGGGCGCGAAGCCCGTATCATGCGGGCGGTGAGTAGCCATGATTGCACCTACGTTGCAGTTGTGGTCAGGTCCTCACCGTTTCTATCGGTGGGGGCCGCCTTTGCCCCAGGCGGGGCGGCTGTCGGTAGTACCCCTATGATAGTCCCTGTGGCGGCGGTTGCAAGACCCCCGCCGCGCTCTTCTCCCCAAGAGTCGACCGATTGGATCCGGGTGCGAATTTGCATAAGCTCTCCGTTAAAATCTGTTTATAATCAGAATATTCGCTCAGAGAACGCGCTTGCGCCACGTCGGGTGGCTATCTGGTCAAGGCGTGCCCCGTTATGGTGTGCTCCAGCAAAATTCCGATCATTCATTGGGCGACCCGTGGTTTTTTATGCGCCTGCTCTATATAGTAAAAACAGAAAAATGATTAATTCAAGTTTTCTGAGTGCTTCTTTTAAAATAATCTATAATTGGAAAAAGTCTTGTCACGAGGATGATAGATCTTGCCCAGAAAATCCTTGCGAAAAGGGTCCGGGCTCGGGACCGCCAAACCCTCGTCCGCTCCGAATGCCGTTCCCGAGTCCGATTTCCGAATCCTGGCGGATATCGGCGGTGTCATGACCGCTGAAATGACGGTGGAGGCATGGATTGCGCTCCCCAACCATCCGCACCAGCGTAATACCGCCCGCCACGCGCGGGCCGTGCATCTCAAACAAGCCAAACAGGCGGCGGGCGCGGTGGCGCGGCAGCTGGCCCACGTCGTCGCCGCGGGTCTCGACGGGATGTACTACAAAGTGGACGGCCACACCCGAAGTTATCTGTGGGAGCAGGGCAAACTGCCGCGCCCGGCTGTTCTGCACGTCACGATTTATCCGGTCTCGTCCCGAGCGGAGTTGGATGCGCTGTACGAGGTCTTCGATGCGTCCACCGCCGCCAAGACGCGCTACGATCAAGTTTACGGGGGCTTCCGGGAGTGCGGGTTCCAGCCCCGATCCAAGCGCCTCAAGCACGGCTTTCTGAACGACGCGCTGAACATCGCCCTGCGAGGTGGCATCCGGGGCCAGCAGGGCCGCGCCCTGCCTGAGGTGAATCTGTATCGGGCCGTCGACGTGTTCAAGCGTGAACTGGAACTGCTCGACGGCATCGACCCCGAACCGAGGCCGTTTTATTCCGGAGTGGTGGCGGCGGCCCTGATCGGCCTGGCGCTGTATCCGCCGGAGCGCGTTCTCGAATTTTTCAAAAAGTTGCAAAACGGAGAAGGCAATCGGAAGGATGGGCGCTCCGATCCGGTCGATGCCGTGTTGAACGTGATCCAGCACATGACCTTGGAGAAAAAGGCGGCGCAAACCACACTGCAAGCGGATTTGTGCGCCCGCACGCTGCGCGGGTTGCTGACCTGGTTAGCCGGCCCCGAATCGCAACGTAACCAATACTGGTTGAAGACCAGCATTCACGCGATCAACCTGGAGCCACTGCTCGGCGAAATGAAAGCCAAAAAAGGCATTCGGGACGATCCAGCCTTGTAAGGGGGCCAGCGGACTTGCCAACCGCTTGATCTTGGGTAAATCTTAAGGGAATAACCGCACATTCTTGATGGTCGGGGCGCGGCTTCAACAAGAACGACAACCCGTTTTGGCTCAGGAGGAGTGACTGGCAACCGCGATGCACACCCGCCGCTTGCGCCGCGAGGTGGCGCTGGGTCTAGGTCTGGGTCTGTCGATTATCCTTCTGCTCACGAGCGCGGTCAGCGGCGTGGTCGCCGGTGCCACCTCGCGCGTGGTGGCGGTGCTCTACCCGGAGACCGACACGCCCTATCGGAAAATTTTCGCGGACATTCTCAGTGGGATCGAACAAGGGTTGACCACGGAGGTGATCCGTTTGTACTCACTGCCCGAAGCCCCGGATGTGCCGGCCCTGCGCCGTTGGATGGACCAGCAATCGCCCGCCGCCGTCATCACCTTGGGCCGGTTGCCCACCGAAACCTACGAACAACTCGGGCTGAAAACGCCTCAGGTCATCGGCGCGTTGGACGCCTCCCCGCAAACCCGCCCGAACGTGGCGGGGGTGGGTCTCGCCGTCGATCCGGCCCTGCTGTTCGCCACGCTCAAGCAACTCGCGCCCGGGAAACAGCGGGTTTGGGTGGTGTTCGATCCCACTTACGACCGTTGGCTGATGGGTCTCGCTCGAACCGCCGCCACCGCGCTTGACCTAAAACTGGAACCGCTTGAAGCCCGCGATCTACGCGAGTCCATCCAACAGTTTCACCACATCTTCCAAGCTGCTGATCCCGCAACCGATGTGATCTGGCTGGTGGCGGATACCGGAATCATCGACTCCGAAACGATTCTGCCGGCGGTGATCGAGAAAAGCTGGCAACGGCGGTTGCTGGTGTTTTCCAACAGCCTCCTGCATGTCAACCGCGGGGTTCTGTTCGCGCTGTATCCCGACAACATCGCGTTGGGGCGTCGACTGGCGGAACTGGCCTCCCGCGCGTCGCGGACTCCGGATACCCAATCCAGCATCGAAGTCTTGCGCGCGGTCAAGCGCGCGCTTAATCTCAAGATCGCCACGCATCTCGACTTGGACATCCATCGGAACATCGAGCGGCAATTTGATCTGGTGTTACCCGTATGGTGAAGGGACGACCGTCGATCCAGCAGGTGTTCGAGGCGTGCAGCTTTCAACGCCAACTGACGATCTTATCCAACATGGGTCTGTTGTGCCTGGCCCTGACGATCTTCTTGGTGTCCAGCGGCTGGTTGGCTTGGCGGCTGGAATCCCTGTTGCTAACGCTCCTTGGCGAAGTGACCGGGCAATTGGCGCACGAGAGCCGGTTGGTGTTTCTGGAATCGCCGGCGTCGGCGCGGGAGCGGGCTGCTCAAATCGCGACTTTTCCCGGCGTGCGCCAGGCTGCGTTGCTCAAGCCCGACGCTGAAACGTGGGTGGCGTCCCCCGGGGCGGGCCGCTGGCCGTCCGTGCCGCTTTCGAGCCAAGAACCGATGCGAGCCACGCCGATCCATGAGGATCGCGACTGTTGGTATTTCGTCGTGCCGGTTCGCACGGGAACCGATGATGCGTTACCGGTGGTTACCCGAACGCGGCCCCAATTACTCGGCTACGTTGCGGTCGCTTGGCGCAAGGCGCCCCTGGCGCAACTGCGGGGTTGGCTGTTCGTTCTGAACGGGGTGATCGCGCTGGCGCTAGCGCTGGTCATCGGCGTCGGCCTCCACTATTTTCTGCGTCGCCTCACCGAGCCTCTCAACAGTTTGGCGGACGTGATGCGGCGGATACAGCATGGAGGAACCCGCGTGCGCGCCGACGTCGCGGGTCCGGCGGAAACCCGGGAGATCGGCCGGGTCTTCAACGCGCTGTTGGAACGACTGGACCAGCACCAAGCCGTGCTGGAATCCGAAGTGTTGATGCGTACGCAAGAACTCCGTGCGGCGCGGGACCTGGCGCTGACCGCCGACCGGTACAAATCCGCCTTTTTGGCCGCCATGTCCCACGAGATGCGCACGCCGCTTCAATCCATCATCGGGTACACCCAGGAGAGTGAAAAGAAATTAAAGTTTTTGGAAGGTGATGCCGACCCGATGATTCTCGATACGCTGGCCGAGTATTTCGGGATCGTGCTCCATGCGTCCGACGAACTCTTGTATCGCATCAATCAAGTGCTCGAACTGGCCGCGCTCGAAGCGGGCAAACGCGATGTCGTGCTGGAATGGATCGATCTGCCCCCCTTGGTGGACGAGGTGGTCGCCGTGCTGAAACTGCTCGCCGCCCGCAATCGCAATCGCGTGGACGTGGTCTGCGAGGGGATTGAGCGCGTGGAACTCGACGGCGACAAGATGCGGCAAATCATCCGCAACCTGTTGGACAACGCCTGCAAGTTTACCCGAGAGGGGGCGGTGTTGCTGGCAGTACGGAGCGCGGCGGATCGTTTGACCATCGAGGTCACGGATTCAGGTATCGGCATTCCCGCCGACCAGCTCGACCTTATTTTCGAGCCGTTTCGTCAAGTGGATATGAGCGACACGCGCCGTTATGGCGGAACGGGGTTAGGGCTGGCGATCACCCGAAATGTCTGCCATCTGCTCGGGGGGACCATCACCGTGACCAGTACCCTTGGCCGGGGGTCCTGCTTTCGGGTGGTCATACCGCTCCCGGTCGCGCCGCGGTTCAACGCGGGCTCAAGCGCACCAGAACCCCGGGGTGCGGACGCAAGGTGATTCCACTTTGCGGGACCACCCGCGGCCCGGGCACGCCATGAAATCGGTACCGCCGCGCGAGTTGGGCGATGATCGTCAGCAGTTCCATCATGGCTAGATGTCGCCCAGGACAACGCCGGGGGCCGCCGCCAAACGGGAAATAGGTGTAGCGAGGACGAGGGGACATGCGGTGGCTGGGGGAAAAGCGGTTGGGATCGAAACGCGTCGGAGCCTCCCAATAGGCCGGATGCCGGTGCAGGACATACGGACTGGCAATCACCACCGATTCCGCCGGGATGCGCCAACCCCCCAGTTCCACGTCGATCGAGGTCCGACGTCCGATCCCGTAGATCGGTGGCGTCAGCCGTAACGATTCGTTGATCACCCGGTGGGTGATCGTTAGCCGGGAGAGTTCGCCAATCAGCGGGGCTCGGCCGCTCAAAACGAGATCAGCTTCGGCCGCAATCCGATCCACCCAGTCCGGCTGCGTCGTGAGGTGGTGGATGATCCACGCGAGCGCCACGGCGGTGGTCTCTTGGCCGGCGAGGAAAAAGTTGATGAGTTCGTCGCGAATTTGCGCGGAGGCGAGCCGCGCGCCGGTCTGTTCATCCCGGGCGTTGCTGAGGAACGTGATGAGCGCGTCCTCGTCTTGGTTGCCCTCGCCCTGACGCGCAATCAATCCGTCAATGGTGGCATGGAGGGTCGCAAGAGCCGCATGGAAACGACGCGTGCTCGGTAGCGGCCAGCGATTCAGCCAGCCACCCAGCACCATTTCGCGCAGGAGATGACGCAACATATTGCGATTGAGTGTATCGACCGCGCCGAGAATCGAGGTGGTTACCTGATGCTGAACCGACCGCCCGAACAGGATACGGACAATGATCGCCTGCGTGAGGCGAAGCATGTCGTTCACCATTTCCACCGGCCGGCCGCGGGCGGCGGCCTCGTCCCAGACGGGGACCTGCGATTCAAAGGCCGCGGTCACGATATCGAGCCAGTGTGAAACCGGACGCCGGTCGAACGCGGGTTGGAGCAGTTGCCGTCGCTGCTTCCACGGTGGACCGTTGAGCAGGGCGAGTCCCTCACCCAACACGGATGCCAGACGTTGGGTATGCTTGCCCTTGTAGTAACTCTGGGTGTCGTGCTGAAAGAAATCGCCAACGAGCGCGGGATCGCTCACCAGATGGCAGGTTTCCACCCCCGACCGGAAGGCGGCGACCGTCCCGTGGCGGGACGCCAAGTCGATCCAGAATCCGGGCAGATCCCGCGCCAGGTCGGGCAGGGATCCCAGCAGGGGCCAGCCGCGCGGGCCGGGAGCGGTGTTCATCGAAACCTCCAGCGCCACTGCATCGTGAAGCCGCGGCCGGGCAGCGGAATGTCATCGGGGAGGGAAGCCGGATAGAAGGTCGGTTCCCGGGCATCCGTATTCAGCAGGTTCTGGACCGAGAACCGCACATCCCAATCGCCGTTCGGCGCGGTGCGGCGCAAGGTGGCTCCGACCAGGGTGTAGTCGTCCAGGGCATCCCGCGCATCGCCGGGCTGCCGCGCCCGCTCGCCGACCCATTTCAGGTAGGTGTTCAGCGACCAGTCGGGCGTGATCCGCCAGTTGAGTTCGCCGTACCCCTGCTGTTCGGGTGCCAGTCCGGGACTGGCGTCGAACGCCTGATCCTCGGCGGTTTGGTACGCGTAGTTTGCGGCCAGATTCAACGCCGGGGTCAGTTGGTAGCCGGCTTCGAGTTCCAGGCCATGACCTCGGATTCCAGCGGCGTTGACCACCCGGCTGGGTTCCACCGGCGTATTCGCGTTGCGCTCGCCGCGAATGTGCTGGTCCAGTTCGTACACGAAGAGGTTGATCCCGGTCCATAGCCGGGGATTCCAGCGCTGGGTCAGTCCCAGCTCCACCGTGTTGATCGTCTCCGGCTTGAGGTCAGGATTGCCGAGCAGCGCGGCGTTATTGCTATACAGTTCGGTGAACGAGGGCGCGCGAAAGGCCCGCCCGTACAGCAGCTTCGCGGTCAGGTGAGGCGACACGTTCCAGACCAGCGACAGCCGGGGGTTGACGGTGGTGCCGAAATCCGAGTAATGATCGACTCGAACGCCGGCCGTCAGGGTCCAGTCCGGCGCGAATCGCCACTCGTCCTGCAAGAATCCATAAAGATTGGTCCGGTTTTGCTCGGAGATGAACAGGGGTTCGCCCAGCACCCGGACATCGATCAGCCGGCCAGTGGGGAGGGGAATCCCGTTGGGTCCGGTCACAAAGTTGCGTTGTTCTTCCACATCGCTCACGGCGGCGGCGTTGATGCCCGCACCCATGCGGATGCGGTGATTCCGGATGGCCTCGTACATCGCGGTCAGACCGGCGCGTTCCTGGTCGACGCGAAACTGAAACCGGTCCTGAACCCCGGCGGGGAAAAGACCGGCGAAGGCGCCGGACGGGTAGGGGGTCAGGTCGGCGCGGGTGGTGGTGCCAAGATAGCCGAGTTGGGCCTCGACCGTCCAGACGTCGCTGTCGAACAGGTGGTATGTGAAATCGGCGTTGATCAGTTCGACGCTAAAATCGCCGTCGGGATCGAGGGTCAGCGTGGTTCCCACGCCGGTGCCGACGTTCAGGAACCCCTGATAGCCGACCTGGAATTGCCACCGTGCTCCCTTGAGACTGAGGCGGGCATTGAGATCATCCCGTTGCGTGTTGAGGGACCCCGGCGCCCGGGAGGCCGTCGTGCCCAGCAGGCGATCCAGGCGGGTCTGATCGTCCGCGCCGATGATTTTCCGGTACCCCGCGGTGGTCCCCGCTTCCAGGTACAGGGCCAGGTCGATGTCCCCCCAACGGTCGCCACCGAGCAACCAGCCGCCATAGGTGTCGAAGCGGCCGGCATAGGCACCCATCTCGGCACCCTGGACCGACCCGGCGGTTTTGGTGATCACGTTGATGACCCCAGCGATCGCGTCGGCGCCGTAGAGCGCCGAACCGGGTCCTCGCATGATTTCAATCCGGGCGATGTCGTGGACCGGCATGGACCATGCTTGCGGTCGGCCACCGTAGACGGAATCATTGATCGGGAAGCCGTCGACCAGCAGCAGTACCTGGGCGTTGAATTCCCGGAATAATCCTCGGATGACGAATACATCGCTCAGCCCGCGCGCGGTGGATACCAGGAGGCCAGGGACGCTGATCAGCGCATCCGCGAGGGTCAAGGCACCCCGCTTTTCAATCTCTTCCGCCGTGATCACGGTCGCGATGGCTGGGGCGCGAACAAGTGGTTGGCTGTAACCCGTAGCCAGACTGATGATTTCTTCGCTACCCTGTTCTTCAGTGCCATAAATGGCTTCGAGATCTTCCTCGGCTAATACGGCATGGACCGCCAGCAGTAGGACAATAGGCAATGGTCGGGTGGCGTTCATGTTGCCTCGCTTTCTTTCAATGGGGCTACACAAACTCGGTGAGCAGAGTGGCCCACTCATCATCTCCAAGCGGCTCACCCGGTTGCACGGCGATTGCGCACTTGAGGTGTTGGGCCGCCATGCCCGCTTGGCCTGACTCCAATAAAAAATGAGCGGCTTGAACGCGTTGATTAATGGTCTGATCGCGCTCTTGCTGGCGATTCTGCAACGCCCGCAGATTCAAATAAGCGCCATAAGGTAAAATCCGTTCACAAAAGGCAGGTAGTTGGCGGAGATCAATGGGTTTCGATAAAAAAGCCGCCGCTCCCGCCAGCATCAACGCCTGATGGGTTTTTTGCTCCGAACGGGCGGTAATAATTGTGACGACCTGACTGGATTTTTCGGTTTTGATGCGTTGGAGTACCTCCAATCCGTTCATGTTCGGCAACATCAAATCCAGCAGAACCAGGTCGTGCTGCTTGGCTTGCCATATGCTCAGCCCTTCCTCGCCGGTCAAGGCGATTTCAACCTCAAAATCGGTGCTCAAATTCAATTCGATGAGTCGGGCCGTACCCAAGTGATCTTCAATGATTAATACGGTGGGCTTCTTGGGTCCACTGATACAGGCGGCTACCACACGCGGTAATTGCATCAATGCGTCCAGCGCCAGCAACCGGGCATGGCGTTCGTGCGTCAGGGGTGCGGCCAAGGGAATCTGGCTGGCGTCGCAGACGATCAGCACAGGCAGCCGCGGTGAACAGAACGCACCCGTCTCGATCATGCGTAAGAGTTGCCAGCAGTTAAGGTCTGGTAATTCGAGGGGAATAATCAGTAGATGGTAGTTATCCCGCAACAATCGATTTATCGTGTTTCGTCCGCTTTGAGCGATAGCGGTTTGATGATAACCGGTTTCTCTCAGCGTCTTTCTGAGACGTGTGCGTATCTCATCTTCATGGTGCGCTACCAGAATCGAATAGGGTTCATTCTTTAATAATTCTGATGTCATTACCATGCCTCCCGTGCGATTTTCTAGCAACCGTTTGGCTCAACCATTGATGGGTTGATCGCACCTTACTGACGTAATCGTGCGTTTCCCGATAAGGCGGGATTCCGCCATGGCGATCCACCGCGCCCTCGCCCGCGTTATAGCCGGCCAGCGCCAGCGCCACGTTGCCACCGTAGCGATCCAACAGCCAGCGCAAGTAGCGCGTGCCGCCCGTGATATTTTGGACAGGATCATAAGGATTGGCGACCCCGAAACGCTTGGCGGTATTGGGCATCAATTGCATCAACCCCATCGCGCCCTTGGGGCTGGTGGCCCGACGACGCCCGGCGGATTCGGCCAGGATCACCGCCTTGATCAGGAGCGGATCGACTTGATGTTGTCGGGCATTGTCGAGAATCAGTGTGGCGAGGGCGGTTTCGGCGCCGGTGGGAGTCGGCGCGGCATGGGGTGGCCGTTTGGCGGATGAAGCCGGCCGCGGGGAGGTGGCCAAGACCGGTTTTCGTGGGTGAGAGGAGACGGCATTGCCCGTCCGTGGCTGTCGGGCGGTCCTCGTGGCGCGGTGGTCCTGCTGGGCGGCCCAGCGCGCCTCCTGCGCCTGGATCGCGGCGGCGAGCCATGAGGTTTCGGCCTGACCGTCAACGGATGCCGCCAGCAGCACCGCCAGTCCGCCATGGCAAAGCGCGCGTCGCATAACGGACCTCCTAGAGCGCTGACCGGTTTGATCTGCATTACGTTGAAATTCATATGTTTTTTGAGAATATTAGTTCGAGCGTTGATCGGCAAGGTACTGAATTACCGATGAAATATTTTCAAAACGGTCAGCGCTCTAGCGTAAGAACAACCGTCAGGGGCGGCGGGGAGGACACAGACCGCCCCGCAAGGCGGATTGCAGTCAGCGCCACGCCATGGCGGGCAGCGGGCGGCACCAGGACCAGCGCGCCAACAAGCGCCCACGCGGCAAAACGGTGATGGTGCATCAAAGACTCTATTAAAATATCAATAATGTCATTATCGATTAAATTATAATCGTATTCAATGTCGATAATACATTCTGGAGATTAGTTAATCCTACTTGGTCAGAACACCTGTTACTATTCACTAAGTTGTTGTTTACGATGGGCTGAATGGATAGCCCATTGACGTTTTCGGTGGCGGACCTCCATCTGGCGGAGGACCTCCTCCAGCGTGGTCTCTCGCCGCGGCAAGAAGTGATTCAACAACGCCCGGATATCGGTACCGCTTAACAGCGGTCGGGTCTGCCGGTGAAGCCGACGTTCTTCCAGCAGGAACAGCATCGCCATCATGACCAGGGCCAGGTGATGGTGCCAGCCCCACCAACCGCGAACTGGATAGTCGCCCAAGCCAACGTCCTGTTGGCCTTGTTGCAAGGCCCGTTCGATCCAATAGCGTTACCCCCGCATGAAGGCCAGGCGGGGCGCCGGCGTGTCCGCCGGGGCGTTGCCGAGGCTATATTTGAGCTCGGTCGGCGCGTCGATCTCCCGGCGCACGATCAAATGCCATGGGCGGGCCTGGGGCTCTTCGCCATCCCACAGCCACACCCGCCGGTGCGGAAACTCCACCCACAACGCGCCTTTCGTGCCATCGCGCACCGTGACGGTCCGCCATGCCTCCGCCGGTTGCCGTTGCGCCCACTGGTCAACCCATACCGCCGGGGCGTGAGCCTGAAGACGGTTCGGTAGCCGACCGTGGGCGGTTTTGGCGGATGGCATGCTCGGGTGCGGGTCGTTCAAATGGATGCGCTGATCCTTGTGCACATCCCCAACAAAGACCTCCCCCCGCGCGTCGAGGGCGCGCGGGAACGCCGGATCGTTGCCAAAAAGCCATCAAAACCCACCCTGCTCGGTGACAATTACACATAAACATGGATGGCAATTAGACCTTAACAGGGCAGGCTACCTGTAAGTTGATGGCACGCTGTGCGCCTTGGCAACCCAGAGCGCGCGGCCGCGATAACCACCGACCGACAGGTGAGAATGATCATGAACGAGCTGAGCAAGCAGGCTTGCCGGAAGGACATGGATGACGTGAAGGTCTTCAACAATCAGGACTTCGCATCGCACCGTCTGGGCGACTTGCACGCCCAGGACGAAAACCACTAGACGCAGCCTGTCAAGCTTGGCGGGAAGCGTTGCAATGCTGGAAGCGGTCACTGGAATTGGCCCCGAACAATACGGGACTTCGGCAACACCATGAGGGGTTACAGCGCCTGTACGACGCGCATTGCGGTCGAAAAGCACCGGAGGTGTGAACGGATGTCGGCGTCCGGTCATCGTCCGAGTGAGGACGTCTGAGAGGTACGGTTCGGGCGTTTCGATCACGCTTGGCGAGTGGTGAGCGCGTGTACGGGTAGATTCGCCGTCGTGCTCAAGGCCAGCACCGGGTCTTGAAGATGTCCTCGACACCCCGAGCCTTGGCCTCCCGGTCGATGAGTTCGCAGTACTGTTGTAGGACCCGGTCGGGATCGTCGCGCGTATCGAGCAGCGTCAGCAGGTGATGGACCAGCGACAGGGTTTTGCGCGCGGGGACCGCCCGGCCCGAACTCCAGGTCGCGGCGGTTCGCGCGTTGCGTCCCAGCATCAACCCGACCAGATTGCCGGACGCCGGCATCGGTAAGGTCATGTCGGGATAGTCGCGCTTGAGCCGTTTGACGGTATGAATCAACTCGATCACGTCCGGGCCGGGGGCCAGCAATTCGGGGTACTCGTCCAGCAAGCGGACATGCAGGCACAACCCCGGATCGCTGATCGGTGTCGTGGGGTCCAAAGTCATCAGGTAGTGCTCCTTGACCGTGATCCCCATGAGCGCTTGATAGTCGCCCAAGTCGAGCTGGAGTTTCTGTTGCAGCCGCAAATAATGCTCGCCGGTGATCGGGCCGGGGCCGGTCACCCGCACGTTCGCGTCTTTTTTGGTTTTTCGGGTCATTGGATTAGGAAAAGTGATGATTCATCGATCTTGGAGTATGCGCGAATGATAGTATGACACTCAAAAAAAGGGCAACCGGCGGACCGATTGCCCTTGCTTCCGCGCTTGGAATCCGCGCCCTCCGATGACGCCGCCCGGTCCATCCGGTCGGCGTCATCGGATTTTTTGGCATCGGTTCGCGCTTCGTCACGGGTGCCGGATCGCTGACCCGACCCGTTCTGGCCCGCTCCACGCGCTTCAAATCCCGCCTCCCCGGCGGTACTGGATTTCACAATATTCCTGGCCGCGTTCACGTCGCGGTCGTGCCGTGCGCCGCCATCGGGGCATGTCCACTCGCGAACCCGCAACGGCATTTTGTCGCGGAGGCTCCCGCACGCCGAGCCGGTCTTGCGGGTCGGCGCCCAGCAGTCGGCGATCCGCGATTCCCGCTCGTACCCCGCGGCCTCGTCCTCGACTTGGCGGCGAAATGTGCCCATGCCCACGTCGGCGATTCGGGCGTGAATTCGCGCCACCGCGCGCCGCCGCCGCGCCCCCTGCTTCCCTGCTGTTGGCGAGAAAGCGCTCGCTGCTGGCGCTTGAAGTGGCGCGGGTTGCCGGACTTCCATTCGCCGCCGACCGCCACGTCGCCAATTCCCCAATCGATGCCGATGGCTTTCCCGGTGGCGGGCAACGTTTCGACGGTTTCCTCGCACGCGAACGCCACGAAGTAGCACCCGCAAGCGTCCTTGCGAACCGTTTGTAAGCCGCGGAGGAGCCCACGGATGCGTTGTCGGTTGAACATCAATGAACCATTGGTTAAAAAAATTATTTTAGTATTATTTAATACTATTCAATAGTAGTTAAATAAATTTATTTGAAGTATTGATTTTATTTTATAATCATCATTAATATAGAACCGCCTTGAATCAAGTGGGGCCATGCTCATGACATCGAACGTGTTGGGTTTGGGATGCGCCGCCTTGCTGGCGCTGGTCATCGGCCACACCGCCGCCGCTACCGATGCCCCTGATCCGTGGTATCGAGGCTACGCCATCGTCAGCGAACCAACCATTCGCCCAGATCTCCAGCAGGTCGTCTACCTGCGCGTGCAGGGTCGCACGGTGTTGGAGGGCCTGATTCAAATCCTGCGGGGGACTGGCTATCGGCTGGCCGGTGAGGGGGCCACCGACCCCGAAATCGGGCGGCTGTACGAACAGCCGTATCCCGAAAACCAGCGGGATCTCGGGCCGCGCGCATTAGGCGAGGTCCTGGAACGCTTGGGGGGACCGGCTTGGCGACTGGTCGAGGACCCCGTCAATCGCCTGATCAGCTTCGAGGTACAACCGGCCTATCGGGCGGGGGCGACGGTCTCTCCCACCCCGACCGGGTCCGAGACGTCCGCGAAGTGGTGGGACCGGGGGGGTGGTCAGCGATGAATCGCTACTGGATCGCCCTGCTGTGCGTACCGGTGGTGGGTTTGCTCGGCTGCCAGACCGTGCTCCCGACGCCGCCCCGTTACGTCCAGCGGGATCTGACGGCGCCGTGGGTCGGGCACACGTACTGGTCCGTACCCGCGCCCCCAACGCCGGACCTGGCCATGCCCGTCGTGCCGGGCGCTCAACGGACCGTCACGACGCCCCGTTCGCCCCGCTCCTCACCCGCCATCACGTGTACCGGGGAGGCGTGCTGATGCGCCGGGTCCGCGCGGTTAAGCTCTGGTTGGCGCTGTGGTGCGCCGGCATGATGGGGTGCCCGCCGCCGCTGAGCGCGCAATCCGTGCCCACCGCCACCCGCATCGAGCACACCCAGTTCGGTGAGGCCAGCGATCAAGAACTGGCCGAACACTGGCAGCTCTCCACGCAGGAAATCGCGCGCTACCGGCGCTACATGCGGGTCGAGGGGCGCTACTTCTACGCCCACCTCGACCCGGTGATGGTCCTGGGGATCATCGAGACCGATCCGGTCCAGCGGGCGCGGTATGCCGGGCTATACCTGGAGGCCGAGCGCGAACGGGTGCGGGAGCAAACCGGCTTCGCGAGCCTGGTCGCCCGCGTGCAACTGAAGCGCCACGGCCTGGAGATGCCGATCGATTTCTCGACCATGCCGCAAGTGGCGAACTCGCAAAGCTACCAGGCCGCCCGCGCGGCGCGGAACGCGGCACCGGTAGACCGGCCCGATCGTCCGAAAGCGCCGCCGGTCATGACGGCCGAACCGGTCGTGCCGCAAGCCGGCGATGTCGTGGATTTGCTGGTGGAACCCGGCTGCACACGCGAGTGCACCGGCAAAATCCTCAGCGTGCTCAAGATCGCGGGCGTAAAGATCCGCGTCTACGGCCGTCACTTCAAAGATGCGAAAGCCTTGGTGGGTTGGTTGGAGCAAGCCCCGCTGGCCCCACTCGACGCCTCGGACCGCGCCCGGATCGAGCCGCGCCGGTTCGATCCGCTGGTTTTTTATGGGAACGAGCCGTTGCGTCCGCCCGTGGCCTTGCTGCGCCGTCGCGGCGTGGTGATCGGGAGGCTGTGATCGTGGCGGCGGCGAGCGGTTTGGGCCGGTTCTTCGGCGCGATCCTGACGCTGGAACTGCTGTCGGCCTGTTCCGATTCGTCCACGCCGCCCTCCGCGCCCTCGGATCGCTACGCCGATCGCGGGATGCTCTCCGATTTGATGCGTCCTTATTCCGATACCCTCGCGCCGGCGCTGGGCGATTTGAGTCACGGCGTTCCCGCGGCCAGGGTGTCGGCCATCGCCACCCGGCGTCGGCATGCGTTGACCCCGCTGATCGACACCATCGCCTTGAGCGAACATTTCGATCCGGCTCTCGTTCACGCGGTCATTTCCCAGGAGTCCAGTTACAACCCCACCGCCGGATCGCCCAAAGGCGCGGCCGGGTTGATGCAACTGATGCCCGCCACCGCCGCCCGCTTCGGACTGACCGCCGCCGAGCGTTTCGATGCCGCCAAGAACATTCGCGCGGGCATCCGCTATCTCAAGGTGTTGTCGCGGCTGTTCGGCGGCGACCTCGATCTGATCCTGGCCGGCTACAACGCCGGCGAAGGCGCCGTCTTGAAATACGGTCGCCGGATT
>WBZT01000575.1_pt1 | contig 29264 bp, 27 predicted proteins | sample 5204241 | NCBI WGS metagenome assembly WBZT01 (sample SAMN12344358, study PRJNA552823) | activated sludge metagenome | biome: Activated sludge suspended growth; feature: Nitrification reactor; material: Wastewater; isolation source: activated sludge from nitrification reactor of wastewater... | reverse complement strand
AAACTGCCTTACCTCGGTCTCTGCCTCGGCATGCAGATCGCCACCATCGAGTTCGCGCGCAACGTGCTCAAACTCGACAGGGCGCACTCCACGGAATTCGACGCCGACTCCCCACATCCCGTCATCGCGCTGCTCGACGCGCAGAAGAAAGTCACGAAGAAAGGCGGCACAATGCGGCTGGGTGCGCAGCCGTGTCAGTTGGTGGTCGGCTCGCAGGCGGGAAAACTTTACGGTTCCTTTGTGGTGAACGAGCGGCATCGTCACCGCTACGAGTTCAACAACGCTTATCGTGAGAAATTCGAGAAGGCGGGCTTTGTGTTCAGCGGCACGTCCCCCGACGGCAAGCTGGTCGAGGTGATCGAACTCAAGGATCACCCATTTTATCTGGCGAGCCAGTTCCACCCGGAGTTCCTGAGCAAACCACACCAGCCGCATCCGCTCTTCAAAGGTTTCATCGCTGCCGCCCATCAGCAGATCCACCACAAGCCGCTCTGAACCGCCGGGAGGGAGCCGCGGAATTCGCGCGTTGAACCGGTTTACCGAACCACCGCCCAAAGTGATTCGGTGGGTTTGCGTCGAAGCGATGCCTTGTCGCCTGCCGCGGGCGCCTTGGGTGGCCGGTGCCGCCGTGTGCCTGCAAACGCACACTTGCGAGTGAAACCCGGCGTGGGCAGATTAGTCAGCAATCAGTTACGATTGATTATGAAAGCACCTCTTCCCGCACGCGTAAACCGATCCGCATCCGCCCGGCGCGCCTTCACCTTGATCGAACTTTTGGTCGTGATCGCCATCATCGCCATCCTCGCTGGAATGCTGTTGCCCGTGCTGGGCAAGGCCAAGGCCAAAGGTCAGGGCATCGCCTGCCTGAATAACACCAAGCAACTCACCCTGGCCTGGCAGATTTATTCAGGAGATTTCAACGAACGCGTGGCGAATAACTACGGTGTCGCCGAGACCCAGCAGGCCGTCACCAGCGGGGCGCTGGATAATTGGGTCAACAACGTCATGTCCTGGGATACCGGTGGGATCGGCGCCTACGGCTCAATGAACACGAATGTGACGTTGGTGGCCAATGGCGCGCTGGGCAAATACACGTCGGCTACGATCGGCGCCTACAAATGCCCGGCCGACATCTATCTGAGCCCGGCGCAGAAAAACCTCGGCTGGGCGCAGCGCAATCGCAGCCTCGCGATGAATTCCATCTTCGGCCGGTTCATGAGCGTCACGGCGGGTGACCCGACGGCGGGCGGCGTTAACTGGGGATTCCAGGAATATCGTCAGTATCTCAAGACCACCCAGGTGCCGCGCCCGGCCAAAACCTGGCTGTTCATTGATGAGCACCCGGACTCCATCAACGACGGCTATTATATCAACAACCCAACCGCCAGCGCCTGGCAGGACCTGCCCGCTTCGTATCACAACGGCGCCTGCGGCTTCTCCTTCGCGGATGGCCATTCCGAAATCCGAAAATGGAAAAGCTCCACGTCCAAGTATTCGCGCGTCATTTACAGCTATCCGTCCACCATGACCTTCGATGCGGCTGGCCGGACCGATTTCGCGTGGTATCTGGAGCGCACCGGTTACATCCTCGCCGTCAATGGCCGGGCGATGTATGGCTACTGAGTGGCCATCGGCTGCGAGGTCGGCGATGCCATCCGACGGGGGAGAAGATTCCAGGCAGGGGGAAAAGGTCATGGTGCGACAAGCTCCAACCGGAAGTACGTTTTGAGTTTTGGAATGGGAGCTTCTCCGGGGTTTGGAGGCTGGCACTTGGAGTTCCTCATCACGCCCGAAGCGCCTTTCAAAACTCCGTTGACCGAAACCGACGTGCGCTAGGCTTCCGTCGCGCGATGCGACTGGTCTGGTGCTTTCATCTCCACGCGGAGTGAAAGGCGCTGATTCGCAGCCAGACAGGGAACGAAAGTTTGCCACCGCTGCAACGCGCCGGGTCGGAGACTTGGGCTCCGTTATTTGCGGTGTTCCCGCGATTCCTCCGCCGCTTTGGCGGGCGGAGGCGCCAGCGGTTCTTCCACCCCCGCCGGTGGACCCGCGCGCAGCATGGTTTCCGCCTTTGACGCGTCGAATTCGCCTTCCCATTTCGAGATGAGGATCGTGGCGACACCGTTGCCGATCAGGTTGGTGAGGGCGCGCGCCTCGCCCATCAAGCGGTCCACGCCCAGGATCAGCACCATGCCCTCGACTGGAATCGTTCGCAGCGAGGCGAGCGTGGCAGCGAGGACGATGAACCCGCCGCCCACCACGCCCGCCGCACCCTTGGACGTGAAGAGGCAGATGATCACCACGCTCAGTTCCTGCCACGGACTCAAGCGCGTGTTGGTGGCTTGGGCGATGAAAACCGCGGCCATGGTCAGGTAGATGCACGAGCCGTCCATGTTGAACGAATACCCCGCCGGCAGCACGAGCCGCACGAGGGGCCGCCCACAGCCGAGCTGTTCCAGCCGGGTCATCATGCGCGGCAGCACCGACTCGGAGGACGCGGTACCGAGCACGATGAGCAACTCCTCGCGGATGAAGAGCAGAAAGCGCCACAGGCTCACGCCGTGCATTGCCAGCAGCGCACCTAGCAGCGCAAAGACAAACACGAAGCAGGTCAGGTAAACGCACAGCATGAGGTGCAATTGCGCTTTCAAAGCCTCCACGCCCAGCGTGGCGGTCGTGTACGCAATCGCGCCGAACGCCGCCAGCGGGGCGAGTTTCACGATGAACCCGATGAGTTTCATCAGCGCTTCGGCGAGCTGTTCCAGCAGTCCGGTGAGCGGCCGGCCGCGCTCGCCCATCGCCGACAACGCGAAGCCGAACAGCACCGAGAAAAACAGCACCTGCACGATATCGCCCCGGGCAAACGCGTCCACGATGCTGCTCGGGATGATGTTCAGGAAAAAGTCCGCCAATCCGTGGCCCTTGGCTTGCGTGACGTAGTTCGCGATGGCTTTCGTGTCGAGCGCGGCCGGGTCGGCGTTGACGCCGGCGCCGGGCTGAATCCATTTCACGACGCACCAGCCGATCACCAGCGCCAGCGTCGTGACGATTTCGAAATACACGATGGCCTTGAGCCCTACGCGGCCCACCCGTTTGATGCTGCCCATGCCGGCGATGCCCACGACGACGGTTGTGAAGATGATCGGCGTAACCACCATGCGGATGAGCTTGATGAAAGCGTCGCCCAGCGGTTTCAGTTCCGCCCCGATGCCGGGCGCCCCGTAACCCAGCGCCCCGCCCAGCAGAATGGCCAGCAGCACCCAGGTGTAGAGGTGGCGGAAGAGACTCTTTTGCATGACGTGCGCGCTGGCTGCGCGGCGTTATAGACGAACGACAGCACCACACAAGCAAATGATGCGCCGGATGCGCGAGGGGGCGCGGCGAGCGTTGCGCCCCGCCGGCGGGGAAATTTTCGGGGTTGAAAACTGAACGGATTGTGATTGGCTAGCGGCCAGAAAGAACACCAACCATGAGAACACCATTCGCTCCGCAACTGTTGCTGGGTTTGTTCGTGGCCGCTCTCGGCGCGCTCTTCACCGGCTGCACCACCGTGCCGGTAACGGGCCGCTCGCAGTTGAACCTCATGTCCGAAGGGCAGGAAATGCAACTGGGGCTGACCAGCTTCGATCAGGTGAAGAAGGAAACGCCGCTCAGCCGGGACGCGGCCGCGAATGCGCTCTTGCAAAAGGTCGGCAAGCGCATCGCGGCGGTGGCGCAGAAGGACATGCCGAATGCCCAGTGGGAGTTCGTGGTGTTCGAGAGCAAGGAGGCGAACGCCTTCTGCCTGCCGGGCGGGAAGGTGGGCGTTTACACCGGCATCCTGCCGATTTCCAAGGACGAAGCCGGGCTGGCCACAGTGCTCGGGCATGAAATCGCGCACGCGGTGGCGCGGCACGGCGGCGAACGGATGAGCGAGGCGACGTTGCTGCAACTGGGCGGCGAGGCGCTGAACGCGTCCGTTTCCAAGGCCGATCCCCGTTGGCAGGCGGCGGCGCAAATGGCGTACGGCGTCACTACCAAGGTGGGCTTGGAATTGCCGCATAGCCGCAGCCAGGAATCCGAAGCGGATCACATCGGGCTGATCTACATGGCGCGCGCCGGTTACGATCCCGAGGCGTCGGTGGCCTTCTGGCAGCGCTTCGCGGCGTTCAGCGCGCAACAGGGCAATAACACCCCGGCGTTTCTGCGCACGCATCCCACGGACGAAACGCGCGTCAAGCAGTTGAAAGCCTGGCTGCCCGAGGCGAAAGCGCAGTTCACGCCCGGGCAGTGAAGGAGTGATCGTGCGGCTGGCAAACCCAACGGGGCAACAGGGCTAATCCCGGGGCCGCGATTTCTGCTTGTGGATGACTGACTGGCAGCTCCAACTTCCGGTCTCTCTTTTGGACGGTGGGAAGCTCTCCTTCTCCTGGAGGAGAAGGCGGGGATGAGGACGGCGGGAGGCGGTGTGTCCACCGCCGTTTTGCCACACGATTCGGTTGCGGTCGCCCCGCTCGTGAATCTCGCTTTCACTTTCGCATTTCCACACGTGCCGCTTTGTTTCATCTTTCAACTTAAGAATTTCTATGGCTGAAAAACCAAAGGCAGTTTACGACGAGAGCAAGATCAAGACGCTCAGTTCGCTGGAGCACATCCGGCTGCGCACCGGCATGTACATCGGGCGCATCGGCACGGGCGCGCATCCGGACGATGGCTGTTACGTGCTGCTCAAGGAGGTCGTGGATAACGCCATTGATGAATACATCATGGGCCACGGCAAGGACGTGGAGATCACGATTGATGGCAACAAGGTTTCCGTGCGCGATTACGGCCGCGGCATTCCGCTCGGCAAAGTCGTGGACTGTGTTTCCAAGATCAACACCGGCGCGAAATACAACGACGAGGTATTCCAATTCAGCGTAGGCTTGAACGGGGTGGGGACGAAAGCGGTCAACGCGTTGTCGAAATACTTTTTCGTCCGCAGCCATCGCGATGGGGAATTTGCCGATGCCAGCTTCAAGGTCGGCAAACTGAAGAAGGAAGATTCCGGCAAGACTAAAGAACCAAACGGCACGTTCATCGAATTCGAGCCGGACGAAACGATTTTTAAGGATAGCGCGTTCCGGATGGAACACGTCGAGAAACGGCTGCGGCATTATAGCTATCTCAACACCGGACTGAAGCTGATCCTCAACACGCCGGAACTCGCGGAGCCCAAGACTTTCCAGTCGCGCCACGGTTTGATGGATTTGGTGATGGAGGATTTGTCTGGCGACGGCAGCGAGCCGTTGTATTCACCGCTCCATTACGCAAGCAAGACGCTGGAGTTCTGTTTCACGCACAGCAATTCGCGCTATGGCGAGACGTTTTATTCCTTCGTCAACGGCCAATACACCAGCGACGGCGGCACGCATCTCAGCGCGTTCCGCGAAGGTTTGCTCAAGGCGGTGAACGAGTATTGCAACGGGAAGTTTGAAGGCGACGACGTCCGCGAAGCGATGGTCGGCGCGGTGGCGATCCGTCTCAAAGACCCGATGTTCGAGTCGCAAACGAAGAACAAGCTGGGCAACACCGAAATTCGCACCGAACTGGTGAACAATGTGCGACTGGAACTGCTGCACTTCTTCCAACGCAACAAGCAGATCGCGGAGACGATCGTCGCGAAGGTGAAGGACACGCAGGAGTTGCGGAAGGAATTGCAGAACGTGAAGAAACTCGCGCGCGAACGCGCGAAGGCGATCACGTTGCGCATCCCGCAGTTGAAGGACTGCAAGAATCATTTCGACAAGAAGAAGGAAAAGGGCAAGGGCACGATGGTCTTCATCTGCGAAGGTCAGTCCGCCGCCGGCTCGATCACGAGCTGCCGCGACGTGAACAACCAGGCCGTGTTCGTGCTCAAGGGCAAGCCGCTCAACGTCTGGGATCTCAAGCGCGACGTGATGTATAAGAACGACGAGATGTACAACCTGATGCGCGCCCTCGACATCGAGGACTCCACCGACAACCTGCGCTACGACAAGGTCGTGCTGGCGACCGACGCCGACGTCGATGGACTGCACATCCGGAACCTGATGATCACCTACTTCTTCAAGTTCTTTGAACAGCTTGTCCAGGCCGGTCACGTCTATGTGCTGGAGACGCCATTGTTCCGCGTGCGCAACAAGCAGGAAACGATCTACTGTTACAGCGAAGCCGAACGCGACGCCGCGTCCACAAAGCTCGGCGGCAAACCAGAGATCACGCGCTTCAAAGGCCTGGGCGAAATCAGCCCGAAAGAATTCGCGCAATTCATCGGCAAAGAAATGCGCTTGAGCAAGGTCGAATACGCTCCGCGCGCCGAGTCCGCTCCAATCTTCAACTTCTACATGGGCAAGAACACCCCGGAGCGCAAAGACTACATCATGGACAAACTCGTCGTGCCAGTGGAGGAGTGACTATTCACTCAGAGTTCGGAGCGGAGGCATAAATCTTTTCCAAACACCAGCATCAGGGATTTGGAACTTGTGCCACTCGGTAAAAACGCGCCGAGCTCTCGAGGGGATAATCCTGGCAGATTTGCGAGCCGTCACCTACAACCAGATTACCGAGAGACACCCATGATCCGGTATTCAGGTTCGTCGCTGATTCGAGTCGGTAGATTTGATAAGGAACCGTCGGCCAACAGACTTTAACCGTTTCCAGGTCGGGGAGTTGCAGTGTCATTCTGGGAACGGCATTGCTGATGGCTTGCAACTTTGCCCCGTAGTTGAATCCCGATTCCGCGGCGAAGGTGTAGTTTGAAATCACCGTTTGGTTGGTCAGCGTGACAGCCGCAACGCCCAGCCATGTGACTGTGGCACCCAAATCAGATTTTCCGCCCGCGGACCCGCCAGGAATGGTGCGCAAGCCGACGCCAGCTTGGGCGATAGTTCCGAGGTCAAACGGGACGCCATATTTGAATGTGAACGGATTCAATACCCAAGTGACGACTTTGTCCGGGACACAGGGATCGGGTGCAAATGCCGCGCTCAGGAAACAACTTTCGGAATATTGCTGCTGATCATAACCGCCGTTCTGGCCGCCACGATTGATCCACACGTTAACCAAATGACTCGGCGACGACCAACTGGCATCCGTATTTGGAATCGGCGTGGTGCCGATGGCGGACAGCTGGCTGAAGACGCGGTGGATGGAAATCACCGGCGTGTACGAACCTAGCGTTCCCGTGGGTACTCCCGAAGCGGTAATCGTGACCCGGTCTTGAAAGTAACCCGAGAATGAACAGCCATGTTCTCGGTCCATGTTCGGTACCACCAGCGGGTTGTTCGCTGCAGCCGTCATGCCGGCTGTCACTTTGATGGATCCATAATGCACGTCGTAGGAGCCAGACGCCTGACCTGTGCCGTCGGCGTTCGGTCCGGGGTTGAAGGTGATCGGCGAGATCGCCACGTTTGAAGGATGCGATGGACCGGAGTCGGATACATTCATGTCCAGGATCAGGGAGCCGGCAGAATAACTCGCTCCGACGACCGCAATGGCGTGCGCTACTGGAATTGACAGTGAATAGGCCACGCCGAGCGTGACAACCAAATTGATGGTTAAGCAGTATCCCGCCGAGACAATGGATCGTCTGTTCGAGTTCATAGGAATTTCTGAGGTTGGTTGATATTTATCCTCGAGCATTTCCTTGGCAAGTGCTTTTTGGAAGTTTGCCTCGCACTTGGACGGAGGTACGATTTTGGATAAAAATACAACACACTAATCGACGAGTGGGAATTCTTGCGACCGATATTCCAATCGGGTTGGGAGACAAGGCGACAGGCGGACGGTTCGAATGCCACGACGGAATCTGCCCGAAAGAATTCGCGCAATTCATCGGCAAAGAAATGCGCCTAAGCAAAGTGGAATACGCGCCGCGTGCCGAGTCCGGTCCGATCTTCAACTTTTACATGGGCAAGAAGACCCCCGAGCGCAAAGATTACATCATGGACAAGCTCGTCGTGCCCGTGGAGGAGTGAGGCGAGCGTAGAAGGCGCTCGTTACGGATTGGGGACACATGCCACCCGAAAATACTTTTGTTGAGCGGTGGTCGGTTGGGTAAGACAGAGCACGGTGCCGTCGCCAACCATGAGTGAGCCGACAGGCTGCCAGGAGGTGCTGGCCAGTAGATTCGAGCGGGATTCCAACCGGTAGAGCTGATAAGGCACGCTTTGCCAGCAAATTGTCATCTCGTCGGGGTTCGCGATTTCGAGAGTCAGATTGGGGATGGCATTGCTCACGGCATGGAGCTTGACGCCAAAATTAGTTCCTGATTGCGATGTAAAAGTGAAGTTGGAAAGGACGGTCAGGTTGGTGAGAGTAACGGCGGCAACCCCCAACCAGTTCACGGTTGTGCTCAGATCGGACAGGGCATGGGCAGAACCTCCCGGAATGGTGCGCACGCCAGCGGCGGCTTGTGCATATACGGATAAATCAAATGGGACACCGCATTTGACCGTGATCGGGGATAAAGCCCAAGTGTCAAACGCCGAAGACGGACAGGGCGGTGATGGAAATGCGGCGCTGAGGAAACAATTCTTGTTTCGCTGTTGATAATCATTACCGCTGACGCCCGTATTGCGGAGTACCACCAGCCCGAAACTTGGCTGCGCGAAACTGGCGTCGCCATTAAAACCTGTTGCCGAGCCGTCGAAACCATAGTGGGTTGAGATCACCGGGAAAATCACCAGGGGAACTCCGTTCAAAACGCCCGGCGACGTGACGGTAATCGTGTCTTGGAAAGTGCCGTGGAATTCGGCAACGCCCTCCCGGTCAAGGTTCACCGGAATCAGTGACGGATTAGCCGTGACGCTATTCGAAGCGAAAAGTTTGATGGAGCCAATGTGCACATCGCAGTACCCACTGCCAGCGCCGATACCTTGGGCGTTAGGACCGGCGGGAATGGTAAGCGGCCCGATCGAAGCCGTGATTGGATTCGGCCCCGCTGAAACCGTCGTCGAAATGTCGAGAATCTTAGAGCCGGCGCTGTAACCGGCCGAGACCTCCGGGGCCGCATGAACCGAGCGGGAAAAGCTGGCAACCATCGTTAAGCTCAGAGCCGTAAGATAGAGAGTGTTGCCCCTAAGTAAAAAGTTGTACGGGAGATTGGAGGTGTTCATGGCCTGAACCTTTGTTTACGAACGGGTGTCTGATTAGACGGAACGATAGCAACGTGAATATCACTGTCAATAGGCGTTAAGCCCCTGTTAACAAGGAGCGGTCGAAAAAATTCGCGCAATTCATCGGCAAGGAGGTGTGCTTCAGGTGCTGGCGCACGGCCCGCGCGCCGGGCCCGCGCCGATCCTGAATTTCTACATGGGCAAGATCACTCCCGAGCGCAAAGGCAAGATCATGGACAAACTCGTCGTTCGGGTGGGGAAGGAGACTCAGGTCAAGCGGGCCCGCTCATTCGTGCAGAAAAATGTCGCCATCATTGGGAGCGATGGGGTGCTCCGTGGCCATCCGTCCCGTGGCGCGACTGCGCTGGGGTGACGGAAAGCGCGCGGTGATTTTCTGGTTTCCTACAGGGTTATAGACGGCCGTTCCACCAACGAAAGTGCGCTCCCAAGCTCCATCCGACCGCTCCCGCCCCCGGGCGGTCGGGCGTCCAAGGTCGCGATCCCAAAACGGATACCAATCGTGCCGATGATCTGGCGTAGGCAAATCGTTGGGATCGGCAAACAGGCAGTAGCCGTCCGATTGGGTCAGGGTGAGAGTCGTGACGGCACGCATTAGGGCGAGGTCGGCCCGGGATTGCTGAAACCAAGTTTCAACGCAATTGACCCGGGGCGCGCGGAGGCTGGATTCCGCCCAGCGCAGAGTTTGGGAAATGCGCATCCAATCTTCCGGCGATCCGCTGCGATAGCATTCCATATACAGCCCGTTTACATAAGAAGCGGTTCGCGGAATTTGGTGGTCATTGGCGTTCACCAGAAGCAACGCATCCGAACCGATGGCTTCCCGGACTCGTTGCACCAGTGCCAAGCGCGCGTCGTCGTCGTTCCACCAATCCAGCATGATGCCATCAAAGACCTTGGTTGCCATCAAGGCCTGCGCCCGTTGCGCCACCTGGGTCTGCCAATTTGTTGATGCAACGTCCAAGAGGCGATAGCCGCCTTCCGCCCAGCCGAGGACGAACTGGCCCTGATCATCACGTTTCCACCAGGGTGAATCCTCGGGCAGGAAACCCTTGGGCGCATCGCGATAACGGACTTCGACGAGCAAAACCAGATGGGAATTCAGCGCGAGCAGTCTTGTGCGGCGGTTTTGGGCTGAAATCAAACTCGTGCGGGTAAAAGAGCAACTGAGTCCCTCAGACTTCTCAGAATCAACCAGGCCCAGCGCGGAAGGATGTAGAAAAACGAGATCGTGTTTCGCAAGCATCGTGTCGGCGTCGTGTCCCGGAGTCGCCGTCGCGCCGTTCCAAGCCTGGAAGACAGACGGGAACGCTCGCTGTTCGATACGCTGCGTCACCGGCAGTTCTCCGGCAATCGCTGCGCTCTGTGCGAGCACCAACAAATGTAAGTACGCCCACTTCATCGCCGGCACCCGTCATTCGCTGGACGACGGATTGAACCAAGCCGAGTTCAGACTGTCCACGCTACTCCGGAGCAGTTCAAGCCGCAAAACCGGAGATCACCCATTTCAATGGCCGGAATGAAATCAGCCTGAAGGAATTCCCGCAATTTATCGGCGAGGAAAGGCGGTTGAGGTGCGGGCGCATGGCCGCCGTGTGGAATGCGCACCGCGCTCGGAGTCCTTGCGGGGTTCCAACTTCGAACTGGGCGCAAATACGCCACGCGCAGAGATTCGATCATGGAAAAGCCTGCCGTGCCGATAGAGGAACAAACCGCGGTTTCCGACACATGAGCCGGGGAGGCTCTGGTTCGCCACGTTGCTGTCGGGAGCGGCCAGCCTCAGTCGCCATTGGCTGGCAAATCCGCGTTGGAATGGCCATTGGTGGCGGCCAGGGGATGCGTATGCAGTGTCCTCAGCAACTCAGGAAGCCGGCGCAACGCGGCGGTTTCGCGTTTCGCGTCGCGGGCCCGCCGGGCCGGCGATCCCCAAACCACCTGACCCGGAGGAACGTTCTTGGTCACAAGGCTGACCGCACCCACCACCGCGTTCGCCCCGATTTCGACGTGATCCACCACCGACACGCCGCCCGCCAAAGTGACGCCATCACCGAGCCGGGCGCTGCCACCGATGCCCGTCATGCCCGCGATCAAGCAGTTCCGACCGATGATGACATTGTGTGCGACTTGAACCTGGTTATCAATTTTGGTGCCGGCACCGATGATGGTGGAATTCATCGTGGCCCGATCAATGGTAACGTTTGCGCCGAGTTCCACGTCGTCCTCGATGATCACATTTCCGATCTGCGGAATTTTCACGATCCCGGCCGCCTTGCGGGTATAGCCGAACCCGTCACTGCCGATTACGGTGCCGGAGTGGGCGATGAACCGGTTGCCAATCTTGACCTGGGAATAAATCGTAACGTTGGCATGAAGCAAGCAATCCGCTCCGAGTGAGCTGCCTTCGCCGATCACGCAGTGGGCCGAGATCACCGTACGGTCTCCCACGGTCACGCCCTCGCCCAACACGGCATTCGCGCCGATAAACACTCCACTCCCGAGGCGAGCTCCGTCGCTGATGCGGGCCGAAGGATCAATGCCTGCCTCGTATTTCTTGGGCGCGTGGAAAATGGTCATCGCCAGGGCGAACGCCTCCCGGCAATTCTCCACGCGGATCAGCGTTTTGCCACTCGTGGGGGCGCAGCGCCGGACCAGGATGACTCCCGCGGCGCTGGCAAAAGCCTCCGTGCAACTGTGCGCGCTTTCGGCAAAAGTCACATCGGAGGGACCCGCCTGGGAAATGCAAGCCACGTCGGAGATTTGCACCTCACCATCACCTTCAAGTTCGCCATGCAGTTTTTCAGCCAGGGCTCGCGCGGTAATTTTCATAGGCAGGTCTGCTTGAGCATGACGCACCATGACAGTCAGGCCCCGAAATAGCAATGCCCGCGCACAAGCATTTTGACTGCGATGAGCCTTGTCTGCCGTAACGGTTGCGGCCTTGCCGCTGCCACCGGATTCTGGCTTACTGCGCCGAGTTCATGAGTCCGGCTGAGCCGCGATCGAATTCGGTGGCCGGACATTCCCGGGATGCCACTTGATGCGGACAAGAATGACCGGTGGCCATGAACACCAATTTGAGCCATGTCAGCGAACAAGAAAGATAGCAACCAGCCCGAATTACCCATTGAAGGCGCGAAGTCGGCGTCCACCGCCAAGGCCGCCAATCAGCCGACCGCCGACAACGGCAAGGAACACATTGTCGCCGAGTCTGTGGAGGCGATTGCGCACCGCCCATTCGATCCCAAGAAAGTCGGCGTGGGTCTGCACACGCGCGTGGATCGCGGGTTTCTCGATTACGCGAGCTACGTCATTCGTGATCGCGCGATTCCGAATCTGGCGGACGGTTTGAAGCCGGTGCAACGTCGCATCCTTTGGGCGATGCATCAGGGCGATGATGGGCGCTTCACCAAGGTCGCTAACATCGTCGGCGACACGATGAAGTTTCATCCGCACGGCGATGCGTCCATCGGCGACGCGCTCGTGGTGCTCGCGAACAAGCGTTATCTCATCGAGGGTCAGGGAAACTTCGGCAACATCTACACCGGCGACCCTGCCGCTGCGCCGCGTTACATCGAGGCCCGCCTGACTGAGCTCGCGCGCACGGAACTTTTCAACGACTCGATCACGGAGCTGATTCCGAGCTACGACGGCCGCAACAAAGAGCCCGTCACGCTGCCCAGCAAATTGCCGCTCACGTTGATGCTCGGCACGGAAGGCATCGCGGTCGGTTTGAGCGCGCGGATTTTGCCGCACAATTTCCCTGAGTTGCTCGAAGCGCAGATCGCGATTCTCAAGAAGCAGCCATTCAAGTGTCTGCCGGATTTCCAGACCGGCGGCCTGATGGACGCGCGCGATTATCAGGATGGCAAGGGCAGCGTGAAGGTGCGCGCCCGCATCAAGTATCGCGACGACAACGCGGTGGTCATCACGGAATTGCCGCCGGGCACGACGACCGAATCGCTCACGGCGTCCATCGAAGCCGCCGTCGAAAAGGGCAAGTTGAAGGTGAAATCCATCAGCGATTTCACGAGCGAGAGCCCCGAGATCGAGATCAAGTGTCCCGCGGGCGTGGATCAGGATCAGTTGATGGATGCGCTCTACGCGTTCACGGATTGCGAGGTGACGATCGCCAGCCGCATCGTCGTCATCAAGGAGAACCGTCCGCTCGAATTGACCGTGAGCGAAGTGCTGCGCGAGAACACGGATCAGCTCGTCGCCATCCTCAAGCGCGAACTTGAGTTGCGCGAGAAGAACCTGCTCGACGAACTGCATTATCGCACGCTGGAGCGAATTTTCATCGAGGAACGCATCTACAAGGCGATCGAGAAATGCAAGACCGCCGAGGCCGTGACGGCGGCGGTTTACGATGGGTTCAAGCCGTTCAAGAAGGAACTCATTCGCGACATCGTGGACGCGGACGTGGAACGGCTGTTGCAAGTTCGCATCCGCCGGATTTCGCTCTTCGACATCAACAAGCATCGCGAAGAGATGGAAACGGTGAAGGGCGATCTGGCCGAGACGCGCAAGAACCTGAAGAACCTGACGAAATACGTCATCGGCCACCTCGAAGCGTTGCTGGAGAAATACGGCCCGCAGTATCCGCGACTCACCACGAAGTCCGCGCGTCACGAGGAAGTGGACGTGAAGGCGGTGGCGTTCAAGGCATTCAAGGTCGCGTATGATCGCGAGAGCGGCTACGTGGGCTACAAGGTCAGCGGTGAGGAGTTCAAGCTTGAGTGCACGAAGTTCGACAAAATTCTTCTCGTGTTCAAAGACGGCACTTACAAGGTCACCGAGTTGCCGGAAAAATTATTCGTCGGGCCGGAACTGTTCTACTGCGGCCTGCCGGATCGCGAAACAATCTTCACCTGCGCCTACACGGATCGGAAAGCAAGTTACCTGAAGCGATTTAAATTCGGCGGCACGATTATGAACAAGGCGTATCTCTGCATCCCGGACAAATCGCGCATCCTGTTCTTCGAGCCTGGAACACCGAAGATTCTCTACGTGCGTTACAAACCTGCGCCGCATCAGAAGATCAACCAACAGACCTGCGACCCGGCGAAGATCGAGATCAAATCACCCAAGACGCGCGGGCGGCAGATTTCCATCAAGGACATTTCAAGCGTGACCGCCGAGCCGACGCGCGGCTGGGATGAGAAGGCGGCGACGACGGAGATTGTGTTTGTGTGAACAGTGTGCTGACAAAGTTCATGATCGCTTCTCCAGAGACGATATGGCAGGTGCCGGCTTACTTGCCGTATCTTCAGTCACCATTGACGCAAGCCGTGATCGCTTCAGCGGAAGAAAAGATCGGCCACAAAATTCCAAACGATTACCTGGATTTGCTTAAAATGCAGAATGGCGGCTACATCCGCTTTTCGCTTCCGAACATGGTTCACGATTCGATTGCCGGCATTGGCCCAAACTTTCCGTCGTTAACCAGTTTCGATTGGGATCAATGTCAGGAAGTCGTCAGTTTCTCGTTGAAGGGGCTTGTTCCATTCGACGGCGACGGGCATTGGCAGCTGTGTCTGGATTATCGGCAGCATCGAAGTGCTCCCTCAGTCACTTATGTGGACGTGGAGTGTGATCGGGAAGCTCCCATTGCGGTTTCATTCGCCGATTACCTTGCGAAACTCCGGTTGGAAGTTGGTGAGGATTATGTTGTCGAGGGGGAGATGGATGAGGTCTGTGCCAAGTTGTCTGTAGCGCTTGGTGTGGCTTTTGAGCCGCCCGATAGTTGGGCGCACGGATATCCAGAGCGACGCGTCGGTTTAGGGACGGAGCATACTCCAGAGTGGGCATGGTTGAGCCCCAACTCCGTGCCCCGGGGATTCGTCCGTCCTGATGATGCGCGCTACGCCATTTTGAAGGACATTATGCCCGGTACCGTATCACGTTTTCCCGAAATCCCTGCAAATGCTTGTATCCTCAGCGCTACAGACGCAGTGCGGGCAAAGGTGGTTGGTGTCTGTGTCCGGTCGCAGATAATAGTTCGTCCGTTGCGTGACTATTTGCGAGTCAAGTGATCCGGCAAATAAGCTCCAGCCACGTACGCTTGTATTCCAGTTCATCTCACTTCACTACTTCGTTCAGTTTCACATCGCTGCTACGTGCTGCGCTTGGCTTTTCAGCTTTCTCCAAGGTTAGGGCGAACGCGTCAATCCCAGGCGGCGCTTCGATCCGCTTGCTGTCGGAAACCGAAACATTGTTGCTTCATGGCACTGACCAATCTTGCCGTGGTTGAAGAAGCACTGTCGCTCTCGCCCGCGCGAGCGCGCGGGTTCGGCATAGTCCCGTTTTTCCACTTTCCTCACTGCACCTCGCCAATCTGTGCGTTGCGGCCAAACTTCTTGCCTTTTGCCAAACTCATTGCGGGCCCATCAGCCTCGCCATAAACGAACCATCGCCGGTTGGCGCTTGGAAAGCGGCGCGCTTCACCGCTATGCTCCACCTAATGAACAACAAGCCAGAAAAGCCTCCGGTGGATCCGGAGTTGAAACGCCGCATCGAGGAACTGATCGCGTTCCGGGGCGGCGGGCATAACGAAGACGCGGTGGCCGACATCATTGAAAACGCGCTCAAGCTGCTGTCGGACCTGGAGGACACGGGCGACGCGCGCGTCATCCAGACGGCGGTGCGCGAATTGCGCTACGCCTACCGGCTTTTCGCGCCGTATGCCGCCAAACGCAAGGTGACGATGTTTGGCTCGGCGCGGACGGCGCCCAACAAGCAGGAGTACCTGCAGGCCGTGGATTTCGGGCGCAAGATCGTGCAGGCCGGCTGGATGGTGATCACCGGCGCGGGGCCGGGCATCATGCAGGCGGGCCACGAGGGCGCGGGGGCGGAGAATAGTTTCGGTGCGAACATCCGGTTGCCGTGGGAACAGGGCGCGAATCCTGTCATCGCGCAGGACAAAAAACTCGTCACGTTCAAATACTTTTTCACGCGCAAGCTCACGTTCATCCGCCACTCGGATGCCATCGTTTTGTTTCCCGGCGGCTTCGGCACGATGGACGAAGGTTACGAGGCCATCACGCTCATGCAGACCGGCAAGAGCCAGCTCATGCCGCTCGTGCTCGTGGACAAACCGGGCGGGACGTATTGGAAAACCTGGGACAAAAACATCCGCGAGCATCTGTTGCGCGACGCGCTCATCTCGCCGGATGATCTCAACCTGTATCGCATCACGGACAACGCGGATGAGGCGGTCAAGATCGTGACGCGGTTCTATCGCAACTTCCACTCCACGCGGTTTGTGAAGGATCTCTTCATCATCCGCCTCAAGCACGCGCCGACGGACACGGCCATCGAGGCGTTGAACGAGGACTTCGCGGACCTCATCGTCGGCCCGCCGATCAAGAAGATTGATCCCACGCCCGAGGAGCGGGAGGACAAGGAATTGTTGGACTACCAGCGGATTGCGTTTGGCTTCAACCGGCGCGACTACGGGCGGCTGCGACAACTGGTGGACGTGCTGAACAGCTTGTGAAAGGAGACGCGATGAGATCGAAACTGCTTGGGCTGGCCGTGCTGGTGTGGTTGCCATGCGCGACTTTCGCGGCCGAGCCGCTGCGGGCGCTGATGGTCTGTGGCGGTTGCTGCCACGATTACGAGGCGCAGAAGAAGATTCTGAGCGAGGGCATCAGCGCGCGCGCCAATGTGACCTGGACAATTGTCCACGAAGGCGAGGATCGCGCGCATTACGTCAGTATTTACACGAACGCCAACTGGGCCAAAGGCTTCGACGTGGTGCTGCACAACGAATGCTATGGTCAGGCGACGAACGTGGCATTTGTGGACGGCATCGTGCGCGCGCATCGCGACGGTGGCGTGCCGGCGGTGATGCTGCATTGCTCCACGCACAGCTATCGTTACTCCAGTTCGGATGAATGGCGGAAGTTGCTGGGCGTGAGTTCGTATCAACATGGCAAGAAGCACGCATTTGAGATCATCAATCTCCAGCCCGAGCATCCGGTGATGAAGGGTTTCCCCGAAAAGTGGCGGGACTTTCCCGATGAGTTGTATCAACTCAAGAAAACCTGGCCGGACTGTGTGCCGCTGGGCAAGGCTTCGAGTGCAACGGAAGCGGAGCAGACCGTGATCTGGTTGAACACGTACGGTAAGGCGCGCGTGTTCGGCACGACGCTTGGCCATAGCAACGAGACGATGTCGGACAAGGTCTATCTCGACCTCGTCACACGCGGGCTGCTCTGGGCTTGTGACAAGCTGGATGCGGATGGGAAGCCAAAGGCCGGATACGGCAGGCCCTGACGCAGGCTTCCGCCCTACGGGTTGAGCGGCAACCCTGCCGATCCAAGAAGCACCGCCGGTCAGGGATGCCCGGCGAACCCGCAGCCAAGGATGGCTGCGCTACTTCTTTTTTCGCTCGCCCTTGGGGTCGAGATTTTCCTGCATCTGCGCCGGGGTGACGGTGGACTGGACTCCGTCCTTGGGCACTTTGGCTTTCGCCGTCCACAGAATTGCATTCAGCACCAGCTTGCGGAAATCGTCGTTGGCCCAGTTGCGATGGAAGTGCGCGCCGGTGAAGCCGAAGCCGCGGCCGCCGTTCGCTCGCGTGGCGGCCCACGCCACCGTCACCGGTTCGCCGCGTGCGACGATGCCGCGGACGGCCGGATTGCCTTCATGCGGTCCATCGTTGCGGTTGGTGGTGCTGCCGTCGGGAATCGCCGAGAGGATCGGCGTGACGCCCTTTGAGCCATCCCGGAAGCGCATGTTGAAATACCATTCGTCCCGGATCTTGAACGGATTGACGCCTTTGGTGATCGGGTGTTTGGGCAGCTGCTTGAAGTCCGCATCCCAATGTGGATTCACCGACCAGTTCACCTCGAACGCCCCGCCAATCCAATCCAGCCATTCGTTCTGTCCCTTCTCCTTCGTTGGCTCGACGGCGTAATGGATCGCCACCAAGCCCACGCCTTGGTCCATCAGCGTGCCGATGGTTTTCAGCCGGTCGCCTTGCAGGAACGGATGCCCTCCGCCGCCGTCGCTGTAGATGACGACCGTGGAGGCGCCGTCAAACGCGCTGGCGTCGGCAGGCCAGCCGTTGGAGTAAACCGTCGAGGTCACACCGGGCCTTCCGTCCAAGCAGGACTTGAGCAACAGACAACCCGCCCGATGTTCGTGTTCGCCTGGCCCGTGGCTGATTGGCCCGGCGATGAAAACGATTTTTTTGTCCGCGGCGGAGCTGTTCACTCCGAGAAATAAACCCGCCGTCAGCAGACCCAATAGAACTTGTTTCATGATCGGTCTCCCAGTGTGTCGCGCTTGGTTATTGCTTGCGTTTGTAAGTAACCAACACCCGCCCGTAATCGGTTGGCGAAAATTTCTGCGGCCGGCCCGAACCCGGTTCGGTGGAATAGCAAATGCGCATCCCATTGCCGGTCCACTCGTAGATTGCGGGGATCGTTTCGCCCGCGCCCTCGCCGGTTTCCGGACGGATGTCCATCTGTTTCGGCGTTTTGCTCGCGTCAATGGTGAACGCTCCGGTATCCGTGTCCCCGTGCTTGTTGATGGTATATTTGCCACCGTCAATTTTGACCGTGATCCCCGCGAAGTCTTCCTTGGCGACCTGCTCGCCGTTGGCTTCGGTCGCGACGATTTCCCAAAGTGCGTTCATCTTTGCCAGGTCGTCGCCACCGCCAGCTTTGAGACGCAGATCCTTGAACTCAACCTGCATTGGCGGGCCGGCATGAACCTGAAGCGCGAGCACACCGGACTTCAGCGCCTTGGCTTCGCAATCGTCGGTCACATCCACGGTCGGCAGGCCGTTGATGAAGTGCTGTAGGTGGCCGCCTTGAGCGATGATCACGTAATCGTTCCAATCACCCTTCTTGATCGTCGCCTGAATGTCCTCCGATTTGCCCACGGAACCGGCGACCTGTTTTTTTCCATCCTTGTCCCAGACGACCTTCTCGCCGCGTGCCGCCATGATGCCGCGCCCGCCCGCCACGCCGCCTTCGTCGTAGAGAATGCCGGAGTAGGTCGGGCCGGCCTCGAAGTCCGCCTGGTAGCCGCCCACGCGCCAACCGGCGGGGTCCAGCACCTTGCTCCGATATTGCACACCGGAGTTGGCGAAACCTTTGTCGTTGTTCGGCGTAATCTTGTACGAGAAGCGCAGTTCAAAATCAGTCGTGGTGCCGTTGGTCCAGATCAGGAACGTGTTCGCCTTCAGCGGATCCTCGGCGGTGGTCCGGCCCAGGATCGCGCCGTCCTTCACGGACCAGAGTTTGGTGTTGCCGTCCCAACCGGACAGGTCTTTGCCATTAAAGATGGATTGGAAGCCTTCTTCTGCGGCCCAGGCGCGAAGCCCAAGGCAGAGGCATAGCATACCAAGGGTGAAGGGGCGATGGGTGAGGGTATTCATAGTTATGCGGGTTGACGAATTACTTGATGGTTCGCTTCAAAAACTTCAGCCCCTTCACCGCGATCTCATCCTGCGTCGGCTCGATGCGCCGCCAGATGGCGGCGGCGCGGGCGATGACTTTCACATCGGTGGTAAACGATTCGATCACCACGTCGCCCTGGTATTTCACATCCTTCAGCGCCTTCGCGATGGGCTTCCAGTCAATGTGATCGTTGCCCGGCGTGCCGCGGTCACTGCCGCAGGCGTGAAAATGGCCGAGCAGCTTGCCGGCCTTCCGGATGGCGTCGCCCTGGCATTTTTCCTCGATGTTCATGTGGAACGTGTCGAGGTGCAGCTTGAGCGCGGGACTGCCGACGGCCTTGATCATCCTGAGCGCCTGATCGCAGGTGTTGATGAAGTCGGTCTCAAAACGATTCAATGGTTCGAGGCAAACCTTCCGATCGCGCGACTCAGCGTGCCGGCACAGCGTCTTGAGATTCTTCACCACGGTCGCCCATTGCTGCTTGTATTCGTCCGGTGGCACCGCGTCGGCGCGCCCCACGGCGGAATACACCGGGCCGATGAGCGACGGGCAATCCAGCACGACCATCTGGTCAAGGATCGTGGTCATGTAGTCGAGGCCGATCTTCTGCTGGTTCGCATCGCCGCGCAAGTCGCGATCCGGGCCCATGCAGGCGCAGACCGACCCGCACACGAGGCCGTGTTTATCCAGCTCGCGCTTCACGTGCGCCGGGTCAATGTGGGCCGGGTCCTCGACCGGAATCTCGATGGAATCAAAGCCCCATTTTTTGAACTTCTTGAAAAGTTTGGTGCTTTCGTTGGTGAACGGGGAAGTGAAGAGAAATGTGTTGATGCCGAATCTCATGCCGCGAAGGCTACGGCGGCGCGGCAAAGAGTCAAAAGCAAATTAGCCGCGAATCCAGCGCTGGGCCTTCATCTCGAAACGCGGCAACGCGCCCGGCGGCACGGCCGCCACCGGCACCCGCAGCGCGAGGGAGGTCTCGAACGCCCGGCCCACGCGCCCCAGCAATGATTCCAAGTCTCGCAATTCCCTGACGGGCTCGATTTCCAGGCGCAGTTCGGCCAGCGAATTCACATGGCTGACGTGAACGCGGTACTCGGCGATCTCCGGAAAGCCGCGGAGAATTTCCTCGATGGCGGTGGGATAAACGTTCACCCCGCGCACGATGACCATGTCGTCCACCCGACCGAGGATGCCGCCCACGAGCGCGAGTTCATGGCGGCCGCAGGCACAAGGCGTTCCGAGCTCCGAGTTCCGAGTTCCGAGTTGGACCAGGTCGCCGGTGCGATAGCGCAGCAACGGCGAACCGGCGCGGGTGAGCGTGGTCAAAACCAATTCGCCGCTGGATGCCGATTGGCCGCTGAGTGGATCAATCACTTCCGCCAAATACGCTGACTCGATCACGTGCAGCACTCCGGGCTGCGCCGGGCATTCATAAGTAACCGGGCCGATTTCCGTCATGCCGTGGTGATCGAAAATGCGCGCGCCGGGCCAGAGGGAACTGAGTTTCGCGCGCGTGGCCGGAATGCTGCCGCCGGGTTCGCCCGCAACGATGATCGTTTTCACGCCCAGCGAAGCGGTCGCGATGCCTTCCTCCGCGGCGACCTCCGCGAGGCGGATGGCGTACGTGGGCGTGCAGCAAAGCGCGGCCGGTTGATTTGCCTGCATCATGCGCAAGCGGGCGGCGCTGCTCAATCCGCCGCCGGGCAGGCAGAGGCAGCCGAGCCGTTGCGCCGATTCAAACGCCAGCCAGAAGCCGAGAAACGGACCGAAAGAGAAGGCGAACATCACCCGGTCGCCGCGTTGCACCTCTGCCGCGCGAAAAATTTCCAGCCAGCATTCGATCATGGCCTCCCAACTTTCCGGCGTGTCGAGCCAGCGCATCGGCGTGCCGGTCGTGCCGCTGGTTTGGTGGAAGCGGGTGTAGCGGTCCAGCGGGTAGGTGAGGTTGGAACCGTACGGCGGGTGCGCCAGCTGGTCCGCAACGACTTCCGCCTTGGTGGTGAACGGGAACCGCGCGGAAAAATCCGCGAGCGACGCGACGTCAAAGCCGGCGCCGGCGGCTTGCAGTTTCCGCGTGTAAAACGGATTGGCGGGAATCAACTCGGCGAGGAGGGAACGCAGTTGTTCAAGCTGCGCCGCGGCAATGGCCGCACGGTCGGGATGGTTGCCGTCGGCCATGCGCTGTCAATGGGAGACGGGATTGGCGGGGGCACCCTGCGGGGCCGTGGGGGGGGCGGCTGTGCCGATGTTGGAAGGGGCGAACTTGGCGACTAGAAAAGCGCCGACGACCGCCAGCACGCAACCGAGAATGAACGGCAGGGGCACCGCCTTCAAGCCGCCCGCCGGCGGATGCAGGCTCATCGCGACGACCGTGTTCACGATGGGAGCGCCGCCGAAAACGATGGGCATCACCGCCGCCGCCGCCGCCCCTTTGTAGATTTGCGCGGCGGCGCCGAGCGCGAGCACGAGGGTAAACGCGCCCACCGCGCCGGCCGCGCCCGCGATCAGACTCCACTTGATGCCGCCGGCCGTGAAACTCCAGTTGGACCCGCGCAGCTTCAGCACGGCGGCGGCGGCGATGCCGATCAGGGCATACGCCACGCAAACAAAGAGGAAGGCTTTCAGTCCGGCGTGGGGAGTTTCGGAACCCATGGGCATGTTTCCGCGGCCCTTGTGGAGCAGGACGCCATAAACGCCCCAGCAGGCGACCGTGAGCAATGAGTAAAACAGCCAGGCTGTGCCGGACGAACCGTTGTTGGTCATAGGCGGAGAGCTTAGGGCCGGTGCGGGCTGACTTCAATGGGTTTGTGCCCGGCGGCAGCCTCGGGAAGCTGGCGAAGTTGGCGACCGGCTAAAATCGGTTGGACTTCGGAAGTGAAAGCGCTAGAGTGCGCCCACTTTATGAAAAGCAACGGTTTCACGACCATTCTCAACATCGTCCTCGGGGTGTGCCTCGTGGCGTGCGTTTTTTTGTGCATCCAATCCGTCTTCCTCTCGCGCGACGCCCGTGTCATGAACGCACAGCTCAATGGCGGCAATGCCTGGCGCAATGCCGTCAACCAGCTCGCCGTGGATTGCGCGGAATACAGCAAGAAGAACCCGGAAATCCTCCCCATCCTGCAATCCATCGGCTACAACGCGAAACCCGCCGCCAAGTAATTTCTTTATGAGCGAACTCGAAACGAAATCTCCCGCCCCGGCCAACGGCAGCGGCGACAACGAATGTCTGCAAAAGCAGTTGAACATCCTGCTCGTCGGTTTGATCGTCTTGAGCGCCACTGTGGGCGTTTTTCTCTGGCGGCAAGTGCATTATTTGCGCAAGGACCTCGAAGCCACCCGCCCGTTGTACAATGCAATGATGCAGAGCATGGCCCAGGAGCGGCCGGTGGTGGATGCCTTTGCGGCCAAGCTCACGGACTACGCGCGCAAGCATCCGGACTTCGCCCCGATTGCCCAAAAGTACCAGTTGCTGGGCACGAACGGCCCGGCGACCACCAAACCGGCGGCCTTGGCACCGGCCGCACCGGCGGGCGCCAAACCAACCGCAGCGCCCGCGCCCGCGCCCAAGAAGTAGCCGCGCGGGTCAGGCCGGTTTCGCTGCGGGCACCAGCCGCGTGCCGCAGGCGAAGCAGTAGTTGGAATGCGGCGGACAGAGTTTGGCGCACCCGGGACAATCCAGGTGCGCTTCTTTGTGCCGGCGATGGATGATCAGGTTGCGGATGTAGGGAATCCAGTTGAAGGCGTTGGCGAAGATGAAGACCGAATTCTTCGCCGAGAAAATCGCGTAGCTCAACAGCAGCCACGAGCCGATCAGGCTCAGCCACCAGAACGACGACGGCACGACCACTTCCTTGCGTTTCTCGGTGGCGCGCCATTGGACCAGGAAGCGCGCGGTGAAGGCGGCGTTGCCCATCCACCCGACGACTTTCCAGAAGTGCCACTCGATCCAGAAACACTTGCCGTTGCTGAAGCCGTCCTGCCAGTTGATGTTCGCGAGCCAGTCCATAGTGGCGGCAGCTTAAAAGATCGCGGCCAAACGGGAAGTGCGATTTGACTGCCGGCGGCTGCGTGGGAAAAGAATTGTTTCTCGCCCGCCGCCCGGGCATTAACGCGCCATGCAATACCTCATCGCCGGGCTTATCGGACTCGTCAGCGGCGTCGCCAGCGGATTGTTCGGCGTCGGCGGCGGCATCGTCATGGTGCCGGCCATGATGTTCTTCCTCAGCCCGCCGATTCGCGACATCAAGCAGGCCATCGGCACGTCGCTGGTGGTGATCGTGCCCACGGCGTTGATGGGTTCGTACAAGCATCTCGCGCAACAGAACGTCGAGTGGCGCACGGCGCTGGCGCTCGCGCCGCTGGCGATTGCCGGGAGTTATTTTGGCGCGTGGCTGACGAAAAGCCTCGCGGCGGACGATTTGAAGCGGCTCTTTGGCGCCTTCATCATGCTCGTGGGGGCCAAGCTGCTGTTCTTCAAGTGAGGCGTCAGCGGGACGGCGCCGGTTTGGATGGAACGTCCGCGTCGCGCCGCAGCAGCAGCGTTTGCGTCGGGAAGGCGAAGTCAATCCCCGCGGCGTCGAAACGTTCCTTCAGCGTGAGATTCATCTCCTGCAAACCGGCCAGACAGGCTTTCATATCCGTGCCGCGCCACCAGTGGACGACGAGGACGTTCAACGCCGAGCTTTCAAACTTGTTGAAGCTCACCACCAGATCGGCCGTCATCGGATGGCCGCGGAACACCTCGTTGATGATCTCCAAGGCGACTTTCACCCGCGCCACCGGGGTGTCGTAGGTCAGGCCGAGGTTCATCTCGGTTTTGATGTTGGGGCGCGCGGCCACGTTGATGATGGTGGCGTTGCCCATCGTCTTGTTGGGAATCGTGACGAGATGGCCGTCGAGGTTGCGGACGCGGGTGCTGCGCAGGCCGATGGTTTCGACGGCGCCGTCCACGTTGTCAATCTGGATGCGGTCGCCGATCTTGAACGGCTTGTCGAGAAAGACGGCGATCGCGCCGAAGAGATTGGCCAGCGTGTCCTGCGCGGCGAGGCCGACGGCCAGACCGCCGATGGACAGGGAGGCAATCGCCGCCGTGATGTTGATGCCGAGGTTGTCCAGTGTCACCAACACCGCCACCACGATGACGAAAACCTTGAGGCTCTTGCGGACGATGGGAAACAACTGGTGGTTGAACTCCTGATCCTCCTGCGCCTCCGCCCGCTGCCGCCAGTAGCCCATCAGCAGATCAATGAACTTGAGCACCATGTAGGTGAGCGAAACCGCCACGATGATGGTAAAGCCCTTGGAGAGGACTTTCTGGACCATCTCGGGCCATTGGAAGACGTCCAGCCCGATGCGGAGGAAGATCATGAAAGCGACGACTTTCACCGGGCCGTTGAGCAACTCCAGCAGGAGGTCGTCGAATTTGGTTTCGGTTTTCTCCGCCCACTTCTTCAGCCAGACGCGGGTGAGGTAATCCAGGAACTTGGAGACGTAGAACGCGAGGAAGATGTAGATCAGCGAGAAGAGATATTTCCACAGCTCGTTGCCCCAAAGCTGGAATTTCAAGAAGGGAAGTTCCCGCGCCAGATTCTCAATCCATTCGGGCGTGATCATGACCTTGCGCAGCGGCTTTTCCCTGGCTGGATCAAGCGCGGCCGTTTGGTTTGTGCCGGATGCGGAGGCCAGCACCGCTTGGACGGTGTTGGTCTGGTTGGTTGAGTTTTGCGCCGCCGCCCGCCAGATGGACCAGCAGAGCAAAGCCACCAACACCAGCAAGTACCCCCGGAAAAAAGATTCAAAACGCAGCTTCATTGGTCGCTAAAATAAAAACTCGCCTCCCCAATGCCAACTGGTTTTGCAACCGGCTGCTTCCGTCATTCGCCATGCCGCAATTCGTTACAAGCCCTGCGTGTGACTGAAGCCAACCCCGTGGCGTGTTCGGTTGCTCCTGGTTGTTCAGCGCGCTGGGGCCCTGCTTCGGCCTCGGGGAAACGGGATTGCATCCGACCGGCACGCCTGTTCGTTGGCAGACCGATCCCACTTTCGGCGAACCTGCCGGCTCCGGTGGGACGCCATGACCGGTCAGGCTCGCGGTTTGCCGGCGTCCAACAGTTCCTTCGGCGCGACTTCAATCTGGTCGGCTATGAATTTGGGCAATGGCGTCGCCGTGAGCTTGCCATGCACGTGCGTCACGCAAACCGCCGTGACCACGCCGCGCGCCACTTCCACCGGCGGGTGGGCATTCAGCTTGCGCAGGCGAAAGGCGTAGCTGATCGCTTTGGCTTTCTTCTCCGCGACCAGCAGGTGGATTTCCACCTCGTCCTCGAAGCGCAGTGGCGATTTGTAGTCGCACTCGACATGCACGCGCGGCCAGCCCACGGGTGGTTCGGCCTGTTGCGTCCAAATGGAAAACCCCAGCGAGCGGATGAATGCCGTCTCCGCCGCCTCCATATAGCGGAAGAAATTCGAGTAATGCACGATGCCGGCCATGTCCGTTTCGATGAACTCCACACGCCGGACCAGCTTGAATTCGTAAGGCATGTGGGATTCTAGGTTTCCGGCCGGCGATTGACGATGCGAAAATCTTGGCGCCCGCCTCACGCTGGCATCCGCCCGCAGACGGTTTCAAAGACTCGAACCGTGTTGCGCGTCATCGTCTCCGCAGAGAATTTCCCGGTGGCTGCGCGGCGAGCTGCTTCGCTCAACGCCTGCCGTCGCTCGGGATCGAGCAGCAGCGCTTCGATGGTTTCACCCAAGGCCCTTGGGTTGTCCGGCTCGCAGAGTACGCCCGCGCCGCTGGCCGAGATGATTTCCGGGAACGCCCCCGTGCGCGGCTGAACCACCGGTACGCCCGCTGCCATCGCCTCGATGAGGTAAAGGCCGAAGGCTTCGCCGTAATGCGCCGGGACCGAAAAGACCTCGAGCGCGGAAAGAAACGCGAGCTTCTCCGCGTGGCTCAAGTTGGGATGAAAGCTGACCTCGCCGATGTAGCCCGCCTCCGCCAGCCGGACACGGAGCGTTTTCACAAACGCTTCGTCGCCCGGGCCACAGCCGCCGCCGATGTGAAGCTTGAGGCGTGGCACCTGGCCGCGATTCTTGATGTGAATGTACGCCTCAACCAGCAGATCCAAGCCCTTGTCCGGGCACATGCGGGCGAAGTAACCGAGGACCGGCGCTTTGGAATTTCGGATTTCGGAATTTGGATTTCGGACTTCAAATCCATCCAGCTGGATTCCGTTGTGAACCACGTGAACGCGCTCTGGCGGCAGCGCCAGCCGTTTGGTCAAACGATCCGCGTTCCATCGGCTCGGCGCGATCCACGCGTCCACGTCCCTGGCCCGTTCCGTCAGCAGCCGCCACGCCGGCTCGCGGTGCGAATCCGGCAGCACGTCGAGATAGGGTTCTTCGCCCTGCAACAGACAGACCACCGGCACGCCAAGTTCCGACTTCAGCCGGCGCGTCATGCCGATGAGCAACGCGTTGGAAAGACAGATCACGTCGGGCTTCGCCTGATCGCGCAGCCACGCGATCAACTCCGTGATTTCGCGGTCCTGGTGACCCGACTCGCCGCGCAGCATCGAGAGCAGGATGTCGCCCACGTCGCTGGCGCGGGTCTTGGCCGCCCGGCCCGCAGCCCATTCGAGCAGCCCGCGCGAGTTCAGCAACCGATGCAGCCAGCGCGGCGCGCGGCGGAAAAACGCGGACTTTTGTTCCAGATAAACATTGATGCCGCCGAAGAAAATGGGTTGGCCGGCGCTTTGATCGTTCGCGTCCACATGGACCGGCAGGTAGAGCGGCAGCATGGTGGCGTCATGCCCCAGCTCCCGTAGCGTGGCGACGAGCGTATTGTCGTGGAAACAATTGCCACAAAACATCGGCCCCGCGCCGGGCGTGAGTTGGACAATGTTCATGCGAGTGGGCAGGCATTCGCCAGTGGGACTCCGCTTTGGCCAGCGCGTCGTTTCGCCGCTGACTACGGACTATTGACCGCGGACTCCCTTCCGATCAGCGGCTCCCCCAGCGGCAGATTCGCCGGCAGTGGCACAAACTCGCGGATTTTCCGCCACAACGGTTCGAAGTCCTTGTTCACGTCGCCGCTTAGGCAGTCGGTGATTTCGCCGGCGGCTTCCGGGTACTTATCAATCACCTTCTTGAAGGAGAAATTCGGATCGTAGAACGCATAGACCAGCTTCCGCATGTTCTCAATGCCTTCCCGCACATGCCGGCCGTAGCCTGTGAAGCGCGCGGCGGAGAAGTCATTCTGGTTGATCGCCTGGTGGACCTCTTCCCCGGCGAGTGTGCCGGTCTTGAGGGCCAGCATCAGTCCGCTGCTGAAGACGGGGTCGAGAAATGCGAACGCATCACCCACCAGCAACAACCCGTCGCTGGCGCAATGCCGCGCGTGCTGGGTGTATTCGCTGATCAGATAATACTGCCCCGTGGACTCGCCGACCGAGAGGTGGTCCTTGATCCAGGCATTTTGCTCGATCTCGCGCTTGAAAATCTGTTCCGGCTCGCGCACGCCGTCCCGCGTGAGATATTTTCCCTCCGCGACCACGCCGACGCTGACCATGTCGTTGTGTTGCGGGATGTGCCAGAACCAGCCCTTCTCCGGCACATAGGCCACCGTGGTCGCGCCCTCGTCAATGCCCGGTTCGCGCTTGGAGCCCTTGTAGTAAGTCCAAACGGCGATCTTGTTCAAGTACGGGTCGCGGGTGCGCCAGCCGTTCCGCACAGCGGTAAAGGCTTCCTTGCCGGAGCAATCCAGCGTGATCGGCGCACGGAATTCAACCACCTCGCCCGATTTCTCCTGCGCGCGAACGCCAACCACCCGGCCATGGTCGCGCAACAGTTCGTTCACCTTGATCTCTTCCAGGACGTGCGCGCCTTTGCTGCGGGCGTTGTCCAGGAGGATTTGGTCAAACTCGGAACGCAGTACCTGCCACGTCTGCGCCACGGAATTGCGGTCGTAGCGATTGAAGAAGTAAAATGGTTCACTGGCTTTCCCGCTGCGCGAGATGAAGACGACACTGTATTTCTTCACGAAGCCCGACGACTTCATCAGTGGAATCAGGCCGAGTCGTTCGAGCGGCTGGTAGGTGAATGGAATCAGCGATTCACCAATGTGGTAGCGCGGGAATTTTTCCCGTTCGAGCACCAGCACGCGATGGCCGTATTCCGCGAGAATGGCCGAAGCTGCCGAGCCCGCCGGGCCACCGCCGATCACAATCGCATCCCAATTTTTTTCAAGAGTTGTCGCAGTCATGGTAATTGTCTTCCCAAGAGTTAGCGCAAATGAAGGCCGACGCAAGCGCGGGCAAGGGGATTTGATTCCGAAAAACTGCACAGGCGCGAGTTGCGATATGAGATCAGGTCTTTCTGCCTGATGAGGAGGGCGGATGCCAGTCACCCGGAAAGCGTGCTCCGAAGCGGCGGAGGTTCAGTCGCTTTGTGCCGCGTTTTGATTTCAGGCGAGGTCCGCCACGGGCTGGGGACAGCCGATTCGAACCACGGAACTGAGGAGCTGGAATGGCTGCCCAAATGAGTCTCCTGCGGAGCGCGGGCAGGGTCAGTGAGCCGGATAGCGCCACACCCAATCGCCGGTGGGTTCGGCCAAGGCGAAATAGAAATACTTCGCCGGCTCTGGCTTTCCCCCATCGTCCGTTCCATTCCAGCCGACCGAATAGAGCAGGAAGTTGCCATCCTCCGTCCGGCG
>WBZT01000574.1_pt1 | contig 29265 bp, 28 predicted proteins | sample 5204241 | NCBI WGS metagenome assembly WBZT01 (sample SAMN12344358, study PRJNA552823) | activated sludge metagenome | biome: Activated sludge suspended growth; feature: Nitrification reactor; material: Wastewater; isolation source: activated sludge from nitrification reactor of wastewater... | reverse complement strand
AAGCAGATGCACGGCTTCGTCAAGCAGAAGTACGCTGACCTCATCACCAAGATCGAAACGACCCGGGATCTTGACGCCGAAAGCGAGCAGAAACTCACCAAGGCGATTGAGGAATTCAAGGCCTCGCTGGCCTGATCGATCGAGGAGATTGCCATGCCCAGCGGCAAGGAAATCCGAAACAAGATCAAGAGCGTAGAAAGTACGCGCAAGATCACCAAGGCGATGGAGATGGTCGCTGCGTCGAAGATGCGCAAGGCGCAGGACCGGATGCGCGCTGCCCGCCCGTACGGCGAGAAGATTCGGCGAGTCGCCGGCAACCTTTCGCACGCGCTGACCGACTATCGCCACCCGTTCCTGACCGTGCGCGAACAGGTGAAAACCGTCGGACTGATCACCGTGACCTCCGACAAGGGGCTGTGCGGTGGCCTCAATACCAACGTGCTGCGCCTTGCGCTGACCAAGATGAAGGAGTGGGACGCAGAAGGCAAGCAGCTTCGGGTGACTGCGATCGGCAACAAGGGTCTGGGTTTCATGCAGCGCGCCGGCGCCAACGTGATTTCCCAGATCACCGGATTGGGCGACACCCCGCACCTGGAAAGGCTGATCGGGCCGGTCAAGGTGCAGCTCGATGCGTACCTGAAGGGCGAGATCGACATTCTCTACATCGCATTCACGCGCTTCATCAACACGATGAAACAGGAGCCGACACTCTACCAGTTGCTGCCCCTGTCCGGAGACTTGGTCGGCGGTGAAGGCAATCGCTGGGATTACCTGTACGAGCCCGATGCCAAGGCGGTCATTGACGACCTGTTGGTGCGTTACGTCGAAGCGATGATCTACCAGTCGGTTGCGGAGAACATGGCATCCGAACAGAGTGCGCGCATGGTGGCGATGAAGTCGGCCTCCGACAATGCCAAGAACGTCATCGGCGAACTGCGGCTGGTTTACAACAAGACTCGCCAGGCGGCGATCACCAAAGAGCTTTCGGAAATCGTCGGCGGCGCAGCGGCTGTCTGACCACGCGATAGTTGATTTATTGATTAGGGATACGACGATGAGTCAAGGAAACATTGTTCAGTGTATCGGCGCCGTGGTGGACATCCAGTTCCCGCGGGACGCAATGCCGCATGTCTACAACGCGTTGCAGCTCGACAAGGCCGAAGAGTCGGAGATGTGCGAAGCGGACCTGATGTTCGAGGTGCAGCAACAGCTCGGTGACGGAATCGTGCGTACGATCGCCATGGGATCGTCCGACGGCCTGCGCCGTGGAATGAAGGTGAACGACACCGGGGCTGCCATTTCGGTGCCGGTCGGCAATGCCACCATCGGCCGTATCATGAACGTTCTCGGTCGCCCGATCGACGAAGCAGGACCGATCCCGACCGACGAGCGCCGCGCGATTCACCAGCTGGCCCCCAAGTTCGACGAACTGTCGCCGTCGGTCGATCTGCTCGAGACCGGGATCAAGGTCATCGACCTGGTCTGCCCGTTTGCCAAGGGCGGCAAGGTCGGGCTGTTCGGTGGCGCCGGCGTCGGCAAGACCGTAAACATGATGGAGCTGATCAACAACATCGCCAAGCAGCACTCGGGCCTCTCGGTTTTTGCTGGCGTCGGTGAGCGGACCCGCGAGGGCAACGACTTCTACCATGAAATGAAGGAGTCGAACGTTCTCGACAAGGTGGCGATGGTCTTCGGTCAGATGAACGAGCCACCGGGCAACCGCCTGCGCGTGGCGCTGACCGGTCTGACGATGGCCGAACGCTTCCGCGACGATGGCCGCGACATTCTCTTCTTCGTCGACAACATCTACCGCTACACGCTGGCCGGTACCGAAGTTTCGGCGCTCCTTGGCCGCATGCCGTCCGCCGTGGGTTATCAGCCGACGCTGGCCGAGGAAATGGGCCGCCTGCAGGAACGCATCACCTCGACCAAGGTAGGGTCGATCACCTCGATCCAGGCGGTATATGTGCCTGCCGATGACCTTACCGACCCGTCGCCGGCGACAACCTTCCTGCACCTCGATTCGACCGTTGTGTTGTCGCGTGACATCGCTTCGCTGGGCATCTACCCTGCCGTCGACCCGCTTGACTCGACTTCCCGCCAGCTCGATCCGCAGGTGGTCGGTGAGGAGCACTACAACGTCGCGCGGGCCGTTCAGATGACGCTGCAGAAGTACAAGGAGCTGCGCGACATCATCGCGATTCTGGGGATGGACGAGCTGTCGCCGGAAGACAAGCTGGCCGTCTATCGCGCGCGCAAGATTCAGCGCTTTCTGTCGCAGCCGTTCAGCGTCGCGGAAGTGTTCACCGGCTCACCGGGCAAGTACGTTCCGCTCAAGGACACGATCAAGGGCTTCAAGATGATCGTCGAAGGCGAATGCGACAACATTCCCGAGCAGGCGTTCTACATGGTTGGCGGCATCGAGGAAGTGTTCGAGAAGGCCAAGACCCTCTAGGACGGCGGAGCAAACGTCGCGTCCCTTCGCCGACCGGGAAGGGGCGCGATCCAGGAAGGGAAGAACCATGGCAATCAGAGTACATGTTGACGTCGTCAGCGCCGAGGAACTGATCTTTTCGGGAGAGACCGACTTCGCGGTCTTCCCTGGAGAAGCCGGTGAGCTCGGGGTTTACCCGCGGCACACGCCACTGCTGACGCGCATCAAGCCGGGAACGGTCCGCCTGAAGATCCCCGATCGGGATGAATATGAGATGGTCTACGTTTCCGGCGGAATGCTGGAAGTCCAGCCCGCGTTGATCACGGTCCTCGCCGACACGGCAATCCGTGCGCACGATCTGGACGAGGCGAAGGCGATGGAAGCCAAGCAGCGAGCCGAAGAAGCTCTCAAGGATCGCACTTCGGACGTGGGTCTGGCTGCGGCAGAGGCCGAGCTGGCGCAGGCGGTTGCTCAGTTGCAGGCGATCAAGAAGCTGCGCAGTCGCCACTGAGCAGCTCGGCCGACTGAAAAAGGCAGCCCCCTGTGGGCTGCCTTTTCTCTTGTGCGCAGTTCCCCGCAGAATTCAGCCGGCTTCGACCTGCTGCACTCGCTTCTCCAGGCGTGCGAGGTCGTCACGAAGTGCGTCCACCTCAGAGCAGAATGCTTCGACCTCGGCGCGCCGGGCGACTACCGCGGCTTCCCCGGTCACATACTCGGCGGCTGCCTGCGCCAGCCTTCCCACGCTTTGCCCCTGCCAATCCGCGAACCGCCGGGCAAATTGCACTCCCCGGCGGGCGAAGATGTCGCCCACGACCTGCGACAGATCGTGCTCGATGTCCCAGCGAAGGTTGCGGAAGACGAAGCCCAAAGTCTCGGCAAGATCGGCGGACCCGGCAATCGTCGCCGCAGCGAACAACGCTGCGCGGTCGACAAGCAATCTCGCAGGCGCGTCGACGGGCAGACTTACCGTCACGCTCGGCGACGCGACCGGATCGGACGCACTCTCCAGCAATCCCGTATTGCCGATCGTGGCCAGGATGTCCCTGTCGCCACCCAACTGCAAGCATACGGTCTTCCCGGCAAAGGCAGCAAGCCTTTCACGCGCCCACGATTCTCCCGCCAGCAAATGATTGAGGAATCCCAGCGCGACTCTGGTCAGCATGTGCGTTGTGTCACCGGTACCGGCCGGGCAAACGAAAGACTCGCCGAGGCGTCCGCTTCCGCCAGCTTGCCGTCATCGTCTGGCTGACAATATTCGATGTTCGCCAATCAGGCCATCTGCTGGATACCCGCGATCACCCAGCCGTGCGAGCCTTCGAGTGGCTTCGACAGGTTCCACACCTCGTCGAAGGGTGCAGCGGCTGCCCCGATCTCTTCCCGGATCATGCCGCTGAAGCGGACGCTGGCGATATGCCGGGTGTTCTCGCTGACCACCTCCAAGAGTTCGGCGTTGAGGGTGACGACGTCGGTCTGCTGGGGTGCCTTGCCTCTTTCGTCGAGCTGAAGCTTGATTTCGGCGAACATTTCCGGGGTGACGAACTCGCGGATGTCTTCGAGATTTCCCGCGTCATTCGCCGCCTGCAGGCGTATGAAGTTCAGTTTGGCGACGCGCAGGAAGCCCTCGACGTCAAACCCCGCCGGAATGTTCGAGGCGGGAAGCGCCGACATCGCTGGTTGTGGCGGGGTCACAGGAAAACCTTGTCGTGAGGAGTCGCTCGCCGGCGGCTCCGCCATGCCTCCGGCACCTATCCCGGCGTATTGCAGCGGTTCCGGCCGTGCACCTGGCGACGACCGGCGAGCGAATACCAGCTTGATGACGACGATCGCGGCGATGACCAGCAGAGCGATCATCAGGAAATTGGCCACTCCTTCACCCATGCCGAAATGCGACAGCAGCGCCCCGATTCCGAGGCCGGCGGCGAGACCTGCCAGTGGGCCCATCCAGCTCCGCTTGGGCGCCGGGCTGGCAGGAGTGGGCACCGGCGCAGGCGAGGGTGCTACTGGCGCCGCATTCTGGGGTGGCGTCGCCTGCCGCTGGGTAACCGTATCCCGCTGCATGCCGGTCGATCGTCCGCCGCCCAAGCGCTTCGCCTCGGCATCTCCGGCCGCAAGGCCGAGAGTCACTACACAGATGGCGACCGCCACTAGCATTCTCTTCATCAGTCCATGTCTCCAGTCAGAACTTGAAACCACGGTGCAGGGCGACCACGCCCAGCGCCAAATTGAAGTATTCGACCCGTTCGAGTCCCGCCTGTTCCATCAGCGATTTCAGCGCCTCCTGGTCCGGGTGAACGCGGATCGATTCCGCCAGGTAGCGGTAACTCGCCTCGTCCTGCGTAATAAGCTGCCCGAGCCTGGGAATCACCTGGAACGAATAGAAATCGTACATCGGGGCCAGCGGCCTCCAGACGTGAGAAAACTCGAGTACCAGCAGGCGTCCGCCAGGCCTGAGCACGCGCCGCATTTCTGCCAGGGCGAAGTTCTTGTGCGTCATGTTGCGAAGGCCGAAGGCAACCGTCACACAATCGAAGTAGTCCGCGGGAAACGGCAGCCTTTCGGCGTCACACTGTGCAACCGGGACGATGAAGCCTTCGTCGCAGAGCCGATCGCGGCCACGTGCCAGCATCCTCCCGTTGATGTCGGTCAACCAGACCTCTCCCTGCTCGGCGAGCTTTCTGGCAAAAGCCAGCGACAGGTCACCGGTGCCACCGGCCACGTCGAGCACCCGCCACCCCGGCCGCACCCCGCTCCTGGCAATCGCGAACGCCTTCCACAGGCGATGCAGCCCCCCCGACATCAGATCGTTCATGATGTCGTAGCGTTGTGCGACGGAATCGAAGACGCCGGCAACGTGCCGTGCCTTTTCCTCCTCGGCAACCTCTCGATAACCAAAGTGGGTCGTGTTGTGATCGCTCATCGCCTGCGATGTGGGGACGAATCTGCGAAACTCAATGCCTGCCGCACGTTCCTGGCCCCCTGGCAGCAACCGTCTGGAGGTCGGCGGGATCGCGGCTGGCGTGCGCCTGCTCGAGGCGCTTGAGGTAGGCTTGCCAGAGTCGATCGCGGTTGACGCCGAGGTCGTAAAGCAAATCCCAAGAATATAGTCCGCTGTCGTGGCCGTCCGTGAAGACCGGCCGGATGGCGTAGTTGCCGACTGCCTCGACGCGATCGATGCCGACGTCGCGCTTGCCAACCTGCAGCACTTCCTGCCCCGGCCCGTGTCCCCGAGCCTCGGCTGATGGAGTGAACACCCGCAGAAACTCGTAGCTCAGCTCGAAACGCTCACCGTCTTCAAAGCTGATTTCGAGAATACGGGATTTTTGATGCAACCTTATTTCGGTCGGAATCTTGGTGCTCTCATCCAGGCCAGCCATCGATGCCTCTGCGCAAGAACGGTGGGAAAGCCCCGCCAAGGGCTCGCGAACCATCCGCTCGCCGACCGCGCCGAAGCGGAACGTAGGGCGTGGAAAGGGTTCGCGCTCTGCACGCACGCCGGCCTGCAGTAGCCATCAGCGGGAAGGCGAGACATGATAGCGCAAAAGCGCAACCGCGACGGTACGCGTCAACACACCGGTCAGTGCCGCTTCACCACAGTCTCGCCGCAGACAGGCGCAGCCGCACTGTCTGTCGGCAGGAGTGCCTCCGCCAGGTTCTCAGAGCACGACGAAGCTGACCCTCTCGAAATCTGCTCCGTCACCCACCCGACGGAGCAGTTTCACCCGCATGCGCCGTTCGGTGTAGACTTCCAGCTCGCGCTCGGGCCGGTACCAGCCAGGCGGCAGAATCAGGCTCTGCTCGGCTCCGAGCGACGACACGGCGGGGAGCATGAACGCCCGAACATACGCTCCCGTTGCTCCCGCTGCTTGCGCCGCCGGCCGTACTGCAACTGCCTGCGGCCTGCCGGGCAGTGCCGCAATGCCGGCGAGCAGTCCGCCCCCCTGTTCCTGCATCAGCCAGACGACCTGTGCCAGGAGATGCAGACTGCCATTGTGCTGACAGATGGAAAGCAATTGCCGGGCTTCGAACTTCCTGCCAGGAATGGAACGTAACAGACGAAACCCGCTCGCGGACTCGTCGAGTACCTGCCAGGTATCGAACGCAAAGCCGAGCTGCGCCTGACGGATTTCCAGCAGCTGCGCCGAGTCGAGCATGTGCCGGAAAGCAAACAGGCTTTCAAACTCTTCTCGCGAGTAGCTGGCAGAACCCTCCGGCTGGCCAAACTCCTTACCGGAAATATGGTAGTGGATGGCGGCAAATCCTATGGCCACCTTCGCGCTACCCGAGGCTTCGTGTCGCCTACACTTGCGGGCCGCGCGCGACATGCTCCAGGGCTGGTGAAGGCGCCGGAGCAGTCGATCACAGAATGCGCCGCTGCAGTCCTCGCCCAGTCCGAGTTGCTCCGGGGCGACGCCAAGTTGGAGTTGTTTCCTGATTTGATGGATTTGGCTCAGCAGCCGCGTCACATCGATGCGACGCGGCCGACCGGCCTGCAGACGGTCCCTCGCCGAGCGCAGGCCGCAATCGAGGAGGAGGTCCACCACCAGTTCGGGAAGTGGTTCCTGTGTGTCAACCGGGTGCAAGCTCACCAGCGGCGACCACTTGTCCGCCCAGCGGCGAACCAGACCCATCTCGCGAATCGAAAACCCGTAGGGACCGGCCAGTTCGGCCAGCAGCAGTGCGATGAAAGCCGCCGTGCAGTGACTGCTGCGACCAAGGGGATCGAGCGAGTCAGGTACCGCCAGCGTCGCGACGCCCCATTCCTCGGCACTAGAGTAATAACCGTGCAACTTGAGCCAGACACCCGCTGGCAGCGCCTGGCGGGCGCGATGGTGCTCGACGATGACCATGCCCGCGTAGTAGATGCAGCGATGCAGGATCATCGCCAGCCGCTGTGAATCCACCTTGCCGTCGATGCTGCTCGGTAGTTGCGCGCAGTGTGCGTAGGCGCGCGCCGCTTTCTGCCAAATGGCGACCACCTGGCGAAAAGCGTTCGCCTCGGTGTCGCCGAGCGGCAATGGCTTATTGACGTACTGACGGGCAAGCTCTTCGGCCACGAAACAGAGGGATATTCGTGTCTGTTCGAGCAACTGCAGGTAGACCTCTCCCGCCGGCGGGGTCTGCAACAGGCGGTCGAGGAAATGACTGATTTCAAACGCCGCCTGTTGCGAATTTGCCAGCGGAAGCCGCGAGAGAATCCGGAAGCCGGTTTGCAGGTCAGAAATTTTCAAGCCTGCCGGGACCTTGGCGAGGACCGCCTGCATCATGTTCTCGGTTCCCATTGGCCGCCTATCTCGTGCGCAGGGCAGCGATGATCTGGTCGCCGAGTTGCCGCGGATCGACGGAGCTGCGGTGCGGAGCATGCACGCGTTGCGGCGTTGCCCAGACGGGCTGCGGAAAATGCCGGTCGTCGCGCCAGCGTGGAATCAGGTGCCAGTGCACGTGCGGCGTCATGTTTCCCAGGCTCGCAAGATTGATCTTGTCCGGCTGATACAGCGTACGGATTGCGCTTTCCACGGCGAACAACACATTCATCAGTTGCATCCGTTCGTGCGGCGGCAGGTCGGTCATCTCGCGCAGGTGCCGATGCAGGATGATGCGGCAGAAACCGGGATAATCCGGGTCGTTGACCATGACGACGCGACAAAGGTCGCTTTCCCACACCACTTCGCCCCCTGGCGACTCGCACAGCTCGCAGTCCTGAAACCCTTCTTTGCCCACTTTCCGGCTCCTTGCTCATTTCGGGTGCCAATGCACCGTCTTGATCGGAACGATAAGCCAGCGAACGTAAAGCCGTAAGGAACTAGGTCACGGATCGAGCAGGGTTCGCCCGGGAAACGGTGAGCAAGGGCGCTGTGCCCCGAACCGCCGAAGCAGGAAAGCGCTTTCGGGATGCCGTCCCGGAATTCCTTCGAGAAGCTAGAGCAGTACCCGCTCGATCCCGCCGTGGTTTGCCTTGTGGACGTATTGCGCCATCCAGTCGTCGCCGAGCAGACGCTTGACCATCTCGACAACGATGTAGTCCGCCCGGGTGCCAGCGTCGTCGTTGAAGCGTGACAGTCCCTGCAGACAGGACGGGCAGGAAGTCAGCAGCTTGATCTCGCCCGCGAACTGGTCACCGCGCAGTCGCCCGGCGACCTTCGTGATCTCTTCCTGCTTGCGCCACCGCACCTGGGTCGATACGTCGGGGCGTGTCGCTGCCAGCGTTCCCGACTCGCCGCAGCAGCGCTCCGAGAGCTCGACCGCCTGCCCCATCAGCTTGTTGACCACGCGTATGGCCGGCATCGTTCGCATCGGTGCATGGCAGGGATCGTGGTACATGTAGCGGGTACCGACAATCCCTTCCATGCGCACTCCCTTTTCCAGCAGGTATTCGTGGATGTCGAGCAGGCGGCAACCGGGGAAGATCTGTTCGAAGTGATACTTCTCCAGTTGGTCGAGGCAGGTGCCACAGGAGACGATGACCGTCCGGATGTCGAGATAGTTGAGCGTATTGGCGACCCGGTGAAACAGTACCCGATTGTCGGTAGTGATCCGCTGCCCGTGGTCGGCGTCGCCGGCGGCCGTCTGTGGATAGCCGCAGCACAGGTAACCCGGCGGCAGGACCGTCTGCGCCCCGACTTCGTAAAGCATTGCCTGCGTTGCCAGGGCCACCTGCGAGAACAGGCGCTCGGAACCGCACCCCGGAAAATAGAAAACCGCATCGCCGTCGTAATCGGCGGCGCCGACTTTGTTCGGATCGCGGATGATCGGAACGATCCTGTCGTCCTCGATGTCGAGCAGGGCGCGCGCCGTGCGCTTGGGCAATCCGCCGGGCATCGGCTTGTTGACGAAGTGGATGATCTGCGTGCGGACCGATGGCGAACCGAGCGTCGCCGGTGGCTGCCGGACCTGGCCCTGGATCAGCCCGAACGACCTGGCGAAGCCGTGCGCCAACCCCTGGGCCTGATAACCCCAGTCGATCATGACCTTGCGCAGCAGCCTGATGAACACCGGATCCTTGATCGTCAGGAAAGTCATCGCCGCCGCCTTCGCCGGGACGAATTTCCGCTTTCCCTGCTCTCGCAGCAGATTGCGCATCCTGATCGACACGTTGCCGAAGTCGATATCGACCGGGCACGGGGTGGCGCACTTGTGGCAGATCGTGCAGTGATCGGCGACGTCGCTGAACTCGTCGAAATGCCGCAGCGAGACACCGCGCCGCGTCTGCTCCTCGTAGAGAAAAGCCTCGATCAGCAGTGAGGTGGCGAGGATCTTGTTGCGTGGCGAATAGAGCAGGTTGGCACGCGGCACGTGCGTCGAGCAGACGGGTTTGCACTTGCCGCAGCGCAGGCAGTCCTTGACCATCGTCGAGATGTTGCCGATCTCCGATTGCTCCATGATCAGCGACTCGCTGCCGAGCAGCGAAAACGATGGCGTGTAGGCGTTTGCCAGGTCGGCTCCGGGCAGCAGCTTGCCCTTGTTGAAACGTCCCTCCGGGTCGACCCTGGCCTTGTACTCGCGAAACGGCCGAATCTCGTCTTCGTCGAGAAACTCGAGCTTGGTGATGCCGATCCCATGCTCACCAGAGACGACTCCGTCGAGTGAGCGCGCCAGCGTCATGATACGTTCGACGACGCCGTAAGCCGTCTGCAGCATCTCGTAATGGTCGGAATTCACCGGAATGTTGGTGTGTACGTTGCCATCGCCAGCGTGCATGTGCAGCGCGACGAACAGCCGGCCCCGAAGTGTCTCCCGATGGATCGCAGCAATGCGATCGAGCACCGGCCGATAGACGATGCCGTCGAAAATGTCCGCGAGTTGTGGTTGCAGCTCTCTCTTCCAGGAGACGCGCAGCGAGTAATCCTGCAGGCGATGGAAGAGCATGGGACTGGCGGCGCGGTTGCGCAGCACCTCGGCATGCACGCCGAATGCCGCGAAGTGGGCTTCCGCCTGCGGCAGCGGCAGATCAAGATGGTCCAGCAGCCACTGCCAGCGCGCGCGTACGCCGGCGACGGCTTCCAGCGCCGCGGCCCGCCGTTCGCCGATCAGCACTTCGCTGTCGAGATCGGAGTCGCCGCGATGCAGCGGCAGTTCACCGCTCAGGAAATCGCGCAGGGCATCACAAAGCGAAAGCTTGTTGCCGATCGACAGCTCGATGTTGATCCGCTCGATGCCGTCGCAGTACTCACCCATGCGCGGCAGCGGAATCACGACGTCTTCGTTCAGTTTGAAAGCGTTGGTGTGGCGGGAAATGGCCGCGGTACGCGACCGGTCGAGCCAATACTTCTTGCGCGTTTCGGCATCGACGGCGATGAAGCCTTCGGCGCTGCGCAGGTTGCACATGCGAACGACAGCCGAAGCGGCGGTCATCACCGCGGCCTCGTCGTCGCCTACGATGTCGCCGATGAGGACCATTTTCGGTCGGCCCGCGGTTTCTGCCCTGCGCTTTGCCTTGGTGGCGTAGCCGACGGCGCGCAGGTAACGTTCGTCGAGGTGCTCGAGACCGGCGAGCTGGACTCCCGCCGCCCTGCCTTCACCACCAGGTTTGAAGTAATCGGTGATTTCGACGATCGCGGGCACCGCCTCGCGCACCTGACCGAAGAATTCGAGGCAGACCGTACGCGCGTGTGCCGGCATGGAGTGCAGGATCCAGCGGGCGGCGACGATCAGACCGTCGGTACCTTCCTTCTGCACGCCGGGCAGTCCGGCCAGGAACTTGTCGGTGACGTCCTTGCCGAGACCGGCCTTGCGGAATCGCGCGCCAGGAATCGCCAGAATCTCGGGTGGTCCGTACGGCTTGCGTCCGTCCCGGTGGAAGCGCCTGATCTCGAAGCGCACCTCCTCCTGCTCGTGGATCTTGCCGAAATTGTGGTCGAGACGCGTCACCTCCATCGGGTGGCCGCTGGCGTCGATCATTTTCCACCAAGCCAGGTTGTCGAGCGCGGTTCCCCAGAGGACCGCCTTCTTGCCACCGGCGTTCATCGCAACGTTGCCGCCGATACACGAAGCTTCGGCCGAGGTCGGATCGACGGCAAATACCCGCCCGGCGGCCGCTGCCGCCTCGGCAACGCGGGCGGTGACGACGCCGGCACCAGTGCGAATGGTGGCGTAGCGGCGATCACAACCCGGCAGGAGCACCTCCTCGACGGCCCCGAGGTCGACCAGCTTTTCCGTGTTGATCACTGCCGAAAGCGGTGTCAGCGGGACCGCACCGCCGGTGTAGCCGGTACCACCGCCGCGCGGGATGATCGTCAGTCCGAGTTCGATGCAGCCGCGCACCAGCGGACCGACTTCGTCTTCGTCATCGGGATAGAGCACGACGAACGGGTATTCGATCCGCCAGTCCGTCGCGTCGGTGACGTGCGACACGCGCGCCAGGCCGTCGAAGGCGATGTTGTCGCTGCGCGTGTGCCGGGCCAGCACCTTCCTGACCCGGGCACGCAGCCGGGCGGTATCAGTGAAGTGCTGGGCGAAGGACTGGACCGCCTCTTCGGCGGCATTGATCAGCAGCAGCACCTTCTCGTTGCCCTGCCGCCGCTTGCCGATTTCCCGCAAGCGGTGACGAAGCGCCTCGACGAGCGCCGCACGACGGTTGCGATTGGCCAGCAGATCGTCTTCCAGGTAGGGGTTGCGCTGTACTACCCAGATGTCGCCTAGTACTTCGTAGAGCATCCTGGCCGAGCGCCCAGTGACCCTCTCGGCGCGCAGCTCGTCGAGGAGCGCCCACATTTCCGCTCCGAGCAGGCGAATCACGATCTCGCGATCGGAGAACGACGTATAGTTGTAGGGAATTTCGCGCAGACGTGCGTTCATCGCTGGTCGCCGCCAAAGCGCGAATTCTATCCCAGGGATGCACGGAAAGGCCCGCAGCATTGGCTGTGTCTATCGAATGACTCGCAAAGAGTCGCCGCTGAGTCGGGTAGAATCAGACTGAAAGGCAATTTGTGGCGGTGCCGACCCCTGCGTGCAGTCGCTTCCGGTTGCCTGACAAACACTCGTCAGCAAAGGGAAGGTCGATGAACAGGAAGCTTGCTTGTCTCGTGTTGCTTTTCGCGCCATTGATCGGCGACGCCGCCGACATCCAATTCAACATCGGTAACGTACAGGTGAACAATCCTCCACCGACACGCAACTTCGGGGACCGCGACAAGCGCGGCTACTACTGGGATGGGAAGACCTGGCGCGATCCGGGCTACTGGGAAAGGCACCATGGCAATGGCAATGGCCAGGGCAAGGCCAAAGGCAAGGGTTACCATTGTCCTCCGGGTCAGGCAAAGAAAGGCAACTGCGCGCCGCCGGAGCCCACACCCTATCGCTGAGCGCGAGGCAATGCCGGCAGGCGCAGGATGCGCGGCAATGGCTCATCGACCGCCGCCTGTCGGTCGAGCACGAGAACAGGCGAACAGGACGCCGATCGTTCTTCGCTCGGCGCGCCGCTGCTGCTAGAATCAAGAGTTTCCGCCAGCGTCGCCTCTTCTGCCGTCATGCACACGGACTATCTCGAAAGAATTCTCAACGCGCAGGTCTACGACGTCGCGATTGAAACGCCACTCGATCTCGCACCAGGTCTTTCGGCGCGAATCGGCAATCGCATCCTGCTCAAGCGCGAAGACCTGCAGCCGGTGTTTTCCTTCAAACTGCGCGGTGCGTACAACAAGATCGTCCATCTCTCCGCCGAGAAGCTCAAGCGCGGAGTCATCTGCGCATCGGCCGGAAACCACGCGCAGGGGGTCGCGCTGGCTGCATCCAAGGTGGGTTGCCGAGCGGTGATCGTGATGCCGACGACGACGCCGCAAATCAAGATTCACGCGGTACAGGCGCGCGGCGGCGAAGTCGTTCTCGCCGGTGATTCGTACGATGACGCGTACGCGCACGCTCTGGAACTGGAGAAGGTCGAGAAGCTGAGCTTCGTGCACCCCTTCGACGATCCCGACGTGATCGCCGGGCAGGGGACGATCGGCATGGAAATTCTGCGTCAGCACGCCAAGCCGATTCATGCCGTTTTTTGCTGCGTCGGCGGTGGCGGTCTGATTTCCGGCGTAGCCGCCTATATCAAGCGGGTCCGACCAGAAACCAGGATCATCGGCGTCGAGGCTGTCGACGCCGATGCCATGGCGCGCTCCTTGAAGGCCGGCAAACGCGTGCGGCTGGAGCACGTCGGCCTGTTTGCCGATGGTGCGGCAGTGAAATTTGTCGGCGACGAGACTTTCCGCCTCTGTCAGACCTACGTTGACGAAATGGTGCTGGTCGATACCGACGCCATCTGCGCGGCGATCAAGGACGTCTTCGAGGACACCCGCGCCGTTCTCGAACCTGCCGGCGCGCTGGCGGTGGCCGGTGCCAAGGAATACGCCAGGTTGCACCGGCTGAAGGAGCGGACGCTGCTTGCCGTCGCCTCCGGCGCCAACATGAATTTCGATCGCCTGCGTTTCGTCGCCGAACGGGCGGAGATTGGCGAACAGCGCGAAGCCGTTTTTGCCGTGACCCTGCCCGAACGGCCGGGCGCCTACAAACGATTCGTTTCGCTGATTGGCGCCCGCAACATCACCGAGTTCAACTATCGCTACAACGACCAGCGCGACGCGCATGTCTTCGTCGGTGTCCAGGTCGCTTCGCGCGCCGAGTCGGTGCGCCTGCTCGAACACCTGCGCAAGCACGATTACCCGACACTCGATCTGACCGATGACGAGATGGCCAAGGGCCACATTCGCCACCTCGTCGGTGGGCACGCGCCGGCGATCGACAACGAGATTCTCTACCGCTTCGAGTTTCCCGAGCGCCCCGGTGCGCTGATGAACTTCCTCAACCGCATGAGCGCCGGCTGGAATATCAGCCTCTTTCACTACCGAAACCACGGCGCCGACTACGGCCGTGTGCTGATCGGCATGCAGGTGCCACCGAACGAGATGGGTGATTTCGAGGACTTTCTTCGCAAACTCGGCTACGCGCACTGGAACGAGAGCAACAATCCGTCGTACCGCTTGTTCCTCGGTTAGCGGACTGGCGACGGGTTGGAACACTACGCGCTGATCACATTTTCCCGGATGCCCTGGGTGACTGTGCCCGGGTGCATTCCGGTCGATTCGGACTCTTGCCAGAAGATCTCGGTGGAATGCCCGTGAACGTCACCGGCAAGGGCGACGAACCGAGCGCCAGGACGCCATCGGCGAACGACTTCGACCGCGTCATCGACCACCGCGGCGGTGATTCGATGAAGTGGAACCGCTACGCCGGCCGCGACGTGCTCCCCCTGTGGGTCGCGGACATGGATTTTGCGGCACCGCCGGCAATCGTCGAAGCGCTGCGCAAGCGAGTTGCGCACGCCTGTTTCGGCTACTCCGAGCCCTGGCCTGCCCTCTACGAGGCAGTGCTCGGGAATCTGCGGCGTGAGTACGGCTGGCGAGTTGCTGCCGAGTGGCTCGTCTGGCTGCCCGGGCTGGTGACCGGGCTCAACGTCGCCTGTCGCGCCATCGATGGCGACGTCCTGACGGCAACGCCGATCTATCCGCCGTTTCTTTCCGCGCCTCGCCTTTCTGGCCGACGGCTAGCCACGGTCGCGCTGCGTCACGAAGCGGGCCGCTGGGGTTGGGACTTCGCCGGGCTCGAGGCGGCACGGACTCCCGCCAGCCGCCTGCTGCTGTTGTGCCATCCACACAATCCGGTCGGGCGGGCGTGGAACCTGGACGAGTTGCGCGAAATCGCAGATTTCTGCAGGCGGCACGACCTGATTGTCTGCTCCGACGAAATCCATTGTGGCCTGATCCTCGACGAGGAGCGGCAGCACCTGCCGCTGGCGCTCCTCGATGGCGACCTCGCCCGGCGCAGCATCACCCTGATGGCGCCGTCGAAGACCTACAATATTCCTGGGCTCGGCTGTGCCTTTGCAGTGGTTCCCGACGCCACGCTGCGCCGCCGCTTCATCGCCGCCACACGCGGCATCGTGCCGCATGTCAATACCCTGGGCCTGGTGGCGACCGAGGCAGCCTACCGCGACTGCGATGACTGGCGTCGTACCTTGCTTGGCGTATTGCGCCGCAATCGCGACCGCGTCGAGGAGGCGATCGCCGACCTTCCCGGGCTGGCCGTGAGCCATGTCGACGCGACCTATCTGGCGTGGATCGACGCGACTGGCCTGGGCATCGACGATCCGGCTGCGTTTTTCGAAGCGGCAGGCGTTGGTCTTTCCGACGGCGCCGATTTTGCCTTGCCGGGATGGGTACGCCTCAACTTCGGCTGTCCTCGCGCCACCCTGGATGCAGCGCTCGAACGAATGCGGGTTGCCTGTCACGCATTGTTCGACGGGCGCGCTGGCTGACGGTACGGGGCTCCCGTCGTCGATCGCATACCCTCCCGGAACCCCCTCGGGAGCTACTGGCGGCGATCCGTTCCGGTCGCTGCGTGAATCCGGCAAAGAAAAGCAGCAGCCACGCCAGCCGGTGCTATAATGCGAGCTGCGCGCACTGCAGCGCGCACCGAGCATCGCGAACCTGGCCGTAACTCTCAAGCCCTCCTGCCTTCTGGTGTCGATTCATTCAGCGCCGTTCTGGCACAAAGCTTTTGTGCTGATGGGTGCTGACTCCGGTTGATCGAACAGAGTCTGTCTCTCCAGCTTCTTCGTTGGTTGGCGTTGCCCCCTTTGACTTCGCAGCGCGCCATGCCGCTAGGGCAGCGCGCCGCATATCCACACGAAAGAGAACATGACTTTTGCCCAAATCGGCCTTCACCCATCCCTCCTCAAGGCACTGAGCGAAGCCGGCTACAATGAGCCGACCGCGGTTCAGCGAGAGGCCATTCCCGCGGCCCTTGCCGGTCGTGACCTGATCGTTTCTTCGCAGACCGGATCGGGCAAGACTGCCGCTTTCCTGCTCCCGGCGCTGCATCTCTTTGCCGCGCAGGAACGTCCACTGGTCGTGCCGCGTGGCAGCGCACCGCAACGCCGTCCGGGAGCGCGTGGACACGATCGCTTCCGCTTCCAGCCGGCTGCGCCGAAAATGCTGGTACTGGCGCCGACGCGTGAACTCGCGCTACAGGTGACCGCTGCCAGCGAAAAGTACGGACGACAGCTACACCAGTTGCGGGCCGTCGCCATCCTCGGCGGCATGCCCTATGCCAGACAGATGGAACTTCTCGGCCGCAACCCGGAAATTCTGGTGGCGACCCCGGGTCGACTGATCGACCACATGAATGCGGGCAAGATCGATTTTTCGCAACTGCAGATCCTGGTGCTCGACGAAGCCGACCGCATGCTCGACATGGGCTTCATTGACGACATCGAAACAATCGTCGCCGCGACACCTGCTTCGCGGCAGACATTGCTCTTCTCGGCGACTCTGGACGGCGTGGTGGGCGACCTGGCGCAGCGCATGACGCGTGCCGCGCTGCGCATTCAGGTCGATGCCGTTTCGGCGAGGCACGACCATATCGAGCAGAGGATGCATTTCGTCGACGATCTGGCGCACAAGAACCGGTTGCTCGACCATCTGCTGCGCGACGCGTCGATCGATCAGGCGCTGGTATTCACTGCCACCAAACGCGATGCCGATACGCTCAGCGATCGTCTCAACCTCGCCGGCCTCAACGCCGCGGCGCTGCATGGCGACATGCATCAAGGGGCGCGCAATCGCACACTCACTGCGCTGCGTCGCGGTCAGCTGCGAATTCTGGTTGCCACCGACGTTGCCGCGCGCGGAATCGACGTGCCGACGATCACGCACGTGTTCAATTACGACCTGCCGAAAGCCGCGGAAGACTATATTCACCGCATTGGTCGCACCGGTCGCGCTGGCCGCAGCGGTCTGGCAATCTCGCTGGTTCATCACGCCGAGCAGTTCAGCGTCCGCAGGATCGAGCGCGTCACTCGTCAGGCGATTGCGGTCGAAGTCGTCGCCGGCCATGAACCGACCCGGCGGACGCCGTCGACGACTCCTCGCCCCGCCGGCAAGCCGGCCTGGAAAGCTGGCGAGAAGCGAGCGCCGGCAGCCGGACAGGCCGACGGCCGTTTCCCCAAACCGGCAGCAGCGAGGCGCGACGGTGCGCCGCGTACGCGTCATGAAGGATCCGCAAAGAGCGGTCCCGTACGCGCTGGTGGCCGTCGTCCGGGTTACGAAGGTCACTGAACAGCAGGGAACGAAGGAAACTCGGTTGCCAGTCCAGTGCGAATCGGCTCAGTCCCGTTCCCAGTGGCCACCGTGTTGCCGCCAGTGGTCACCCTCGCGCTCCCAGCGGTAAGGTACCCACCGCTGGCCGTAACGGGGTGATGACCAGTATCCCGGTGCCCACTCGTAACGTCCGCCGCGCCAGTGCCAGGCACCGGCAATCCACACGTAGCCGATTGCCGGTGCGGGACCGACATACTCGACGCGCGGAGGCGGTGGCGGAACCATTACCGGCTCCACGTACACCGGACGGGCGGGTGGTGCGACGATGCAGCCGCTCAGCGAAACGACGACGACGGCAAGTGCCGACAGCAGGAATCTTGGCGGTTTCATGACATCGCTCCTCGGTTCGAATAGCGGCTTCCGGTCGGGCGAATGCCGGTCATCATGATCGGCAGCCGGGGCTTCCGGCATCAGCCTTCGCCCGTAGTGAACAACGTTGCAGGCGACTGGGCGATGACAATCTCCTCTGTGGCTGGTGCTTGCTTCGAAGAAGGCGAATCACCGGATTCCTTGGCGTTTCGGGGGGGCTGCCCGTCTTGCCGGAGATCTGCAACCGCACGGCAGACCGCATGTTCCGGCGGGCCGATCTGCGTTGTCGTCAGACCCAGTCCGCGTCGTCGTCGGGACCCAAGGAACTCAAGTCGTTGTCGGCCTCACTGCGGTAGTCATTAACCTCGTCGACCGCGGCGCTTTCACTCGGTAGCCGCGAGAGCAACGGGTTGCTGTCCGACAGGACGTTGCTCTGGCCGCTGTGACTACCGAACAGGTGTTCGATTCCCTGAAACAGAAACGATCCAGCAACGACGCCGGCAGCGGTTGACGCCAGCGTTCCCAGGAAACCCGAGCCCCGAGGAGGGGAAATCGCCGCCGGGGCGGGTGCCGGGGCGGTCGGCGCATAGGCCCAGGGGCGCGCTGTCGATGCCGGTTGCGCTGGGGTGTTTCCCCATGCGCTGCTGTCGAGAAAACCACTCGCCGTGGGCCGCTGGGATTCCTGCTCCCGCTTCATACGGGCGATTTCCGCCTGCAGATTTTCGACAGCCTGCTCCAGGAGAAGGTTTCGCTGGACCAGCAGGTAGTTCGCATCGGGCTGAGTACGGCAGGCCTCCTGGATGAGCCTGTCGGCTTCGGCGTCCTTGGTGCCGACGCGAGCTTCCGCCAGCTGTTGCAGAAAGCGACCGAGCCTTTCTCGTTCGTCGATATTCATGGCTTGCCTCCGTCGTTTGCAAAAGGGTGCTGCCAATGATGAAGGCAAAGCTGCCGCTTGCAGGTAGCGCTATTGCAACGGTTTGTAACCTGCTGTTTTGAGCACTTTTCGCCACCGCTCGGGGCAAGGCGCGAGCAACAAGCCCCACGCGGTTCGTGGCTGCCCCGGCCCGGAAAGATCCGCCCGCCGCTTGCGGACACCGCGCTATCGGCTCTTGTACGGAACCCCTTGCGGTGGTGGCGTGTTCGGCAGAGGATAGCCACCCGGCGGCGGGCCGAACTGCGGCGTCATGTCCGGCGCCGGCGTGTTCGCCGGTGGATAGACGGCGGATGGGGGTCCCGCATTCAGCGGGTAAGCTGGAGGCGTGCGCCGTTGCACGACCTGACCGGGCACCTGGTTCCCGCGCGCGTACATGCACTGCATGTAGGCGATGTCGTAGCGTCGCTGCAAGTCGTAAGAAGTTGCATAAACCGTGTTGCTGCCCATCGCGCCGCCGAAGAGCAATCCGGTACCCGCACCGATCGCAGCGCCCTGGCCGGCTTGACCCGACGCCGATCCGATGATTGCGCCGGCGGCTGCACCAATGGCTGTCGCTGCGGCCGCCGTGCCGACCGCCGCATCGTTGGCCGCCTGGCCCGCCGGCGCTGTGAATGCCTGGGCGTACTGCTGGCAGGCGATGTCGTCGTTGCGGAACTGGTCGAATGACTTCTGTTGTCCCGGCAGGACCAGCACCGTCGGACCGGTCGGCGCGGTGACGCAGCCGGCGAGGAGCAGGAGCGCCGCCAGTGGCAGCAAGAATGGTCGTCTTTCCATGATGATCCTCCTTGGTGGCCTATTGCGCCAGCTTGGGCCGCGACCCGGTGCCCGTGTTTGCCTGAGGCACTACCCGCAACCAGGCGTCGTCACAGTTTCGCACGTATGGGTAGTAACCGGCTGGCTTCGTGCAATAGAACCAGAACGCCGGCGCCGGCGCCGGCGCTGGAGTGTCCTGCGCGGCTGGCGCCACTAGCTCGACCGGCTGCTCGACGACGATTGCCGGCGCCGTGACCGCGTACGGGGGGTAGCCGTATAGGTAAGGATAGCCGTAAGCATAGGGCCAGGGGCCCCAATACGCTGGCGCGCCAAAATAGAGGCCGACGCTGGGGCCCCAATACGCACCTCCCCATCCGCCGCGATAACCATGCCAGCCACCATAGTAGCCGCCGTGCCAGCCGGCGCCGCCTCCGTGCCAGTTGCCACCGCCCGCGTAAACGGCGCCCGCAGTGCCGTGGAAGCCCGTGCCGCCGCCACTCACACCACGGCTCTGGGCAGTTGCGGTCCCGCTCAGCGCTGTGGACAACAGCAGCGCCGCAACACCAACCAGTCGCATGTTCATTGCGTACACTCCTCTGCGTCGTTTGTGTGCGACCGCCGAACCGGGTTGGCGGCAGGTCTCTACGCGCATATTATCCGCCCTTTCCTCACCGGCGGATGGGCAGGTCGAGGGCGACGCTCGCTTTCGACTTGCGCGTGTGGCACGATGCAGGGGCTTCCCCGAGATGGCAACATGATGGATGATGCCGCCCGTCGGCCGGCAGATGGAGGACTCCTCGCGACGGCGATCGACAGGCGGCTTGCCGGCCGCAAGGGCAACTCGCAAGTCGCGAGGACAACGGGGAACTGGCAATGAAGATTCGGGTTGTGGCACTCACTCTGGCGCTGGTCGCCGTCGCGCCGGCGTATGCCGAGCCATCGGCAGCGCGCGCTGCCGGCCTTGACGTCAGGGATTACCCATGGCAGGCAGCGGCGGGCGAGAAGGGCGAAGCACTGGAGCGCAAGGGCGACAGAAAGCGCGGTGAGGAAATCTACGCCCTGTGCCGCAGTTGCCATCTGCCGTCGGCTGGCGGACGTGCGGACGGCAGCATCCCGCAACTCGCTGGGCAGCATGGCAGCGTCCTGATCAAACAGATGGCCGACATTCGTGGTGGCGTGCGTGACAATCCGACTATGTACCCGTTTGCCGCGGTTTTCACGGACCCGCAAGATCTCGCGGACCTCGCCGCGTACCTCGAAGGCCTGTGCATCCCGTCTGATCACGGCCAGTACGAGGGAACGGATGCAGATCGGCAAGTGGCAAAAGGCCGGGCGCTCTACGAAAAGGATTGTCGGGGGTGCCATGGAGCCAGCGGCGAAGGCGCGAGGCACAAGTTCTACCCGGTGATCGCCGGCCAGCACTACCGCTATCTGCTGCGTCAGATGACCGAAATCCGCGACGGCAAGCGCCGCAACGCCAACCCGGAGATGGTCGGAATCATCGGCAAGTACGACGACGAGCAACTGGTCGCCGTTGCGGCCTACCAAGCGAGTCTGCGCATGCCCGGGAAAATGTGCAAGGCGAAGACGCCGGCCAGGAAGCAATAGAAGCCCTTTTCGCCTGCGTTCCCTTCGTTCGGCGCAGCAAGACCATCCGGCAGTCCGCAATCAGTCACCGGCCGACTGCCGCAGGGCGGCCGGAGCCGGCCTGTGCTCGCCGCCGGCGGCGAAACCGAGGATTACCCGCCGCGTCATCGCACTCTTCTTTTCGATCCGGCTGACGATGACATTGCCAACCTCGGCGGTGTTCGCCACGTGCGTGCCGCCGCAGGGTTGCAGGTCGACTCCCTCGATGTCGAGCACACGGACGCGGCCCAGACCGCGTGGTGGTTGCACGCTCATGCTGCGTACCAGCTGCGGGTTGGCGTCGAGTTCTTCCTCGCTGATCCAGCGCTGGCGCACCGGGTGTGCTTCACTGACCAGGCGCGCGATGCCGGCGCTGAGCATTTCCTTGTCGAGCGCTTCGCTGGTGTGGAAATCCAGCCGCGCGTACGCAGCGGTGATCGAGCAGCCATCGACCGCGTACGGCAGCAGCGCGCACAGCAGGTGCGTTGCCGTGTGGAAGCGCATGTGAGCGTACCGGCGCGCCGCGTCGATGCACACCGTGACCGGAGTGCCCGGCGTGAACGCGACCAAGCTTGCGTCTGGCGCCGGCACATGCATGATGTCGCCGGCACGCAGCTTGTGCTTGCGTGTGTCGACAATCGCCAGGGTAACGCCGGCCGCCGTGCGCAAGGTGCCCGTATCCCCCGCCTGCCCACCGCCCAAAGGATAGCAGACGGTGCGATCGAGAACGATGCCGAACTCGTCAACCGCGAGCACGGTGGCCTGGCACTCGCGCAAGGTGGCGTCGTCGCGAAAGAGTTCTTCGGTCATGCGGATTCCGATAGGCAGATGTACAGGTCGGTCACGGTTGCTGTTGCGCACGCGCCGCTGCCAGTATAGTCCTGCGAGCGCCGCGCGGAAGGCCGTCGCCCTCGCTTTCCCGAAGCTTACGAATGGTCCGGCCGATCGGCAGTTCGACGCCAGCGGGAGAATATCCGGAAGGCAGCCGGAGCCAGCAGCGTCAGAATCGCCAGGCGAACGACGTGCGCCGCGACAACCAGTGGAACGGCGAGATGGAAGTGAGTTGCGGTCAGCGACATTTCGGCAATGCCTCCCGGCGCGAAACTTAGCAGCAGGTCGGGAAATATCAGGTGGGTCACATGGGTCAGCAGGAAAGCGAGCATTGTCGTGCTGGCCAGGAAGCCGAGACCGAGAACGGCGATCCCCGCCAGGAATGCCGGCGCCTTGTGGAGAAAGTCCGGGCCAAAGCGGCAACCAAGGGATACGCCGATCAACAGTTGTCCAGCCGCGCCCAGCCAGTCGGGCAATGCAGAAAGGGGATTGCCGCCGATGCCCAGACTGGCAACGGCAGACAGGGTTCCGAGTAGCAAGGCGTTGGGCAGGCAGAGCAGGGTGAATGCGCCGACACCCGCAAGGCTCGCCGCGGCCATCAGGGCGAGACGTTGCCACAGGAACTCGCTCGTCTCGATCGGCGCCAGCTTCGTGCCGTGTGTGTTGGTCACGGTCAGCACCAGCGGAACGATCAGCACCACCAACATTACCCGCACGGCGTGAGCAGCGGCCACCCGGTCGACGGAGGCCATCCGCTGATCGGGCAGATTGGCCATTTCCGACGCACCTCCGGGCATCGCAGCGAAAAAGGCTGTCGGCCCGCCGGCCAAGCGGCAGCGAACCTGCGCTGCGGCTCCGACGAACCCGGCAAGCAGAGAGGCGAATGCCATGCCGACGATGAGAAACGCATGCGAAGCCACTTCGGAAGTGACTGCCGAAGTGAAATGGAGCCCAATATTGATTCCGACCACCCATTGTCCAAGCTGACGGGCGCCGGGCGGCGCGAGCAGCAGCAGCTCCGAAACTCGATCCATGGCCACGGCGTACAGGGATCCTACCAGCCAGGGCAGCGGCAAGTGGCACCAGCGCCAAAGCTGGCACCTGCGATCGCCCAGCAGAATCCCGCCTGCGATTGCCACGCCGTGGCGCAGCGCGGTGGGCCTCGGCGCCCACTTCGGAATGTCGGTCGCTCACCGCCGCGTCCCATCCGTCACTTCTTGGCAAGAGCAAGGCCAGAGTCGCCGCGAAAGGCGATTCCTCCTCGCTGATACAGCATCAGGGTGGCGCACAGACCGCAGATGGCGGCGATACTCATCCAGTATCCAGGCGCCGTCTTGTCGCCAGTCATCTCGATCAGCCAGGTGGAGATCATTGGTGTGAAACCACCGAAAATCGCTGTTGCCAAGCTGTAGGCGAGCGAAAAGCCTACCGTGCGAACATGGGCAGGCATCACTTCGGTGAGTGCCACGACGGCGGCGCCGTTGTAACTCGCGTACAGGAAAGACAACCAGAGCTCGGCCAGCAGCAGGTTTTCGAAGCTGATGTGGGCCATCAGCCAGGAAAGAACCGGATATACGGTCAGGATGGAGAGAACGGTGAAAGCGAGCAGAACCGGTCGGCGCCCGACCTTGTCCGATACGGCGCCCATCACCGGCAGCCAGAAAAAGTTCGACCGGCCGATGCAGAAAGTCGTCGGCAGACTGTCCGCGGAACTCAGCCGGAGAACGCTCTTGCCGAATGTCGGCGTATAGACCGTGATCAGGTAAAAGGATACCGTGGTCATCACGACCATCATGATCCCGGCGACGACTATGCGCCAGTTCTGTGTGACGGAACGAACGATTTCGCGAAATCCGGGACGGTGCTTGCGGGCCAGAAACTCCCGGCGACGACTATGCGCCAGTTCTGTGTGATGGAACGAACGATTTCGCGAAATCCGGGACGGTGCTTGCGGGCCAGAAACTCTTCGGTTTCCTGGAGGGAGCGGCGAATGATGAAGATCACCGGGATGATCATGCAGCCGATGAAGAAGGGAATGCGCCAGCCCCAGTCGGTGATTTCGGCGGGCAGCAGCCATCGGTTCAACAGGTAGCCGATCACCGACGAGGCCATGATCGCCACCTGCTGGCTCGCCGACTGCCAACTGACGTAGAACCCCTTGTGGCCTGGCGTCGCCATTTCGGACAGATAAACCGATACTCCGCCCAATTCGACACCCGCCGAAAATCCCTGCAACAGGCGGCCAATCAGCACCAGGATCGGCGCCAGGATCCCGATGCGGGAGTAGCCGGGGACGAAGGCGATGAGATTGGTGCCGCAGGCCATGATTCCGAGAATCAGTATCAATCCCCTGCGACGTCCGATGTGGTCGATGTAGCTGCCGAGGATCACTGCGCCCAGGGGACGCATCAGGAAGCCGGCGCCGAAAGTGGCGAAGGTCAGAATCAGCGAGGCGTATTCGCTGGTGCTGGGAAAGAAGGTATTGGCGATATACGTGGCATAGAATCCGTAAAGGAAAAAATCGAACATTTCCAGGAAGTTGCCAATGGTTACCCGCAACACCGTCGAAAGAGTCGACGTGCGGCCTTCTTGCACGGTGTTCATGATCACCTCATCCGTAGAAGATTGAGTTATGAACGGCGCCGATCGGCAGCATGCCGAAACCGTGCAGGCTGGCCGCCGCGGGCCATGATCCGAACCTTGTCCTGCCGGGAGGCGACGTTCAGAAAGTTTGGCATGGCTTCTTGCCACAGCGACATTCCACCACCTGCCTGCAGCTCTTGTGCTTGTCCAACCGGACTGGAATCATGCACGCAAGTCATTGAAAGGTAGAATGCATTTATGGCATGGATTAATACCAGATGCGAATCAATATCGAAATTGGCGAGCTTCAGGCTTTCGCGGTAGCGGAGAAATCAAGCTTCAAGGCGGCGGCGGAAGCAATGTTCCTCTCCCAGCCGGCCCTGAGCCGGCGCATCGAAAAGCTGGAGAATGGCCTGCAGACCCGCCTGCTGGAGCGGAGCACCCGCCGTGTTTCTCTGACGGATGCCGGGCGGCAGTTCCTGAAGCATGCGGAAGCCATTGTCGAGCAGCGGGAATACGTGCTGCACGGCATGGCCGAAAGCACTCTTCAGCGCAAGGAGCACGTTACCTCGCCTGCGTGCCCTCGGTGGCCAATCACTTGCTGCCCGGGATATTGAAGGACTTCGCACAGGTCCATCCCTTAGTCCGGATCGAGGTCATCGATGAAAGCGCTCGCGAGGTGCTGGATTGCGTCGTGTCGGGAGTTGCCGACTTCGGCATGAATTTCATCGGCACTCAGGAGGCAGACATCGCTTTCAAACCGGTGCACACCGAGCGTTACGTACTCGTCGTCCGCAACGATCATCACCTGGCAACACGACAGTCGATCGACCGGGCGTCGCTGGTTGGGGAAAAACTGGTCTCGGTGGCGCAGAGCAGTGGCAACCGGATGTTGATCGACCACGGACTCGCCAAACTCGAGCTTCGGCCCAGCATTCATTACGAGATCAATCACGTCGCCGGCGCCATCGGTCTCGTCGAAGCCGGCTTGGGGGCTGCCGTTCTCCCGGGCCTTGCGCTCAGGCTCGATCGCGGACGGAAACACGTCCCTCATTCGGGTCCATGCCACAGCGGAGAAGGTCCATACTTGCGGAAGAGCCTTGCATTGCCTATTCTTGAATGAGCACGAAAGCTTGGAGAAGGGAGGCGCCATGTCCGAGACATCGATCCGCCGGGCGGCCGAAGCGGCCGCCCCGCTGCAGGACTTTTCCACTTGTCACATAGGGTTCGTGACGCTGCTTGAGGACTCTCTCGGCCTGCCCGAAATGGTCGTCACTGCTGCACGGGCGCGCGGGTGTGCCGCGGATGTGCTGAAGATGTTCCGCGACCGCCTGCTCGTCCACCACGATGACGAGGAGCGCGACCTCTTTCCCGCGGTGTTGCAGGTTGCGGCGTCGGGCGAAGAAGCGGAACGGGCACAAGCCATGGTCACGCAACTCATCCGCGAGCATCGCGAGATCGCGCAACTGTGGAAGAAGCTCGAACCAGCCGTGCAAGCCATCGCCAACGGTGATCTGCCGCAGCTGGACTCCGCGCTGTTGCAGGAAATGGTGAGGCGCTTCAATGAGCACGTGCGCATGGAGGAGGTGGAGTTCCTGCCCTTTGCGCAGCTCGTTCTGGCGCGCCAGGCCGAAGACATGGCGGCGCTGGGCCTGGCGCTGCACCGGCGCCATGAAGCCGACGAGATCATGGCGACAGCGGTGGTATACGGAGCCAGTTGAAAAGCCGATCCCGGATCCCCGACGCTCACTCGATCTGGCGCACCCCCGCAATCATCGCCGGCACGCGTGTGAACGCGCGGTCGTCAAGGACAAAAGTCGAGCGATCGAGAATGATCGGGAAGCGGGCCGAAGGCATCCTCATCCGCATTCCCGCTTCTGGCCATTCCTTCATCGCCCGATCGCGATCAACCATCAGCAGCGAGAATCTGGAATTTCCGGTACCGATCCTGAAGGCTGGCCCGCCGGCTTGATCAGCCTGTCACCACCCGATTGCGACCCTGAGCCTTGGCATCGTAGAGCAGGCGGTCTGCACGTTCCAGCGTCTGGGCCACAGACTCACCCGAGCGGTGTTCCGTCAGGCCGGCCGAAAAGCTGATCCGCAAGACGTCCCCGGCAAATTGGGGTTCCAGCTTCGCCACCTGCTCGCGCAGACGCTCCATGGTGGCGGCGGCTAGCGAGAGGCTGGTCTCCGATTGCATCAGCACGAATTCCTCGCCACCCCAGCGTGCCAGAACATCCGAGCGGCGCAGGGCCACCTGCGCCGTGTGGGCAAAGGCGCACAGTACAGCGTCACCCGCAGCGTGGCCGTAGCGGTCATTCACTCGTTTGAAATGATCCATGTCGATCAGCGCCACGCAAAACTCGTGTCCCGAGCGCAGGCTGCGCTGAGCTTCCTGCTCCAGCATAACCACCATATGACGGCGATTCAGCAAGCCGGTCAAATCATCACGCGCGGCCATCAGTTGAATCTGTTCCAGCGCCATGGCGAGCTCTTTCTTTTGCTCGCCCAATCGGCGGCGAATGCGGCTCAAGCGCCCGGACAGGACCGAGACCGCCGGCACGACGATGACCAGCATCATGAAATGCGCGACTTCAACAGTCGGCGAATACACATCGGGACTGATCGAAGCCATCAGGGCCATGCTCAGGCCAAACGCGAGCAAAGCATAGATGCTGATGCCCAAGGCACTGATGGCGCGCAGGCCGAACATGCCAAACATCAGGATAATCAGCAAGTTCGGGAACGCTATTGCACGCACCGGGCCCATCAGCGCATACCCGGTCGCGCTGCACGCAATCGCAATCACCATCTGCGGCAAAGTCAGTGAGGGGTCCTTGAAGCGCCGTGACCAACCGCAGCGAATGGTCACATAGACCATGACAATGGAAAACAGCGAAGTGAGTGTCCAAACGCACAGTGGACCGCGCGGTCGGTCCAGCGCCCACGCCGCCCAGAGCACGACTGCCATGCCCATCAGCATCAAGAGGAGTGCCAAACCTGTCTGCCCGAGGCGCAAGCGCATGGCTCGGTCGGTACCCAGGAAAAGGTTACCCAAGTATTCACTCACGGGTACAGGGCGACGCATTGCCTTTTGCATCCCAAGTCAGGTTGGTGGAGCTTCCTTCGACTCTTGCCCAAATGAAATGCCTCGGCTCGATAAGCACCGAGGTCGGCGCGTTTCGCGTAAGAAAAGTACAGCGAGATTCTGCGCAGTTCGGTGGCCGTGCCGCTCGACACGGAATCCAGATCGCGGTGGGACACTGCAAGGCCTTCACCGAACGTCTCGCTCGCCGGCGCGAGAGCTTCTTCGGGGGTCTTCACACTGGTGTCGCGACGATGTTCGCAGCATTCCCTCTCCGCAACCTGCACAGGCATGTCGCCTTGTTGTAAGCGTATGAACGCATCGGCAACTGGGCAGGAACAATTATCCAATCACGAGCCCAAAACAAAAACCCCGCCAAACAGTGCGTTGAGCGGGGTCTTCGTGGTTGCTGCAGAGAGTTTGCGGCCGGTGTCCTGGCGGGCCAGAACGTATGCCATCACAAACGCTCTGCGGTTTTGAAATGATGCTGATCGCATGCCTGGACCAGACATCAACCTCGATCAGCAGATCGTGTTGCAGGTGGTAGCGCAGCCGCTTGAAAACCGAAAGCACCCACTGAAAGAGTAGCAGTCGCGGAAAAACGTGGTCAACCAGATGGGCTGCGATTTTGACCATTCGCGGAGTGTTACAAGCGTGACAGACGTCTCTACCCTTGCGGGGGGAGAAGGGAGGCGGTTCCCGCGGCGCTTTCCTCGTGAAACGTGACAGAAGACACAGGAGAGGGCTTGCCGTCTTTTCCCGAGATCACGGGTACGGCACAAAACCCAGTATTGTTTCGGGATGCTCATCGGTCACTATCAGAAAACCGCGTTGATCGATCCGCACCAGACCTTCCCAATTGCGAGGCCGATCCTCCAGCTTCAACTGGATCGGTGGCGTCTTGGTCAATTTGATCCTGCCCTCTTGCTCCACGTATTGAAATTCCACCAGACGCTCCACTTGTTTCCGTTCAGCATGCGTGGCGCCTCTGCCATAGGTCTGCGCCAGAGCATCTATGCCAATTTCGTATTTATTGCGGCCCTCCTCGCAAGGGAAGTAATAGTTGATTACCCAGAATTTTCCATCACCATCGGCTGTAGTCGCATCGGTGATTCGGTATTCGATGTTTGGGATTGGAATCGGTTCCAGTTCGGCTAGCCGAGGTGACAAGGAAAACGCAAGGCCGCGAGGACTTCCCTGATGATTTTTCTCGATCTTGGCACCATTCAGTTCAAAAAACGACACCAGATGATTGTCCATCAGCATTAACGACTCATACGAAGCGTTGCCGACTGCTGCCGGCGGCGGCAGCTCGATGAACTCATTATCGAGTTGCACTTCAGTCGAGTTCGGCTTGATCCGCCCGCTCACCAGATAGGCCATCATGCGTCCATCCGGACCCGGCTCGGCTTCAATCGTCATATAGACACGGTCGTCCTTGAACACGATCGCCTCAAAGCCCTGATAGCCATTTATTTGTTTCGTAATGTGCGCGGCACGAAACGGAATCCTCTGGATCTTAAGGAAGGTCTGAACAAGATTCCCGAAACTGGGAGTTTTCTCGGCGCACCGG
>WBZT01000571.1_pt1 | contig 29357 bp, 27 predicted proteins | sample 5204241 | NCBI WGS metagenome assembly WBZT01 (sample SAMN12344358, study PRJNA552823) | activated sludge metagenome | biome: Activated sludge suspended growth; feature: Nitrification reactor; material: Wastewater; isolation source: activated sludge from nitrification reactor of wastewater... | reverse complement strand
CCCTGCGATGCACTGACTGACTGCGTCCGGAAACTGCGACGTGAAGGCGACGGTGCTCGGCGTACCATTCTCCTCCGCCCCCTGCTCCCAGAAGACGAAGCCAAAGTATCCGGAGGCCAATCATTCCTGCATTTCCCTCGCCTGCGCATCTCGTTTCACGACGAATCAGATCGACTGCGGCAAATGTCATTCCGAGTCGAGAATGGCTTGGTTCATCTCGACTTCACGGAGCGGGGAATGGCGGAGTTTGAAAGAGGACTGCGGGACGTGAAAGCAGGTCGAGGTGATTACGCAATTGAGCCGCAGGAGAAGCACAGTGAAGGCCTTTGGCTCGGCGAATTGGACAAAGTGTCCGAGTGCTTATGGTTCTGGCCATGCTTTGGACATTTACGAGTCGAGAGGTAATCTGCTCAAGGAGGCGGCCATGACCATCCGCACGCTCATCGTGGATGACGAAGCCCACGCCCGGGCGCGCATCCGGCACGCGCTCAAGGACGAGCCGGACTTCGCGCTCGTCGGCGAGTGCGCCAACGGCCGCGAGGCGCTCGAAGCCATCCGCCGCGACCGGCCCGACCTCGTCTTCCTCGACATCCAGATGCCGCGGCTCACCGGCTTCGATGTTTGCGCGCAACTCGGCGAGGGCGGTGCGCCCGTGCCGTTCATCATCTTCTGCACCGCCTACGATCAATACGCCCTCAAAGCCTTCGAGGTTCACGCCATTGATTACCTGCTCAAGCCGTTTGATCGCGAGCGTTTCAAGCAGGCGCTCGATCACGCCCGCGCCCAGCTCCGTCGCGCCGCGCCCGCGCCCGCCGACCAGCGGCTCGCCGAGTTGCTGGCGGATCTCCGCGCCGGCGTGAAGCAGAACGACCGGCTGGTCTTCAAGCAGGATGGCCGCGTGGTGTTCGTGCGCGCCGAGGCGATTGACTGGCTGGAGGCGGACGGCAACTACGTGCGCATCCACTGCGGCAGCGAGGCGCATTACGTCCGCGAAACGCTGGCCGGCCTGGAGGCGCAATTGCCGGCGGAAAGGTTCATGCGCGTGAGCCGCTCGGCGCTCGTGAACCTGGATCGCGTGAAGGAATTCCAGCCGCTGTTTTACGGCGAGTATTCAGTGCAGTTGCTGAACGGCGCGAAGGTTTCGATGAGCCGCAACTATCGCGACCGGCTGGAGAAGTTGATGGCGCGGCGGGCGGGCTGAGTGGGAAACTCACGACTTCACCCACCGGTTTGCTTTCCCGAGTTCCCCGAATCCATCTCGATCCGGATACGCGGAATCGGCGGCGGCGATTTCCGCGCGCGCGCCTGCTTCTCCTCCATGTCGAAGTGAAACAGCCGGCGCTGCGCCGCGAAGGCGGTGGGCGTTTCGGGAAACTGGCGGATGATCTGCCGGAGCGTTTCGCTGCCCCGCGCGCGGTCCTTCAGGATTTCAATCTGCCAGGTGGCGACGAGGCCCAGCCAGCCGGCGCATTTTTCCGGCGGTTGACCGGACTGGGCCAGCAGCGCGTCCACGTGCGCCAGTGCGGCGTCCACCTGGCCCAGGGGCGTGGCCAGCAACCGGGCCAGTTCCTCGCGCGCCGCCTCGTCCGCGGGCGCGTCCCGCAGCCGGTTTTCCAGCACGGCGGCGCGCTGTCTGGCGGCGGCGAGGTCAACGGGCGGCGGCGTGCCCCGGGCGTCATCGAGCGGATCATGGAGGGCGGGCAGATGCACGGGTTTGTTGAGTTGTTGCTCGCGGTACTCCTCGGTGGTGCGGGGAAGCGAGGCGGCGCGCAGTTCCGCCATCCGGGCAAGGTGCGTGCCCGGCAGGCGGTTCCCGATCACGCCGAGAGCGCGCCGCGCGGCGTCCGGGTCTTCCTTGTGTTTGAGATACCAATCCGCCAGCCGATGCAGAGCAATGGAAACCTGCGTCGGCGTGGTGCGGGGCTGATCGCAGATTTCGAGCACGGTTTGCTCCGCCTCGGCGATGTCGTTGAAATGGTTCGCGTACAAATCCGCCAGCATCATCCAACCCTCGAAATCGTCCTCGCGATTTTCGAGCTGCTTGATGACCTCCGCCTCAGCCTCGGCGTATTTGCCGAATTTCATCCGCGCGATGGCCTTGGCGTACAGCGGGGGCATTTTCTTCGGTCGCAGGATGACCGGCGCGTATCCGGCAATGGGCGCGAAGATGAGCAGGGCCGCAAAGCCGCCCGCCGACCAGCCGCCCAGCCAGATGAAGAACAGCGCCGGCAACGCCATGCCGGCGAGACTGGTCCAGCAGAGCGAGCGGAACTCCTTCCACGTTTCCCCCTCCAAGCCGGCCCACGCGCGCCAGAGAATCCAGCCCAGCGTCACCGCCGCCCAATACGAACTGATCACCGCCAGCCCGCCGCCGGCGTAGCCGCAGAACAATGGAAACCAGCGGGGCGTGCCCTGCGCCGCCTGCAATGGCGGCATGAACGGTTGAAGCTCCTGGGAGAGGCCGAGATTCATGAGCACCCAGAGGAGGCTGGGCAGGGCCAGACCTTGAAGCGACCAGCGCAGCAACCAGCGGCGGTGTGCGGCCAGTTCACTCTCCGAGGCGAGCCGGTAATCCGCCGCCCAGGCAAGCGCCGCAAAACCGACCGCCAGCAGCGCCAGAAACACGCCATAGCCGAGCGCGATCAGCATGAGGCAACCCTCCGAGGAACGGCCTCGTGCCCAACCGGGACGCCAGCGCGAGACCCACCCGCGCCGAACGGGCAACGGTCCGCTCCCACCCACGGATTGCGCCACGGAGTTGTCACAATGCGGATTACCGCATTTTTGAGTACGCGGTGCAAGCGGGACATTCGGTTGGGATTGTAAGTTGAGCCAGGTTGAAATCCCTTCCCGCGCTGGCTTCGCTTGAAAGTTTGCGGCCTGACCCGATCCGGGTCTCCGACTGCCCGAAAGGGCAGTTGTTGGACGGGAGGCGAAACCTAGAATCGCCGCGTGCCGAATGTGCCGACGCAAACCAACTCCCGTTCACAACGGCGGAAAAAACGGCGCGAGGTCTATTTGGCCCTGGCCTGCGGACTGTTCGTTTGTGCGGTAACTGCGGTGTTGATCTTCCTGCTCAACAAACGCATCGGCCTGTAGCGCGGCGAACGCGCAGCTGACGCGACATCTTACGTCAGCCAAATTCCAAACTGTGCGGACCTTGAGGCGCACTCTTCATCGGATGTCCGTTCCAATCAGCCGTGCCCTCTGATCCGCTGACCCGACTCGAGTTGGCCGGTTCCGTAAGGAGATTCGAATCTCAGCGAACCTGTGCTTCGGCCGGTGCCGATTGACTCGTCACCGGACTCGGGGCCATTACGGTTGGAGCTTCGGATTGGCTCATCGGTCGAGATTTACGCTTGAAATTTCCTCCCGTCCGGTCAGGCTGACGCCATCAAGGACTGAGTCGTCACGGTAGCAGGCATGGACGCGGCAACTATGACGGGGAATAAAATACAGGCTTGTCCGCCGGAGGAAGCCCGATCACAGGTGATCCTGGGCAAGGGCTACATTGTGCAGTGCGCCTATTACCGATGTCTGGCGTATCTGGACCCGCGCGGGGACTGGCGCAATTACCACACCCACGAACTGCTCAAGGATGTGCGGTGGGTCAGGCTGGATTGAAATGGTGCCGACGGAGGGGGTCGAACCCACACATCCTCACGGATACCAGATTTTGAGTCTAGCGCGTCTGCCAATTCCGCCACGTCGGCTACCAATGTCAGCATGGTAATCGCATCCAGATCGAAGTAAACACCGTTTTGCCGGCCCGGCGGCGGAAGAATCATTTCCCCTCGGCGCCGGGAGTTGCTAAGGTCTCGCCGCCATGCTGCTCACCCAGACTGAACTTCGCAACCTGGTGGAAGTGAAATACGGCATGCCGCACCAGTTGCTCGGCATGCATCCATTGGGAGACGGTTCTGGTATCGTCGTCCGCGCCTTCATTCCCGGCGCCGCGGAGGTGACGGTGGTGCCGTTGCGGACGGAGTCGCCACCGCCTTTCAAACTCAAGCGCCTCCACGACGCCGGCGTGTTCGAGGGGGTGGCTCACAACGCGCCGGGTGTTTACGCCTACGAGTTGGTCATTACGGACCCGGACGGCCAGTCGCACCGGGAGCGCGATCCGTATTCGTTCCTGCCCACCATCAGCGAAGCGGACCTCTATCTGTTCAACAAGGGCGACGAACGCCGCATCTACGACAAGCTCGGCGCGCAACTGCGGACGCTGGACGGTGTCCCCGGCGTGAGTTTCGCGGTGTGGGCGCCCAACGCGCGGCGCGTGAGCGTGGTGGGCGATTTCAACAACTGGGACGGCCGGCGGCATCAACTGCGGATGCTGGGCGCGTCGGGCGTGTGGGAGATCTTCGTCCCGGGTGTGGCCGAGGGCGCGCATTACAAGTTCGAGTTGCTCGACCACCACCGGCGCATCCGGCTCAAGACCGATCCGTTCGGCTACTTTTTCGAGGTGCCGCCCAAGAACGCCGCCATCATTTGGAACAATCGGAAATTCAAGTGGACCGACAAATCGTGGCTAAAGCGGCGGCGCGAACACGACCCGTTGCGCGCGCCGGTCAGTATTTACGAATTGCACCTTGGTTCCTGGCGGAAGAAGACGCAGGCGGAGTCGCCGGGTTACCGCGAACTCGCCGGGCCGTTGATCGAGTATTTGCAACAAATGGGGTTCACCCACGTGGAGTTCATGCCGTTGGCGGAGCACGCCTATTATCCGTCGTGGGGCTACCAGGTCACGGGTTTTTACGCGCCCACGAGCCGTTATGGAACGCCGGAGGATTTGCAGTACCTCATCAACGAACTTCACAACGCCGGCATCGGCGTGATCGTGGATTGGGTGCCGGCGCATTTCCCGCGCGATGACTGGGCGCTGGCGCGCTTCGACGGCACGGCGCTGTTCGAGCACGAGGACCCGCGCAAGGGCGCGCACCAGGACTGGGGCACGTTGATCTTCAACTACAGCCGACACGAGGTGGTGAATTTTCTCGTGGCCAACGCGCTGTTCTGGTGCGAGCGGTTTCACATTGATGGCCTGCGCGTGGACGCTGTGGCCTCGATGCTGTACCTCGATTACTCACGCAAGCCGGGCGAGTGGATTCCCAACAAATACGGCGGGCGCGAGAACCTCGAGGCGATTGATTTCCTGCGGCAGTTCAATCATCTCGTCCACACGGAATTCCCCGGCGTGATGACCATCGCCGAGGAATCCACCGCCTGGCCGCAGGTGACGCGCCCGCCCTACGTCGGCGGGCTGGGCTTCTCGCTCAAGTGGAACATGGGCTGGATGCACGACACGCTGGAGTATTTCAAACGCAACCCGATCCACCGGAAATATCATCAGCACGACCTGACCTTCGCGATGATCTACCATCATCACGAGAATTTCATCCTGCCCCTCTCCCACGACGAGGTCGTGCATGGCAAGGGTTCGCTGCTGGGCCGGATGCCGGGCGATGACTGGCAGCGGTTCGCCAATCTGCGCGTGCTGCTCGGCTATCAATGGACATTCCCCGGGAAGATTCTGTTGTTCATGGGCGGCGAAAGCGGTGAGTGGAACGCCAATGCACAGGTGAACTGGGAGTTGCTCGACGCCGGGCCATATCACAAAGGCACGCAGAAGCTCGTGCAAGCCTTGAACAAACTGTACCAGGCCGAGCCATGTCTTTGGCAGACGGACTTCGACACCGGCGGCTTCGCGTGGATTGACGCCTCGGACAATCACAACAGCGTGATCTCCTTCCTGCGGCGCGACACCCAGGGCGACAGCCAACTGGTGGTGATCCTGAATCTGACCCCAGTGCCGCGGCACAACTACCGGCTCGGCTTGCCGGCGGCGGGCAAATGGAACGAGGTGCTGAACAGCGACGCGACAGTTTACGGCGGCAGCAACGTTGGCAATCCGGGCGGCGTCATTGCGGAGGCAACGAAGTGCCACGGCCAGCCCTGCTCAGCAACCTTCACGCTGCCGCCAATGAGCATAATGGTGTTCAAGGCTGAAAGGGTGGCGGCTTCGGAAGTGAAACTGGCGCAGGAGGCGCATTGAATCGCCTTCGCGACCAAGGTACCACCCCACGATATGCTATGCCCACCACCCTCGCCAACAGAGCGAAGATGGCAGCTTGGGCAGCGAAGATTGAGCGCATCGTTGCCAAGCCTCCAGGCTCAAATGAGGGGATTTCCCCAGAGGCGATCAAGCGTGAGAGCGAGGTTACGTTCTCCAAGCTCGGCACTTGGACGATCATCTGCGAGGAGATGCTCGATACACAGTTCGCGCGTGCTTACTTTGAGAAGGCGTGGGAGGAGTTGCATCGGCGCGGCATTACCGACGCTGAGATTGCAGAGATGCGAAGATTCGCCTGGCTCACGGCGGGATGGCTCAATTTCGAGTGTTGCCTCTGGGAATGGTGCAACCTGGACGCACAGGATATCTATCGGGCCATCGAGTGGCAGTATTCCGACGGTTACATATCGGCAGAGGAACGGACCCGGAGATTGGAATATGCAAAAAAATACAACCAATCTCCCTAGCCTTTGTTTGACGCATGGCTGAAGTCTATCACGCGCTCGGATTACACATGCACCAGCCACCCGGGAATCTGGTGGCGCTGCACAATTCCGGCGAGCGCTGGGAAGCCAAACAGATTCTCTGGTGCTACGACCGGGTCACGCGGATGCTCGACCAATATTGGGATGTGGCGCGACTCCACCTGAGTTTCTCCGGCACGTTGCTCAAACAACTCGAAGACCCCGGCATCCGTGAGACCTTTGCCGACGTCGTGGACATCGCGGACTTCATGCACCGCTACCGCTGCTCGAACATCGAGTTCACCGGTAGCGGACTCTACCATCCGGTGTATCCGCTCACGCCGCCGGCCGATTGGGACGCGCAGACGGAATGGTGGCTGGGGCTGGGCCGGCATCTGTTGGGCCGCGAGCGCTTCGCCGGCTTCTGGCCACCGGAAATGGGTTTCTGCATGGAGATGATCCCGATGCTCGCCCGGCACGGGTTCAAATACGTGCTGGTGGATTCGATCTACCTCAAACCGAAGCGCGAAATGCGCTGGGAGGAACTGCGCTACCGGCCGTACCTCGCCCGCCACGGCGGCGCGGAAATCGTCGTGGTGCCGCGCGACCGCGAACTTTCCAACGCGCAGCTTTCCGGCCTCGACCCGGGCTGGTTTCAACACGAAGTCCAGGAACGTACGAAGCATTGCGACTTCCCGGCGCTCGTCACCACCTGGACCGATGGCGAGAACGGCGGCTGGTTTCGCATGACGCAGGTCGAACACAGCTTCTGGGGATTCTTTTACAAACCCATCCTGGATCGGTATCGCGCCGGCACGCTCGGCTTCACGCCGATTCACATCAGCGAATATCTCCGACGCTATCCGCCGACGGAAGCAGTGGAGGTGCATCGCGGCGCGTGGAACACGGAGCATCATTGGGGCGGGGACTTCACGCAATGGACCGGTTCGCTGCTCCAGAAGAAAGGCTGGGATGAACTCAAGAACGCCAGCGCCTACTACTGGCAGGTGAAGCAGTCGTTCGACGAAACAGCTGCGACGCTCGCCAACGCCGATGAAGTCCGCCAGTTAATCGTTCGCGCTTACGATCACCTGCTCACGGCCGAGACGAGCTGCAATTTTTACTGGGGCAGCCGCTGGGTGCATCGCTCGTTCGACGATCTCGAACAGGTTTATCATTTGCTCGACACGGCGATGGGGAAGATGCAAAAGAGTTGAGCCAATGTACATCATCCAAATCGCATCCGAGTGCGCGCCGGTCGCCAAGGTGGGTGGCCTGGGCGACGTGATTTTCGGCCTGACGCGCGAACTGGAGATTCGCGGCAACGCTGTCGAAGTCATCCTGCCGAAGTACGATTGCCTGCGGCACGACCAGATTTACGACCTGCAACTCGCGTTCAAGGATTTGTGGGTGCCGTGGTACGACCAGGCCATTCATTGCAGCGTGTACTTCGGCTTCGTCCACGGGCGGAAATGTTTTTTCATCGAACCGCACTCGGACCACAATTTCTTTCACCGGCGGATTTTTTACGGCCACGGGGATGACGACCAGCGGTTCGCGTTCTTCTCCCGCGCGGCACTGGAGTTCCTGCTCAAGAACGGCAAACACCCTGACGTCATTCATTGCCACGACTGGCAGACGGCGCTGGTGCCGGTGTTGCTCTACGAGATGTATCAGCATCTCGGCCTGCGGCATCCGCGCGTCTGTTTCACGCTGCACAATCTCCAGCATCAGGGGGTCACGCGGGAACACATCCTGCGGGCCACCGGACTGAACCGGCACGGTCATTTCTTCCACCCCGACCGGTTGCAGGATAATTTCAACCACGGCGCGCTCAACCTGATGAAGGGCGGGATCGTTTATTCGAATTTCGTCACAACCGTTTCGCCCAAGTACGCGTGGGAAATCACGCACACGTCCCAGAGCTTCGGCCTGGGCCACACACTGGGCGTCCACCGCGGCAAGTTCGGCGGCGTGCTCAACGGATTGGATTACGATGTCTGGAATCCGGAGAAGGACAGCCATATCCCGCGCCGCTACGGGATCAATTCCCTCGCGGACAAATATGCCAACAAGCAGGCGCTGCGGCAGCGCTTCTGGCTGCGGGACGTTTTCAAGCCGATCCTCTGCTTCATCGGCCGGCTGGATCATCAGAAAGGGGTGCCGCTCATCACCCACGCCATTCATTATGCCCTGAGCCACGGCTGTCAGTTCGTGCTTCTCGGCACCAGCCCGGATGGCAAGATCGCGCACCATTTCTGGGAACTGAAGCGGCGCTACAACGACAATCCCGACTGCCATCTCGAGTTGAGCTTCAACGAGGAACTCTCGCACCTCATCTACGCCGGCGCGGACATGATCACCGTGCCCAGTCTGTTTGAGCCGTGCGGGCTGACGCAGATGATCGGCCTGAAGTACGGCACCGTCCCCATCGTGCGCGCCACCGGCGGCCTGGCGGACACGGTTTTCGACGCCGACCACTCCGACCGACCGTATCCCGAGCGCAACGGCTATACGTTCAACGATTTCAACAACCCCGGCATCGAGTCCGCCCTGCATCGCGCCATCGGGATGTGGTATTCCTACCCGGACCACTTCCGCGAACTGATCGAGAACGGCATGCGCGATGATTACTCGTGGAACCAACCCGGCCAGCACTACCTGAACATCTACGAGTTGATCCGGGACAAGTAACTAATCCCGTTTCGTCACCAGCACGATGCCCTGCCCGGGACGCAGGGCGTAGTGGAACGGTTCGTGGAGATATTCCATTGGATACTCGGGCGAAACGTCGCGGAGAGGTGCGCCGGCTTGCACGTAATGGCGGAAATGATCCGTGTAAAATTCCTGATGATTCCACGGGTCTTTGTTCAGAATCAACAGGGCTTCGTCCTTGCGATGCGTTGACGCCTTCCACATCAGCAGCACGTTCGGATTGTTGCACGGGAGAACATTGAGCAGACTCTCCTCGCGGAAGATCGGGTGCCGGCGCTTGATCTCGTTCACCTTGCTGATGTAGTCCGTGAGGTCAACGCCGTTCGTCTGCCAGTCAGCGGGGGTCGTGTGAATGACGCTCAGCGGTTTGCGCAGGCCGAACTCGAAGCCCATCGGCATCATCACGCCGGCGGAGAACAGCGCGGAAAAAAGATAGCGCTGTTTCAGCCCGGCGACGTTGCCATTCAATTCGTCGCACAAGCGCGGCGTGTCGTGGCTTTCGGGAAAGCTGATCGAGGGCGCGGTTTCGCGGCTCAAGTTGTATTGTTCGATCAGCCACCAGCCGTGCAGGTCCCACCACTTGGAACTGTTGAACACGAAATCGAAACCGGCCCGGGCGGTCTCGCGCGTCTGGTCCAGCGTGCATCCGAGGGTTTCGGCCACAAAGCGCGCGTGCGGATGCTTCGCCTTGCCAGCCTGCATCAGGCGATGCCAGAAATGCCGCGGCACCTGGTAGGCGGCGTCGCAGCGGAATCCTTCAAAGCCCAGCGCCAGCAAATGCTCGGTCACGCGCAGGCAGTAGTGAAAAAGCCCTTCGGGATCGCGGGTGTGCTGGTGATCGAATTGGGCGAGGTCCTGCCACACGACCTTTTCGAGACCATGCTGGCAGGAGGCGTGCGCGATGCGGCCGTCGGGTTCGCGCACGAACCACTCGGGATGTTCGCGCGTCAGCGGCGCATCATAGGCGCAGTGGTTGATGACGAGGTCAATCATCACCTTCAATCCGGCGGCGCGGGCCTGTTCGATCATCTGCCGGCACTGCTCGTCGGGCGGAGCCGGGCTGGCTGGATCGAGCAGCGCGGGGTTCAACTGAAAATAATCCGCGATGGAGTACAGGCTGCGCGAAGCGCCCAGTTGCTGAATCGGGTTGATGTACACCCAATCGAAGCCGAGCGCGGCGGCGCGCTGGAAGTGTTCGCCCCAGCGATGGAACGGACCGGCCAGCAGCGGGAACAAGTTGTAAAGGATCATAATGAGTCGCGAGCTTTTCCGCGCCGATGGTTCGCGTAAATCGGCGCGCTGCAAAGCGAAAAAATTTCAGGGATGCGGTGAGCCGCGCCGCTTGACGCGGCGCGGGTTCTTCCGGAGCATGCCCAGACGGAAAGAATTATGAACCCTTTGCCCGAAACCATAGACGGCCGGCCCAATCTCTGCGGCGCGGAGGCCGTCATCGGAAACGCCCTGCGCGCGGCGGCCCAGCGCCCGGTCTTTTTGCCCGGGAGCCAGATCAACTTTGGCGGTATCAACAGCGCGTTCGCCATCGCGCTGCACATGCATCAGCCCTTGATCCCCGCGGGTGGCCCGAACCTCAGCACGGCCGAGATCATCAGCAATTTGAAGCACATGATGGACAACCCGGGCATCGGCGATAACCACAACGCCTCGGTGTTTCACTGGTGCTACAAGCGGATGGGCGATTTCATTCCCCAACTTGTGGACGAGGGCAAACAGCCGCGCGTGATGCTGGAGTATTCCGGCACGTTATTTCACGGCCTGCGGCAGATGGGATTGCACGACGTCTTTGACAACTTGAAGCGCATCACCTGCGACCCGCGCTATCGGCACGCGGTCGAATGGCTGGGGATGCCGTGGGGCCACGCGGTCGCGCCCTCGACACCGGTGCAGGATTTCCGGCTACATGTCAAAGCGTGGCAGCAGCACTTCGCGGCCATCTTCGGTTTGGAAGCGCTGCAACGGGTGCGCGGTTTTTCACCGGCCGAGATGGCGTTGCCCAACCATCCCGACATCGCCTACGAATACGTCAAGACGCTGCGGGATTGCGGTTACCAATGGCTGCTCGTGCAGGAACACTCGGTCGAGCGCCCGGAGAACGGCCACGGGCCGGAACGAAAACACCTGCCGCACCGGCTGGTTTGCCGGAATTCGCGGGGCGCGGAGGCGAGCATCATCGCCATCATCAAGACGCAAGGCAGCGACACGAAGCTGGTGGCGCAGATGCAGCCGTATTACGAGGCCAAAGGGCTGGGGCGCTGGGAACTGGCCGGCAAACAAGTTCCGCCGCTGGTCACGCAGATCGCCGACGGTGAGAACGGTGGCGTGATGATGAACGAGTTTCCGCCCAAGTACCAGGACGTAATGCGCGAATGTTCCGGCTCGGCAACGCCGGCAATGAACGCGACCGAGTATCTCGAACATCTGTTCGCGCTGGGCATCCGCGAGGCCGACCTGCCGGTGTTGCAGCCGATTCATCAGAAACGAATCTGGGAACGCTTCAAGCCCGCCGACGGCGAAGCCGCGCTGGCCACGGTCATCGAGCAATTGAAAAAGGAGGATCATCGCTTTCACATGGAGGGCGGCAGTTGGACCAACGACATTTCCTGGGTGCGCGGCTACGAGAACGTGCTCGGGCCGATGGAAAAGGCCAGTTCGCTGTTCAACGAAAAGGTCCTCCGCCGGGACATTTCCCCCGGTGATCCGCGTTTTCGGAACGCGCTGTTCCACCTGCTCTGCTCCCAGACCAGTTGCTACCGCTACTGGGGTCAGGGGATTTGGACCGATTACGGGCGGGAAATCTGCCGGCGGACCGAGGCGATCTTGAACCACGACTTTTGAACCGGGCGAAACCGCGTCGCGGTTCCGTTTTGAAATGGAACTGGCGGCCGGCTTTCGCCGGCCGCCAGTGAACCAAACCCAGTAGAGAAGAGCGTCAGGCTAGGCCTGCCGCATTCCAGCGGAGTGAAGGTGAGCCGGGGCGCACAAGCATCGAAGCCGGTGCGGCGGGAGACACTGAAATCTGGTTGAGAGAATTCAATGCCTTGCACATGCCAGCCTGTTAAGCAAACACAATGCCAGCGGCCTGCGTCTCGCCCGTGCGTCGGCAGGCCGCAACGCGCCGCCGAATGATCGGCTTCGCCACCCTCGGGAGCATGTCCCGTTTAAGGACTTGCGTGCCCAGCATTCTGGGGCCACTCCGCTCAAAACATCAGCCGGTGGACGCGCTCCTGAAGCTGACCTTCCCAGCGGGCAAAGAATCCGAGTTGACGGCAAATTTGTTCCAGCTCCAGCAGCAGACTTTTCCGGTCGCCAGCCTCGCTCCACGTTGAATCCAACTGACGCAACCGGGCGAGGCAAGCCGCCTGCAAAGCTGCGATTCGCTTCTGCGGCTGACTCAGGCGATCCATCCATTGCTGCGCCTGCTCGAAATTCTGCGCTCGCAACAGCGGCGAAGTGATCGCCTCCCGGCGGGCGAGGAAACCGTCGGCTTCCCGGCAAAGGGCCGCCACTTCGAGCAGAAGGTTTGCGAGCAAATCGGGGATTTCCTGAAGGTCCGAGGGTTTCCGGCCCGTTTCCAATTCGAGCAGATGCCGCAACCGGTCCCGCGGCTCGCGCAGGCAGGCATGAGCGGCGTTCAATTGACTGAAGCATTCGTTGGCCGCCCGACATTCCAGTTCAGGTCGGCCATGAAAGCGGTCGGGATGGGCGGCGGCGGAGAGGGTGAGGAACTGTTGCTTGAGGATCTCCGGATCAAGCCACGGACAGCGCGGTTGCTGGAGCAACGAAAAGTAATCGGTCATCCGGCCTCAGGCGCTGAAGCTTTCGCCGCAGGAACAACTGGTGGCGGCGTTGGGATTCTTCACCTTGAACCCGCCGTCCTGCAACGCGTCCACGTAATCGAGTTCGCTGCCGGTGACGTAGAGCGCGCTTTTGGGATCCACCACCACGCGGACGCCGGCGGATTCAACCAAGATGTCGCGATTCGCCGGGCCGTCCTGCAAATCCATCTTGTACTGGAGACCAGAGCAACCGCCGCCCACGACCGCGACCCGCAACACGCCAGCGGCACGGCCTTGCTTGGTTAACAGGGAGGCCACTTTTTTCCCGGCGCCCGAGGTCAATTTGATCAGGCGTTCGTCTCCCGTGCGGAAACCCGGAGTGACGGCGGTCTTGTTAATGGTGTTGGCGATCATGATGGCGACGCTACGTTAGATGCGGCTGGGCTGCGGGTCAACGGCCAGCGAGCGGCTCGACGCCGGACGCCGCCGGCGGTTTGTGGAAATCAGTGCGGTCTTCGTGATAATCAATCGTCCGCTGGACGAATACTTCGCGACCTTCGAGATGCCAGGCCGAATGACGGGTGAGCCAGAGCCCATCCGCGGCGCGTTCGCGTTCAAAGCTGTAACTGAATTTCTTCACCGCCCCCACCAGCCCGCCAACCACATTCACCCGCTCCGTCAACCGCACCGCCACCTTGACCAGCGCGAACTCCTGTTCATCAATCCAGATTCGACCCGCGGCCTTGTTGAGGAATTTCTCCTTGAGCGTTCGCTCGGGCAGTTTGCCCTTGGCCGGTTCAAAATCCACGATCAACGCGGGCCGGCCATGCAATAGCTCGCGCCCGGCGAGCGTGAAGCTGAACCGCTTCACGAGGTCACCGTCCAGCGCGAATTCATCCCGCTCGAAGGCCTTGCCGCGAACGTTTGAGTGCGTATCGGAAACCGGCTCGTCCGGCGCCTCCGGCGGGGAAGGCTTCGGCGACGGCTGGGCCAACCGGCGCAGCGCCGGGTTGTTGGTGTTGATTTTGATCTCTTGCTTCTTCAATTCCCCCTTGCCGTTGCGATATTCGGTGATGCGGGATTTGACATAAACATACTGCGTGGCGATGGCCCGGTCATTCTCGGCTTCCTGCCGGGCGCGTTCGAGCACTCCCTTGAAGATTTGTTCCAGCGTCGGCAAAGGCGATTCGGTCGCCCGCGAATTCCCGGGCAGAACGGCCAGAGCGGTCACGGCCAGAATGCGCCAGATCAGTTTCATGGTTGAACGGTTGTTGGATGAATCGGGAACGCTCCCTATTCAACCGCCGCACGATCCCGGGGTCAATGACAGCTTTGCGCCGCGCCCGGATCCGCGGGGAGCTTGGGGCTGAGGTAGGGAATACCGAGCGCCAGTCCGCGCACCAACAGCAACGCGCCAACGATGGCGAGGCTAACCGGGACCAGGCGTTGCAGTCGGAAACGCAGCAGCAACTGAACTTTCTGTCCAACCATGGAAAATGCCAGCATCATGGGCAGCGTCCCGAGACCGAAGACCAGCATGTACAGCACTCCGGTCGCGGTACGCCCGGTCGCGGTCGCGCCCGCGCAGGCGAAATAGACCAGCCCGCAGGGCAACAACCCGTTGAGCAGCCCAACGCCAAACAGGGAACCGACCGCCCGTCGGCGCAGCAAACTTCCCAAACTGGTCTTGAGTTTTGTGACGAGCACCGTCACGGGCAGGCTCAGGGCGAACCGCCGGGTGGCCAGCACCCCCGAGAGGATCAGCACTCCCGCCACCAGGGAAAGCCAGCGTTGCAGGCCAGCCACGGCGAGGGTTTGCCCCAGTAAACCAAAAACAGCGCCCAGGCCGGCGTAGGTCAGGATCCGCCCGAAGTTGTAAGCCAGCCGGCCAGCGACGAACCGCGCCCGCGTATCTCCCGCTGACGGCAAGGCCAGCGCCAACGGACCGCACATGCCGGCGCAGTGTGCGCTACCGACCAGACCAAGCAGCCATGCGGTCCACAGTTCCATTTCAATTCACAACGACCGGTTGATCGAAGAAGTAATCCTGCCCTTGGGCGCTCCATTCCACGCGAATCTTCCACAGGCCGGCCGCCAGCGGTTTGGCATCAACTCGCTGCGTGCCGTCGGGGTTGATGGTCAATGGCACTTCATGGTCGAGTTTGGCGTTGGATGGACGATAAAGATGAATGCGTCCGCTCGCGCCGTTCACCTGCGACGCTGGCAGCGTGACGACGATGCAGTCCAGCGCCGCATCGAACGCGACCCGAGTTGTCCCCACCAGCGGCTGGGTGCGATTCATCCGGTCGAGCTGCTGCTGGAAACGCACCTCCTTCTCGTAATAATTCTCCGCCACCAGGTCCTGCTTCTGGCTCACGGCCCAGACGATGAAGGTGCCAATAAAGACACCAAACACGATAAAGAAACCGATAATGGCGACCGGCCAGGGATTGCGCACTGGGAAAACGCCCTTCATAGCTGTGCCGGGCGCGGTCCCGCGAAGGCGGTCTTGACGCGTTGGAGCAGTTTGCCTTCGGAATAAATGCCGACCTTGAGCTTGGTGCTGGCGCCGGTCAGTTGGGCGGAATCCAGTTCGATCAGCACGGAAGTTGTGAGCAGCTTGCCGGCTGGGACCACACCCTGCTCGCCCATGAGCTGGAGTTTTCCCGGCAAGCCCTCCAGTTTCAACTCAACCGGCAGGTCGCGCATCGTCTTGTTCACGAGCTTCAGCGTGTACAGATTCTCAATCCGTCCGTCGCTGGTTTGCTGATACAGCGAGCCAGGGGCTCGCAGAAAGATCGCCTCCACCGCGGGCCGGGTCAGCACGAGCGTCAGGAACAGCGCGATCAAGCCAGTCAGCACCACAGAGTAGGCCGCCATGCGCGCGGTGAAGCGGATGGGCTCCCGTTTCTCAATGCTGTTCAACGAGGCGTACCGGATCAAACCTGCTGGCCGGTTGATCTTCCGCATCACGCTATCGCAGGCGTCAATGCACGCGGTGCAATGCACGCATTCCATCTGGAGCCCGTTGCGGATGTCAATACCGGTCGGGCACACGGCAACGCACTGGTGGCAGTCAATGCAATCCCCGGCACCCGCCGCGCTGCGTTGCGGTAAGGTCTGCTCGCGATGCAGCCGGTCGCGCCGTTCACCCCTCTTGTGGTCGTAGGCCACGACGACGGAATTCTCATCGAGCATGGCGGACTGCAGCCGGCCATACGGGCAGATGAAGGTGCAGGCCTGCTCACGAAAACGCGCGAAAATGGCAAAGAACAGCAGCGTGAAAAGCAGCATGAACGTCAGCCCCACCAAGTGTTGGCCGGGCGGATCGGTGATGATCTTGACCAATGCGTCGCTGCCAATGATGTAGGCGAGCAGTGTATTGCCGATGATGAAGGAGAGGGCGAAAAAAATCCCGAGCTTCAAACCTTTCCGCGCGAGCTTCCGCGCAGTCCACGGTGCCGCGGCCAGCGCGCGTTGCGCGAGTGCGTCGCCCTCCAGGAGGTATTCGATCTTGCGGAATACCATCTCCATCATCACCGTCTGCGGACAGGTCCACCCGCACCACAACCGGCCAAAGGCGGTCGTAAACAGGATGATGCCCGTAAGAAAGGTGAGCATCGCCACGGCGAAGATGATGGCGTCCTGCGGCCAAAAAAGCTGGCCGAGGATGGAGAAACGCCGCTCGACGATGTTCATCATGAGCAGCGGGTTGCCGTTGATGTGAACGAACGGCCCGGCGAACATGATGCCGATCAATCCCACGGCCACCCAGGTACGACGCTGCGTCCACTGGCCGCCGGGCTTCTTGGCGTACACCCACTGGCGATGGCCCAACTTGTCCGCAGTGGACAGATGGTCGCGGAAGTCCTGCCAGTTGATTTCCCGCACGGCGCTGTGTTCGTCGTGCGGCTGAACTTTTTCGGTTTCCTTGCTGGAAATGCTCATCGTGTGTCACGCTGCGACGAGCTTCCCTGCCCGCGCTCCCTGCGGTGCGCTCTTATTCAAATATACTCGGCCCCGTCGGCGCCGGGACTTGATTTTCCGGCGGTTTGGGATTCTTGGGATTCGATCCTCGCAACGTGTAAATGTAGCTGCCGACGGCCTGAATCTGATCCGGCTTAAGCAGCCCGCGCCAGGTTATCATGCCTTTGGCCGGCACGCCATTGATGATCGTCTTTAAGTTGTCCACGTAATTCGATCCATGAATCCAGTAATTGTCACACAGATTCGGACCGACCAACCCGCCGGCGTCGGCGCGATGACACGGGGCACAGGAGGTCGTGAAGATGCGCAGCCCTTCCGCGAGCATCGCCTGGTCCTTGCTGGGTTGCAGCGAATCGAGGGACGACTCGAACCGGGCGATCGCGGCATTCTTGATCTCCTCGCCACGTTTAGCTTCCTTGGCGTATTCCGCCGCCTGCAAATCGCCGGCGCGAAAGACGTGATAGTAGAGCAGATAGAGCACGGCAAAGAGGTTGCAGAGGTTGAACAACCAGACCCACCAGCGGGGCAGCAGGTTGTCGAGTTCCTTGATGCCGTCCACCTCGTGGTCGAGCAATTTGGGTTCTTGCGGATTGTTATTCATGAGAATTCTCCTGGTTCACGGGTTGGGCATCGTCCAGGGGCAGCGCGCCCATTCGTTGCGCGACGGATCGCTTCATGCGCAGCGCCAACAGGACCGCCACGGTGAAGACGGCGAAGAACAGGCATACGGAAATGACGCCATAGGCTTCAATGCCACCAATGTTGCTGAGGACGTTTTTGATCATGGCCTTGGGGTATAAACGTTATTTCGCCGCTGGTTGCGTGGCGGCAACCGCCGCCTGCGCCTTGATGTCCACACCCAGCCGTTGCAGGAAGGCGATCAAAGCGACGATTTCGCGGTCCGCCTTGGCGTCCACGGATCCCACCTTGAGATTCATGACTACCTTCATCTGTTGGGCCGCGAGTTCCTTCTGGGCGTCCCCGTTTTCATAGCCGGCAGGATAAGGCACGCCGGTCTTGCGCAAGGCCGCCAGGCGCGAAGGCAAGGCATTGGTGTCCAGGGTTTGCGTCAACAGCCAGGGATAACGCGGCATGATGGAACCGGGCGACGTGCTGCGCGGGTCGTCCATGTGGTTGTAATGCCAGGCATCGGGATACTTGCCGCCTTCACGATGCAGATCCGGCCCGGTGCGCTTGCTGCCCCAGAGGAACGGGTGATCAAACACGAACTCGCCCACCTTTGAGTATTCACCGTAGCGCTCGGTTTCCGAGCGGAAGGGCCGCACCATTTGTGAGTGGCAACCCACGCAACCTTCGCGGATGTAAATGTCACGCCCCAGCACTTCGAGCGGAGTGTAGGGCTTCACACTGGCAATCGTCGGCACGTTTTCCTTCACGAGGAACATCGGCACGATTTCGATCAAACCGCCGATCAAGACGGCGACCAAAGCCAGCACGGTGAAGGTGATGGGCTTGGCCTCCAGCCAGCGATGCTTGTAAGGATGCGCCTCTTCCGCGTGCGCCTCCTTGGCGATGGGTGCGGCCTTGACTTCCTCTTCCGGCACGAACTTGCCAGACTTGGCTGTGCGCCAGAGATTGTAGGTCATCAGCAACGCACCGAGGATGTAGAGGGAGCCACCGAGCGCGCGCAAGCGATACATCGGTACGATCTGCACGACGGTTTCCAGGAAGTTCGGGTATTGCAGGAAACCTTCGCTCGTGAACTGCTTCCACATCATGCCCTGAGTGATGCCGCTGGTGTACATCGGCACGACATAAAAAACCATGCCCAGCAGCGCGATCCAGAAATGCCAGTTCGCCAGCTTGTCCGAGTAAAGCTTGGTGTTCCACATCCGCGGGAACAGCCAGTAGAGCATCGAGAACGCGATGAAGCCATTCCAGCCGAGCGCGCCGGTGTGGACGTGAGCAATGGTCCAATCCGTGTAGTGCGAAAGCGAGTTTACGCTCTTGATCGCCAGCGTCGGTCCTTCCAACGTCGCCATGCCGTAAGCCGTCACGGCCACGACCATGAACTTGAGCATGGGCGACTGGCGGACGCGATCCCACGCGCCGCGCAACGTGAGCAACCCATTCAACATGCCGCCCCAGCTCGGGGCCACGAGCATCACGCTGAACACCATGCCGAGCGATTGCGCCCAGTCCGGCAATGCGGTGTAAAGCAGGTGATGCGGCCCGGCCCAGATGTAGATGAAAATCAAACCCCAGAAGTGAATGATCGAAAGCCGGTAGCTGAAAACGGGGCGATCGGCGGCTTTCGGCAGGAAGTAATACATGATCCCGAGGAACGGCGTGGTGAGGAAGAAGGCCACCGCATTGTGGCCGTACCACCACTGCACCAGCGCATCCTGCACGCCGGCGTAAATCGAGTAGCTCTTGAACAGACTGGCGGGAATTTCCAGCGAGTTGACGATATGCAGCATCGCCACGGTCACCGCGGTGGCGATGTAAAACCAGATCGCCACATAGATGTGTTTCTCGCGGCGCTTCAGGATGGTGCCGATCAGGTTGATCGTGAACACCACCCAGATGAGCGCAATAGCGATGTCAATCGGCCATTCGAGTTCCGCGTATTCCTTGCTCGTCGTCAACCCGAGCGGCAACGTGATCGCCGCGCCAACGATGATGGCCTGCCAGCCCCAGAAATTGATCCAGCTCAGGGTGTCGCTGAACATGCGCGCCTTGCACAGGCGTTGCAGCGAGTAATAGATGCCCATGAACATCGCGTTGCCCACGAACGCGAAAATGACGGCGTTCGTGTGCAGCGGACGCAACCGTCCAAACGTAGTGAACTGGAGGTTCAGGTTCAAATCCGGGTAGAACAACTGACACGCGATCAACAGCCCCGCGCTGAAGCCCACGAGGCCAAAAATGATGGTGGCGATCGCGAAGGCGCGGACGATCCGATTGTCGTATTTGAAGGTTTCTACATTCATGCGTTTGGCTTGGTCTGGCGGGTTGGCAAAAACGGTCTGGGGCTGGCGCCCGGCCAGCCCCATGTAAACTTACTCAGTTAGAAATGGATGACGGCATCGAACGTGAAACGTTCGTCAAACAGACCCTTCGGATTCGTCAGGCCTTTCTCCCACGCGAAACCGAGGTCCACATGCTGGCAAACCTTCGAGCGGACGCCCACACCGGCCGTCACTTGCGTGTGCCCGCTGACATCCCGGGCACCAAAATTCATGATGTCATAGCCTTCGATCCCGCCGTACGCCGGGCCGTTCTTGGTCTCGCTCAACCAGGTGAAACCATTCAACACGGCGAACGGGATGAAGTATTTGCACGTGGCGTAATCCAACTGCACGCTGTAGTGCAGCGACGAGGTTTCCTTGGAGAAATCCAGCGGCAATCGCGCCCCCACGCTGGCGGTGGCGTGAACCTTGTCCCAGCCTTTCATCGCCGAGACGAACACGTCCAGCTCCCCCTTGCCGTTGCCTTGCAGGACGCCTTCGTTGCCCGTGGGCAATTCAATCTTCACGCCCGGGGTCAGGATGAATTGCTTCTCGGCATCGTCAATCAGCGCGTACTTCACGCCGGCGGCGAGGTCCGCCCAGCCTTCGCGGTTCAGCGAGGGCACGCGCGTTTGCAGGTCAATGTAACCGTCCTTTGTGGCGATGATCGCCAGCCGGTCGTTGACTGCCCAGCGGGCCTGCACCGCATAAACGCGCGCAAAGCCGCCGATGAAATCGTCCGCGATCTTGTGATAGATGAACAGCGGACGAATCTCGCTTTGGATCAGCGGTGACTCAAAAAACAGCGGGTTCGCCACGGGCGAAATCGCGTTGTCTTTCCAGTTGCCTGTCTCGGTCGCGGTGGTTGTGGCGACACCCGCCATCAACAACGCCGCATTGCACAGCCATCCCATTCCCTGCCTTCGAGTTTCTGCCTTCATAATTTCCTAAGTTTCGACTTGGTGGTCACCGCCGCTCCGTTGGATTCATCCGACCGCGAAGCAGGCGGCGGAGCAGCGTTGCCCCCCGCTTTGCGGAAAACGTTTTCGGGCAAGTCCCCGCGGGCACGCGCCGCCGGCTGACCCGCCTCCTCCAGCAACATCCGGAGCGACGGCGTGTACGTGTCCTCGTACTGCCCGGATCGCACCGCCCAGATGAAGCCCCCGAGAAACACCAGCGCCAGCACCAGGCTGATCAGGATCAAAATCGGGATCACACTCATCGTCCGCTCCCGCGCCCGAAGGCACTCGAATTATTGGTTGTGATAAGTGGCATGTTCTAATCTAAAATCAGATTTACTCACCAGATTGCTAATGATTGAACCCGTTATGACTGTTAGCCGCTACGCTTGGATTGCGATTTTCTTGACCTGGATTACGCCCGTTCAGCCGGGCGCGAAACTCGGATGGCGAGCATCCGAACCAGCGCCGGAACGCGCGGTTGAAGTACGGAATGGACTCGAATCCCGCCTCGAAAGCCACGTCACTCACCCGGCGCTCGGGATCGCCCAACAACTCGCGCGCCTTTTCCATGCGCAGCCGCAGCCGGTACTGGCTGAACGTCACGCCGGTCTGCTTCTTGAACACGGCGCAGAAATGACACGGGCTGAGATTCACGCGCGTCGCCACTTCCTTCAGCGAAACCTGGTCTGGCCGGCTCTCCGCGAGGAACGCCTCGATCTTCTTCAACAGCGCCGAGCCTTTGGATTCCCGCGCCTGGAGCTCCTGTTTGCCGCACTCCTCCAGGTAGCGTCCGAACATACGGAGCAACGTTCCCGCCGCGCGGCATTTGTCCGAGGACAGTTGCGGTGTGAATTGCCACGTCGTCTGCAACTGATCTGCGCGGTCGCCCAACCCGCATTGATCCAGCCGGGCCACCAGTTGCGCGAGCCGGCTGCCATTCAGCGATTGCAGCGTGAACGGTCCCGCCAGCAGGCTGCCCACGTGCTGTCCGCCGAGGAACACCGGCACGAGGATTTTCACCAGCCCGGATGGACAGCAATATTGCACCGGGCCGAGTTGCGTCACGGCGCGTTTCTCGGCACGCAGCAACTTCCGCTGACACGCCGTGCCGCTGGGATCGCCCAGGCAACCTTGCACACAGAACGCGCTGTCGGCCGCCGCCGCCGCGGCCACGCTGGCCGGCAGCAACGCCAGCGCCACGCCGGTCGCGCAGGTAAACGCCACCTGTTGCTCGCGCACGGCCGGCGAGGCCGCCAGCCGTGCCCACGTTTCGTGTTCGGGGATTGTTCCTGCCTTCATGTTGCCGTCCTTTCCGCAAATAAACCGTCATGTCGCGCCGCCCACGTCGCCGCCCCACACGCAAAGCCCACCACCGTCACCGAACTCAGCGGCATCAGAATCGCGCACACTACCGGGGAGAGCCGCCCGCTCGCCGCAATCGCCACGCCCACGAGGTTGTAGAGGGCGGAAATCCAAAACGCCGTCCGCACCACGCGCGCCGATTGCCGCGCGTACCGCAGCACCTGCGCCAGCCGCGGCACCATGCCGGCCTCCGCAATCACATCGCTCGCGGGCGAAAACGCGCTGACGTTTTCCACCACCGCCACGCCCACATCGCTTTGCTGCAAGGCCCCGGCGTCGTTCAAACCGTCGCCCACCATCATGACTGTCCTGCCGGCGTCCTGCTGGCGCTTGATGAAATTCAATTTGTCGAGCGGGGTCTGGTTGAACCGCAACTCCGCCCGGTGGCCGAACAACGCGGCAAAGCGCCCGCGCTCCCGTTCATTGTCGCCGCTGAGCAACGCTATTGGGTGTCGCCCGTCCAGGCCCGCGATCAACTTATCCATCTCTGGCCGCACCGCCGCAGTCAGCACATAGTGGCCGCGATACTTTCCATCCGTCGCCACGTGGACGGTGCTGCCGGTTTCAACCGGAGCGCCCTCTTCAGGCCGCTCGAGGGTGGAATTGTTTGGCGTCTCAAGTTCCCCTTGCGCCTTCTCCTTTGGCGCAAATGGGAGCGGCGCCAACGCCGCGCTCCGGGCGCCGCGCGTTTCCAGCCACGGCGCCGAACCCATCCAGATTTCGTGCCCGTCCACGCTGCCTTCCATGCCGCATCCGGTGGTCTCCAGAAAGGAGCGCACCGGTTCGGGGAAATGTTTCCGCGCCATGGCTTCGCCGATGCGCACCGGCAAGGGATGCGTGGAATGCCGCGTCATCGAGTAGAGCCAGCGCTCCTCGGTTTCCGTCAACGGTTCGCCCGCCCACGTCACGCTGCCCGCGCCGGCGGCGGTCAAGGTCCCGGTTTTGTCGAACACCACCGCATCCACGCGCGCCAACGTTTCCAACACGTAAGGATTCTTGAGGAACACCTTTCGCCGCGCGAGCACCCGTTGCGCGGTGCCGAGGGCGAACGGCGCCGCCAACGCCAGCGCGCACGGACACGCCACGATCAGCACCGAAGCGAAGGCCTTCAGCGAAACCGCCGGATTCACGAATCCCCAAAAAATCGCCGCCCCCACCGCCACGCCGATTACCAGCTTCGTGAACCGCTGGCTGTATTTGTTGGTGAGCGCATTCAAGGCTTCGCCGCCCGGCTTGCGGAAGGCCTCCTGGTTCCACAGCGAGGTCAGGTAGCTTTGCGACACGGCTTTGACGGTCGCTACTTCGATCGCGCCGCCCATTTGCCGGCCGCCGGCGTAGAGATAGTCGCCGGGCTGCTTCGGCACGGGTTCGGATTCGCCCGTAACGAAACTGTAGTCAATCAACGCCGGCCCCTCGCAGAGGCGGGCATCCGCGGGAATCAGTTCGCCGTTCCGGATCAACAGCCGGTCCCCGACGCGTAATTGGGCCAGCGAGGTTTGCTCTTCTTGAATTTCGGAGTTCTTTCTCGTCACTGACAGCGGGAAGAATGACTTGTAATCGCGATCAAACGCCAGGCGGTCGTAGGTATTTTGTTGAAACATCCGCCCGCACAGCAGGAAGAAAATCAGTCCGCACAGGGAATCGAAGTAACCTTCACCACGCCCCTGGAACACTTCGTAGGTGCTCTGCAACCAGATGGCGCCAATGCCGGCGGCGATCGGCACGTCAATGTTCAGCAGCCGCTGCCGCAGACTGGTCCAGGCGGCCCGCCAGTAATCGAGCGCGCTGTAAACCACCACCGGCGTGGCCAGCAACAGGCTGATCAGCCCGGTCATCTTGCGGAATCCCGGCCCGGCGAACATGTCCAGCCCGAGATAGCTCGAAATACTGAACAACATGATGTTGCCGAAGGCGAAGCCGGCCAGTCCCAGTTGCAGCCACAGCCGCCGGGCCAGGCGGCTGCGGGGCCGGGCCTCCAGAGCGGCGAGTTTCAATTCCGGCTCGTAACCGAGGGCCGCCAGCAGCGTGACCACCTCGCTGAGCTTCACCTGCTTCGGGTCGAACGCCAGCGCCAGCTCCTTGCGCGGGAAATTGACCTGTGATTGCCCGAGCCCGGGCTTGAGTCGGAACAGATTTTCGAGCAACCAAACGCACGCGATGCAGTGGATGGCTGGGATCTGAAACGTGACTCTCGTGAGCCGGGCATCGCTGAAATCCACCAACCGTTCGCGCACCACCGGTTCGTCGAGGAAATTGAACCGGTCCGCCCTGGCCAGGGCGCTGACGCGCACGCCGGCGGAATCGCTCAGCTTATAGAAATCCGCGAGCCCGTTTTCGGTGAGCAGTTCGAAAACCGTAAGGCAGCCGGAACAGCAGAAGGTCTTCTCCGCGCTGCGCTGCGCCACGCCGCGGCACAGCGTGCCACAGTGAAAGCACGGCACCGCCGCAGCCGGCGACGCTGGGGCCGGCACGCTGGCTTCATAATCCACGGTTGGCCCTTTCATTCGCGCAGGTGCTACGGGGAAGAATCTGCGCAAAGACCCCTTGCCCGGCTCACCATCTTTTAACCAAACATGACCGGATTTTGCTTCATTCGAGATTCGCCAAACCCGCGTCAGGCGACTAATGTGCCGCCCGTGAAACTCATTTCTTGGAACGTCAACGGCCTGCGCTCGGTAATGCGAAAGAACTTTCTGGAGTTCCTCGACGCCGAGAAACCGGATGTGCTGTGCTTACAGGAAACCAAATGCACGCCGGATGACGTTGAGCAGCTTTGGCCCGCGCGCTATGCCACCCATTGGAATTGCGCCGAGAAGAAGGGCTATTCCGGCACGGCCATCTTCACCAAAGCCCGGCCGCTCAAGGTCACGCCGCACGTCGGCGTTTCGGACCATGATCGCGAGGGGCGTGTGCTCACAGCAGAGTTTGACGGCTTCTTTCTCGTGAATGTTTATGTGCCGAATTCCAAGCGTGACTTGAGCCGGCTGCCGTATCGCCAGATTTGGGATCGGGATTTCCTGAGCTATCTGAAGAGGCTCGAAAAAAAGAAGCCGGTGGTATTCTGCGGTGACTTGAACGTGGCGCATCAGGAGATTGATTTGACGCATCCCAAGGCCAACGTGAAGAACCACGGTTTCACGCCCGAGGAGCGCGCGGGCTTCACGGCGTTCGTGGCCGGGGGGTTCGTGGACACGTTCCGCGAATTCGAGAAAGGCGGCGGCCATTATTCCTGGTGGAGCCAGATGGGCGGCGCCCGGGCGCGGAACGTCGGGTGGCGGTTGGATTATTTCCTCATCTCGCAAGCGCTGCGGCCCAAACTCAAACGCGCCTTCATTCGCCCGAATGTCCTGGGCAGCGATCATTGTCCGGTGGGGATTGAATTGGCTTCCTGAAGCCTGCGGCGCTTGTCTCGGCGCCGCTTGGTCCCTATGCTCCGCGCATGAACAATCATTCTCCCGCGTTCATCAAGGAAGACCCGTGGCGCATCTTCCGCATCATGGCCGAGTTCGTGGACTCGTTCGAGACGCTCTCCCGCATCAGCCCGGCGGTGACCATTTTTGGCTCGGCGCGGATGCCGCGCAAAGACCCTTATTACAAGGCCGCCGTCACGCTCGGGCGCGAGCTGGCCAAGCGTGATCTGGCCGTCATCACCGGCGGCGGGCCGGGCATCATGGAGGCGGCGAACAAGGGCGCGGCCCAGGGCAAGGGGAAATCCGTGGGCCTCAATATCGAACTGCCGCACGAGCAGGCGGGCAACGGCTTCGTGAATGTGCCCATCCACTTCCACTACTTCTTCGCGCGCAAGGTTTGCTTCGCCAAATACAGCGTCGCCTTCATCTTCATGCCGGGCGGCTTCGGCACCCTGGATGAATTCTCGGAAGTCGCGACGCTGGTGCAGACCGGCCGCATCCCGCAGTTCCCGCTGATCCTGTTCGGCAAAAAATTCTGGTCGGGCGGCCTGAAATGGATGCGTGAAGCGATGCAGGAACGCAACCAGTTCATTGGGGCAGACGACCTCAACCTCTTCACCGTCACCGACGATCCTCACGAAGCGGTTAAGGTCATCACAGATTATTTGCAGCGGGTCGGCCCCCCGGACCGCGTGCCGCTGGCGTTTTCGTGATGGCTACGCCCAAGGTTCAGCTCGCGACGTTGCCCAACGGCCTCCGCATCGCCACCGCCGAGATGCCGCACATGACGAGCGTCAGCCTGGGCGTCTGGGTGGGGATCGGGTCCCGCTATGAACCAGCATCCCTCAATGGCGCGTGCCATTTCATCGAACACATGCTGTTCAAAGGCACCCGCCGCCGCTCGGCGAAGGAAATTTCCCAGGCCGTCGAAGGCATCGGCGGATACCTCAACGCCTTCACGAGCGAGGAGATGACGTGCTTCTACTCGCGTGCCCGGGCCGACCGATTCACGGAGTTGCTCGACGTGCTCACGGACATGTTGTTGAACTCACGGTTCGCGCCCGGCGACGTCGCCAAGGAACGCGAAGTGATCAAGGAGGAGGTCGCCATGTATCGCGACCAGCCCCAACAGCACGTCCATGAACTGCTCAACGCCACGCTCTGGCCCGACCAACCGCTGGGCCGCAGCATCACCGGCGATGAAAAGGCGCTTGACCGGCTCACGCGCTGCGACCTGGTCGCCTGGTTGCGCGGCCATTATCTGCCAGGGAACACCGTCATCGCGGCGGCGGGCAACGTGCGTCATCGCGCCGTGGTCCAAGCCGTTTCCCGATACGCGAAACATTTCCGCGCCGGTCCGCCGCCACAATGCGCACCCGTGCGAGTCGTGGCCGGCGCCGCGCGCGTCAAGCTTTGCACGCGCAAGACCGAGCAGACACAGATCGCGCTCGGCGTTCGCACCTGCTCGCGCCACGACGAACGGCGTTACGCGTTGCGACTCTTGAATACGATCCTAGGCGAGAACATGAGTTCGCGGCTGTTCCAACTCGTGCGCGAAGATCGCGGGCTGGCGTACGCGATTTACAGTTCGGTGAGCCATTGGGCTGACTGCGGCGACTTTGTGGTCTCCGCCGGGTTGGACACGGAAAATCTCCGCCCCGTCCTGCGCCTGATCCGCCGTGATTTTCCCCCATCGCCGACCGCCCACCGACCACGGCGGAACTCCGGCGCGCGCGCGATTTCGTGATCGGCCAGATTGAGCTTGGGCTGGAGAGCACGGACAACCAGATGAACTGGGTGGGCGAACAGTTGCTGGGCTATGGCCGCGTGTTCTCGCCGGCGGAAACCAAACGCCGTCTCGCTGCCGTCACCGGTGCTGAGATTTGCGCAGCGGCGGCAGATTTTTTTCGCCCGGACCGGATGCGCCTCGCGCTCGTCAGCCCGTTGAAATCCGCCAGCGGATTGGCGAAACTGCTGGGTAGTTGACCATGCGCCCGCTGATTCACGAAATCCCGACCACCCACACGCCCGAGTCGCTCGTCGAGACCCTGGGCGGCGCGGCCGGCGTGGTGTTGCTGCGCAGCGCGCTGTTCGAGTCGCCGCACGCGCGGTATTCGTTCGTGGCAGCGGAGCCGTTCCTCATGTTTCGCTCGTCGGGTTCGCGGTGCGAGATCACGCAACCCGCAACCCACAGCCCGCCCCAAGTCCAGTTCGGCAATCCGTGGCATCTGCTCGACGCACTGATGTCGCGCTACGAACTGCTCGACGAGATTGACCTGCCCTTTCCGCTCGGCGGCTGCTTCGGCTACTGGGGCTACGATCTGAAAAATTTCGTCGAACCCAAGCTGCCCCGCCGCGCGGTGAACGACCTGGAGTTGCCGGATTGCCAGGTGGGTTTCTACGACAGCCTGGTGGTGTTCGATCATCACCTAGGAAAAGTCTGCATCGTCTCCACCGGTCTGGCGGCGGACGGCTCGCGGGACGAACGGCGGGCGCGGGAACGGGCGGCAGGGTGGGGGACACGGCTGGCGGTCGAAGGATCAGGGTTTGAATCCTCAAACAACGGAGCGCCGATCTCCCGATCGGCTCGCGGCGGATGCGTGGGCCGAGCCGATCGGGAGATCGGCGCTCCGGCTCAGGGTGAGGGGAAGCTCCATTCTACAATGTCGCGCGCTGACTTCCTTGGCGCTGTCGAGCGCGCGCAGCGGTACATCCGCGCGGGCGACATTTACCAGGTGAACCTGTCGCATCGGCTGGCCGTTCCGTTCACCGAGTCGGGCTGGAGTTTGTTCGAGCGGCTGGCGGCGGTTTCGCCCGCGCCGTTCGCGGCGTTCCTGGACTGCGGGGATTTTCAAATGGCGTCCTCCTCGCCCGAGTTGTTTCTCCGCCTGAGCGGGCCGCACGTCACCACGCGCCCGATCAAGGGCACGCGCCCGCGTTCGCCGGACGCGACGCGCGACGCCCAATTGGCCTACGAACTTCAAACCAGCCCCAAGGAACTCGCCGAACTGGTGATGATCACGGATTTATTGCGCAACGACCTCGGGCGCGTGTGCGAGTTCGGCTCGGTGCAAGTGCCCGAGCTGGCGCGGCTCGAACGATTCCCGCAGGTCCAGCATCTCGTTTCAACCGTCGAGGGCCGCCTGCGCAAAGACGTGACGCACTTCGGGGCGTTGGCGTCGTGCTTCCCGGGTGGCAGCATCACCGGCGCGCCGAAGTTTCGTGCACTGGAGATCATTGACGAACTCGAACCGCTGGCGCGCGGCCCGTACACGGGTTGCCACGGCTATCTCGGATTCAATCGCGAAAGCCAGTTGAGTATCAGCATCCGCACGGCGATCCGCCAGGCAGGCCAAGCGTACTTCCAGGTCGGCGCGGGCATTGTGGCGGATTCCATTCCCGCGGCCGAATACGAGGAAACCCTGGCCAAGGGACGGGGATTCGTTGCCGCGCTGGCGGCTTTGCCAGGGTGCGCGGTCCGCCGCCATGCGAGCGCCCGCACTTGAGGGCGAGATTTTCTGCTCGCCGGTGGGGCGGGACTTGAGGTATTGGGAAGGCATGGATGCGTTCCTCAATGGTCGGTTTGTGCCGGAGGAGGAAGCCGTGGTGCCGGTGACC